>Ga0181537_10001333_pt1 | contig 22850 bp, 20 predicted proteins | sample PEATcosm2014_Bin_39_FD_119765 | JGI IMG/M metagenome (GOLD analysis project Ga0181537, IMG submission 119765) | Peatland microbial communities from MTU Mesocosm Facility, Houghton, MI, USA - PEATcosm2014_Bin23_10_metaG | ecosystem: Environmental > Terrestrial > Soil > Wetlands > Peat | place... | reverse complement strand
GCGAGCGTGTCGCGCACGTGTGACTCGAACGAATCCTCCTTGCTCGTGACCGACGCGATGCCGCCCTGCGCGTAATTCGTGTTCGACTCCGCGCGGTCCTTTTTGGTGACGATGGCCACGCGCCCGTGCGGCGCCACCTTCAACGCAAACGAAAGCCCTGCGATGCCGCTGCCGAGAACGAGATAGTCAAATTGTTTCATTTCAAAGCTGCATGTTGTCAATCAACCGGGTTTTACCGACGAACACCGCCAGCGCCATCTGTGTGCCGCGTTTCACTTGGGCGGTCGGAGCCAGCGTTTCGGGATCAAAAAATTCAACGTAATCCAACCGGGCCAGCGGTGCGGCGGTGATGAACTCTTTCAGGTCAGCTTTCAAGCGCAATGCGGACACAGGTTTCTTTTTTACGGTCAAACTTGCCGCCCGCAAAGCATGAAAAAGAATGACTGCCTGCGCTCGCTCATCCGCGTCGAGAAACTTGTTGCGCGAACTCATCGCCAGCCCGTCCCGTTCGCGCAACGTCGGTGCGACGATGATTTTCACCGGAAAGTTCAAATCGGCCACCATCCGCTTGATGACGGCGGCTTGCTGAAAATCTTTCTGCCCGAACACTGCCACATCCGGCAGCACGAGGTTGAACAGTTTGGCCACCACCGTCGTCACACCGCGAAAATGCGTCGGACGTGCCGCACCTTCCATTGTTTGCGACAATTTCTCTTCGACGACGTAGGTGCTGAATTCGGTGGGGCTCGAGAGACTCTCGCCCCACCGGGGATACATTTCCGTATCGGTTGGCGTGAAAACCACATCAACACCGGCATCACGGCACAATTTCAAATCCCGCTTCAAATCGCGCGGGTATTTGGCAAGGTCCTCCGTCGGCGCGAACTGCGTCGGATTGACGTAGATACTCACGACGATTTTCCCGTTTTTGCCGACGCGTTTGCGTGCTTCGCGAACGAGGCTCAAATGGCCGGCGTGCAAATAACCCATCGTCGGCACGAAACCGACGCGAACGCCACGGCACTTCCATTGCAGGGCGCATTTCTGCATGGCGGCCGCCTTCGAGATGATTCGCATGAGACTGGTTTAACCGAATTGGGCGGTGATTTCACTAAAGAAAAAGCCGCGCCGGAATCATCCAGCGCGGCGAAGTTCTACAGGAACGATTTCAGGTCTGCGCGTAAAGATGCGTGTGCTTGCTGCAAGCCTGGTTGGTTGGCGCGTCGGGCACGCGGTCGTTGGGTGTCACGATTTTGTTCGAGAGCATCCAGGCCTCGACTTCGTCGCCGCTGATGTCGGCAAGCATCTGGCCGTTGATCTCGACGCACGGGCTCAATGGCTGGCCGCTCTTCTCCATCATTTCCTGGCGCTGCACCGGGTCGTTGATGATGTCGCGGTCCTCGAACGGCAGGTCGTATTTGCGCAGCACGGCGCGGACACCCTGGCTCCAGCCGCAGGTCGGTTTCAAGTATGCGATGATTTTCGGTTTTTCCATGGTTTTGTAAATATTGTCTTTACGATGACAATATAGTGCCACAACCCAAGGAACTTGCAAAAGTTATTTTAACGCTCCGTATCGCGCTTGCGCTGGGCGAGGACTTTTTGCGAAGGCTTGTAATTCGCGATGAAGTTGCGGTGAAATTCCGCGAAGGTTCCGCCGGCAATCGCCGCGCGCACCTCGGTCATCACTTTCAGATACAGGTGGGAGTTGTGGACGCTCACCATGCGCAGGCCGAGGATTTCATTCGCGCGCAGCAAATGCCGCAGGTAGGCGCGCGTAAAATGGCGGCAGGCAAAGCATTCGCAGCCTTCCTCGATGGGGCCGAAATCCGTTTTGTAGGCGCTGCCCTTGAGCGCAAACGCGCCGGTGTGCGTGACCGCCGTGCCGGTGCGCGCGATGCGCGTGGGCAGCACGCAGTCGAACATGTCCACGCCGCGCGCGATCAACTCGACCATTTGCGCGGGCGTGCCGAGGCCCATTGCGTAGCGAGCTTTGTTGGCCGGCAAAAATGGTTCGGTAAACTCAATCGCCTTGAGCATCTCCGGCTCTGGTTCGCCGACGCTCACGCCGCCGATGGCGTAGCCGTCAAATTCCATCGCGACGAGCGCCTTGGCGCATTCCTCGCGCAGCGCGGGATTTGAACCGCCTTGGACAATGCCAAATACTTTTTGACCGACGTCGCGCCGCTGTTCACGGCATTCGCTCGCCCAGCGGATGGTGCGTTCAACGGCAAGGCGTTGTTCCTTGGCGGGCGCGTCGTGCGGCGGACATTCGTCAAAAACCATCGCGATGTCCGAGCCGAGCACGCGCTGGATTTCCATCGCCTCCTTCGGGCCGAGAAACAAAAGCGAGCCGTCGAGGTGCGAGCGGAATTCGACGCCGTGCGGTTTGATTTTCCGGATTTTGGCGAGGCTGAAGACCTGGAAACCGCCGCTGTCGGTGAGAATCGGCTTTTCCCAATTCATGAATTTGTGCAGGCCGCCCGCAGCGCGGATGATGTCGAGTCCGGGGCGCAGATTGAGATGGTAGGTGTTGCCGAGGATGATTTGCGTGCCCATCTCGCGGAGTTCGCGTGGATCAAGCGCCTTGACACTGGCCTGCGTGCCGACCGGCATGAACACCGGCGTTTCGACAATGCCGTGCGCGGTGGTCAATCTTCCGAGGCGCGCCTTGGTGTGCGAATCGGTTTTGAGTAGTTCAAACATCGCGGGAAACTTCCGCAAATGAAACGTCCACGAGCAAATCGGCGGCGATTGTTTCCAAATCTTTTTTCAACGCGGCGAGATCACAGCCTTCAGGCAATTGCAAGCGCGCGCCGGCCTTGAACAAGGTTTCGCCGGACATCGGCGCGCTGACGACCTCGCTGAAAAATTCCTCGACGTTCACGCCCGCCCGCGCGAGCGCGCCGGTGATTTCGCGGACGATGCCCGGACGGTCGCTGCCCACGATTTCCAGCCCGGTCTGCCGGCCTGGCGTCGCCGGGGCCGGTTTGGGGTCGGTTTGAACAACGACGTTCAGCCCCGGAATTTTCTGGAGCGTGGCCAGCAGCGGCGATTTTTTCTCCTCCGGGATTTCAATGCGAAGAATCCCGGCGAATTCGCCGCCAAGCCGGCACATGCGGCTTTCGAGCCAGTTGCCGCCGTGATCGGCCACGGCGCGCGCGACGGATTCGACCAGCCCGGTGCGGTCCGGGCCGATAAGTGTCATCACCAGCGGAATTTGCATGGAGGCTTGGTAACGGTTTCCGGCGTGGCTGGCAAGCGATTCCATCGGCGGCAATCATCAGTTGCGATGAATTTGATGATTCGCCAGACTGAAATCGTTCGTTACACCAGCTTTATTTGCATTTTTTACTTTTCAGTTCCACTTATTTGTGCTAAAGATAGCGCAACGAAAGATTGAATTATGATACTCGAATACGCACTGGAAAAATTCCCGCATTCGGCCAAGTTGCGCGACGGCACGGCGGTCGTCGTGCGTCCGCTGGCCAAACGGGACGCCACCCGCCTGCACAAATTCTTCCTCGCCGTGCCCGAAGAGGAGCGGCTGTTCATCAAGCAGCCGATTTTTGAGGGCACGCTGTTCAAGCAATGGTGCCAGCATCCCGATTTTGAGCACAACCTGCCATTGATCATGCTGCATGGCGAGCGGGTCATCGGCGAGGCGACGCTGCATCAGCGGCTCGGCGGCTGGAAACGCCACATCGGCCTGGTCACCGTGCTCACGCATCCGAATTACCGCGGGCGCGACGTGGCCAAGATGCTGGTGGAGGAGCAGGTTGAGATTGCGCGGAACATGGGATTGCGTCGGCTCGAAGCCGAGCTGAACGGCGAACGCAAGGTCGCCATCCGCGCGCTGGAACAGATTGGTTTTCAGCCTCTGATGAAGGTGGAGGAATATGTGCTCGACATGAAGGCTGTCATGCACGATTACCTGCTCATGGGCATGGATTTGCGGACGGACGAGGAATACGCCGGCGTCGGCGGTTGAAACTCAAGGCTGGTTGGTGATCTTCAGCCAGTCCACGCCCTGCGTGCCGGCGTAAACCGCGAAGGCCTTTTCATTCTGAATCAGAACAGCGCGCACGACGCTCGAATCGTCGGCCCGGCCCATTTCCAGAATGCTCTCGGGAATAAGCCCCATTTTTTTGTGCGCGTAGAGCAACGCGAACACCGCCTGCGCGACGGCGGTGTAGGGTAATTCCTTGTAGGCGCCTTCCACCGAATCCTCGACGGCATCGGCAAGAAACTCAAGCTGATCCACGAGGTGCGGAAACCGTGGCGCGTTGATCTGGGTGAACTCCAATTTCCACTGCGGCAACTGGCGCAGGACTTTTTCGGCGATGGCGGGCGTGATGGCGGCCGCGCCGCCGTTGACGAACTTTGCAATTTCAGGCATGACAGCGGCAATTTATGCGAATCTCCGCGCCCGTCAAAGTGAAATTGACACGATAAACGCGTTTTCATCCGCCCGGCTTCCTGCTAAAAATGCGGCGTGCAAGATTTAATCGCCAAAGCCGGGACACTGCTGGAAGCGCTGCCGTATATCCAGAAATTCAGCGGCGCGACCTTTGTCGTCAAATATGGAGGCAGCTTCATGGACTCGCCGGACGAGAACGTGCGAACCGGCGTAGCGCGGGACATCGTTTTTCTGGAAGCTGTTGAAATCAATCCTGTTGTCGTCCACGGTGGCGGCAAGGCCATCACGCGAGCGATGGAAAAGGCCGGGTTGAAGGCGGATTTCATCCAAGGCCAGCGCGTCACGGACGAGGCCACGGTGAAAATTGTTGACGATGTTTTGACAGGCGAGATTAATCCGGAGATTGTCAAAACCATCAAGGAGCTTGGCGGCAGGCCGGTGGGCTTCGCCGGTCGGGACATTTTCAAATGTAAAAAGCTGTTTCTCGACGACAGGGAAAATCCCGGCAAAAAAATTGACATCGGCTACGTCGGCGAAGTCATCGAAGTCAACGTGCAGCCGCTCAAGGAATCCATGTGGTGCGGCTTTACGCCGGTCATCAGCCCGACCGCGCGGGGCGAGGATGGGAAAATTTACAATTGCAACGCCGACGTCGCCGCCGCGATGTGCGCCATCGCGCTCGACGCCAAGCGACTCGTGTTCATGTCCGACGTGCCCGGCCTGATGCGCGACCCGAAAGACCCGGCCACGCTCATCGCGCATCTGCACACCAGCGAAGTGCCCGGCCTCAAAGCCGCCGGCATCGTGGACAAGGGCATGATTCCGAAGGTGGACAGCGCCGTTGCCGCCATCAAATCCGGCGTCGAAAAAGTTTCGTTCGTGGATGGCCGCGTGCCGCATGCGGTCATGCTCGAAATCTTCACCGACAAAGGCGTGGGCACGGAAATCGTGCTTTGATTTTATGGGCGGGAGATGCGATTCTCTCACCGTGACGAACCAATCCGCCTACATTTTGCGCGAGGCCACCGGAACTTCCGGTTTGGTGGAGTCTGCCCGCGACGCGGTCGCCGTGCTGGCGGAACACGACATCCCGCATCTCATCGTCGGTGGACTGGCGGTGCAGGAACACGGCTATCCTCGCCTGACGATTGACGTGGACATTGTGGTGCCGGACGTGCTGGAAGCCGTGGAATTTCTCACCGCCAGCCTGACCGGGCCGTTTTATCGCGTGCCAAAAGTTGAAGACCGGGTAGAAGACCGGCGCAACGGCGTGCAAATTGATTTGCTGCCGGCGGGGAAAGTCTTGCGCGGCGGCGGCAAAGTGCCGTTTCCGCAACCCGGCAAGGTGACGGAGCAATTGCAAATCGTGAAACTGGAAGAACTCGTTTCGCTCAAGCTCGACAGTTGGGCAAACAATCCAACCCGGCGGCTTAAAGACAAAGCCGATGTCGTCGAATTGATCAAGTATCGCAACCTGCCGCGAGACCTTGCCGTCAATCCCGCTGTCCGCGCGCTCTACACGGAAACGTGGGACGCGCTTCAGGCGGATAAATAATTTTGCCGCGAAAAACATTTCCCTATTTGCGCCTTTTGTGCATTTTCGTGGCCTTAAATTGTGAAAGATATTGTCCCAACGCCGCCGCCGATTGTGCGGAATGACTACGAATCCATCCGCGACCTGTTCGCGAAAAATGTCGTGCCGAGCTACGGGCGGTTCGACCTCGCGTTGAGCCACGGCGCGGGCAGCTATGTTTTTGATGTCGCCGGCAAACGCTATCTTGATCTCGGCAGCGGCATCGCGGTTTGCTGCCTCGGCCACGCGCACCCGGCCATCACCGAGGCGCTCGTCGAGCAGTCCAAAAAACTCATCCATGTCTCGAATCTGTATTTCACCGAACCGCAAGGCCGGCTCGCGGCGGAAATTGTGAAGCGCATCGGCGCAGGCAAATGCTTTTTTGCCAACAGCGGCGCGGAGGCGAATGAAGGACTTTTCAAACTGGCGCGGAAATTCGGCCACGACGAAGGGCGTTTTGAAATTTTGACCGCGACGAATTCCTTTCATGGCCGGACGCTCGCCGGCATTGCCGCCACCGGGCAGGACAAGGTGAAAAGAGGATTCGAGCCGGCGACGCCGGGCTTCCGGCATATCCCGTTCAACGATTTGAAAGCGGCGCGGAATGCGATTTCGCCCGCGACCGTTGCCATCCTGATTGAAGGCGTGCAAGGCGAAGGCGGCGTCACGCCTGCGACGCCGGAGTATTTGCTCGGCCTGCGGAAATTGTGCGACGAGAAGAAATTGCTGCTGCTGATGGACGGCGTGCAATGCGGACATTATCGCACCGGAAAATTCCAGAGTTTCCAGCGGATTTTGGAAAATGTTCCCGGCGGCGAAAAATTTCTACCCGACGGCCTTTCGATGGCCAAGTCGCTGGGCGGTGGATTTCCCATCGGCGCGTTCTGGGTGCGGGCGCTGTATGCAGATTTGCTGGGGCCGGGCACGCACGCCACAACGTTCGGCGGCACGCCGCTGGCCTGCGCCGTCGCGCTGAAGATTTTTGAAGTTATCGAGCGCGAGCGGCTGGATGAGAACGCGCGCAAGCTTGGCGAATGGCTGAAACACGAATTGGAACGGCTCGCGAAAAATTATCCCGGCGTCGTCAAAAACGCGCGCGGCCTTGGTTTCATGCTTGGCCTGGAGCTGGCCGAAAAAATTCCCGCGTTCGTTGCCAGCGACAAGTCGGCGGCAATTCAAATGACGAACCGGCTGCAACAGGCTGGCGTGCTGGTGATTCCAGCCGGAACGCAAGTCATCCGGCTGTTGCCATCGCTGAATCTGAAGCCGCAGGAGGCGCGCGAAGGCATTGCCCAAATCGAGGAAGTCATCAAATCGCTCGCCTGATTTCGCATGACGCCTGCCGCCCACAAGCATTTGTCCAAGCGCGACCCGGTTTTGCGGCGGCTGATTCGCGAGCACGGAAAATGCGATCTCGTGCCGGAGAAGCGCCGGTCGCCGTTTCAATCACTCGTGCAGGCGGTCGCGCACCAGCAGCTCAACGGCATGGCGGCGAACACGATTTTGACCCGGTTCAAAAAATTGTTTCCCGGCCGGAAATTTCCACGTCCGGAAGATTTGGCAAAGGTGACAGATGCGCAAATCCGCGCCTGCGGATTTTCCTTCGCCAAGATCAAATCCATTCGCGACATCACGGAAAAAACGCTGTCCGGCGTCGTGCCATCGTCGCGGCATATTGTGAAATTGTCCGACGACGAAATCATCGCGCGGCTGACGGAAGTTCGCGGCGTCGGGCGCTGGACGGTGGAGATGCTGCTGATTTTCCAGCTTGGCCGGCCCGATGTTCTGCCCGTCGGTGATTTTGGCGTGCGCACCGGTTTTCGCGTTGCCTACAAAAGGCGCGGGATGCCGGAGCCGAAGGCATTGCTTGCCTTTGGCGAAAAGTGGAAGCCGCATCGCACGACCGCCGCGTGGTTTCTCTGGTGTGCTGCGGATGCGGCCAAGAAAAAGAAGTGACTCCGGGCCGCGTTTTGGCTACAAAATACCCTTTGGGCGACAATTCCCAGAAATCCTTGGTTTATGAAACATTTGCTGTCATTGGAAAAATTGCCGGTTTCGGACATTGAGAAAATCCTCCGGGATTCCGTCACGTTCAAGCGCGAGCGGGCGCGGCGCGACCGGATTCCGCTGGTCGGCCAGGTCTGGGCGCTATTGTTTTCCAAATCGTCCACGCGGACCCGGGTTTCGTTCGAGGTCGGCATCCGCGAACTGGGCGGGCAGACGCTGTTTTTAAGCGCCAGCGAGCTTCAGCTTGGCCGCGGCGAGCCGATCCGGGACACCGCGCGCGTGCTCGGCTCCATGATTCATGGCGCGGTCATCCGCACGTTCGCACAGCGCGACGTGGAGGAGTTCGCGGAATTTGCGAAAATTCCGACCCTCAACGCGCTGACCGACGAGGAGCATCCGTGCCAGATCCTCACGGATATTTTCACGTTCAAGGAATTGAACGGGCCGATTTCGAACAAGGTGGTGACGTTCATCGGCGACGGCGCGTGCAACGTGGCGCGCTCGTGGATTTTCGCCGCCGCGAAGTTGAATTTTGAACTGCGCATCACCGCGCCGAAGAAATTCCAGCCGGCCCGCGAGGTTTTGGACCGGGCGGGCGGGAAAGTCTCCTGCACCACGGACGTTGAAAAGGCGGCGAAAGGCGCGGACCTGCTTTACACTGACGTCTGGGTTTCGATGGGCAAGGAAGCCGAGTCTGCCGACCGGCTGAAGGCGCTGGCCGGTTACCAAGTCAACCAGAAACTGGTGAAGCTGGCGAAGGCGGACGCGCTGGTGATGCACTGCCTGCCGGCGTATCGCGGCATGGAGATTGACGAGGCGACGTTTGAAGCGAACGCCAACACGATTTTCACGCAGGCCGAAAACCGGCTGCACGTGCAGAAGGCGATTCTGAACTGGGCGGTTTCCTGACCGGCAAAACTTTTAGACAGAATTTACAGAATTAACAAAATCAAAGTTTTGATTATGAACATTCTGTTCATTCTGTCAAAAATCCTTTCGCAAACTGCCGCAGATATTTCAGCGCGACCCTCAAATCCTTCGGCCACGGCGCGGTGATGGTCACGGTCTCGCCGGTGACGGGATGCGGCAGGGTTAATTCCTCGGCGTGCAGCGCGGCGCGGGAAATCAGCGGGCGCTCCTCGCGTCCGGGCTTGAGCCGGAAATCCCGTTTCAGCCGTGAGAGCCAGAGTGGTTTGCCGCCGTAAAGTTCGTCGCCGACGACTGGAAAACCCGCATGGCGCAGATGGACGCGAATCTGGTGGGTGCGCTCGATGAGCGGCAGGCAGCGCAGCAGCATCCAGCCGGAAAATATTTCCACCACTTCAAATTGCGTTTTTGATTTCTTGCCGTCCTTCTGGTTCACGCAAACCAGCCCGGTTGTCACCGGATGCGGCGCGAGCCTGGCGTCCACCTCGAATTTTTCCGCCGGCGGATTTCCCTGCACGAGCGCGACGTATTTTTTGAGCGGCTTTCCCGAGCTGAACAGATTTGCCAGCGCGACGAGCGCAGCTTTGTTTTTCGCCAGCAGAATCACGCCGCTGCTCTCAAAGTCGGGCCGGTGCGCGTTGCTCAAATAATCCAGATTACGCTCGCGCGCCCACGGTTTTTTGTCCGCGATTCCCGCGTGGAGCAACCCCATCAAATTCGGACGGTTCGGGTCGTAGCGGTCGGGCGAGGTCAGCAGGCCGGCGGGTTTGTCGAGCGCGAGCAGGTGCTCATCCTCGAACAGCCCGGGGATTTCCCAGAACTCACGGGTGGCGGGCGACGACAGTTTGATGGCCGCGCTCACACGGCTTAATTCGCGCCGGTGGCTTGCTGGGTGAAGGCCGGTGTGGTTCGCAACTGGCGGTTGGCCTCGGACTGAACCCACTGGTTGAACGCCTCGCTCTCCCGCGCGCGCCGCAACCGGGCTGTGAACTGCGGCAGGTCGGCGCTCATGGCCGTCGAATCCACCGGCAGCCGGGACTGGACATACACGATGAAGCCGCCGTCCTCGGTTTCGATGAAGGGGCTTGCGCGACCGGTGGGAATGTTCGCGACGATCCGCAGAAACTGATTTAGCTCCAGGCGGTTGCCGAGTTCCGGCAAGTTCTGCGTGCTCAAGGAAAACGGCGGCAGCGTTTCGGGTTGCAGGCCGGCGGCGATGCAGGCTGACGCGAAACTGTGGCCGGCCATCATTTGACCGGTCAGCGCGGGGGCGAAATTTGTCCCGGCGCGCTGCGCGATCATCGTGGCTTGAAGCATCTCATAATCCTGCGTCACGCGGTCGCGGATTTGGTCGAATGGGGGGATTTCGCTGGGCAGTTGTCTGGCGAGTGCGATCACATAAACGGCGGTGGCGCCGGGGATCGGGCCGGCGAGGGGGTCGTCGGAGGTCAGTGCGAAGGCGGCCTTGGTGAACGCCGCCGGCGCGGCAAATTCGTCCGGCCCATAAAGGCTTGCGAACGGCGCGGTGAGCCGCACCGTCAATCCCTTTTGCTTCGCGACGGTGCCCAGGTTGTCCGACAGCGGCGGGTTCATGTTGAACACCGCGGTGGCAAAGTCATTGGCCTGCGCCCGCGCGTCGGTCAGGGCCTGCTGGCGGAACAACAGCTCCCGGATTTTGGCCTTGGCGGCATCCGGCGTCTTGGCGTCCGGGAAATAATCCGGCCCCAGCCGGCGGTAATTCATTTCCACGAGATCGTCGAAATTGGTTTTGGCCAGTTCCGTTTTGGCCTGCGCGAGAAAGTTCGTCAGGTTGAACTCGACGTAATAGACCTGCACGCGGTCGGGCAGGCGGTATTGCGCCAGATAATTCGTGTAAAATTGCGCGACGGCGGCGGGCGTGACGGCGACCTGCGACACGAAATTTGACGCTGACAGGAAAACAATCTGCGCGGACACCTCCTGATAATCGCGCTGGTAGGCGGCGGAGGCTTCCTGCGGCGTGACGAAGGTGCCGGTCATGCCGAGCGCCTGGATCAGTTGCTGGATGACCACGTCGTTGCGGGCAAAACGCTCGAAATCGTCGGCGGTAAAGCCCTTCGGCGCCAGCACCTGCCTGACAAACGCTTCAATCGGGACGGCCTGGCCATTTAGCCCAAATGCCCGCGACAGATCCGCCGAGCGGAGCATTTCGCCCGCAGCCGCCGCCGCCGCTTCATCACTGACGTAAATGCCCAGCGTCTTGGCTTTTTGCGTGAGCATCAGGCGGAGATAAATCTGCTGTTCCAAATCCTTCTCCTTGATGTTGGGGCTGCTGTCCGGCCATTCGTGGTTGCGAATCCAGTAGAACAGGTAAAACTCGTTCTGGGCGTTGATGTAATCCTGCTGGGTGATTTTTTGGCCGTAAAGCGTGCCGTAATCACCGTTCCCGCCGATGCCGCCGTTGCGCGCGGACGGCGCGACACCCCAGTAGAGAAATGAAACAACCGTGAGAGCGGCGATGATCCACCACAGCCACTTCGAATGTTTGCGAATTGTCCCGATCATAGAGAAAAAATGGAATGTTCAGCTTAACCAGCCGGCGGGAACATGGCAAACGCAAAAGCGCAATCTTTTCGCTCGTAATCCTAATCTTGAATCTTAATCGTAATCATTTCTCCCCGGGTGAAACAGATTAAGATTACGATGACGATGACGATTATGAACCTTTCAGCCACTTCGCCGCATCCGCCGCCGCGTAGGTGATGAGGATGTCCGCGCCCGCGCGCCGCATCGCCAGCAGGCTCTCCAGCGTCACCGCGCGCTCGTCAATCCAGCCCTTTGCCGCCGCCGCCTTGATCATTGCGTGCTCGCCGCTCACCGCGTAGGCGGCGGTGGGATAACCGAACTCCGTCTTCACGCGATGAATCAAATCCAGATACGCCAGCGCCGGCTTGACCATCACGATGTCCGCGCCTTCACGGATGTCCAGCGCCACCTCGCGCAACGCCTCGTTCGCGTTCGCCGCGTCCATCTGGTAACTGCGCCGGTCGCCGAACTTCGGCGCGCTCTCGGCGGCCTCGCGGAAAGGCCCGTAAAATGCCGACGCAAATTTGGCCGCATAGCTCATGATGGGCGTGTCGGTAAAACCGTTCTTGTCCAGAGCCGCGCGGATGGCGGCCACGCGCCCGTCCATCATGTCGCTCGGCGCAACAATGTCCGCGCCCGCCTCCGCATGGCTGGCGGCGGTTTGCGCGAGCAATTTCAGCGAGGGGTCATTCAAAATTTTCACCGGAGCGCCGAGCATCTGCTCGGCAAGTCCCGATTTTTTCCCGACAGGCCGAGCCGATGCTCGGCGTTCCACCACGCCGCAATGCCCGTGCTCCATATATTCGCACAGGCAAACGTCCGTGATGACCAGCAGCGACGGCAATTCCTTTTTCAGCAGCCGCACGGTTTGCTGGACGATGCCGTTCTTCGCATAAGCGCCGGAGGCCTTCGCGTCTTTTTTGTCGGGGATGCCGAAGAGCAGGACGGCAGGGACGCCGAGCGCATGGGCGCGCGCGGCCTCGCGCAGGACTTCATCCGGCGAAAGCTGGAACACGCCGGGCATGGCGTCAATTTCGCGGCGCAGCTTCTTGCCGGAGCGGGCGAACAGCGGCAGGATGAGTTGGTCCACGCTCAAGCGCGTTTCGCAGACGAGTTTCCGCAACGCGGGCGACTGCCGCAGCCGGCGCGGGCGATACACGGGAAATCCGGGCAAAGTCATGGGCACAGTCTAGGTTTTGCGGAGCGCGGGCAAAAGCGGAAAGTTTTTACTGGATCCAGATTTGTAGGCGACGAGGTGACGAGTCGTTTGGGCCAGCACTCCTTACGTCGTGCCCTACAACCGAATTGGGACACTACCAAGTTTTTCAACCACGGCTTGCCGCGCCGAATCCCGCTTTGCGGGAGAAGGCGGGATGAACACGGATTACGGAATCGCAAGACGGTTGGTGGCCCCACCGGTTTCCACAAGCATTCGCTGCAAAAAAGAAGAGGTCGTTGATATCACAGAACCGTCGGAGAGGCCAATATTGCCAGCGTTCACATGGCGTTCGGCTGTCCATGCAATGGCCGCGTTCGTCGAAAACTCCAAGAGACCCGATTTTACAGGAACGCCGCCAATGGCAAAGTTGTCGTCGCCGGAAAGGAACATTCGCGGATTCGCGTCCTCAGCATCCAAGCCGACGAAATAGCTGATTTTACTGTTGTTGAAATCAGTCGTGAAATTAGTTGCGAAAGTTTTGTCAGTGTCAGCCGGGCAAAACAAAACCTTCGGTTTGAACAGTTCATTGCTCATCACACAGAAATTGATCCACGCGTTCCCTCCGTTTGCCAATTCCATTGTGCCGCCATTCGTAATGGAAGTTTGCATTGGGTATTTGTCACCGTGGTCTCCTTCCCAAACTCGGTAAGAGAGGCCGATTTGTTTCAAATTGTTGGCGCAATTGATTCTTTGAGCCGCCTTTCTGCCGACAGAGCTGCTGCCCGAATCAAGAAATGTCACCGCCAGAAAAAACAGCACGACAATAACAACCAACACCTCCACCAACGTCAGCGCGGCGGTCTTCTGATCGGAAACGCGCGGCTTCATGGTTCGAACTCTGCGCCTCGTCCAGAAATTTGGCAAGCCAAAGTTGGCCGGGAAATTTGGAGTGCGCGGACACGTCCGCGCTTTGAAAGCGGCGACACGTCGCCGCAGTCCATGCGGTTGCGTGACAACAATTCTTTTGCTTCGCGGGAAAAACGATTACATTCCCGCCGTGCAGCAGTTGAAGAAAATTTTCTTGTTGGCAATCACCATGGCGATGACGCTGGCGGTGCTCTTCCTCGGCGTCTTTCTCGGCCTCATCTTGGCGCACTGGAAAGGCCCCGGCCTGCGCGTGGAAAACACCGGGACCGTCATCCAGCAGGTGCAGACGTTGTCGGATTTGGTCACGGTCAAATACATGATGCAAAAGGTGGAGTTCGTGGATTCGCCGCCGGGCAGCGCGCTGGGGCAATTTGTCCAGGGCGACAACAAGGTGATGTTGCTGGCGCAGGGCGTCGTCAAGGCGGGCATTGACCTGAAGAAAATCACGCCCGGCGACGTGGCGATTTCCAGCAAAGCCCTCACCATCACGCTGCCGAAGCCGGAAATCACCGACGCCTATCTGGACGACACGCAGACGAAGGTCGTCGAGCGGACGACTGGATTTCTGCGGTCGCTGGACAAGGATCTGGAGCAGACGACGCGGCAATATGCCGTGGACGACATCCGCCGGGCGGCGCAGGAGAGCGGGATTTTGAACGACGCGAACGAGCGGGCGCGGACGGAGTTGCGGACGTTTTTCCGGCAGGCGGGATTTGAACCGGTGGAGTTCCGCTAAGCCGGATTCCCGCCGCGTGTCTTAAATTGAGCCAGTGTGTATGATTTTAACCACCCGCAGTGCTTGCGATTGTTCCTCGATTTGAACGGCGATTTGCTGACGCAGTCTGGGCAGCGCGATTTTGAGGGTGTGCGGGCGAAGCTGCGCCAGATAAAGCGCGGCAGTCAACGGCATCGGCTGGCGATCGCTCACCGCCGCTTGTCCGCGAGCTTCCTGCGACATCCGCAAGGCATTCATTTTTCTAGCCATGTTTTCTTTGCCGCAAGTCGCGTGCCAGAAATTTGCCGGGACGCTCGAGAATAAAAGGGATGGACTGGCCAAAAACTTTTCTTCTCAACGTGACGGCCTTGCCCTACAATTTTCGGAGATGAAATACCCCGCCTCATCTGGGAAACTGGTTCCTTCAAACTTCATTCATTTTCCCGGACGGCCATTTTAAGCGATCGTCCTGATTACTTTACTTTTATGAAAACCTACCAACCCGCAGACCTCCGGAACTTCGCCATCGTCGGCCACGCCTCGTCGGGCAAAACCATGCTGGCCGAGGCCATGCTCATGTGCGGCGGCGTCATCAACCGCATGGGCCGCATTGCCGACGGCACGACGGTCTCCGATTATCACGTCAGCGAAAAGAGCCGGAAGATTTCCGTCTCGGCCTCGCTGCTGCACACGGAGTGGATGGGAAAGAAGTTCAACATCATTGACACGCCCGGCTATCTGGATTTCATCAGCGAAGGTCTGGGCGCGCTGCGCGTCGGCGATTTCGCGCTCGTCGTCATCCACGGGCAGCACGGCCTCGGCGTGGGGACCGACCGCGTGTGGAATTACGCCACCGGCTACGGCCTTCCGAAAATGATCGTCGTCAACGCGCTCGACAAGGAGAATGTGGATTTCGACGCGGTGCTGAAGGCGGCGCAGGAGCATTTCGGGCGGCACGTCTTTCCAGTGAACGTGCCGGTGAACGCCGGTCCGGGCTTCAACAAGGTTTTGGACGTGCTGCGCAATGAAATCGTGACCTACGCGACCGATGGCTCCGGCAAATACACGGAGGAGCCGGCGACCGGCGAATGGGAGGCGAAGGTCAAGGAATTGCACGGCCAGCTCATCGAGCACATCGCGGAATCTGACGACACGTTGATGGAAAAATTTTTCGAGAAGGGCAACTTGTCGGAGGAGGAATTTCGCGCAGGCATCCACTCGGCGGTGCAGAAGGAATTGTTCATCCCGCTGTTCGCCGTGTCGGCGGAGAACAACATCGGCGTCGCGCGGTTCATGGATTTCGTCGCCAAATACGGCTCGTCGCCGGTGGACCGCAAAAACGTCAAGGCGGTGGATGCCAATGGAAACGAAACCGAGGTGTCGCTCGACAGCGCCGAGACGGCGGTCTATGTCTTCAAAACAATGTCCGAGGCGCATTTCGGCGAGCTGTCATTTTTCCGCGTCTATTCCGGCTCGATTTCGACCGGCAAGGATCTGTTTAACAGCGACCGCAAGGTCAACGAGCGCATCGGACAGATTTACCAGCTAAACGGCCAGACACGCGTGGCCGTCCCCACGCTTGGTGCGGGCGACATCGGCGCGGTGGTCAAGCTCAGGGACACGCACACCGGCAACACGCTTTGCACCGCCAAACATCCCGTGACGCTGTCGAAGGTCGTTTATCCCAAGCCGAACATCCACGCCGCGCTCATCGCGAAGGTGAAGGGCGAGGAGGACAAGATCGCCTCCGGCCTCGCCGCGTTGCACGAGGAAGACCCGACGTTCCTTTATGTCGTGGACAGCGAGTTGCATCAAACGATCATTTCCGCGCAAGGCGAACTGCATCTGGAAGTCGTCGCCGACCGCTTGCGCCGCCGGCACAATGTCCACGTGGAACTCGCCGAGCCGCGCGTGAAATACCGCGAAACCATCAAGGCCAAGGGCGATTCCAAGCATCGCCATAAAAAACAGACTGGCGGCGCGGGACAATTCGCCGAGGTCTGGATGCGCATTGAACCCCGGTTGCGCGATGCCGGCGTGGAGTTCACCAATTCGCTCGTCGGGCAGAACGTGGACCGCAATTTTGTGCCGTCCGTCGAGAAGGGCGTGAATCAGGCCTGCACCGAGGGCATCATCGCCGGCTGCCGCGTGACGGACGTGAAGATTGATTTTTACGACGGCAAAATGCACCCGGTGGATTCGAAGGACATCGCGTTCCAGATTGCCGGTTACTTCGCGTTCAAGGAGGCGTTCATGGTCGCGAAGCCGGTGTTGTTGGAGCCAATTGAGACGGTGGAAATCCACATCCCCGAAGATTGCATGGGCAAGGTGATGGGCGATTTGTCGTCGCGGCGCGGAAAAATTCTCGGCATGGACACCGACAGCACGTTTCAGGTTATCAAGGCGAGCGTGCCCACAGCGGAGCTTTACCACTATTCCAGCACGCTGCGCTCGCTGACCGGCGGACGCGGCGTCCACACCGAGGAATTCAGCCATTACGAGGAAATGCCCCGTGACGCCGCGGAAAAAGTGATTGAAGAAGCGAAGAAACGGAAGGCTGCCGCCGAAGCACACTGACGCGATGTAGCCGCGACGCCTCGCCGCACCATTTGGAAAAATCGCAAAGGTGATGGAAATAACCGCCGTGATTTTCGCGGTGTCCGGGCGAAGCGGGACGGTTGGCGGTCACTTCGGCAGGTTCAAAACTGGAAAGTCCAAGTCGCTCCTTGTGCCCCATTGCGCGAGTTGGCCATCCTTGAAATAGACGCGATAGGTTTCCTGGGTTTTCTTGTCGGTGTATTCCCACATTTGCAGGCGCGAACCATTGGTATCGGTCATTGAAGCCCCGGCGATGTAATCATCTCCCAGGATTTTCTTTACCTGCCCTTGCGACATGCCGAGGTCAAGCCGGTTGAGCCTCTGCGCCGTGGAGGTTGAGCAGCCGAGGCCGGCGCACAAAACCATGGCCAGAAGGCCGGGGAGGATGAGTTGTCTTTTCATGGGAATCAGTGGGATTGTTTAGTCGGCCCTTGCCAGGGAATTATTTCTTAACGCTGCCCGGCTCAAGGAGAATTGATTTTGCGTTAGCGTCATTTCCGGCGATTTTGCGACCGGGCCGTTGCGCCGTCAAGAACCGTCAACCGAACTGGCGCCGGTGGATATTCATCGCGCCAGTGTTACACTCATCAGGCCGATGACGACTTCGTTCGCCAGCGCGCGGACGGTCAGTGATTTCAATTCCTTCGTCGGGTCGAGCGGCAGATTCAGAACCGTCGCCGCGCCGCCGGGAACTTTTCGGCCTTTGCCCTTGAAACCGGCCACATCAAGAATTCGGATGTCCCCCGTCCGCAAATCCACGCGTGGCGGAATCGGCTCGTTGCGGCGGAATGCGTAATCATCCATGAAATAATCCTGGTCAATCGGCCACCAGTTCACCGGATTGTTCAGCGCGAGCCGTTCGGTCGAGCCGTCGGTGTAGGTCACAATCACCTCGCCGTTGTCAAAACGGCTTTGCATCGCCGCCGTCGAGCCCGCCATCAGCAAAAATGCGTGCGACGATTTTCCAGCCAACGGCACGGAAACTTCGCGCGGATAATTGTCCCATTGCGACGTGAAAATGATGTTCTTCGCGCCGCTTTCGCCCGGCGTCGCGAATGAAATCCCGTCCGGCAAAGTGATTTTTCCGCCATTCTGCGCGGCGAGTGCGCGCAGACCGGAATCATCCGCGTCGAAACTGGCGTTCGGTTCACACCAGCCGCCGATGCCCTGTTTGGGCGTCGCCAACGACGCGAACGGCGAACGCGGCGAGCGATATTCATTGCGGAAGATCTGCGTGACCTTGTCGTTGAAAAGCGGCGCAAGATTGACGGTTTCAAATTTGTCGGCGGCGGAAACTTTCTGGTTCCAGTCAAACGCCGCGATTTTTTCCGGCGCGGCGGGTGCGACCTCCGGCGCGATTTTGGGCGTGGGAATTTCGCCTTTCCAGTTCACGACGACCTCAAACTTTTCCGCCGCCGGACTCGCGATTTCAATCCGCCGCACGCCATATTCATCTTCAACCCAATTCCACGTTGCGGCTTTTCCATTCACAGTGACTTCGGGTTCGGTTCGCAGCGCGGCGATTTGCAGATCCAATCCCATCGTCTTTGGAAATTTTGGTTCGACCGTGTAATTTTCCGTCAAACCGGCGCGGAGAAATGCAAATGTGAAGTCGGGATGCTGTATGCTGGCGTGATCCCATTTCGCAGGAAAGCCGGGAACGATTTTCAACTCGCCAGCCAGCGCGTCCGGTTTGACGCCAAAAAGCCCTTCAACGAATGCGCGGGAATTGACGCCGGTGGGGTCGCAAAAATCGCGTTGCGCCTCGCCGCGAGCCATGTCGTGCGACGTCATGCAGCCAAGATTTCCCGGGCACAGGCCGAGGAACATCGAGTCGAGCAGCTCGCCTTTGAAAAGCTGAAACGCGGTTTCGGGCCGGTTTGCCTGCCAGAAGCCGAGCGACGTATGCGCGGCCTCGGCCATGACGACGTTGTTGAGCGACCATTGATACGGCATCCAGCTCGTCTCCGGCAGCGTGAACAAACCCTCGTCCGGCACATTCGGGCCTTCGATCGGGATGTGCGCGATGTTGTTGTCAATCCAGCGCGACATCTGCCACGCCTGCTGCGGCGTCGGCACTTCGGAATCAATCGTGTGATAAAACGTCCAGAGCCCGGAGTTCGGATGCACAAGCTGCAGGCCGAGCAAGTCCTTGGACTCGCCGAAATTTCCCTCGTCGGCGAGCCAGAGATATTTGTTCATGCCGCGCAAAATCGAATCCGCTTCGTTCTGATAAATCGTCGGGTCTTTGCCTAAAATTTTCGCGACGCGCGCGGCCATGATGTTCGCAAAATAATTGTAGGCGCTGGCGTGCGCGGTGCCGCCACCGTTGTAATTCAAATCGTCGCTCGCCCAGATCGCGGCGTAGGCCTCGTAAAGCGGCAGCTTGTCCGGGCCGAATTCACGCCGAAACAATCGGCGTTCCCACGCCAGATGCCGCTCGATGACCGGCCACATTTCAGCGGCGTAATTGGTATCGCCCGTCCAGAGCAGATGCCGGAAAAACGCGTCCACGGCGACAAGGTTCATGTCGTAATGATTCTTCGACATGTCGCCGTTCGAATGGATGGCAGCCTCGCTGCGCGCCAGATTGAACTGTTCGTCGGGCGGCGGAGTGGTTTCGGGAATCGGACTCGTGTTCTGCTGTTTCGCGAAACCCGCGAAATGCGCCGCCGTGCGCTCGTGCCAGCCGAGGGCGTCGCCGGCATATTCTCCGCGCCAGCCGAGCAGGCGCGTCCGCCACGCGACCGCGCCGTGCATGTAGGATTGCTGCGCGTCATCCCAGACCGCATCGGCGGCGACACACAACGCGGACGCCGCCGCATTGATGAATGGATCCGGCGTCTCGACAACCACCTTTTCCGCGATGGCGCGGCGATGATTTTCAGCTTCGTCAAAAACCTTCGGCAGATTTGATTCCGAATAAACCGAAACCGGCTGGCCGTTGCTACCGGCAAATTCATTTTTGCTGATATCGCGATAAACCGGCAGTTCCGTCCCGCCTCCGCCCGACAACTGCTGCAACGCGAGATAAACCGGCTGATCCGCCGATAGCGCGACCTGGCCGACCAGCAAAGGAGGTGTTGAATTCGTCGAGGACAGCAAGGCGGCGGGCGAATCCCAATCCGCCGCGTCACCGGGAAATAATTTCGCCCCGGCGGGCGCGACGCCAGCGATGGTGGTTTTGTTGTCGCGAAGCGTGAAGGTGTTGGTTGCGATGGAATAAACGTCGTCGCGGCATTGCTCCGGGTGCAACTGGAAAAATTCGGAAACCGGCTGGCGCTCGCAGCCGATGTCGCCGTCGCGCGAGCCGCGCATGCCGTTCGCGCCGCCGTATGCCCAGATCAAATCCGCCGCCGCGCCGTGCAGTTCGGCGCGCACGATAAAACCCTTGGTGGCCGCGAGCGGCAGCACCGTCAAATCCAGTTCGCCGTCGCCGAGCAGCGGGTCACGGATGGCGTAAAGCAGCGAGCCGGGACGATAGCGCGTGACGATCTGCTGCGCGTCGTTCAGCCATTTCACGCCGGCGGAAGTTTGGATGCCGAAACGCAGATTGCCGCCGCGACCGGGCAGGTAGAGCGAGAACTCCGGCTTGTCGCCGCCGTCAATGCGGAAGGCGGAATTCAGGCAGTAAAGCGGGCGGTTGAAAAATTCCGCGCCGTTGGTGGTGACAAAATCCGTTCCGACCGGCCAGTAACGCAACGGTCGCGCGACGTTGTTGGAAAAATTGCCGCGGGGCTGGTAAATCAATTCCGGCCGGCTGTCCGTCGTCGCGTTTTGCGCGAAAGCCGGCTGGCTTGAAAAAATGACTAAACCAAGAACGCCCGCCTGAAGCAGCAAACGAATTATTTTACCGAACCGGCGTTTCATGATGCCGGAACTTCTTTCGCTGTTGGCTTGGATATGCATTGGCTGTGCGGACATTTAACCATGCCCGCACGGGAATTGCATCAGATGTTCGTCTGACGGCCAGCCATAAAAGCTGAATTTTAAGACGCGCTTTTAGAGGAGGGTTAACACCTTTTCAGAACTTAAAAAGCATTTCTGAAAACATGTTTTAACCGGGATTGTCAAAAACTTTGTGCATAACTCTGCCCAAAAAATTATTAACATTCTGTAAAATTCCAACGATTTAAAAAAACCGCTTGTGAATGGATGTGAGTAACTGTGAAGAACGTGTCATTAAATTCCAATAAGTCCAGTTTGCCAGAATCAAAGATTTTCAGTTAAGTGGGAGCGTTGATTGGTTGATTGAAAAGCTCAGTTAGTTGCGCGGTGAAAGATTTCCCCGCTTGAGCTAACAAGCGGGGATTATCGGGGCGCAGCACGAATGGAACGTGCGCCGCTGTTCTAATTCTCTTTGCGGAGATTACGGCGGAGATGGTGGTTCAAATCCACCCGCTCCAACCAAATTCAAACGAAGCTTACAATTTTCCTTCGGAAAGACAATTTTGAATTTGTGAAGAACGTGTCACTAAATTCCAACAAGTCTGCTTTGCTCCAAGAAACTTTCCCGACTTTCATTGCTCCATGATTGATTCCGTTTCCGACGCTGCGGGAGCAGCGGCTGATTTGAAGAAGGCGCGCCGCCGCAAGAACGTTTCCGCATCGGATCCGATTAAGCTGGACCGGTTGCCGCCGCATGCCATGGACATGGAGCAGGGGGTCCTTGGCTGCCAACTGCTTTCGCCTAACGAATGCGTCGGCGAAGTCATTGAAAAACTGAAGGGCATCGGGGTTGAGGCGCATTATGACCTGCGGCATCAGACGATCCAAACCGAATTGTTCGAGATGTTCGACACCCGGGTTCCGATTGACGTCATCACCTTGCAGCAACGGCTCAAGGACAAGCAGCTCTTGGAGCAGGTCGGCGGCATCGCTTATCTGTCGCAATTGCAGGATGCGGTGCCGAGTGCGGCGAACCTCTCCTATTACCTCGACATCGTCCGCGAAAAATATCTGCTGCGGAAAATGATCCAGACCTGCACGGATGTCGTCGGAAGGGTTTATGATTATGAGGGCGAGGTGGACGCGTTGCTGGACGAGGTGGAGCGCGACGTGTTGCGAATCAGCGAGTCGCGCGCGCAGACTGGCGCGCTGACGACGAAGGACCTGGTGAACAAGGCGATCGGGACGATTGAAAACTTTTTCAGCCGGAAGGGGACGCTCACCGGCCTGGGAACCGGCTTCGCGGATTTGGATCGGATGACGGACGGTCTGCACGGGAGCGAAATGATCGTCGTCGCGGCGCGGCCGAGCATGGGCAAGACGTCGCTGGCGATGAACATCGTCGAGCATGTGGTGTTGGAGGACAAACTGCCGGCGGCGGTGTTCAGTTTGGAAATGAGCGCGGAGGCGCTGGTGCTGCGCATGATGTGCTCGATTGCGCGGGTGAATTTGCGGAGCATCCGCGAGGGGTTCATGAGCGAGTCGGATTTTCCGAAGCTGACGAGCGCGGCAGGCCGGCTGGCGAACGCACCGCTGTTCATTGACGACTCGGCGGGGCTTTCGATTTTGCAGTTGCGGGCACGGGCGCGGCGGCTGCACCAGATGCACGGCGTCAAGCTTTTCGTGGTTGACTATTTGCAGTTGCTGCATTCTACTGCGCGTCGCTCACAGGAAAACCGGCAGCAGGAAATTTCGGATATTTCGAGCGGAATCAAGGCGCTGGCGAAGGAATTGAAGGTGCCGGTGCTGGTGCTTTCGCAGTTGAACCGTGAACTGGAGCGTGACAAGAGCCGCAAGCCGCGGTTGAGCGATTTGCGCGAATCGGGCGCGATTGAACAGGATGCCGACCTAGTGGGTCTGCTGTATAAACCGAGCGCGGGCGAAGACGACGATGGAAACACAGAAGAAGCGGACGGCCTGCCGGTCAATCTGCTGATTGCGAAACAGCGCAACGGCCCGACGGGCGACATTAATTTAACATTCTTAAAATCTTACACACGATTTGAAAGCG
>Ga0181537_10001332_pt1 | contig 22856 bp, 20 predicted proteins | sample PEATcosm2014_Bin_39_FD_119765 | JGI IMG/M metagenome (GOLD analysis project Ga0181537, IMG submission 119765) | Peatland microbial communities from MTU Mesocosm Facility, Houghton, MI, USA - PEATcosm2014_Bin23_10_metaG | ecosystem: Environmental > Terrestrial > Soil > Wetlands > Peat | place... | reverse complement strand
TGAGCGACAACGCACCCGCGCGGCCTCTGCCGGATACCCGTAATGCGGGAAAGCGCTATTGGGAAGCTGCCGCGAAGGGCGTGTTGCTGGTCCCGAAGTGCCTGGAATGCGGGAGCACGTTCTGGCATCCGCGCCCGCGCTGCCCGCACTGCGGTTCGGATCGCGTGGATTGGATCGAGAGCTCCGGCAACGGCACGATTCACACTTTTACCGTGGTACGCCAGTCCAGCGATCCCTATTTCAAATCGAAGCTGCCGTATGCAGTCGCGATGGTGGAGCTGGCAATCGAACAGGAACAAGGGCCACGCATTCGAATCATGAGCAATGTCATAGACTGCCCGCTCGATACGCTGCACATCGGCATGCCGGTGGCCGTGGTATTCGAGCAGGTAAGCGAGCAGGTCGCGATTCCGTTGTTCCGGCCGCGGGCGGTCGCATGAACGCACGGCAGTTGTCCGGCGAGGTCTGCATCGCGGGTGCGGCGACTGCCGGCATCGGCTGGGAAACGCAAATGAGCGTCGCCGAAATCATGGCGGAAGCATCGCTCTCGGCACTCAACGACGCTGGCCTGTCGGTAGGCGACGTCGACGGCGTGTTCGCCGTCACGCCGTATTACTGGATGGCCTCGGTGACGCTGGCCGATCAACTCGGCATTCAACCGAGAGTCACCGACTCGACCAACATCGGCGGCGCTTCCGTGGTGGCGCATGTGGGACATGCGGTGCGTGCCATCGTGTCGGGCCAGTGCGAAGTGGCGCTCATCGCTTACGCCAGCAGCCAGCGCACCGACGGCGGCAGGCTGGTCACCGGCGCCGACATCCTGCCCTACGAGCGGCCCTACGGTGCACTGTTCCCGATTTCCGGCTACGCCATGGTGATGCAGCGCCATATGCATGAATTCGGCACAACCCGCGAGCAGCTCGCGACGGCGGTCGTAGCCGCAAGCCAATGGGCGTCGCTCAATCCCGAAGCGCTCAAGCGCGAGCTTGTCACGGTCGAGGATGTTTTGGCGTCGCCGCTGGTGAGCGACCCCTTGCGCAAGCTGGATATCTGTCTCGTCACCAACGGCGGCGGGGCAATTGTGCTCGTCAGCAGGGAACGGGCAGAAAAACTTGGCAAACGAGCAGTCGAAGTTCTCGGCACCGGCGAGAGCCACGATCACTGCTATGTCAGCAACCTGCCGAGTTTCACCCGGACCGCGGGCGTCGAATCCGGCAAGGCGGCTTACGAAATGGCGGGGCTGGGGCCGAAGGACATGGATGTCGTGCAGATTTACGACGCCTTCACCATCATGGTCGTGCTCGGCCTGGAGGACCTCGGCTTTTGCGCCAAGGGCGAAGGCGGGCCGATGATTGCAGGCGGCATCGGTCCCGGCTCGAAACTTCCGGTCAACACCAGTGGTGGCGGCCTGCGCTACTGCCATCCCGGAATGTTCGGCATTTTCCTGTTGGTTGAGGCGGTAAGGCAGTTGCGCGGCGAATGCGGCGAGCGCCAGGTCGCAAAGGCGCGGCGCACGCTGGTGCATGGTTTCGGGGGCGTGCTTGCCGGCAACGCCACCGTGATCCTGGGGCGAGATTCCTGATGAACCGGCTTGCCGATTTGATATCGCAGGCGGGCGCGCAGTTTGCCGCGCGCGAGGCCCTGGCCGATCCACGCACAAGGATGACGTTTGCCGAAGCCGAGGCCGACAGCAACCGGCTCGCGTCGGCCCTGGTACGCGCATTCGGGTTGAGCAAAGGCGAACGGATCGCGATCCTGCTGCCGAACTGCATCGAATTCGTTCTCACCGACTTCGCGTTGATCAAAGCCGGGTTGATCCGCGTGCCGGTCAATCCGCGTTACACCGCGGCGGAAATCGAGTTCATTCTCGATCACTCGGGCGCGGCTGCGCTCGTCACCTGCGCGTCATTTGCGGAAAGTCTCGCGCACATACGGGGGCGGCTCGGCGCGCTGCGCATTCTCGTCACCATCGACAGCCTGCCGGGTGTTACGGACGCGTTGAACTGGAAGGATGTGCTGGCACAAGGCGACCCCGCGACTTTCGCCGTCGATACCGCCAGCAGCGATGGCTACATGCTCGGTTATACGTCGGGGACCACCGGGCGTCCCAAGGGGGCGTTGAGCACGGTCGGCGCGCGCTGGGCTACGCTGTTCATCACGTTTGCCAACGAATTCATCGCGACGCCGGATGACGTCATGCTGCACGTAGCGTCGCTCGCCCACGGCAGCGGCACCAAGGTGCTGCCGATTTACGTCAGGGGCGCCAAAAACCTGCTGCTGCCGAAATTCAGTCCGTTCGATTTTTTTCAGGCCGTGGCGCGGGACAGAGTTACGGTGAGCTGGATGGTGCCGACCATGGTGGCGATGCTCGCCGATTCGCCTGAACGTTCGCGCTTCGATTTTGGCAGCCTGTCCACCATCATGTATGCCGGGGCGCCCATGCCCGAGCCTGTGATGCAGCGCGCGCTGGCGGCGTTCGGACCGGTGTTCATCCAGATTTACGGCCTCACCGAAGCCCCGCAGCCGGACTTGATATTGTCCAAGCAGGAGCATCTACCCGATCCGGCGAGCGGCAGGAATGCGCGCGCTGGCGTGACCGGGCGCGTCGCCATGGGCGTGCAGTTGAAGCTGGTGGATGGCGCCGGCCAGCCCGTGAAGCAAGGCGAAATCGGTGAAATCGTGATCGCGGGCGATCACGTGATGGCAGGCTATTGGAACGATCCGGCCGCGACTGCGGAAACGCTGCGCGACGGCTGGTGCCACACCGGCGACCTGGCGCGGATGGACCGCGAGGGCTTCTACACCATCGTCGACCGCAAAAAGGAAATGATCATTTCGGGCGGCTACAACGTTTATCCACGCGAAGTCGAAGAGGTCCTGTACAGCCATCCGGCTGTCGTCGAGTGCGCGGTTATCGGCGCGCCAGACCCGGTCTGGGGCGAGACTGTATGCGCGCTGATCGTTGTCAAGCCTGGAGCGGGCCTCGATGCCGCGGCAATTTCGGCGCACTGCGCGCGCGCTCTCGCTAGTTACAAAAAGCCACGCAGAATCACTTTTCTCGATGCCTTGCCCAAGACCGCCAACGGCAAGATCGACAAAAAGGCGTTGCGTGCAGCTTATGCGAGCCCGACGCCGGCGGCCACTACAGTGGACGCGATGCAATGAGCCTTGTCCGAATATCCGAATTCAGCAACCGCCCGCCAAACCAGGCAGGCGGTGAATGGTATGCGATCGAGGGCCGTGACAGCAGCATAAGGCTCGAACGCGGGGAGCTTGAGCCGGAAGCCGTATATACGGAAGCCGGACATTTGCTTACCAGCTGGACAGGGTCGCGCATCGCCAGCTGGGGCTCGGGGACGCGCGGGCCGCTGGTCTACCTGTTGAAATACCCGGTTCCGCTCGACTACTGGTACGAGTTCGACGCCTGGTTCCAGTACGAGCACATGCCGATGCTGCTGGAGGAACCCACCTGGTACGGCTGCGAATTCTTTCGTGCGCTGGGTGCCTCATCCTACCCGTTTGCCGCCCTGCATTACGTTGAGCCGCAGGCGCTGAAATCCGACGCCCGCAACCGCTCGATCGATACGCCGTGGTGGCACCGGTTGAAGCAGCATGAATGGTTCGACAAGCAGTTCATCCGTACCTTGATGCGACCACTATGAACAAGCGCCATATTCCCATCGTCGACGAGACCCTGCGCGACGGCCACCAGTGCCTGTGGTCGACCCGAATGACCAATGCCATGATGCTTCCCGTCGCCGGGCGCATGGACCGCATCGGATTCGATTCCATCGACCTCATCGGCGGCGCGGTGTGGGACGTTGCAGTACGCTTCCTGAAAGAAGATCCCTGGGAGCGCGTGCGCCATATGCGAAAGCTGGTCACGCGAACGCCGCTCAACGCCATCGTGCGCGGCCAGAGCCTGTGGACCTTCGAGGTGTTTCCCAATGAAGTGGTGGAGCTGGCGATGCAGCGCCTGGCGGCGAACGGGATCGCGAACGTGGCGGTCTACGACCAGTTCAACGACCTCAAAAATGTTGAAGTCGTCACATCCGCGGCCAAAGCCGCCGGAATGCAGGTATGGGGCACGCTGGTGTTTTCCTGGAGCCCGGTGCATACCGACGAATACTTCGCCGACAAGGCCGCGCAATTCGTGCGCATGGGCGCGGATGAAATCAATCTCAAGGATCCGAGCGGCATGCTGTCCGTCGAGCGCATTCGAACGGTCATTCCCGCATTGCGCCAGGCGGTCGGTCCGGTGCCGATCAACATCCATTCGCATTGCATGACCGGCCGCGCGCCGGAGGTATTGCTGGCCGGGGTCGAAGCCGGCGCGGACAAGCTGCATACCGCGATTTCGCCGCTGGCACATGCGGCGTCGCATCCGCCTGCAGACTGGATTCACGACCGTCTGCTGGAGCAGGGGTACACGACGGGCCTCGATCGCGAAGCGCTGGAGGCAGTGTCGGGCTATTTTCGTTATCTGTGTCATCGCTGGGACAAGCCGCGCGGCGAGCCGCTGCCGTTCGACGCCAGGGTGCTGGAGCACCAGATGCCGGGCGGCATGATTTCCAACTTGCGCAACCAGTTGCGCGAAACCGGTATTGAACACCGGCTGGACGAAATCCTCGCCGAAACTTCGCAGGTGCGCAAGGACATGGGCTACGTGCCGGTGGTGAGCCCCACCGCGCAGTTCATGGTGACCCAGGCGGTGTTGAACGTGATGCAAGGCGAGCGCTACAAGACCGTGCCGGACGAATTGCGCAAGTACTGCCTGGGTTACTACGGCACGCCGCCGGCGCCCATTGCGCCCGAGCTCATGGAACGCGCGGTGCGCAAGGGCGACAAGTTCGTCGAAGGCCGCGCCGGCGACCTGGTGGAACCGGTGCTCGATACCATCAGGAAAACCCGCGGGCCTTTCAAGGACGATGACGATCTTCTCAACGCGGTGTTCTACGGCGACGAGATCCTGAGGCCCTTGTTCGCCGCGCGCGACAGGGCCGATTACACCCGTTATTACAACGCCTACAACCCGCTGCGTGACCTGCTCGACGAAGTGGCGCGCAACCCGCGAGTCGGCTACTTGGGAGTGCGCGGCAAGGATGATCTGAAAATCGAAATGACCCAGTGAAGAGGTCAGGGCCGGACCGTCAACTGACGGCCGGCGTGTTGCACATCGGCGAGGAGGAGAGCATGGACATTTTAGGGAACATCACACGGTGGACCGTTACCGCAGCCGTAGGCTTGTTAGCCGCGGTGGGGATCGCCTGTGCGCAAGATACGATGCGCCTCACGCTGGCGCACGGCAACCCGCCCACGATCCCGACCACCTATTGGTTCGATTACCTCGGTTCGAAGCTCACCGAGTATTCGGGCGGCAAGATCACGGTCAACCTGCAGGGCGCGGGCACGCTTTGCTCCGAGCACAAGTGCGTGGAGCAGGCGAAGCTGGGCCAGATCGACATCGGCTCGGTCTCCGGCGGCAACATCGGCGCCTTCGGCCAGACCGTGGATATCCTGAACCTGCCCTACATATTCAAGGACGACGCAGCGGCGGAAAAACTGATCAACGGCTGGCTGGGCGACGAGCTTTCCAGGCGCGCCGAAAACGAGCTGGGCCTGCATTTCATCGCTATCATTCCCTCGCTCGGCTTTCGCAATCTTGACAATTCCAAACGCGAAATCCGGGTTCCGGCGGATACCAAGGGTATCAAGTTCCGCGTCACCAAGTCACCGGTCGAGCTGAACCTGGTGCGTACCTGGGGCGGCACCGCGGTTCCCTATGACTGGGCCCAACTCTACGACGGCCTGCAAAGCGGGGTTGTCGACGGCATGTATATTCCTGATGCCTACGTCGCCGGCCAGAAATTCTATGAGGTGTCGAAGTTCATCACCGAAACCGGCGGCGGCTGGAACACCCACATCCTGTTCATGGACAAGAAACGCTACGACGGCCTGCCGCCCGCGACCAGAAAAATCATCGATCGCATCGGCAGCGAGATCAAGGCACGCAGCTTCAAGATCGACGCCGAATGGACGGCGAAGGAGATGAAAGTGCTCGAAGGCAAGGTGAAGATCTACCAGCCGACGCCGGCCGAGTTGCAGCAATGGTATGGCGGGGCGCCGCCGGCCTGGGCTTCGGTGAAAGGAACTTACGACCCCGCTCTGGCACGCCGCGTCCTGCAGGAGCAGGGACAGGACGAGCTGATCAAGAAATTGCAGGCCGCAGGCGCGTTGTGAAGCAAAGGTTGAAAAGCGTGGCGAGGACGAACGTATGGTGATTGGCGAATATGCGGCGGCCGACGCGGAGGAAATCCGGCGCATTGCCGCCGACTGCCGTCCTGCCGCCGCGGTCGAAACCTGGGTGCGTGATGACGGGAAAGGATGTGTCATGATTTGCGGGCAGGCTGCCGCGGGTGCGCAGACGGTCAAACAGGTCGACCTTTTGTTTACCGGCGGCGAATACGGTGCGCGCGGCGGCGACTGGCTGTTCTATGCCGGCCTGTGGACGCCGCAGGATTTTCGCGACGAATTCCTGGCGTGGTACAGGCTCGAACACCTGCCTATCCTGCTGGAATGCCCGACCTGGAACGGCTGCCGCTTTGTCGAACAGAAAGTGGCTGAGGGTTGTCAGTTCCATGCCCTGCACCAGGTAATGGACAAGGCGACGCTCGATTGCGATGCGCGCAAACGCTCGCGTTCCACGCCATGGTTTTTGCGCCTTGCGAAGCAGCCCTGGTTCGACGATGCGTTCACCCGCATTTTATGCAGGCGCGCCCCGCCGTGATAGCGCTGCAATATCGGGACCAGGCGTGGTTGACGGCGGTAGAAGGCGCCTGCAATACTGCGTCCGGGTTCGGTCGCAACGGCCGCCTGGCGCTCAAGCTTCCCGCTGCGTGCAGCGCAGCATCGCTGGTCCAGAACAATAAATACCGCCGATAGCAATCCACATCGAGGAGACGCAATGAATTCTTCCACACCGAAAGACCATGAGAGCGGAACGCCCGAAGACGCGGGCTCCGGCATCGACCGCAGAAAATTTCTGGGTTACGCCGCGGGCGCCACCGGCGGATTGCTGCTGGGCGACCTCGCCGGCAGGGCGCAGGCACAACCGGCGCAGCGCTTCACCGAATGGGGCTGGCCCACGCCTTACGAGCAGATCTCGGAAAAATCCAAGCAATGGCTGCAAAGCAAAGGCTGGTGGCCAATCAGCGCCGGCTGGATCGTCGTCTGGTCGGGCCAGGAAATGATCGGCCATGTATTGCAAACCCAGCAACTGCTGGAGAAGCGCGGCATTGAGGTGAAGTGGCAGACCTTCGTTGCCGCCGGGTTTTCCAACGAAGCTTTCATTCCCGGCCGCATTCAACTTGCGAGTACCGGCGCGCTCGGTGTGCTGGCCTTGCTCAGCAACAAAGTGCCGACACGGGCGCTGGCGGTGCATTCTCCCGGCATTACCCACGCCGCGACGGTCCCGCTGGACTCGCCGCTCAAAAGCCTCGCCGACCTCAAAGACGCCCGAGTGCTGAAGCGGCCCGCGATTGTAGGCACGACCACCGGCTCGACCAACCACTTCGGCTTCATCGCCGCCGCGCATTATCTCGGGCTCAAGGAAAACCAGGATTACACCTTGCGCAGCATGCCGCCGGGCGACCTTGCCACCGGGCCCAAGGGTCTCGACGTGTATACCATGTGGGAACCGCATATTTCGTATTCGACCGAAGTTCTGAAGGCGACGCGGCTGCTGGAATCGCTGAACCCGTACTACGTCTATAGCGGCTACTATTACACCAGGCTGGAAATGGAAGAGAACGCGCCGGACGTCGCGCAAGCGATGACCGACGCTTTTATCGAAGCCGTGCTGTGGGCCAAGGCCAACCAGGAACAGGCACTGACCTCGCTGCAGAGCCATCCGGCTTACGGCCGCCTCGGCAGCGACCTCATCAGGAAAATGACGGATCGCTACCTGTTCTGGCCCAAGCCCACGGTCTATTACCCGTTCGACGACCCGAACGGAATCTGGCCCAAGGAAGAATCGCGTATCAGTGAATGGGCGTTCGACACCGGTGCGTCAAAAAACAAGGTGACCAACGCCGACTGGCAAAACGTGCGCAAGACCGCCTACATGGCCAAGACTTTCGACAAGCTGGGCTGGAAAGTGCCGGAGCGCCCGCCGTTCCTGCCAAAAGACTGGGGCGGCGTTGGCAACCTGCCGTACAAGCCCTATGCGGCACAGATTTTGAGCGGCCCCGCGCCGTTCCCGGAAGCGGGCGAACTCACCAGGCCGTGGACCTTCATGGGCAAGACCTACCGCGCTTGAGCAGCATGCGACATCCCGACCGGACAGGATCGCGGTGAACGAGGACACGCGCGCGAGTCAGGAGGCTTTGGCCGGCCAGCCGCCTCGCGGCACCAGCCCGGAAGAATGGGCGAAGCTCGCCGCGTCGATGGTGCCGCCGCGCCCGCCGGCGTGGCGACGCGTGCTCGCAAAGATTGCGCACTTCTGGTTGCTGGTCGCGTTCATTGCAATCTGGCAGCTCGCCAGCGTGTTCGGGCAGAACTTCGTTCCCCAGCTCGACGTCATGCTGCCGCCGCCGACCGCCGTGTTCTCTGCGGCGCTCGACTTGCTGCGCCGCGGCGAGCTCATCACCAATATTCTCGCCAGTCTTTACCGCGTGCTGCTGGCGGTCGGCGCCGCGGGCGTCATCGGCATCCCCTTGGGTCTTGCCATGGGCTGGCTGCCGCGCTTTCGCGCCGCAGTCGATCCCTTGCTCGAGTTCGTGCGCCCGATTCCGCCTTTGGCCTGGATCCCGTTAAGCATCCTTTGGTTCGGCATCGGTGATACCCAGATCGTGTATATCATTTTTCTCGCAGCGTTTTTTCCGATCGTGCTCAGTTCCATGGCGGGTGCACGCGACATCGATCCCTACCTGGTGCGGGCGGGATTGAGCCTCGGCGCGGGCCCGGGGGAATTGTTTTTCACGGTCGTGCTGCCCGGCGCGTTGCCGAATATCTTCACCGGGCTTCGGGTCGGGCTCGGCATCGGCTGGATGGCGCTGGTCGCCGGAGAGCTGGTCGCGGCGCCGAGCGGACTGGGCTACATGATCAACAACGCCCGCACCCTGTTCCGCAGCGATTACATCCTGCTTGGTATGGTGCTGATCGGTGCGCTGGGATTGATGCTCGATTTCATCATGCGCCAGGCCGCGCGTTTCGTCATGCCCTGGCATAAGGGACAATGAGGGAAGCCAGCACATGATCCAGGTCGAAGTCGCCGGCGTCAGCAAGGTGCACCTCACCATAAAGGGCGAGGCGCTGCTGGCGTTGCACGACGTCAACCTGCAGGTGATGAACAACGAGTTCTTTTCGATCGTCGGTCCCAGCGGTTGCGGCAAGACTACGCTCCTCAACCTGCTTGCCGGTTTTGAGAAACCGACGCGCGGGGAATTGCGCGTCGGCGGCAAATTGATCGGCAAACCGGGATGGGAGCGCGCGGTCGTGTTCCAGGAATATGCGCTGTTTCCCTGGTACACCGTGGAGCAGAACCTCCGCTACGGGCTGCGCCGGAAAAAAATCCCCGACGCCGAGCAGAAACGCCTGGTCGAGCATTACATCGCCCTGGTCGGGCTCCGGGGTTTCGAATCGCGCTATCCGCGCGAGTTATCCGGCGGCATGCGCCAGCGGGTCAGCATTGCGCGCGCGCTGGCGGTCAACCCGTCGATCCTGCTGATGGACGAGCCTTTCGCCTCGCTCGACATCCAGACCCGCGAATACATGCAGGACGAATTGCTGAAAATCTGGCAGCGCGAGCCCAAGACCGTCATTTTCGTGACTCATAGCATCGACGAGGCGATCCGATTGTCGGACCGTATCGCAATCATGGCGCCCAGGCCGGGGCGCATTGAGGAAGTCAAGCTGGTCGATGCCAAGCGCCCGCGCGATCCCACCGATCCGCGCATGGTGCAGCTTGCGGCCGAGGTCAAGAACTGGCTCAGGCAGCGTGTGTCGGAAAACGAGCCCGCGCCGGTGACGGAACAGGCCGCGTCATAAGTCCGGCGCCTGCCGGGAGGATTGACTCGCGCCGCGGGCGGAAGCGAGGTAGATGCCGGAAATGATGAGGGCGGCGCCGACAAAATGATAGAGATGCAGTTCCTCGCCGAGAAATATGATGGACAGGATCGGCGTGTAGACCAGCATCAGGTACATGAAGGGACCGGACTGGCTGGGGCCGATGATTTCGACGCCGCGGTTCCAGGCGATGTAGGCGATTACGGTGGCGACGACGCCGATGTAGGCGATGCCGGCGATTGTCGCGGAATTGAGTTTGAGGGTTTGGCCACTTGCGACCTCGATGGCGTAGAGCGGAGCCGTTGCCAGCACACCGACCAACGCGAGCAGCGTGAGGAAATCGAGCCCGCGCAGCTCCGGCGGGCGCCAGCGCAGGCAGACGGTGTAACCCGCCCACGACACGGTCGCAAGCAGGATCCAGAGGTCGCCGGCGTTAAGCTGCAGCGAGCCGATGACGGCGGGGTCGCCGCGGCTGATGACCACAAGCACGCCGGCGAAGGAGACGAGGCTGCCAAGCCAGGCCCGGGCGCTCAGGCGCTCGCCGAGCAGCACTATGGACAGCACGACGATGAATATGGGTGAGGCCGAATTCAGCAGTGCGCCGTTGGTTGCGGTGGTGTTCCTCAAGCCCCAGTAGATCGGGATGTGCTGAAACACGATGGCGAAAGCGCCGAGCAGGCACAGGATTTTCCAGGAACGCAGCACCGTAACCCAGCGGCCGCGGAAATGCGCGAAAGTAAACGGGGCGAGTATCGCGAGCGCGATCGCCCAGCGCCAGAAAGTGAGGGCGACGGCAGGTGCGTCGAAACGCAGGGCGCGGCCGACCACCCAGTTGCCCGCCCAGCAAAGCACCGCCGCCGCGAGCAGCAGGTAGGCGACAATCAGCGATTTGGCGGGCGGCGGTTGCACGGCGGTAATGTGGCGGGGAGGGAAAGATGGATTGGAATCTGCAAGGCAAGGTCGCGCTGGTAACCGGCGGCGGCAACGGGATCGGCAAGTCGATTGCCATCGCACTGCTCGATGCGGGCTGCGAAGTCTGTATCGCTGACCTGCGCGCGGACGCGGCGAAGGCGATCAAGGAATTCAACAATCCCAAGGTGCATTTTATTAATCTCGACGTCGGTGACGCCGCAGCGGTGCAACTGTGTTTCGATACGGTTGTGCGGGAGCGCGGGCGCATCGACATCCTGGTCAATAGCGCCGGCATCCTCAAAACACGCCCTCTTGCCGAGTCGACGTTCGAAGACTGGGACCAGGTGCTGCGGGTCAACCTGTCCGGCGTTTATTACTGCTCGAAAGCGGTGCTGCCGCACATGGTCGCTGCGAGGTCGGGGAAAATCATCAATATGGCGTCGGTATCCAGCGTGAAGGGCGGCGGCGCTTTTGGTAACGTGCTCTATGGCGCCAGCAAGGCGGGCGTGGTCGCGCTGAGCCAGGGTTTTGCGCGCGAACTGGCGCCTTACGGCATCAACGTCAACGCGATTTCGCCCGGCGTGGTGGATGGAACACCGATGACGGACGGGCTCATGACCCCGGAAGTGCGCCAGCGCATTGTCGACAGCATTCCGATGAAGCGCATGGTCCGGGCGCCGGAGGTCGCAATGGTCGCGCTGTTTCTCGCCTCTGACCTGGCGCAGGGCATTACCGGCCAGACGATTGTGATCGACGGCGGCTTCCTGGTGCGCTGACCCCTGCGCCCGCCGCTCGCGCACTAAATCACTTCCTGCCCCGAAACCGCGAGGTCGCGGCGCGGCCGCCTGCCCAGGAGCATCAATACGTCTTCGAGTATCAGCATCGACGCGGCCATCGCCACCAGGAATCCCGTGATCGGCATGATCAGCATCGGGACCGTTTTCTTCAGCCCGCCGAGTTCCCAGTACATGCCGGGCACCAGGGTCGCCGCCTGCCAGCCGTACCAGATGAGGTAGAGCCCGAACAGGAACACCATCACGCTCCATAAGGTATCGAGCAGGAACGCCGCCAGCGGCGGAATGAGCTTGTAAAAGCCCTTCAACGCGATGTCCTCGCGGTCTCTCACCGCCAGGCTGTAGCCCAGCATCGTCACCCAGATATTGCAGAACACGGATAGCGTGTCGCCCCAGAACGGCGGATCCTGGAACACGTAGCGCATCATCACGGTGTAGGCGGTGAATATCACCATCAGCACCAGCAGAATCCCGCAAACGATCTTGACGGCCGTGCTGAGAACTCCGTTTACTTTCTCGATCCTGGTGATGGCGAGCATTCCACGGGTCTGTTTCATATGAAATGGGCGAGTTTGGGCAACCACAAGGTCAATGATGGGAAGGCGAGGATCATGAACATGACGACGACCTCGACCAGCATGAAGGGAATCAGCGCGACCGCCACTTTCTCCAGCGACTCCTCGGCAATGAAGGCGGCGGTAAAGTACACGATGCCGACCGGCGGCGTCACCGCACCCATGATGAAGCCGACCACCAGCACCAGCGCCGCCTGCACTTCATGAAACCCGGCTGCCACCGAGACTTTAATCAGCGTGGGAGCCAGGACCACGATTGCCGGGATGGTCTCGATGACGGTCCCGACCAGCAGGATGAACCCGATCAGCAATAACGTAAACAGCACGGGCGAAGCTGCGTAACCGAGAAACCAGCCTTCGAGACCCTGCAGCGCGCCGATGCGGTTCAATAGCCAGGAAAACGGGCCGGACGCGGCGAGAATGAAAAATACCGAAGACGTGACCTTGACCGTATGTGAAACGTTTTTTGCGAGATCGCGGAGGGTCAGTGTCCGGTACAGCAGGAGCCCGATCAGGGCCGCGACGATCACCGTCATCGCCCCCGCCTCGGTTGCGGTAAACACGCCGAATACAATCCCGACAAGAATCACGATGGGTATCATCATTGGCGGCAGCGCGCCAACGAGGGCCTTGCCCAGCACGCGAAGGCGAAACGGTTCCTGGTAACGCGGGTAGCCGCGCTTCACCGAAATCATATAGGCCACGGCCATCAGCATGATCCCGATCAGGACGCCGGGAATAATGCCGGCCATGAACAACGCGCCGGTGGACATGCCCATGGTGCCGGCGAGCAGGATCATCACGATGCTGGGCGGAACGATGCCGCCGATGGTGCCGGCAACCGCGGTCAACGCCGCGGCGAACGGGCCGTGATAGCCGGCTTTCTTCATTGCAGGAATCAGGACGCCGCCGACTGCCGCGGTATCGGCCACCGCCGAGCCGCTCATGCCGGCGAACAACATGCTGACCAACACCGTGGTTTGCGCGAGGCCGCCGCGCACGCGGCCGACCAGCTCGCGCGAGAGCAGGAGCAGGCGCTCGGTGATTTGTCCCGAATTCATCAAGGCGCCGGTCAACAGGAAAAAGGGAATCGCAATCAACGGCGCGCTGGAGACTGCCTCGTACATCTGATACGGCACGGTGCTGAGCGGCAACTCGCCGGTGACCAGGATGTAGAGCGCCGGCAGCACGGCCATGGTCACGGCGATCGGCGCACCGATGAATATCATCACCAGCAAAGCGCCCAGCAAGACGATGAGTTCCATGGCTCTCGAATAGAAAGAAGCGATTCACGGCAGCGCCGGTGCCTGATTATTGTGGCCGCGGCAGCAAAACAAAAGCTAGTATTTCTTCGCTCAAGATAAAGCCGGCCTTGTTTGCTGCACTGCGTCTGAAGCCCGCCGGGGCATAAATTGGGGCTAAAAGAAAGATTTATCTCGGATGAATAAATACTAGCTTTTTTTTTTGCAAAGCGGCTTCAATAATACGGATGCTTTGGCGCTGCCGAAGCGGTTTCGCGCGACGCCCGCCCGCCGTGTGTTTGCGCGGAAAGAACACCGGAATTTTCATGTCCATCGACAGCAACTCGACCCGGGCGTCGATCAAGGCGCTGTTAGCCCCCGCGAGCATCGCCATCGCCGGCGCCTCCGCCGACCCCGGCAAACTCGGATCCCTGCCGTTAAGCTTCCTGCTCAAGCACGGTTACGCGGGAAAGATTTACCCAATCCACCCCAAGCTAGAGGAAATCAGCTCAATTCGCTGCTACCGCTCGGTGTCCGAGATCGAGGGCGAGGTGGATTTGCTGGTGATCGCGCTGGCGGCTGCGCGCATCTCCGCTCTGATTGATGAATGCCGGCCGGGCCAGGTCAAGGCGGCGCTGGTGCTGTCTTCGGGATTCGCGGAACTGGGTCCGGCAGGCGCCGAATTGCAGGCCGGGCTCGCGGCCAAGGCGGCGGCGAAAGGTATTCGCTTCATCGGCCCCAATTCAGTCGGCATCGCCAACTTGTGGGACAAGGTGATCCCTTCGATCAGCCAGGTATTCGACCAGGCCGATCTCGCGCCCGGCCCCATCGGCTTCGTGAGCCAGAGCGGCGCCGTCGGCACCGCTATCACCGCGCTCGCGCACCGTGAGCAAATCGGCATCGGCTATTTCGTCAGCACCGGAAACGAAGGCGATCTCGAATTCAGCGATTTTTGCGATTACTTTGCGGCCGACCCCAAGGTACGAATCATCGCGGGTTACGTCGAGAGCATCCGCGACGGCGAGCGATTCCGCCGTGCCGCGGAAAAAGCCGCCGCCGCCGGCAAGCCGGTGATCCTGATCAAGGTCGGCACCAGCGAGGCAGGCGTACGCGCGGTGCGCTCACATACCGGCGCGCTGGCCGGGTCGGAAGAAGTGTATCGCGCCGCGTTTTCCCAGCTCGGCGTGGTGCGCGCGCAAAGCATCGAGGAGCTGATCGACCTGCTGAAAGTGTTCGCCGTGTTCCCCGCGGCCAAGCTTGCGCCGGGCAGCAAAGGCCGCGCGGCGATTCTCAGCCACTCCGGCGGCGCCGGCGTGCTGATGGCCGACACCTGCATTGCCGAGGGCCTCGACGTGGCGACGCCTTCCGAAAGCCTGGTCGAGGCGTTGAAAAAACGGCTGCCGCCGTTTGCCTCGTTCCAGAACCCAATCGACATGACGGCTGGCGTGATTTTCGATCCGGAGCTGATGGCGAACACCCTGCGTGACGTAGTCGACAGCCGCGAATACGATGCGGTGATGCTTTGCGTCAATCTCATCTGGCGCCAGGGCAGCGGCCTTGCCGAGCAACTGGGCAGGCTGGCCGAAGTGAAGGACGCGCTCATCGGCGTGGCCTGGATCGCCGGCAGGCAGGAACCGCTGGATGCGCTCAATCGCAGCGGCGTGCCGGTTTTTTCCGATCCGGTGCGATGCGCGCGGGCGATTGCCGCGCGCCTGCGCTGGGAAGTCAACCGCGAGACGGTGGTCGCCGATTTCGCCGCGGCCGGAACCGCGGCCAAGACCGCTCCCCGCGACAGCCCCGATCGCTACTTGGCCCAAGAGGCAATGCTGCGCGACTACGGAATCGATACCGCGCCCGCTGCACTGTGCAGGAACTTCGAAGAAGCCAGAGAGGCTGCGGCGCGTCTCGGTTACCCGGTCGCGGCCAAGCTCGCTGCGCTCGGGTTGGCGCACAAGAGCGAACTTGGCGGCGTCTATCTTGGTATCGCTAGCGACGAGCGCCTGAAGCAAGTTTGCGGCCTGCTGGACAAGATCGACGTCGAAGACAGGGAAGGCATACTCGTGCAAAAAATGGTCGCGGCGCCGATGGAAGTTTTCGTCGGTATGCACCGCGACGAAGTGTTTGGGCCGGTGGTGGTGATCGGCCTTGGCGGAGTTTACGTCGAAATCATCAAGGACACGATATTGCGGCTCGCACCGTTCGACGCCGCGCACGCCGAGCGCTTGATCCGGGGCGCGCGCTTCGCGCCCCTGCTCGACGGCGCGCGCGGCCGGCCCAGGCTCGACATCGCGGCTTTGGCAAGAATTGTGTCTGCGGTTTCGGCGCTGGCTATGGCCGAGCCCGAAGTGACGTCGCTCGACCTCAACCCGGTGATGCTGGACGAGAGCGGGGCGCAGGTAGTGGATTTCAAGTTCGAATGCGAGGCGGCACCCCGGGCATGAGCATCAAGCGCATCATGATCGCCAACCGCGGAGAAATTGCGGTGCGCATCAATCGAAGCTGCCGCGATCTCGGAATCGAGACGGTACAAGTGTATTCGGAGGCAGACGGCGATACTTTGGCGGTGCGCCTCGCCGACCGCGCGGTGTGTATCGGCAAGCCGCGTTCTTCGGAGAGTTATCTCAACCAGGAGGTACTGGTGAAAGCGGCCAAGGCGTTCGGCGCCGATGCCGTGCATCCGGGCTACGGTTTTCTTTCGGAGAACGCTGAATTTGCGGCATTGTGCGGAGCGCACGGGTTGATCTGGATCGGGCCCAAACCGGAAGTGATCCGTCTCATGGGCAACAAGGCGGCAGCCAAGAAGGCGGCGGCGGAAGCGGGGCTGCGCACCACGCCCGGCTCGCAGGGCGTGGTCGAGGGATGGGAGCAGGCGGCAAAAGTGGCGGATTCCATCGGCTACCCGATTATTCTCAAAGCTTCGGCCGGCGGCGGCGGGCGCGGCATGCGCATGGTGAAGGAAAAGGCCGCGTTGCAGGACGCGTTTATGCAGGCGCAACGAGAGGCGCAGGCGGCGTTCGGCGATGGCGCGCTCTACGTCGAGAAGTTTCTCACGCGTGCGCGCCACGTCGAAGTGCAGATCCTGGCGGACGAGGACACGGTTTTGCATCTTGGCGAGCGCGATTGTTCGTCGCAGCGGCGCAACCAGAAACTGGTCGAGGAAGCACCCGGGGCAGGCTTATCCGAAAAGCTGCGCGACGACCTGTGCCAGGCCGCAGTCAAACTTGCAAAGAGCGTGGGTTACACCAGCGCCGGAACCATCGAGTTCATCGTCGACGACGCGGCGCAGGAATATTATTTCATGGAGACCAATACCCGCATCCAGGTCGAGCATCCGGTGACAGAAATGACCACGGGCGTGGATCTGGTAAAGCGGCAGATCCAGATTGCCGCCGGCGAGGGTGTGGGCCTCGTTCAGAAAGACATCGTGAGCCGGGGCCATGCGATCGAGTGCCGCATCAACGCCGAGGATCCGGATAACGGCTTCAGCCCGTCGCCGGGCACCGTCACCGGGTTCGTATGCCCAGGCGGTCCCGGCGTGAGGGTCGACAGCCACCTGTACCAGGGTTACACGGTCCCACCCTATTATGATTCCATGATCGCCAAGCTCATTGCCTGGGGCAACGACCGGGCCGAAGCCCTGGCCCGCATGCAGCGCGCGCTGGGAGAACTGCGGGTCGAGGGCATTCGCACGACCATTGCGTTTCACCAGAAATTGCTGCGCGACCCGGTATTCAGGGAAGGCCGGATGTATACCCGGTACATCGAAGAGGCGTTCTTCTCATGAGGGGCGACGGTGCCGCTGGCTGAAAAAGTCGTCATCGTGACCGGCGCAGGCGGCGGCATCGGCCGCGAGATCGCGCATGCGTTCGCCCGCGAGGGTTCGCGAGTCTGCGTCGCGGACGTCAACTTTGAGGGCGCAAAGCAGACGGTCGAAAACATTCGCGGCGAAGGCGGCACCGCCAAAGCCTGGCGCGCCGATGTGACCGACGAGGGCCAGGTCGAGCAAGTCGTGAGCGAAACCGCGGCGGCGTTCGGCGGCGTCGACGTGCTGGTGAGCAACGCGGGCATCCAGCAACTCGGAGAGATTGTCGATTTCGGATTCGCCGACTGGAAGCGCATGCTGGCAACGCATCTCGACGGCGCGTTCCTGATGACGCGCGCCTGCCTCAAGCTTATGTACGCATCGGGCAAGGGCGGCGCCATCGTCTACCTGGGCTCGGTCCATTCCAAGGAAGCGTCGCCGACCAAGGGGCCCTACGTGGTGGCCAAGCACGGCGTATTGGGACTGTGCCGGGCGGTGGCGAAGGAGGGTGGGAGGCGTGGCGTCAGGGCAAACGTAATTTGTCCGGGCTTCGTCATGACCGACATGGTGAAGCGCCAGTTTCCGGCGCTGGCGAAACAGCGCGGCATCAGCGAGGAAGAAGTTCTAACGCAGGTGCTGGAAGCGAGCACGGTGGACGGCGAACTCACGCTGCCCTCAGATGTCGCCGAGACAGCGGTATTTCTCGCCGGCTTTCCGAGCATGGCGCTGACCGGACAATCCGTCGTGGTCAGCCACGGCTGGCATATGCAATAGATGTGGCACTGAACGCGAGAACAGGAACGATGCATATCGACACCATCAAGGCATACCGGCTGCAGGTGCCGCTGACCGTGCCCTATCGCCTGGCCTTCGGGCCGGTCGAGTACTTCGACACCGTCATCGTCGAGATGACCGACACCGACGGGAGGGTGGGCTTCGGCGAAGCGACCATCCTCACGGGTTACACCGACGAGACCATTGAAGGTTGCTGGCAGGCGGCGCAGCAGTTTGCGCGCGAGTTCGACGGCGACCCCGCAAAACTCATGCGGCTCGGGCAGAAATTTCCGTTCACCGCGACCGCGTTCGGCAGCGCGCTCGAAATGTTGAACGGCGCCGGGACGCTTGCGGTGGCAGTCACAACGCGGGTGCCGGTGCTGGGCCTGCTCAACGCCAAGGAAGGCGAAGCGATCGCCAAGGAATTCCAGCAGTTGCTCGAGGCAGGCTACCGGACCATCAAGGTCAAGGTCGGCTTCGACCCGGAGAAAGACGCGCGCATGGTGAAGGCGATCCAGCAAGCGGTCAAAGGCCGCGCGCGCATCCGGATCGACGCCAACCAGGGCTACAGCGCGGACGAAGGCGTGGCGTTCGCCAGGGCCCTCGACCCGGACGACATCGAATTATTCGAGCAGCCCTGCGCCGCGGGCGACTGGGACGCCCACCTCGCGGTGGCGAGGGTGGCGCCGGTGCCGATGATGGTGGACGAATCGATCTATGGCCTTGCCGATATCGACAAGACGGCCAAGCTCAAGGCCGCGGCCTACGTCAAGGTCAAGCTGATGAAGATGGTGACGCTCGACGCGCTGGTGCAGGCGATCGACCGCATCAAGGAACTCGGCATGACACCGGTTCTTGGCAACGGCGTCGCGTGCGATCCGGGTTGCTGGATGGAAGCTTGCGTTGCCGCGCACCACATCGGCAACGCCGGCGAAATGAACGGTTTCCTCAAGACACGGACTGCGTTACTGCGGCCCGGCCTGGGTTTCGAGCGGGGCGCGATCGTGCTCGAACCCGGCTTCGCGCCCAGGCTCGACCAGGCCAGCCTCGACAAACATCTGGTCGATTCGCTGGTATGTACGCCGCGGGCAACTTCGAGGATCGCGTCATGAACAGGAATACGCAAGGATGAAGGCCGTGGCCATCAGCGAATTCGGCGGGCCCGATCAGCTGCGCCTGGCTGAAATGCCGGAACCCGTTGCGAGACAAGGTGAGGTCCTGGTCAAACTGGAATATGCGGGCGTCAACTTCATCGACATCTATATGCGCAGCGGCCAGTACGCGCGCTCGCAAACCTACCAGACACCGCTGCCGATGACGCTCGGCATGGAAGGCGGTGGCACGGTGGCGGCCTTGGGCGAAGGCGTGACGGGTTTCAAGGAAGGCGATCGTGTCGCCTATTGCATCGTGCGCGGCAGCTACGCGCCGTTTGCTGTTGTTCCCGCCTGGAAACTGGTGAAGGTCCCCACTGCGATGCCGATTCAAATCGCGACTGCGCTCATGCTGCAAGGCTTCACCGCGCACTATCTCACGCATTCCGCGTTTCGCCTCGAGGCCGGCCATTCCTGCCTGATCCACGCGGGCGCGGGTGGAGTGGGGCAGCTATTGATCCAGATGGCGAGATTGCGCGGCGCCACCGTGCTGACCACGGTGAGCAACAAGGAGAAAGCGGCGATTGCCGCGCGCCGCGGCGCGAATCACGCGATCCTTTACCGGGAGACCGATTTCCAGGAAAAGGTGATGAAAATTACCGGTGGCAAGGGTGTGGACGTGGTTTACGATTCGGTGGGCAAGGACACGATACAGGGCAGCATCCATAGTTTGAAAAAACGCGGATTGTGCGTGAATTTTGGCGGCGCCTCGGGTCTGGTGGAATCGGTCAACCCGCTTGAGCTTGGCGAAGCCGGCTCGATATTCTTCACCCGCCCGCACCTGGCCGATTATCTGTCGAGCGCCGAGGAAATCGGCCAGCGCGCGAACGACCTGTTCGTCGCGCACGCCGCGGGCAAGCTCGAAGTGGCAATCGAGCGCGAATTCCCGCTGGAAGAGGCGGCGGAGGCGCACCGCTACATCGAAGGCGGCAACACCAAGGGCAAACTGCTGTTGAGAATAGGTTCTGTGCTAAGGTGAACATGGGGAGCTGGACCTGGAGGAGAGTAGAAATGATATGCACTAAAGTGCGAAGAGTGGCTGCAGGCTTTATCGCCGCTGCATGCCTGGCGTTGCCGTCGATGCTGGCGTGGGCGGAGGACAATTACCCGGCGCGCCCGATCGAATTCATCGTGCCCTGGGGACCCGGCGGCGGCGCCGACCAGCTCGCGCGCAAAGCCGGCAAGATCATGGAAGACGATCTCAAGGTCTCGTTCCCGGTGATCAACGTGCCGGGCGCCACCGGCAATGCGGGTATGGCGAAACTGCTGTCCGGCCAACCCGACGGCTACTCGATTTCGATCCTGACCTGGGACACTTATGCCTTGCTCGCGACCACCAACACGCGCTGGGGCCTGAAAGACATCATTCCGGTGGCGCTGATGATCAAGCAGCCCTCGGCATTCCTGACTGCGACCAACGGCAATTTCAAGACCTGGGCGGACGTCGAGCGCGAAGCAAAAACACGCCCGCTGAAGGTTGCCGTCACCGGCTTTGGCAGCCCGGACGACATCACGGTCAACTACTTCATCGCCCGCGGTTTGAAACTGGTGGCGGTGCCGTTTGCCAATCCCGGCGAACGCTACACCGCCGTGCTCGGCGGCCACGCGGACGTGCTGTACGAGCAGATCGGTGACGTCAGGAGCTTCGTCGACAGCAAGCAGATCCAGCCGGTCATCGTGTTCGGCGAAAAACGCTTCAACGCATTTCCACAGGTGCCGGCCTCCAAGGAGTTGGGCTATGACATCACGCTGCCGCAGCGCCGCGCGGTTGTCATGAAAGCCGGCACCGACCCGAAGAAGGTCAAGATCATCGCCGATGCACTGGCGAAAGTCGCCGCCAGCGCCGAGTACAAAGCCTATCTCAAGGACCAGTATGCCACCGACGACAGCTATTTCGCCGGCGACGAGGCGCTGAAAATCATGGAAGAGGAGTTGCGGCAAATGAAGAAACTCTCGGGCTCTGCAGCCGCCAAGTAGAGAGGGCCCGATGCCGCTGCGCCTGAACCGGATATTGCCTTACGTGATCGTGTTTGCGATCGCGGGCTATCTCTACTTCGCGGCAGGACAAATTGAATTCGCCGCACCCGGCGGCCGGCTGGGCCCGGGCTTCTGGCCCAAGGTCATCCTGGTGCTGGCGATGCTGACCTGTCTTTATGAAATTCTGAAAATTCTGTTCTTCAGCAAGTCCGAGCGCGAACTCGCCGGCGTGCTGCAAAGCATCGTCGAAGGTGTGCCCGAGGCCGAACCCGAGCCGCCGCAGAAAACCTACCCGTACCGCCTAATCGCCGGCATTGCGCTCACCATTGGCTATGCATTGGCGATCGAGGCCCTTGGATTTTTCCTCTGCACTTTGCTCTACCTCGCGGGCTTCATGCTGATCGGACGTTACCGCCGGGTCGGCGTGGTGCTGGCGTCGAGCACCATCGGCAGCCTCATCTTCATGTACGTATTCATGAAAATCGTCTACATCTCGCTGCCTTTGGGCGAGGGCCCGTTTGCCGAAGTCACGTTCCTGCTGATGCGCATCATGGGCATCAAATGATGGAGGTCATTCAGCACCTGGCCGCCGGGTTCGTTGTCGTATTCGAGCCGATCAACCTGGCTGCGCTGTTCGTCGGCCTGTTTGTCGGCATGATCGTCGCGGTATTGCCCGGGCTGACGCTGGTAATGGGCGTGGTATTGGCGCTGCCCTTTACCTACGGCATGTCGATCACACCGGCGATCATCCTGCTCGCGGCGATGTATATCTCCGGGACTTATGGCGGCGCGTTTACCGCGATCCTGTTCCGCATTCCCGGCGAACCGCTAGACGTGCCCTTGCTGTGGGACGGCTACGCGATGGCGCACAAGGGACAACCCGCCAAGGCGCTGGGCTGGACCTTGTTCGCGGCGTTGACCGGCGGGCTGGTGTCGATTGTCGCGGCGGTTGCGATGGTGCATCCGTTCGCGACCTTTGCGCTCAAATTCGATTCACCCGAGTATTTCTCCATCATCATGTTCGGCCTCACCAGCGTGGTGGCACTGGGCGGCGGGTCCATAATTAACGCCTTCATCAGCCTGTTCTTCGGGTTGATGATCGCGAGCGTTGGCGTCGACGACATCTATGGCGTGGAGCGCTTCACCTTCGGCGTGCCGATGCTGTCGGATGGCATCGAGTATCTGACCGTAATGGTCGGCGCCTATGGCCTGGGCGAAGTGCTGGTGAGGCTGGAGCAGGGTTTCGAGACGCCGGCCATTCAAGCCGGCAGCAAGGTCGGGACCGAGTTTCCGTCGCTGAAGGAAGTGTGGGCAATCAGGCCCACGCTGGTGCGCAGCTCGCTCCTCGGCATCGTGCTCGGCATCATCCCCGGCGCCGGCGCCACCATCGCCTCGTTCGTCGCCTACGGCGTCGAGGCGCAATACAGCAAGCGCAGGAAGGAACTGGGCACGGGAATCGCGGAAGGCATCGTCGCGCCGCAGACGGCTTCCACCGCGACCGTCGCCGGCCACATGGTGCCGCTGTTGACGCTCGGCATTCCGGGCAGCGGCGCCACCGCGGTGAT
>Ga0181537_10001331_pt1 | contig 22859 bp, 19 predicted proteins | sample PEATcosm2014_Bin_39_FD_119765 | JGI IMG/M metagenome (GOLD analysis project Ga0181537, IMG submission 119765) | Peatland microbial communities from MTU Mesocosm Facility, Houghton, MI, USA - PEATcosm2014_Bin23_10_metaG | ecosystem: Environmental > Terrestrial > Soil > Wetlands > Peat | place... | reverse complement strand
TGACGAATCTGGCGCTCGTACTCGCGAAACGGAGTGGAAATTAGTTCCCCGCGACCCATGTGTCCCTGTTCCTCCGCGGTCTTGCCCGGATACGAGTACAAAACTTTGATCGGCAGCACGACCGGCGAATCGGGACCAATGGTCGGCGAATCCGCCCCGCAGAGCGCCAGTTTGCGCACCAGCGTATAACTTCCCAGACCGCCAAACCACTGGCAGCCGGAGATCCCCATCTTGTAAAGAAATCTCCAGTTGCGTACGGCTACGTTGGCCACCATGCACGGCGAGCGATGGAACTGCGCGTATGCGTCTTTGCGATCTTCAGGAAGGCCGCGAACAATGTGCTTCGTGGTCCAGCTTCCGCCTGCCATCACCACCGAGCGGGCTTTCACCCGGTACGTCTTTCCGCCGCGCGTGTAAGCGACGGTCACTGATGCTGACTTTGCCGGATCGCCATCGTGCTTGACCCATACGACCGTCGAATCCAGGCGAATGCGGGCAGCGGCTCCGGCGCGATCGAGAGCGGCAAAATTCACCGGGTTACGGCAAACGTCTTCGAGTGAAGGCGAGCCGGCAATCGCTTCAGGAATTAGAGTCTTAGCGATGAGGCGCGCGATGCCGCTGTTGCCGTCGGGAAACATTTCTGTTCCGTCCTCGGGGATCGGCCCCAGCTCATCGAAGGCATACGCGGTGTAGCCGGATAATGCATCGGGGCCGAGGCCGTAGCCTCCACCTTCATCGAAGAGGAAAGTTCGGACGGTTTCGCGGCTGATGCCGTGCGTTTCCATCAAGTACTGTTCGAGGGTCATCGTGTCGAGCCGCCGCGAGATGGCGTCGCCGCGGTACTGCGGCTTTTGCGCGGACGAGTCCTCCGACTGGTACTTCAACAACTCCTCGCGCGCTTTTGCCGAGATCGGCGCTCCTTCCAATTTCGCGCGCCCGGCGTCGGTCACCCAGACTCCATTTGGCTTGCCGAATTTTGGGCCGAAGTACTGGCCGTAGGGCGCCGAGCTGAGATACGGCGTGCGCGTGAGCGGTATCTCGGGCGCGGGCCCGGCCCACTTCTGATATTCCAGGCGCGGCGTCTTCAGGCCGATCGACTCGTAGAATCGCGCCATAAAACTGTGGGGATACGGAGGCCAGAAAAGTGCCGAACCTTGATGTCCGGTCAGCCGGTGACCATCCACCAGAAACTCGTTGCGTTTGGCCTCGCCGCCGAAGATGGGATGATTGTCGATGACCAGGCACGTCTTGCCTTCCCCAGCTTTGCGCTGAAAAATCAGCCCCGCCGCCAGTCCGCTGATGCCGCCGCCCACTACCACGCAGTCGTAAGTTTCACCGGTGTCGATCACGCTGGCGGGAAGACTTTCGAACACGCCATCGCGAATCTGGTGGCCGGCCTCAAAAACTGCAGCCGTGTTGCCGTTGGAGTTGGCGTAATCGCCTACGCCACCATAGCCGGTCCAGTCGTCTTTTGCGGGGGTAGTCGCCGCGCTCCGCGCCAGCATTTGCAGCGGTGAGGCCGAGGTGAGCAGCAGAGCACCGGAGCCGGCCAGCGCTCCATTCAAAAAATCCCGCCGAGTGATGTCCCGATTCATGGCACGCATTATAAGCATCGGGCGGTGGCTCAATTTCAAAAATTACATTGACCCGATGTCATCCTGAGCCCGGCGGTAGCCGGGCGAGGGACCTTACGACAGAGGACGCAGTTGATGCTGTGGATGGGGGTGCCTGCGCTTCACGCGGTGCAGCCGCTCCTCGCATCCGTACAACCAATATCTAGGCTTCGTAAGGTCCCTCCGGAGCGCTGGGCGCGCTCCTGCAGGATGACATCGGATTGGGGAGTCGGTTCGCTGAACTTTAATGTTCAGCTTTAAATTGAGCAACCACCCCCACCGTCCCGTACCTTATGGATTCGACCGCTGTGCTACCATCTACTGTTTTCTTTTCGCTTCTGCCCGGCGGAAAACAAAGATTCCGGTTTCACGGATACCATAAAGTCGGAATCTGAGGGGAGTCATGAAAGATACTCTCGGGGTTCTATTGGCAGGCGGCGCGGGCGAGCGCCTCTATCCTCTCACTCGCGACCGGGCCAAGCCCGCAGTCACCTTCGGTGGCATCTACCGCATCATCGACATCACGCTCTCGAATTGTCTGAACTCTGACTTGCGCCGGGTTTACATTCTCACCCAGTACAAGGCGCTCTCGCTCAACCGGCACATTCGCGAAGGGTGGAATGTTCTGGGCCGCGAGGTCGGCGAGTTCGTGGAAGTGCTGCCGCCCATGAAGCGGGTGAGCGACCAGTGGTATCAAGGCACGGCCGACGCGGTTTACCAGAACATTTATTCCATCGGGTCGGAGCAGCCCAAGCACGTGCTGATTCTTTCCGGCGACCACATCTACAAGATGAACTACGGCAAGATGATGAAGCAGCATCTCGACTCGGCCGCCGACATCACTCTGGCCACGATTCAGATCGATCCCGAGGAGACCTCGCGCTTCGGCGTGGTGGACGTCGACAAGGACGGCCGCATCAATGGCTTCGAAGAAAAACCCAAGGCCACCGAACTGCGCTCCCCGCTGAACCCCGTCAAGGTCGCGGCTTCCATGGGAATTTATCTGTTCAATGCCGACGTGCTCATTCCAGTGCTACTGAAGGACGCGGAGAATCCGCAGTCCAGCCACGACTTCGGCAAGGATATTCTGCCCAAGATGGTCGACGACTACCGCGTCTTCGCCTACGACTTCGTCGACGAAAACAAAAAGGAAGCGCTCTACTGGCGCGATGTGGGCACGCTGGAAGCCTACTACGAAGCCAACATGGATATCGTTTCAGTCTCGCCCATCTTCAACCTGTATGACGAAGAGTGGCCGATCCGCACTCACCAGCGGCAGTATCCTCCGGCGAAATTTGTTTTTGCCGAGACCGGACGCACCGGCACGGCGCTCGATTCCATCGTCTCCAACGGTTGCATCGTTTCCGGCGGGACGGTGAAGAATTCCGTGCTCTCGCCCGACGTGCGCGTCAATTCCTATTCTGAAGTCGACGACTGCATTTTGTTTTCACACGTCAGCGTCGGGCGGCGCTGCCGCATCCGCAAGGCAATTCTCGACCGCGATGTGCACATCCCCGAAGGCACCACCATTGGCTACGACGCCGAGGCCGACCGCCAGCGTTATTTCGTCACCGAGAGCGGCATCACCGTGGTTACTCGCGATTACTCTCTGTTTGAGAATCCGGTGACCGTGGATTACTTTACCAGCGAGTGAAATCCGGCCATCGGATTGGACCCATAGGGTCATAAACCATAAACCGAGGACAGACGGGTGCAGTCCACCAGCCTGCCCCTCGGCTCGCCTGGTTTTCGCACGACGTACAAAGTCTTGCCTGGGGAGGGGAAGTCAAAGGCAGCCTCGCTGCGCTCGGCGGACGGACGAAGGCGTCCGTCCCCACACGAGCAAATTGGCCCACGCGGGCAAATTGCCCCCACGCGAGCATCTGGGCGACGGACCGTTTAGTTACTTCCGTAGTTACCCATGCACCAATATTGATGCATATTTAATCACCCCGTAACATTGCGCTGCTAGAACAGGAGTATGGATCTGTCCGTGTACAACACGCTGATCCTTTCTGACCTGCACCTGGGTGCAGAGACGAGTCGTGCCCGGGAAGCCACGCAGGTGCTCAAGAACAGCCGGTTCCAGCGGCTCATTCTGCTGGGCGACATTTTTGCCGACCTCAATTTTGCCCGCCTCACCAAGGAGCACTGGAAGTTCCTGGGCTACATCCGAAAGCTTTCCAACCCCAAGCGCCACATCGAGGTGGTGTGGGTGGAGGGCAATCACGACCACGGGTTGACCGATATCATGTCGCACCTGGTCGGAATTCGCGTCTTCCAGGATTACAGCTGGGAATACGGCGGACTGCGGCACATTGCCATTCACGGCCACCAGTTCGACGGTTTTCAGGTGAACCGCATCCGGCTGAGCCGGTGGGGCACGGCGCTCTTTCTGCAGCTGCAGAAGCTGGATTTGCAGGGCAATCCGATTACCCGGATGATTGACCGGCTGAACACGCGCTGGCTGCGTATGTCGCCGAAAGTGGCCTCCGGGGCTCTGGCCTATGCGCGGCAACACGGCGCAGACCGCATTTTCTGCGGGCATACGCACGAAGCGCTGCACGTAGAGCAGGACGGCGTCCATTACTACAACTCGGGCGGTTGGGTCGATTCCCGGCTGACCTATTTGACGGTTGATGAACAGGGGGTAGAAATCCATGAGTACAACGAGCATGAGTTCGACGAACACGAACGGAACGAGCACGCGCACGAACGAGCTGACCATCGTGATTCCGGCGAAGAACGAAGCGAAGCTGATTCCGCGCTTGCTGACGTCGCTGACGAATCAGGATTACTCGAAGATGTCGAGTACGAGAGTATTGGTCGCTGACGCGAACTCCACCGACGGCACGCCCGAGATCGTGATGAGCTTTCGCGACCGCTTGAACGTGAGCGTGATTCGCGGCGGAATGCCGTCGGTCGGCCGCAATCAGGGCGCAGCCCAGGCCGATACTCCCTACGTGCTTTTTCTGGATGCGGACGTTGAACTCGCCGACCGGTCGCTGATCCGGCGCTGTGTGGAGAAGGCTCAGGCCAAGCAGCTACACTGCGTGACGACCAACATTTTGTGTGATCAATGCAGCTGGATCGATAAGGCGTTCTACGTGGGCCTCGACTTCTTTCAGTACCTGTCGTACGTGCACCGTCCGTTTGCGACCGGCATGTTCATGTTCTTTGACCGCAAGAAATTCTGGGAGCTGGGCGGATTTCACGAGCAGATTCTGTTTGCCGAAGATTACTACCTGAGCAACCAGGTTGAGCGCAAACGGTTTGCGATTGTCCGCGGCGGGGTCTATACCACCAACCGGCGCTTCCAGAAAATGGGACACCTGCGGGTGGGCTGGCTCTTCCTGTGGACCGCCATGAACTTCTGGAACGAGAAATATTTTCTGCGCGACCACAAATACTGGGCGGACAGCGTGCCCCGCGGGTAGAAGGTGACGCGGCTGATGCAAAACCGAGGTCCCTCCGCTGCGCCGTCGCTGGCGCTCCGGCTTCGGTCGGGATGGCAAGGGTAATAGTTGTTCGATCGCGCTCTTCGTCTTGAAACGAGTTTTGTTGAAACGAGTTTTGCCGGCCACAAAAAATGGGGTTCAGCCAACCAGCTGAATCCCTTTTTGCTGCGGTCGATTAGAAAGTGCGGCGGGCTAGAAGCGGAGCACGATGCCGGTCGACAAGCGAATATCATTCTGCGAAGTGCTGAAAAAGTTCGTCCGCAGATAATCCCCTTCCACGCGCAAGGCCACGATGCGGAGAATCCGATAATCCAGGCCGCCGCCCACCGCGGTGGCAAACGAGTTGCCAGAGGCATGTACTCCGGGAGAGATTCCGCGCGTATCGACATGCCCAATGCCGACCATGACTTCGGCAAATGGAGTGCACTTGCCAACGGGAATCGAGACCCGCGGCCCGAACAGGGCTTCATACTCGTCGCCGTTAGCCGCAATGTTGATTGGTCCGTATGGCGTGACCTCGGGATAAGTGTGCGGACCGTAATGGCCGCTGAAATCGGTCACCAGCCCGATCCACGGCGCCAGCTTCCCTTCGAGAGATGCTTCCCACCCCTGCAGGTTGGGGCGGGTCGGGTTCTCCAAGGCAGACGTGCTGGCATTTTCAAAGGAATATCCGGCAAAGATATTTCCGGACGATGATCCCTGAGCGCTGGCCAGCGCGGCAGACAGAAGCAGCGTCGATGCAATCAAGATAAACTTCCGCATGCACGCCTCCCGTTTCTGTTTATACAGGATCGAGTTATACAGGATCAGGGCAGCCGCTTAAAAGTGGACCGCTATACCTGTCGAGAAACGGTAGTTATCCTGTCCCGTTCCGAAAAAGTGGGTGCGCACGTAATCGCCTTCCACCCGCCACGCAACCAGCTTGAAGATCTTGTAGTCCAAGCCTCCGCCCAGAGCGGTTGCGTAGGAAGTGTCGGTACCGAAACCCATAACCACATTTCCAGCTATCGCGGAACTGCTCGTGGTCACGTGTCCGACGCCAGCCTCGACTTCCGCGAATGGGCGGAACTTTCCGGCGGGAAACGAAACGCGCGGTCCGAACATGACTTCATATTGGTGAGCGTTGGCGCTGGCGTTCGTGGGGCCGGAGCAGAGCGAGCAGAACGAGACCGGGAAGTTCAGCGAACCATAGTGCCCGGTGAAGTCGGCCACGAATCCCAGCATAGGCACGATTTTGCCTTCGAGCGTGGCCTGGAATCCGTTGAGGTCGCCGCGGTTCAACGAAAGGTCGGTGTTGTAGTAGGTGTAACCGAAGTAGATGTTGCCGTTGGGAACCTGGGCCGCCGCCGCGCCTGTCAGCAGGACAAGCATCATCCCGGCGAAGACGGCGGCGCAAATTGAGTGACGCATGATTTTCCTCCCGACACTTGGTAAGAAGCCCGATAGGTCGTAAGAAGAGGTCGTTCCTGCGCGGCCCCTAGAAGCGGATGACGATGCCGGTCGACAAGCGCAAGTTATTCTGGGTTGTGCCAAAGAAGCGCGTCGCCACATAATCGCCCTGAAACCGCCAGGCCACGGGGCGGATGATGCGGTAATCGATCCCGCCCCCGAGCGCTGTGGCGAACGAAGTGTCCGACCCGGCCGCATTGGCATTCACATGGCTGCCGCCAAACAGCGCCTCGGCAAAAGGACGAAACCGGCCCACCGATGCGTACACGCGCGGTCCAAACAGCACATTGGTCACTACTACATTCGCGTTGAATGATACGGGGACGCAAGTGATGCCGCACACAGCGCCGCCGCCGAAGTTCTGCGATCCGTAGTGATTGCTCAAATCGGCGACGAAGCCGAGGTGAGGGACCACCCGGCCTTCCAGCGTGGCTTCCCAACCGTTCGCGTTCGCGCGATCGCTCGAGGACAGATCGGTGTTGTAGTAGGAGTATCCGAAGAATACGTTGCCCGAGCTCTGGGCCGCCGCCACTCCGGCAAACAGCGTGAGTATCAGGGCGATCAAAAACGAGTTACGCATTATGTTTCCTCCACACATTGTGAGACGCAAAAAGCGCGTCGCTTGGTTCGTATCGAAAGTTCGACGCGAGTGATTAGATGCGAGACGCAAGGGATATGTTTATAAGATCCATCTGGCCGCCCGGATCTTTTTATCGAGAGTATCTTCCGATGCGACCCCTAGAAGCGGAAAACAATTCCTGTCGTCAGGCGAATATCATTCTGTGACGTACTGAAAAACTCGGTGTGCACGTAATCCCCTTCGAAGCGCCACGCGATCGGGCGAAGCAGGCGATAGTCAATGCCGCCGCCCAGCGAGGTTTCAAACGAGGTGTTGGTCGCGAAGGATCCGCCGGAACCGATGTGCGCCAGGCCCACCATGAATTCGCCGAAGGGCGTGATCTTGCCCACCGGAATACTTACCCGCGGACCGAACAGCACCGAATACTCATGCGCGGTCACACTTATGTTTACTGGCTGCTCCGGCCCGAGCACAGTAAAGCTCTGGGTGCCGTAACGGCCGCTGAAATCGGTGACCAGCCCAACCCACGGCACGATTTTTCCTTCGAGAGAACCTTCCCAGCCCTGCAGGTTGGGCCGGCTCGGGTCGACGGTCGCCGACGAACCCGCATTTTCAAAAGAGTATCCAAAGAAAATGTTTCCTGATGCGGGTACCTGGGCGCTCGCCAGTCCGGCGAACAGGAATAGCGCAACACCGATGCACGCCACCTTCATCATGAGACAGTTCTCCTCCTGCTGGCTATCCAACCCATCGCCAGCCGCAAAGTTGTGGTGAATGGACGAGTTTCGGGGTGCAAAAGATCCGCGAAAGATTTCGTAGCAGAAAATCCGCAGCGCCCGGCCTAGAAGCGCCAGACGATTCCCGTCGAGGCCCGGTAATCGTTCTGCGTCGCGCTCAGGTAATGCGTGTGCAGATAGTCGGCCTGAAGGCGCCAGGAAAAGTTCTTGAAGGGAAGTTTGTAATCGGCCCCGCCGCCGACATCAATCAGAATCGGATTGTAGACGAAGCCGCTCGAGTCCACGTGCCGGATGCCGGCCATGCCGTGCACGAACGGGCGCCATTTTCCGAAGTCGCTGGAGAACCGCAGGCCGCCGACAAAATTGTACTGCTTCTCCCCCGATCGAAAGTAACCACTGGCATCCACCACCACGCCCAGGTGCGGAATGCGGGAAAACAGAAGATCCTCAGCCGAGCCCTCAAAACCGCGATAACTCTGCTGGTTCGTCGCGTTGGAAAGCTGGCCGTAGGAAACTCCGGCAAACACGTTGCCATTGGGCAGAAGCCCGCCAAATTGTGCCGACATCGGAATCGAGAACAGCAGAAAACCGGCAAATGCCAGCACCGCGGCAGCAGACTTTGACACGAATTATTCCTCCCCGGCGGTTGCGCCGGCTATAAGTACAATTTAATTAACGAAATCCGTTAGATGCAGTGTACTGTATGCCCAAGATGTCCCGGTTTACAAAATTGTCCCGCAGCAGCCGGTATCGCGGAAGGCCCGTCCGCGGGCTTGCGGGTTCGCGGAATGCATGAAAATTTAACGGAAATTCATGGAGCCAAAACCAACGCTCCTGCGTCTATCTACTAGCATGCAACCAACCGACGCAAATTGGCAACTGGACGATTCGCAAATGAACGAGCAGCCCGGAGTTGCGGCTGCCCTTAAGTACTGCAAGGAGAAGAAGTTGAAACTCAGTCTGGAAATGCGCAATAACGGCGAGGTCATGATCGTCCACTGCCAGGGCCGCATCGTGTATCGCGATGAGGCCACTACCCTGTCGCGGACCGTGAGCCAGATCCTGCAGCAGTCGCAGAAACTGGTGCTTGACCTGAGCGGGGTGAGTGCCATGGACAGCGCCGGCATCGGAGTCCTGGCCCAGCTGCAAGTCCTCGCCAAAGCCAATAACGTAAGCCTGAAGATTGCGGGAGCGAGCTCGCGCGTCCAAGCCCTGCTCGGCCTGACCAACCTGGACTCCGTGCTCGAAGTTCATCCCTCGTTGGATGCGGCGCTGGCGTCGTTCCACGAGGAACCTGCCCACCAAGAGGCTTGCGCCGGCAGCTAGTTCTCGCGCTGGAACCGGTACCGTCCCTTGCGGTCCAGCGCGACCGCCTCGGCTACTTTCAAAAATGCCCGCGCCGCGTGCGAACGGTTCGCGTCCTTGCGGTAAATCAAACGCAGCTTGCGCTTGATCTGCAGTTCGCGCACCGGAATCGCCATCAGTTCGCCTCGCGCCAGCTCGGTTTCGACACTGATCTCCGGCACCAGCGCCACTCCGTTTCCCATGGCGACAAATTGCTTAATGGCCTGCAGCGTAGGCAGTTCCAGGTCCATGTGCAGCGGCGTTTTGTGCGTCTTGAACAGTTGAATAACTTTCTCGCGGTAGGGCGACGACACAATGTGCGCCACAAACGATTCCGCGCCCAACTGCCGGATGCTCACCTGCCGCGCCGACGCCAGCGGATGTTTCGGTGGAACCACGAACACGAGTTGATCCAGGTAGACCACGACGGAATACAGGCTGGCTTCCTGCGGCTCATACGACAGCACGCCGAACTCGGCGCTGTAACGCAAAACATCGTCGGGAATGTGGCTGCCCAGCGCGCGCTCCACCGTGATCTTGATCATGGGATGCAACCGGCGGAACTCGGCCAGGATCGGCAGCAGATAAAGCACGGTGAATTCGTTGGCCGCGATCACTAGCTTGCCCTTCTGTAGTTCCCGCAGCTCGGTGAGCGATTCTGTCGCTTCGCTCCGAAGATTGATCAGCTTTTCCGCGTATTCGAATAGAACTTTTCCCGCGTCGGTCAGCACACCTTCGCGGGAAGACCGGTCAAACAGCGCTTCGCCGAGTTCGTCTTCGAGCTTGCGGATGGTCTGGCTGACGGCGGACTGGGTGCGATAAAGTTTTTCGGCGGCGCGCGAGAAGCGGTGTTCGCGGGCCACCGCCAGAAATACTTCGAGTTGCGAGAGTTCCATGTTTAAACTCCTTGCAACCAAACCCCTTAATCAATTCTCTCAACTTCATTAGCAATACTTATTATACAATTGCAGCTAATGATTGCTGAAGAATTATAAGTTTTCCTTCTACGGGCTGCCGCCCTTACCATAGAAAGTTAACTCTCTATCGAGGGAGATCCCTCTTGAGGAAATCATGACCGCAGAGCGAGCCCGCATCACGGTTTTCGACACCACACTTCGCGACGGCGAGCAGTCGCCCGGCTGCAGCATGAACCAGCCGGAAAAATTGCGTCTGGCCCACCAGTTCGATCGCCTGGGTGTGGACGTGATCGAAGCCGGATTCCCCATCGCCTCCGACGGCGACTTCGAGGCGGTGAGGGCGATTGCCGCGGAGATTCGCCGCCCCATCATTGCGGGATTGGCGCGCGCCTGCCGCCCCGACATCGAGCGCGCGTGGGAGGCTCTGCAGCACGCCGCCCGTCCGCGCATCCATGTATTTCTGGCGACGTCCGATATTCATCTGCAGTACAAGTTGCGCATCACCCGCGATCAGTGCGTCGAGCAAGCGCGGGAAGCCATTCGCTTCGCCAAATCCTTCTGCGACGATGTCGAGTTCTCGCCCGAAGACGCTACTCGCACCGACCCGGATTTTCTATGCCGCGTGCTGGAGGCAGTCGTCGAAGCCGGCGCGACCACGCTGAACATTCCCGACACGGTCGGCTACACCGTGCCCGCCGAGTTCGGCGATTTGATCACCACCATCCGGCAGCGCGTGAAGGGAATTGAGAATGTAGTTATTTCCGCGCACTGCCACAACGATCTGGGCATGGCCGTCGCCAACGCCCTGGCCGCAGTCGCGGCGGGAGCGCGCCAGGTCGAGTGCACCATCAACGGAATCGGCGAGCGCGCGGGCAACGCGTCCCTCGAAGAAATTGTGATGGCGATGCGAGTTCGGCCCGACCGTTTCCCCTACGAAACCGGCGTGGTCGGCGACCAGATTTTCCCCGCCAGCCAGTTGCTGAGCGAGATCACCGGCGTGCCCGTGCAGCCCAACAAGGCCATCACCGGCCGCAACGCGTTCGCGCACGAAGCCGGCATTCACCAGGACGGAATGCTGAAGAACGCTCTGACCTACGAGATCATGACGCCGCAATCGGTGGGCGTGCCCGATTCAAAGCTGGTGCTGGGCAAGCACTCCGGACGTCATGCTCTCAGCATTCGCTGCGAACAACTGGGCTACCAGTTCGACCGCCGCGCGCTCGACGACATCTATCGCCGCTTCGTCCGCCTCGCGGACAAAATCAAGCACGTTGAGGATCATCACCTGCTCGAACTGATTCGCGACACCCACAAACCCTCCGGGTCGGCGACGCCGTTGATTGAACCGATTGCTCCCGCGCAGGCCGCGGTCGTAAACGCTCCCGCAGCTGAACCCGAGCCCACCAAGCCGTTTCCCGTGGGCCCGCAGACCAACGCCTTCGGCGTGCCCCTGCCCGCTCACTCCGATTCCCACGAGCAGACCCAGCAGGAAGATTATTTGTGGGGAGTGTAAGGAATTGAGTCATCGGGTCATTGAGTGATTGAGTGATTGGAACGGCGCGGCCCCTCACGCAGCAACCTCCCGACTCACAAGATAGAATTACAAGATTTTCAATTACACAATTGCTAAATTTCCCAATTACTCATTCCTCCTATGCTCCTCAAACTCACCATTCTCCCCGGCGACGGCATTGGCCCGGAAGTCACCGAACAGGCCGTGCTCGTTCTGCAGGCCGTGGCCGGCGGCTTCGGCCATCAACTTCAGCTGCAACACAAACCCATCGGCGGAGCGGCGCTCACTCTTGTCAACGATCCCCTGCCCGCCGATACGCTGCAGGCTTGCCTGTCGTCGTCTGCTGTGTTGCTCGGCGCGGTGGGAAGTCCGGCGTTCGATCACAATCCCGGACACCTTCGTCCTGAGGCTGGACTGCTGCGCATCCGCCGCGAGCTGGGAGCATATGCCAATCTGCGTCCGGCAGTTTTCTTTCCCGCGCTCGAGGATTGTTCTCCCTTAAGGCCGGAAATCGTCCGCGGCACCGACATCATGATTGTCCGCGAACTGCTGGGCGGAACTTATTTCGGCCAGCCCAGGTCGATCGAAGGAGAGCCCGGATCGCGCGTGGCAGTCAACACTATGCGCTACGGTGAATCAGAAATTGGGCGCATCGCCCGCGTCGGATTTGATCTGGCGATGAAGCGCCGCCGCAAAGTTCTCTCCGTGGACAAGGCCAACGTGCTGGAATGTTCGCGGCTCTGGCGCGAAGTCGTTACCCGCGTAGGAAAAGATTATCCAGAGGTGAAGCTCGCCCACCAGTATGTGGATTCCGCCGCGATGCTGCTGGTGCAGCGGCCCACGGATTTCGACGTCCTGCTCACCGAGAACATGTTCGGCGACATTTTGTCCGATCAAGCCGGAGGCGTGGTCGGCTCGCTCGGATTGCTCGCGTCGGCAAGCATCGGCGGCCCGGTCGGGCTGTATGAGCCGGTGCACGGCTCCGCGCCGGACATCGCCGGAAAGGGAATTGCCAACCCGCTGGGCGCGATTCTGTCGGCGGCGATGCTGCTGCGGCATTCGTTTCAGCTGGAGAAAGAAGCGGCGTGCATCGACAGCGCAGTTTCAGCCGTGCTGGCGCAAGGCGCCCGAACAGCGGATCTGGCGGGAAAATCTCACGCCGCAATTTCTACGACTGAGATGGGAAAGCACGTGGTGGAAGCAGTCAAGGCTGCGTCCCAGTAAATTTTCTTGTCATCCTTCGCGGCAAAGAACCCCGCTCAGGATGAGAATTCGCTTTAGCCTTGCGGCCCGCGGCCGCGCAGCGGCTTCGTAGTGGGCGCGGGGGCGCCATCGTACTTCCCGGTCAGGTCGTACCAGCGGATGCGCAGCATCTCCATCACCATACGCGAGCCGTCGATCAGCGGATTGATGCGCGTTCTGCCATCGTGTCCCCAGGCGACTGGAACTTCCGTCACTTTGAATTTCAGCTTGCGCGCCAGAAAAAGAATTTCCGGATCGAATCCCCAGCGTTCGATTTTCTGCAGCGGGAAGATGGCCTGCACCGCGGACTGCTTGAACGCCTTGAAGCCGCACTGCGTATCCGCGAACTGCAGGCCAAGCGTGATCCGCAGAATCAGGTTAAAGATGCGGCCAAAAAGTTGGCGATGCAGCGGCTGGCGTTGGGTCTGGGTCTCGGCGCGCAGCCAGCGCGAGCCGATGGCGATATCCGCGCCTTGTTCGAGGGCTTCAAAAAGTTTGGGAGCTTCTTCGATCGGGGACGACAAGTCCGCGTCGGTGAACAGCACGATCCGCCCGCGGGCGCTGAGCATGCCGTTGCGCACGCTGTAGCCCTTGCCGCGGTTGCCGGGATTTTCCACCAGCCGCAGCGCCGCATCTCTCTCGGCAAACCCACGAGCTATCTCTGCCGTGTTGTCGCGCGACCCGTCGTTGACCACGATCACTTCCGCATCCCAGCCGCGCGCGTGCACGTAGGTCAGCACCTTCTCGAGAGTCGCGCCCAGGCGCGCGCTCTCGTTATAGGCAGGAATCACGATGCTGTAAGTGGGCTCCAAAAGCAGTCTCAGTTACCGGTGCTCAGCACTCAGCCGGCGGCGTCTCAATATCTGAGTGCAGAGCAGCCGGGCAGCATTGTCATTGTAGTTGTGCTTTTAGGATTTCGGAAATCAGAGCTGAGTTGTACTTCCGGACAGCATTCGCGGGCAGGGAACCCGAGGTCCCTCGACTGCGCCGGACCGCGCCGCTTTGCTCGCGGTCCTGCTGTGCTCGGGATGACAGGGGATTGGGGCCGCGGAGAGTTGGAAACTGGAAACCAGAAACCAGAAACCAGAAACTACCCTACGCCACCTGCCGCTTCTGCTCCAGCAGCGAAAAATATTCCGCGACCAACTCTGCGTCCCACATTCCACGGGCAGCTTCTTCGTGCATGGTGCGCGCGGCCTGTTCGTGGGTGAGCGCCGGTTTGTAGGATCGGGCGGTGCGCAGCGCGTCGTATACATCCACCACCTGCAGCACGCGGGGCAACAGCGGAATCTCCGCACCGGTCAGGCCGTCGGGATAGCCTGAACCATCCGTATGTTCGTGATGATGGCGAATAATGGGAAGCACCAGTCGCAGCGAATGCAGCGGCCGGCAGATGGTTTCGCCGGTGATGGGATGCATCTTCATGATCAACCATTCCGCGGGCGTGAGGTCGCTGCCCTTTTTCAGAATTTCGTCGGGCACCGCGATCTTGCCGAGATCGTGCAGGTATCCGCCGCGCGTGAGCGCGAGAATGGAATCTTCATCGAGGCCGAGATGCCTTCCCAGGTCGGCGGCGCGAACTGACAGCCGCTCGCAGTGGCCTTCTGTGTAGGGATCGCGGCCTTCCACGATCAGGCCCAGCGTGCACAGAACGGAATCGGCTGTTTCCAGTTCGTCGGTAAACTCTTTCAGGCGCAGCAGCGACTTCACGCGGGCAATGAGTTCCTCGGCCAGCACCGGCTTGTTCAGGAAATCGTCGGCACCGGCTTCAATACCGCGCACTTTGTCGGTGCTGTCGCTGAGCCCGGTGATCAGCACGAAGGGAATCAGCCGCGTGGCCGGATTGTCTTTCAAGCTGCGGCAAAAATCGTAGCCGGACTTGCCCGGCATCATCACGTCAGAAAGGATCAGGTCAGGGAGTTGCCTGCGAATCTCGGCCTCGCCCTGCTCGGCGCTCGATGCCGTAATCACGTCGTAGCCGCGCATGGTGAGCAACTGGCTCATCAGCCCGGCAATGCCCGGCTGGTCGTCAACCACCAGGATTCGCGGCATACGACGTCGTGGTAACAGCTCGCCCATAGCTTGATAAGAAGCTGCCTCCCCCTCCGTAGTAGTCCGATCTGGTTTGGGACTGCTGTCCGCACCTCCGGACCCAGCTGGGATCCGAGAAAGAGGCGAGTCATTCATTTTGAAAATCGTTATTCCAGCCTTTGTAATTCTACAGCCATTCTTCCTTTTTCGCCGGGCTGACGCCAGCACTTATGGACCGTACCATGCTTTGCCGACCCCAGCTATTCCCAGTTCGGTACATCGCATTTCGCGGATGTGACTGAAAGTCTTGCTTTCGGCTTCGGCCGGTGCCTAGTCTCGCTTTATGCGGCGGCTGCGAAACGATCGGGTGCAATGCAATCTGCTTCGAAACGTTTTCGTTGGCTGCCTGTTCTGTGCCGTCTTGTTGCCGGGCGCAATGAGCGCGCCCGCGAAAGTGCACGTCATAGCCTTCGGCAAATGGACGTCCGTGCCGTGGTTCACCGGCTTCGCGGAGACTGAAAAGAAAGATGACCAGAAAACCGATAAGCCGCTCACCCTCAAGATTCGCGCCCTGGTCATTGATGGACGGGTCAAAGAGTACACGCTGGGCGTGCCCCATGAAGTGACGGACCGGCTGTTCGTGGCACGGCGCGTGTTCCGCGTCAACGACAGTCTTCCCGAAGATTCCACTCCGCACTGGCAGTGGCAGCGCGGAGGCTGGCTGCTGGTCGACCGCGTGACCGGCCGCGTGTCGCCCGTGAATCTTCCTGACTTCGACGCCTACTACTCCGCCGCCAGCTGGTACCGCGACTTCGTCGCCTACTGCGGAGTCGCCGACGATGGCAAGAAAACCTACGCCGTGGTGACGCAGCTCAGCCGCCGCAAGCCCGTGTTGAAGAAGGAATTGTCTGGCGACGGCCCGCCCGAAGATGCCGCACCTGATTCCGCCTGCCCCGCGCCGTCGTGGCAGCGCAGCCCGACGCGCGTCAGCTTCACACCCTCAGGCGGAGTCAAGCAGACGTTCGCCATCCGCGGCCATGTAGTGGATTTGGTCAACGACGCCGAAGAGGACGAAGAAGCTTCGAAGTAGAGTCTAGTGAGCGCCATTGAGTTCAACTGCTCTGTGGGCCGCTTCTTTCGACTCGCGATCCATGCCTTTTGATTTGTAGGCCTCGGCCAGTCCGGCGGCTGCTTCCGAGTATTTCGGATCCAAGCGCAGAGCATCCTGGAACTGAGCGATCGCGCCGTCCGGATTCTCGGTGGCCTCGTAGGCAAGACCCAACAGGAAATGAGCCTCGGCCGAGCTCGGATTCGATTGAACCATAGTCTGGCAGGCCTTGAGCGCATTCGCATAGTCTTTTTGCCGGAACGCGTCCATTGCCTTCTCGTACTGGTCAAAATAGTCGGACGGGTTCGCGACGGCAGTCAGTTCCGGGTGCTGATGCCGAACGTAGTACATCCCGGTACCGAGCAGAACAATGCTGAGCACAAAGGTAAGGTTGCGCCATTGCTGGCGAGCCTCCGCCGGGCCGGTGAGATGTTTGGAAAGGAATGCGCCGAGCACCAGCCCTGAAGCCAGTCCCCCGATGTGCGCCGCATTGTCGATGCCCTGAGTCAACCCGAAGAACAAATTGTAGGCCGCGAACATTAACAGGCTCTTCATCGTGGACTTAATAGCTTCTTTGGGAATGGGCAGCTTGCCTAAGTAGAGCGCTGCAATCAAAGCTCCGGCGAGCCCGAAGATTGCGCCCGAAGCTCCAGCTCCGACCACGGTCGGATGCCACCAGAGACTGGCAACGCTTCCGGCGATACCCGTGGCCGTATAGATCAAAAGGTAAGTCCACCGGTCAAAAATGCGCTGTGCCAGAGCGCCCAGGTTGAGCAGGCACCACATGTTGAAGCCAATGTGGATGATTCCAATGTGGACATAATTCGAGGTCAAGATCCGCCAGGGCTGCGTCGTAAGCGAAAGGGGGCCCCAGTCCGCTCCCCATTTCAGCAGTTGGGCGCTGGTCGGCGAGATGAAAGACGCGCCCGTCAGCGTCATTAACACGAAGACGGCGACATTGATTCCGACCAGGATTTTTGTGAGGGAAATGGCGGAGGATCGCTTGGCGGAAGGAATGACCGAGGGCTGGGCCAGCGGGGAGTTCTCTCTCGCCCGACAATCGCGGCACAAGGGACTGAGCGGGCCGGTAGAGAATGCCGGTAATTCACGTCCGCAACTGGTGCAATTTGCCATTCGGAATCCGCTTCCCGACTTTCATTCGCCTGCCGCTTCGACCGCGGGCAACTCCTCGGCCACTGTCTTTTCCTTCACCTTCGCGCTGGTAACCAGGATGACGGAGAGTACCACGATCGCGCTGCCCGCCAGAATGAATCTGTCCACGCGTTCATGCAGAATCAGCCAGCCCAAAAACACCGCCACCACCGGATTCACATACGCATAGGTCGAAACCTTCGACGTCGGGACATGCTCCAGCAAGTAGATATAAGCGGTATAGCCGATCCAGGAGCCGCAGACCACAAGGTAGAGCGTGGCGCTGACGCCGCGGACGGTCCAGACGACGTGCGCGAGGTCACCAGCGATCAGCGCAAAAATCAGATTTCCCGCGCCCGCCGCCGTGACCTGCCACGCCGTGGAGCTGAATACGTCCATGCCCGACTGCCAGCGTTTCGACAACACCGACCCCAGGGCCCATGAAAACGAGCCGGCGATCAAGCTGACCGAGGCCCACAATTCGCGGCGTCCCAGGCTGCCGGCTTGCAACTGCGGCCAGACCAGAATGAACAGGCCCACAATTCCCAGGAACAGTCCCACTTTACCGCGCCGCGAAATATGGTGGTCGCCGAGCAACAGCGAATCGAGCACCAGAAACCACAGCGGCGTGATGGCAACAATCAGCGCCGCCAATCCAGATGAGACTGCCAGCTCCGCATACGACAGCGTCAGATTGCCGCCCATCAGCAAAAGCAAGCCCACCACCGCGGCCAACGCGATCTGCTTGGGAGAATAGAAAATTCTCCGTCCGCTGGCGGCGCACACCGCCACCATAACCACGCCCGCAATCGAAAACCGCAGCGCGCACATCAGCGCCGGAGGAATGGTCTGCACCGCAACGTCTATGGCGAGATAAGTCGAGCCCCAGAACAGATACACGAGTCCGAAGGCAAGAATCACCCTCCACCGGCTTGGGCTCTGCACAGATTGCATGGGCGTGAGAAACAGGGGGAAAGTAAAAGATTATCAGACGAGCGCGAGGGTGAGCTGGATTCTAAAGTTAGGATGGCAGAGTCGCCTTTATCCGCTCAACTACCTACTTCAGCTTTTCGTACTCTGCCCTACCGACGTTGAGAACCGGCACATCGGGATCGGCGTCTTTCCACGCAGCGAAGAAATCCTGATACGCGGTTCGCGCCTTGGCGTTGTCGCCTTGCAGTGCGTAGGCGCGTCCGAGATTGAGGTGCGCCAAGGGATATTCCGGGGCAAAACCGGCCGCGCCCCGGTGATCGAGAATGCGCTGAAACTCGGCGGCGGCTTTGACGCCATCGCGCATTCTGAGATAAATCAGGCCTCGCAGAAAAATCGGAGTCACACCGCCTCCGCGGGGCCCGGTTCCCAGTTCGTGGGGGCGAACGATCTCGAGTGTCGTGAGCGCCTCGGCGAGCTGGTTTTTCTCGAGCTGCTGAGTGGCTTTGGCCTGAGGGATTAAAACCGTCTGGATGAAGTGGTTGTCTGGGAACTCATGCTGAACACTGGCCACCATGGCGGATGATTGCGGCACGTCACCGATCATTGCGAAAACCGTCGCGGCGAGGGTGCGGACATCCGGGCCATTCGAAAGCGCCAGCGCCTGCGAAAGTTTCTGCCGGGCGTCGGCGGCGGGATAGCCATACAAGGCGTTGATGTAGCCTTCCACTGTCAAAAATTCAGCTGCGAGGTCCTTGGCACCCACGCTCATGCTTACCTGATCGGCGCGCTGCCACAAGTCGTGCCCGGCTTTGACCTTGCCTTCGGCGTCCTGCCATGCGGCATTAAATAAAAGCAGAAACGGCTCGTTGGAAGTGCCTTTGCTGAGCTCCAGTTCGTGTTCGTAGGCGGGGCGGTCGCCGCGCATGTACGCCAGATCGGTGAGGACGAAGTGCATCGAGCTTCCTTCCGCTTTTTCGGCCAGCGCCTGTTCCGCGATGCTCTTCGCCTCATCGAAGCGGTTCAGGGCCTCGTAGGCCCCCGCCATATTGTCATAGGCATAGCGGTCGTGGGGATTGATGCGGTGCGCCTGACTGGCCATGTCGAGCGCTTTGTCCGGCTGTCCGATTTCGGAATAGGCCAGCGCCGCGTTGACATAAGGTGTGGTGTCGCGCGGATAGGTCTGGCGCCACTCGGCATAGACCTGCAAAGCCTTTTCGGGATCGATCGTGACTTCCGTATAGTAATGAGCCAGGATGTAGAACTTTTCCCGCTCGCTGGTGCGATCGCGCAGTTCGTAGGCCTTCTTGACAGCTTGAACACCCTCGGCGTCGTGGCCCGTATTGGTCGAAGAAACGCCCAGAGTGGCCCAGGCCATGGCAAAGTTGGGGTCCAGTTCCACCGCTTTCTTCAGGTGCGGGATGGCCGCGTCCTCGTTCATTCTGTGGTGCTCTTCGTTGCCCTGGCTGAAGGCCTGCAGCGCTTCGAGCGAGGAAGTGGTGGCTTCGTCGAGCGGCTTGGCGAACTGCTGCACTGAGGCCAGCGACTCGCCCATTTTTTGCCGCAGATCGGAGGCGGCTTTGTCGAGCGATTTCAGGACCTGCTCTTTGTTCTCAACTTCGACTTGCTCGGTGGCGAGGGTATCGCCGGTCGATCCGTTCGCGGCCGTCAGGGTGACCACGTAGTGATTGCCCAGGCTGGCGATGGTGCCGGTCAGCATGGCTTTGATGCCCTGGCGCTGGCAGATTTCGCGGGCGATCTCGTTGGTCAGGCGCTCATCGGGCGGCTTGCCCATAAAACGCAGGGCCTCGCGGATTCTCGACTCCGGCACGATGTTCAGGTACGGCGACTGCTCGAGTTGCACGGCCAGCGCTTGTTTCAAGGTGCCGTCGAAAACGGGATCGCCGGTGGTGTTGACGAAGTCGGCGAGCAGGACGCTGTCTTTTTCAGTGAGCTTGGCGGATTTTCCGGAGCCGAAGAAAATGTGCCATGCCAGGAACAGTGCGATGATGGCCGCGCCGGCGGGGATCAGTATTTTCGAAAGCTTCCTGACTTTGGCTGAAGGAACGACGGTTGACGGAATCGGTGTTGACGATGATGCGGCCACAGAGTGCGAACTGGCCGACGATGAGGCTGCCGGAGCCGGTGCCGACCAGGCCTGAACAGACGGGCGGCAGACGGCCCGCCGGCCATACGCGCAGGCGTTTCCGCGGCGGCGGGCACGGAGCCGGAACTGTGGGCGACGACGCGTCCGCTGTCGGTATCGCGCTTCAAGCGCTGCAGGTCGGCGCGAATATCAGCCGCGCTCTGGTAGCGCAGGTTGCGATCTTTCTCCAGCGCTTTGTTGATGACGTCTTCCAGCTTCGGCGGCAGGTCGGGGTTCAGGCGGATCGGCGAAACCGGAGCGCGATCGAGAATCGCCTGAAAAATCAGCGCCGAAGTCTCTCCGCGAAACGGCAGCGTCCCCGTGGCCATCTCGTAGAGCACCACGCCAAAAGAAAACAAATCGGTGCGCGGGTCGAGTTCTTTGCCTTTCGCCTGTTCCGGCGACATATAGGCAATGGTGCCGAGGGTCGAACCGGGGCTGGTCAAGTGATCTTCGACTGCGATCGAGGTCGGCGCAGTCACGTCAGGGACTTCTCCCGATGCTGCCGGAGTCGACTTCACCTTGGCCAGTCCGAAGTCGAGGATTTTGGCGTGCCCGCGCTTGGTCACGAAAACATTCGCCGGCTTGATGTCGCGGTGCACAATGCCGCCGGCGTGCGCCGCATCGAGGGCGTCGGCCATTTCGATGCCGAGCGACAGAATCGTTTCCAGTTCCATAGCCCGGTTGCCGATCAGGTGCTTGAGCGTGGCCCCGTCGAGAAACTCCATGACCAGGAAGGTGCGGCCGTCTTCCTCGCCGATGTCGTAGATCGTGCAGATGTTGGGATGGTTCAGAGCCGACGCGGCCTTGGCCTCGCGGCGGAAACGTTCGAGCGCCTGGCGGTCCTGCGCCAGATCGTCGGGAAGAAACTTGAGGGCGACGAAGCGGCCAAGGCGCGTGTCCTCGGCCTTGTAGACCACGCCCATGCCACCACCGCCGAGCTTTTCGACGATTCGGTAATGAGAAATGGTCTGGTCGAGCATTCCTGGATCCCGAGAGATCAAGCCATGCTAAGGCGCGGCGCGTTGGAAGTCAAAAAGAAGCTTCAGCCCCGGCGGTAGTACCGGCGAGAGCGTCCACCGGGGCTAAAGCCCTTTTCTTTCATGCGCTTACGCTGCGCTGAAGCGCCGCTCTTCCACGGCGGTGTCGAGGGAGCGCTCACCTTTGCCCCGGATATTGGAAGAAAACGTGATATACGTATCAAAATGTATTTACAAATATGTGCATAAAGCGAAATTTCTTCATACTCCTTTTCGCCGCCAGCGTAAATCGCCTCCGCATGCTTCATTAGAATGCCCTTTCCGGGGCCGGAAACGGCCCTGGCAGCGACGATCGGTGAGGCGGGCAGGGAATATATCCTCCGCGGCAAAATTCGCGCGCTGCGGGGCTGGAATCGCGTTTTCACGAAGTTTCAACAACTTACACGAAGACTCAACGACTTAGCGGGAAACGTGCCTGGCTCAGGGGCAAATCAGTCGAGCTGCGCTCGACCGGACAGCCGGGGGCGGCTGTCCCCACATAAACCTTCCCTCACGTAAGCTTTTCCACACTTAACCTTTCCAAATAAACCTTTCCACATGAACTTGCCCACCAACCTTTCCGTCGTAACTGTTGCGCCGCGCGTAACTTTGTCGTTACCGAAAGGGGGTTACGCCGTGCGTCGCTTCCGGCTATAATCAGGCAGTGATGTTGACGGTTTGCGATGCTGCACAAAAACTCCAATTCGCTGCCCAACGCGCCCCTGGTTGGTTCGACCCGGCCCGAGTGCTGGCTGCACTCGCTGGTGTGTCCGCGGCGCTATCGGGCGAATCTGCCTTCGCGTCTGCGTCCTAGTCTTTTCGGCAGCGATTAATTCCTTCATCCTCCTTCTGATTCGCCTCAGCTTGGCATGGCCCGAACCGGAGCCGTGCGCTCTGAGGCTGCCTTGATCTACAACCAGCAACTGACTACTGACAGTTTGCTTCGGAGGATTAGGAACCCATGACTACTGGGACAATGACGACCGCAACCGCAACCATCACGACCAAGACCTCAACTTTCGGACCCGGCTTTATCGGACCAAAGATTAAAACCGCCCTGCCCGGGCCCAACGCCCAGCGCGTGCTCGAGGGCGATGAGAAATATATTTCGCCGTCGTATACGCGTTCCTACCCGCTGGTAGCCAAAAGCGGGCGCGGCATTGTCGTCACCGACGTGGACGGCAATGAGTTCTTTGATTTTTCCGCGGGCATTGCCGTGACTTCCACCGGCCATTGCCACCCTGACGTGGTTGCCGCCATTCAGAAGCAGGCGGGCGAACTCATCCACATGTCGGGCACGGATTTCTATTACGAAAGCATGGTCGATTTGGCGGCGCGGCTTTCGAAGATTGCGCCCATGCTCGGCCCGCATCGCATTTACTACGGCAACTCCGGGGCGGAGGCGGTCGAGTGCGCGCTGAAACTGGCGCGCTACCACACCAAGCGGCAGAACGTGATCGCGTTCTTCGGCGCGTTTCATGGGCGGACGATGGGTGCGCTCTCGCTGACGGCCTCAAAGCCGCAGCAGAAGCGTCGGTTCGCTCCGCTGGTTCCGGGCGTGACCCACGTGCGCTATCCCGATATCTATCGCGGCTGCTCGGGCGGCGCGCAGGACGCCGA
>Ga0181537_10001330_pt1 | contig 22862 bp, 18 predicted proteins | sample PEATcosm2014_Bin_39_FD_119765 | JGI IMG/M metagenome (GOLD analysis project Ga0181537, IMG submission 119765) | Peatland microbial communities from MTU Mesocosm Facility, Houghton, MI, USA - PEATcosm2014_Bin23_10_metaG | ecosystem: Environmental > Terrestrial > Soil > Wetlands > Peat | place... | reverse complement strand
GTTGCCCCGGCTGGAGATGCAGACCGATCCGCTCTCCTGTTGCCCTGCGCAAACGCGGTAGGGAAACGAACTGTCGGCGATGGCGTGGTAAAGCTGCGCCGTGGGCTGGTTGTACCACGAACTCCAGCTGTCGCCGCGGTTCACGGTGACGATTGCGCCCTGATCGCTCACGATCAAAATAATGTTGCCGTCGTTGGGATTGATCCAGAGATTCTGGTAGTCGTCGCCGCCGGGCGCGCCGCGAAATCCTGACCAGGTCTTGCCGCCATCGCTCGATCGCATGGTCACGGTGCTGACCACATAGAGCAGGTCGGGATTCTTGGGATCAACCTTCGGAATCGGCAGATCGCCGCCGCCGATGCGGCCGGAGGGACGAGGATCGCCGGTGATCTGTGCCCACGAGTCGCCGGCATCGTTGGAGCGGTAGACATTCAGTTTGCCCGAGGCTGTGGCGAGAGTCGCGTACAAGCGCCGCGGATCGCTCGGCGCGATGGCCACATAAATCTGCGAAAGATCTTTCGGCAGGCCGTTGCTCAAGGCGTGCCAGGTGCTGCCTCCGTCAGTGGACTTGAAGAGTCCGCCGCCCGTGCCGTTGAATTCGTTGCCGTCCTCCCAAGGGCCTTCGCGAACTTCCCACATCGACGCATACACCACGTCGGGATTCGACGGATCAATCTCAACGTCGGAGCCGCCGGTGTTTTCATCCTTCGCAATCACGCGCTGCCAGGTCTGGCCGCCGTCGGTCGAGCGATAGATTCCGCGCTCTTCGCTCGGCCCATAAGGATGGCCAAGCACCGCGGCAAAAACGCGATTGGGGTCGCGCGGGTCTACTGCCAGCGCAGGAATCTGCTGTCCGTCAGCCATGCCGAGATGAGTCCACGTCTTGCCCGCGTCGGTGGATTTATAAATTCCGTTGCCGACCGAGAGGTCAGGCCGGTGCAATCCCTCGCCGCTGCTGACGTAAATAATATTCGGATCGGACGGCGCAACCGCGATGGCGCCGATCGACTGTGTTGGTTGCTCGTCGAAGATCGGGTTCCAGGTGCGTCCGTAGTCGTCGGTTTTCCAGACGCCGCCATTCACTTGTCCCACGTAGAAAACATTCGGCTGGCTGGGTACGCCGGCGGCGGCGCGCGTGCGGCCGCCGCGAAACGGCCCAATCATGCGCCAGTGCAATTCCTGGTAAAGGTTCTCGGGAACCTGTGTCCATGCCGGGATAGTGAGTAGGCAAGCAATGAAAAATGCCAGAAGACGAAGGATGACGCGCGATCGGTTCACTTGAGCCCCCTCGATGACCAAACCGCAAAGCAGCTAGCATAAACCATCGGAGCAGCGACCGGCGGCACAGCACCTCACGGCAGCGTGCTGCCAGCAAATTCGCTTGGAAGCTGTCGCACTACGCACTATGATGGCGGGACGCCCGCGGCAGGAGCACGGGCCGAACAACCCGCTGAAATCACGTAGCGAGCCGCCTGTTTGCATGGGCCCAAGAATTAAGTTCCACCTGAGCAAGCAAGAATGTCGTTCTGTTTATTTTTTTCTTAGGCCACCATGCCCAGCCCCGCACCTCCGCGCCGGCCTTTCTCTCTCCTGTCGAAACTCGTCCCGCTTTTTTTCTTGCTGACCGCGAGTCCGTGGCTGTGCGCGCAGACGATTTCCGGAACCGTGCAGGATCGGTCTGGAGCGGTCGTCTCCGGGGCCCGCATCGAGATTGGCGGCGCGGCTTTGGCGGAGCCCATCATCCTTTCGTCGGACGCAACCGGCAAGTTCGCCTCGCCTGAGTTGAAGCCCGGAACTTACACCGTGCGGGTCGTGCAGCAGGGCTTCGAGCCGCTGGTGAAGTCCGTGGATTTGCAGGCGGCGGTTCAAGTGCAGCTCACGCTCACCATCGCCAAAGAACAGGTCAACATCTCGGTGTCGGCCAATAATCGTGCGTTTGATAATTCCGACCCGGTATACCGGCAACTGCGCACCGCCGGTCTCGGCGAAACCTTCCGCTTCGACAATTTCACCATGACCTTCGACGCCACGACTTTCCATTTCGAGAAAGGCACGCTGACTTTCCTGGCTCCCGTCGAGGGAATAGTCACGGGTGCCATATTCGTCGGCGACGGCCAGTTCAATCTGAAGCCCGTGCTGCCTCTCGACGTCCGCGAACTCACCCGGCGCACCGGCGCAATCGAAGTCAACGAAGACTTCAACGAGATCGTCTTCCGCTTCACCGGCGGAGTACGCATGGCCTTCCTGCAGGGATTGGGCGATCACGTCGAACCCAACCCCGAAGCGGCGGGCGTTCTTCGCAACTGGCGCGAGAAGATGCGGCAGCGCCGCGAAATTCCTCTCGGCTTTACCGAATATCTGTTGCAGGGCGAAACCATGGACAACGTCGACGCCGACGTCCTGGCCGCTATCTACAACCCCGCGCATCCCGTGTTTTGCAATGCTTACATCCGCGGCAAGAAGCACAAGGATCTTCGTTTCTTCGTGCGCAACCGCGTGGGAGCGCTGCCGCAGATCGATTCCCCGGAAGAGGTCGCGCTTATCAACTTCGCCCCCGAAAGCCTCGAGGACGGCGTCTGGTACCTGTCGCATTTGAAGTCGGAATCTTCCCGTCGCGTCGCGAGTTCCGCCGAGGACCGCCGCTTGTTCGCCACCCGTCGCTACAAGATCGAGACCGTCATCGCGAAGAACGGCCACTTGTTCAGTGCGGCGACTGTGAGCCTCGAACCTCTGGTTGCCGGCGAGCGAGTGCTCAAGTTTGGTTTGTTGCCCAATCTGCGGGTCACGCGCGTGACCGGCGAACAGGGTCAGGACCTTTATTTCATTCAAGAGAGCCGCAAAGAGGATGGTTCGTTTTACGCGATTCTTCCCCAGGCCCCGCCGCTCGGCAAGGAGCTCTCGATCAACATCGAGTACGCGGGCGACAAGGTTCTGCAGCAGGCGGGCGAAGGCAGTTTCTACGTTGGCGCGCGCACTTCCTGGTACCCGAACCTGAATGGATTCGGCGAGCATGCTTTCTACGATCTGACGTTCAAGGTTCCGAAGAAATACAAAGTCATCAGCGTGGGCACGCTGCAGTCAGAATCGATGGAGCAGGATCTCGCCGTGAGTCACTGGACCACGCCCATCCCGGTGGCCGTCGCGGGTTTCAATTACGGAGAGTACAAAGAGACCGACATTGAGGATCACATCACCGGCTACAAGATTTCGGGCTACTACCTGACCGAGTTGCCCGACAATCTGCGCCACTATCGTGCGCTGCAGTCGCTGGCGCCGCACAGCATGACCGAATATGCGCTGGAACAGACGCGCGCCCAGCTGCAGCTATGCACGCACTACTTCGGAAAAATTCCTTATGACGACATCCATGTCACCGAACAGCCCGATTTTAATTTCGGTCAGTCCTGGCCCAACCTGATTTATCTTCCCATCTCCGCCTACACGGATTCGACCCAGCGCTGGATGCTTTTCGGCAACATCGACTCCAAGTTCACCGGCTTCGTGCAGGAAGTGACGCCGCACGAAGTCGCCCACCAGTGGTGGGGCCATACCGTGGGCTGGGCTTCCTATCACGATCAGTGGCTCTCGGAGGGTTTTGCCGAATTTTCCGCCGCGCTGTTCCTGCAGCAGGCCATGGGCGGCGACTGGCAGCGGGACTACCTTCAATTCTGGGATCGCCAGCGCCGCCGCATTCTCGAAAAAAACAGTTATGGCATCGCTCCCAACGATGCCGGCCCGCTCTGGATGGGCATCCGGCTGAATTCTCCGCGCACGGAAGGGGCGTACGCGAGTGTGACCTATCCCAAGGGCGCTTACGTTCTGCAGATGCTGCGTTCGATCATGTACAGCCTCGATAATCAGGACGAGCCATTCATTTCCATGATGCACGAGTTTGTCGACGCCCATCGCGACCACTCCGCCACCACCGAATCGTTCAAGGCGATTGCCGAGAAACACATGTCCAGGCTTATGGATCTCGGAAGAAATGGCCGCCTGGACTGGTTTTTCGACGAGTGGGTCTATGGCACTCAGGTCCCGCGCTACCACTTTGACTATCAACTGCTTCCGCAGGCAGGCGGCAAAGTGAAGCTGCACATGAGCCTCACCCAGAGCGACGTGGACGAGCACTTCGCCATGCTGGTTCCGGTCTTCGCCGATTTCGGTAAAGGCTGGATCCGCATCGGCCAGCTCGGCATCATCGGAGACACGGTCCACACCTTCGACGTGGATCTGCCCAGCTCGCCCAAGAAGGTGGGCCTGAATGTGTACAAAGACATTCTCGAACGTTGAATCAAGCGCCGAAATGCAATTCCGTCAAGTCCACTTTCGTAGGCATTGAACGTCCTCGAAAGTAGGCATTTCTTCCACAGGCTAACCCGTTGCATCTACAGCCCCGCGAAATTCCGCCTACGAAGGATGAGTCACTTACCGGCTTTGTTTCCGTCGTTTTCCACAGTGTTCCTGCAGGAACATTGCCCCGCCGCACGACCGTTGACGGTCTCTGCCATCCCACCTAAGATGGACTCCTTTCTTGCCCGCGATTGGGCGATGATCAACGAGAGAACGATCAACCAGAGAATGATCAACCAGACCATCTCGCACTACCGCATCACCGGCCAACTGGGCAGCGGCGGGATGGGCGTGGTCTACGAGGCCGAGGACCTGAACCTGGGGCGCAAAGTCGCGCTCAAGTTTCTGCCCCCGGAAATGTCGCGCGACCAGAATGCTCTCGACCGTTTTCTGCTGGAGGCGCGTACTGCTTCCGCGCTCAACCATCCCAACATCTGCACCATCTACGCCGTCGAAAAAACCGGCGACGGCGCGGACGCGCAGTCCTTCATTGCCATGGAATTGCTCGAAGGCCAGAATCTCGATCACAGAATTTATTCTGGCCTGCTGCAGGTCGGCGTTTTGCTTGACATCGCCATCCAGTTGGCGGACGCACTCGACGCCGCCCATGCCAAGGGCATCATCCACCGCGACATCAAGCCGGCAAATATTTTTCTCACTCAGCGAGGTCAGGTAAAGGTTCTCGATTTCGGTCTGGCCAAGCTGACCCGCCCTGACCTGCAGATGGAAACCATCGGCGCCACCCAGGATTCTCCTGCCGCGCACTTGACCAGCCCGGGCTCGACCGTGGGGACTATTGCCTACATGTCGCCCGAGCAGGCGCGCGGCGAGGAACTCGACACACGCACCGACCTGTTCTCGCTGGGCGCTGTCATCTATCAGATTGCGACCGGGCAGCTTCCTTTTTCCGGCGCGACCTCGGCGGTGGTGTTTCACGCCATTCTCGAACTGGATCCAGTTTCGCCGATACAGTTGAACCCCACCCTGCCTGCCAAGCTGCAGGAGATTATTGAGAAGCTTCTCGAAAAAGACCGCGACTTGCGCTACCAGTCGGCCGCCGACTTGCGCGGCGACCTGAAGCGCTTGAAGCGTGACACGGAATCGGGGCGCAAGCACGGGTCGGCGCAACAAGGGGCAACGCAACAAGGGTTGGCGCAGCCTTCTACGTCGGCCTCGACACCGGTTGCCGTCGTGAACCCGCCTTCCTCTTCCGGCGCCCCGCCGATTGCGCCTGCTTCGTCTCATTCTTCGCAAACCTCTGCCGTAGTTGCCGCCGCCGGCCGCCACAAAATAGGAACGGGCGTATCCGCGCTGCTGGGCCTGATCGTTCTGCTGGCCGCCGGTTACGGCGTCTACTCGCTGATCTCGCGCCACCGGGCAGTGCCCTTTGCCAACGTCTCCGTCACCAAATTGACGGAGGACGGCAACGTGATGTTCGCGAAAGTCTCGCCCGACGGCAAGTACATTGTCAGCGTGGTGCGTGACAAGGGATTGGCAAGCCTGTGGCTGCGCAATGTTCCCACCAACAGCATGACGCAGGTGCAGCCGCCGGCCGAAGTTTACTTCGTGCAGAATGGGCTGACGTTCGCGCCCGACGGCAACTATTTTTATTTTGTGCGCAGTGATCCGGGCGCGCCGGCGCTGAAGTTTCTGTATCGCGCGCCGCTGCTGGGCGGCACGCCGGAGAAGCTGGCCTCCGATGTGGATACGAACGTGGCGCCTTCGCCCGACGGGAAGAAGCTGGCGTTCCTGCGCTACAACAATCCTGAGCCGGGCAAGTACCAACTGATTGTGCGCTCGCTCGACCGCGGAGACGAGGCCGTGCTCACTACTGGCCCGAGCAACCAGGGGCTGAACTACCCGGCGTGGTCGCCGGACGGCAAGACGATTATGTGTTTCGTCCTCCAGCCGGGAAGTGCGGTGAGCGGATTGATGGCGATCGACGCCAGGACCGGCGAGCAACATCTGTTTTTCAGCTCGAGTGACGTCCTCGCTTTGCCCACCTGGATGCCCGACAGCGCCGGTCTGCTGGTTCTGGCGAGCGGCCGCTCAAATGGTTTCAAGCGACGGCAAATCTTCTTCATCTCTTACCCGGAAGGGAAGCTGACTCCGGTCACCCACGATACCAACAGCTATTCCGATCTGAGCGTTGCCTCGAGCGGCCAAGAACTGGCGACCGTGCTCGGCGAAGACCACTGGAACCTCTCGGTTTTCGCCGCCGCCTCTGGGGGCGCGGATGTGCGGGAAGTTGGTTCCGCGAATCCCGTTTCCAATTTCACCTGGACACGCGACGGGCGCTTGCTCTACGACAAGGATGTCATTTTGGATTGGGTGAATCCGGACACAGGAGCCAAGGGCGTGTTTCCCACTGAGCCGGACTCGGCCACCGGCAATCCCGCGCTATGTTCCGACCGCTACGTCGTGTTTGGTCACGGCTTGCATGGGGCGAACGGCAGCGCGAACATCTGGCGCGCCGACGCCGCCGGGGGAAATCTGAAGCAGATCTCGACCGGGAAACTGGACGAAGCGCCGGTTTGTTCCCCCGATGGGCGCTGGGTTTACTACATCGACGGCGCCACGAGAGGGCTAGCGAAAGTGCCAATTGATGGTGGAACCCCGCAGCCAGCGGCCGACTTGCCGGTCAATGGCCTGTTCGATCTTTCTCCGGATGGCACTACGCTTGCATTTTCCACAGTGGATCACGCGGGTGGCCACGAGGAAAAGCTTGCCTTGGTTGACTCCGGCACGGGCAAGGTTCGCCAGTTGCTCAAGTGCGAAAAGGAAGGCTTTGAGACGATCCGCTACACGCCCGACGGAAAGGCGCTGGCGTACACGATTCGGGAAAACGGCGTGGACAACCTGTGGCAGCAGAATCTGGATGGCACTCCGGGTAAGCGGCTCACTTCGTTCAAGGCGGAACACATCACCGACTTCCACTGGTCACTCGATGGCAAGCAAATCGCGGTGGTGCGCGGCCACACCGATTCCGACGTGGTTCTGATGCGCGACATGCAGCCGTAAGAGAAAACTTCATCCGCCAAAACTGGCGGCCGAAAAAACTAAGGGCGGCCATTGCTGGCCGCCCTTATTTCGGATTGTATTGGGTGAAGCGGCGTTACGCGCCCTTGACGTTCTCAGCTTGCCAGCCCTTGGGGCCTTTGACCACGTCAAACTGCACTTGCTGACCTTCCTGCAGGCTGCGGAAACCACTGGCCTGAATGGCGGAGAAATGCACGAATACATCCTCGCCGTTCTGGCGGCTGATGAAACCGTAGCCCTTGGCGTCGTTAAACCACTTCACTGTTCCTGTTTCCATGATGGTGCTTGTTCCTTTTTCGTTGATGTAGCGCTGAAACTTTCAGGATTCTCTTGCAGGAAGGTCACTCGCTGGGTTAAGCGGAGATGCTTGTACTGCGAAGGAACTCTAAAGTCAAACGCAAGTAAATTGTACGGAAATTGCCCCATAAAAGCTAGATAATTTACTGTAGGCTATGGCTAAACAATTGCTGTCGAAGGTGTTATGTCGAGCCCGCCGCGGGTGCAAATTACCCTGGCTTGCGACTTTTCGGCAAAGCATTCATCCTCTAGACATGCCCTTACGGATTCTAGATATGCCCTTGCGGATTCTGCTGGCTTCGGTTTTGCTTACGGCTGCGGCGTGGGCTGGGATTATCGAAGACGTTCGCACGGACCTGTCACAGAACAATTTTTCTGCCGCGGAGTCGGCGCTCCGTTCGTACCGCAGCCAGCAGGGAGTCACGGCCGAGTATCTTGAAGCCTATTCGTGGCTGGCTCGCGCCGCGCTGGAGCAACGCCAATACGACCAGGCGACGGCGTATGCGAAACAGACGCAGAGTCGGGCGGTGGAATTGTTGAAGACCCGAGCACTCGATGCCGAGCCTCATCTGCCGATTGCGCTGGGCGCGGCGCTAGAAGTGCGGTCGCAAGTGCTGGCCGCACAGGGGCAGCGGACGCAGGCGGTTGCGTTGCTGCAGTCGGCGCTGCAGACGTATGGGAACACTTCGATCCGGGCGCGGTTGCAGAAGAACCTGAACCTGCTGGCATTACAGGGAAAGATTGCGCCGGCTCTGAAAGAGGACTCGTTCCTGGGAGCGAAACTGCCGTTGCCGGCGCAGCTCAAGGGTCAGCCGGTGCTGCTGTTTTTCTGGGCGCACTGGTGTGGAGACTGCAAGGCGGAAGCGCCGATTATTATGCAGTTGCGGTCGGAGTTTTCGAGCCAAGGATTGCAGGTGATTGGGCCGACTCGCCTCTACGGTTATACGTCGCAAAGTGAGCACGCCTCGGCAAGCGATGAGATGCAATATATCGACGCGGTGCGGCATCGTTTTTATTCCGGGCTGCTCGACATGCCGGTGCCGGTCAGTAAGTACAACTTCGATACTTATGGAGCGTCGACCACGCCGACGCTGGTCCTGCTGGATCGGGCGGGGAAAGTGGCAATGTACCATCCGGGGGCGCTGCAGTATGCGGAGCTAAGGGCGGACATTGAGAAGGTGGTGGCGCGGTAAACCTTAGCGGACCTGGGGACGAAAACGGAGACTCCCATGAAAATCGTTTAGAGCGCGGTTCCCCTCATAAAATCGCTGTCATATTAGGAGCCTGAAATGGAGCTTTTAAGCATACTGAATCCTCCTGTCACCGACATCCTCAACGACCCTCGTGTCACATCCCTGGGACTTCTTAGAATGATCGACGAGCAGCAGGAAGCTATCACGAGGCAGCTAAAGGAGATGTCGACCCATGTCAAGAAGGAAGACATCAGTCCGTTTGACCTCATGATGTTTGCTTGCCTGCAACACCATTTACACATCACAACCATCAATACCAAACTAACGGCCCGGCAGATCGACCTTGCCTATGTGACAGCGCAGCTTAACCTTACGCTTGAAAGGCTCACGAAGTGGCTTATTGGGTTAACGGTCGCTCTCGCAATCCTCGCTTTTCCGTTGGCAATCGATGTCATTTCGAAGTGGCTAAAATAAAGCCGGGCAGCCGACGGCGGCTGTCCCACAAGATTCACTTCACCTCACTGAGCTTTCCTGTCTTTACGTCGTAGACAAACCCGCGTACCGGAATGTGCTTCGGAATCCACGGATGCGATTTCACGCGCTGGATTTGCTGGCGGACGTTCGCTTCCAGGTCGTCGAAGGCGTGGAAGTGGGCTGGCTCGCTCGCGACGACGCCCATCTTTTCGGTCAGGCGCGCTCTCAGTTCGTATTCCTTCACTTTCAGCAGGCCGCAGTCGGTGTGGTTGATGATGATGAATTCCTGGGTGTCGAGCAGATGATGGGAGACGATCAGGGAGCGCAGGGCGTCGTCGGTGGCGATGCCGCCGGCGTTGCGGATCATGTGGGCGTCGCCGGGCTGCAGGCCGAGGCAGTGTTCGAACAGGATGCGTGAATCCATGCAGGCCAGCACGGCCACATGGCGCTTGGGTTTGACCTGGAGTTCACCCAGTTTGAAATTGCGGGCGAATTCTTCGTTGGCGGTTAACAGTTCGTCGGCTACGGACAATTAATTGCTCCTAAGTCGTTGGTTGTTAGTCGTTGGTCGTCAGCGAGACACCGTTGGTTTCACCAAGGGCTAACGCTAACGACCAACCACTAGTTTACCCGTTACAATCGGCGCGTGAATCTTCCGATGAGCTTGCCTCGATGAATCTGGATGACACCATTGTCGCCATTGCCACACCTGCCGGACGCGGCGGGATTGGGGTGGTCCGGTTGGCGGGAGAGCGGGCGGTTGCGATTGCGGCGCCGATGTTGCGGCTTAAGCATGTTCTGGAGGCGGGGCGCGCGGTCTTTGCAGAGTTCATCGAACCCTGTGGAGCGGACACTCGCCTCGACAGGCTCGGGGAAAGCTCTGTCCGCTTGCCGGAGAGCAGGAAAAAAGCTGACAGCGCTGGTGGCGACTCCCATGCCGCAGTGGGACCGTCCGGCCTTTGTCGGACAGGAGTGTCCGACCCACATGAAGCTGCTCGGCGCATCGACGAAGTCGTGGTCACTTATTTTGCCAAGCCGCATTCTTACACGACCGACGACATTATCGAGATTTCGGCGCATGGGTCGCCGGTCGTGCTGCGGCACATCGTGGAGCTTTGCGTGGCGGCGGGAGCCCGGCTCGCTGAGCCGGGAGAGTTCACCATGCGCGCCTTCCTGAACGGGCGCATTGATCTGACGCAGGCGGAGGCGGTGCGCGACCTGATCGACTCGCAGACTTTGTATCAGGCGAAAGTGGCGGCGCAACAGTTGGAGGGAGCGCTCTCACGGCGGCTGCAGCCGATCAAGAAGAAGCTGGTGGAACTGATTGCAGTACTCGAAGCCGGGATTGATTTCGCGGAAGACGACGTCTCGGTAATGGCGGATGCCGCGATTCTCGAGCACATCGCCGCCGTGCGTGCGCCGCTCGAACAGCTCAGCGCGAGCTTTGCTTACGGCAAGATCGTGCATGAAGGCCTGACGCTGGCCATTGTGGGCCGGCCCAACGTGGGCAAGTCGAGCTTGTTCAACCGGCTGGTCGAGCGCGAACGAGCGATTGTGACGGCGACTCCTGGTACGACGCGCGATCTGGTGAGCGAGACGGTGGCGATCGGCGGGATTCCTGTCAAGCTGGTTGACACAGCCGGGATTCGCGATGCGCTCGATGAAGCGGAGTCACTGGGCATTCGCAAATCAAAAGAAGCGCTGGCCGATGCCGACCTGGTGCTGGTGGTGCTCGACGCGTCGCAAGGTGAGACTGCAGAAGACGCGGAGTTGCTGCGGCTGACGAAGAGCCGTCCGGTGATGGTGGTGGGAAATAAGAGTGATCTGGGGAACAGTGGTCAGTGGCCGGTGGCTAGCGGTGAGAGAGTTCTAACTTCTGCGGTTACCGGCGAAGGAATCGAGGAGCTGCGCGCGGAAATTTTGCGGCACATTGGCGGAGAGGGAACGCCGGCAGAGTCTGGTTTCCTGACCAACGTTCGGCATCAGGGATTGATTGAAGATTCGCTGGCTGCTCTGGATGCGGGCAAGACAGCGGTCGCCGGAAAAGTGCCGCACGAGATGTTGCTGCTCGATCTCTACAGCGCGCTGCGCCCGCTGGACGGCATTACGGGAGCGACCACGACCGACGATATTCTGAATTTGATCTTCAGCACGTTTTGTATCGGAAAGTAATGGCTACTTGGAAAGCGCGGCCAGAGCATCGCGGAACATCGCATCGAATGATCCGCCCTTACCGTTCTTAGCAACCGCCGCAAGAGCTTTTTCTGCTGCGGCCCGCTGATACCCCAAATTCACTAACGCAGACAGCACGTCTTCTTCCGTAGCGCTGAGGGCGGGAACCGCGGGCGCCGCAGACGGTCCGGTCTCCGGCAGTTTGTCGCGCAGTTCCAGTACCATGCGCTCGGCTGTCTTCTTGCCGATGCCGGGGATGCGGGTGAGCCGGGCGATGTCGTTGCCGCGAATTGCGCCCACCATTTCGTCGGCGGCCATGCCGCTCAGGATGGTGATCGCCAGCTTGGGCCCGATGCCGCTCACAGTGATCAGCTTCTCGAAGAGCAGTTTCTCCGAGGGATGCAGGAATCCATAGAGCGCAATCAGGTCTTCGCGCACGTGAGTATGGATGTGCAGCGCGACTTCGGCACCAAGCGTAGGCAGGTCGGAGAACGTGGGCACGCTGATGGTTACGTCGTAGCCGACGCCAGCCGTTTCGACGATGGCCTGGTTGGGATGCTTGGCCAGCAGCTTTCCGCGCAGATGAGCAATCATACTTGGGAAGACGTACTTCCGGCATTGTAGCGCGCCCAGGGAAGATCCTTCTTGACAGCCGTCCCGTCATTAGATCATAATTGACACTGTCATGAATGACCTAGTGATCCTCTCGATGATGCTGGACGGCCCTAAGTACGGCTACCAGCTCAAGCGGGAGGCTGGACTCATCATGGGGCAGGCGCTGCACAACAACCTGGTGTATCCCTCGCTGCGGCGGTTTCTGGGCGAGGGCTGGGTGAGCAGGAAGGCGGTTCCCGGCGAGCGCGGGCAAACCCGCCAGCAGTACATGCTTTCCGCCGGAGGCCGGCGTCATTTGTTTGAACGCCTGAACGACTTCGGCGAAGCGGAGGCCTCATCGGAATCGGCGTTTTACCTGCGGGTCGGGTTATTCGCCGCCATCGAACCCGCCAGCCGGGAAATGATTCTGGGGCGGCGTGAGAGCTTTTTGCAGAGCCAGGACCGGCGACTGGCGGCGCTTCAGGCCAACCTGGAACTGGGCAAGTTCGGCGGGGAAATCGTGGCGCACATGCGGAAGAAAATCGAGACGGAATGCGAGTGGATCCGGCATCTGCGCCGGCTGGCCAAGCTTGCCGGTCCCAAGACGGTCCCTGACAAACCGGCGGCTTCAAGAGCGGCTGTTCCAAAATCTGCGGCGCATCGGAGATCACTGTGAAAACCCTGACGTGGTGGCAGATCGAGTTGATTCCGTGGTATGTGTTCGCGGCGTATTGGGTGATCACGTGGCTGCAGGTGAAGCGCACCAAGATGATGGAAAGCCCGGCGCTGCGGCTGGCTACGATCGTCCCGATAATGCTGGCGTTTGGACTCCTGTTTTCGACTCGGCTGCGCATCGGAGTGCTGGGGATGCGGTTTCTTCCCGATGAAGATGAGATTCGCTGGAGTGGCATCGCGCTGACTTGGGCAGGAGTTGTGGTTGCTATCTGGGCGCGGTACTCCCTCGGTCAGTATTGGAGTGCGCGGGTCACACTGAAAGAGGGGCATCGCGTTGTGCGATCCGGTCCGTACGCATTTGTGCGGCATCCCATCTATAACGGGGATGCTGCTGGCGGCCATGGGTACGACGTTGGTAATCGGCGAGTGGCGGGGAGTTCTGGCTGTCGCTGTGATATGGGCGGTACACTCCCGCAAAGCGTTGCGGGAAGAAGCGCTACTGACGACAGAACTCGGGGAAGAGTATGCCTCTTACCGGCGAAGCACCGGCTTCCTGTTTCCGCGATTCCGGCGCGGCTGACGCCGCAGTTCCTTCAAAGCGCGGCGGCCTGCTCGCGGCGTCGCGCCTGAATCTCGATGAAGACGTTGACCAGCGACACAGCAGCCGGCGTCACGCCGGGAATGCGCGAGGCTTGGCCGATGGTGCGGGGGCGTACGTGGCTGAGTTTTTCCTGCATCTCGCGCGAGAGTCCGCTGATTGAGCGATAGTCGAACCAGTCGGGGATAGAGTGCTGTTCGGACTTTTTCAGGCGGTCCATGGCGCGTTGCTGTTGCAGAAGATAGCCTTCGTACTTGATTTCGGTTTCGACGGACTTCAGTTCGTTTCTAACTTCCGAGGAGAGCTTAACCACGGAGGACACTGAGGAATCTCTTGCGAAGAACTCTGGCGCGAGTTCACGCAGGACTGGCGCCAGTTGTTCGATGGTGACTTCAGGACGCTTCAGCAGTTGGGCTAGCAGGTTACCGGCGCTGGATGCAAAAGGCGCTGCCGAGCCTTGCTCGGCCGGACAGCCGGGGGCGGCTGTCCCCACATGGGCCTTGCTGACTTCCGCGGTCTCGAGTGCCTTCAGCATTTCCGGCGTCAGTCTGGTGCTCTCCAGCAGGTGCTTCATTTTCTCCAGACGCTGCTGCTTCGATTCGAAATCAGCCCAGGCTGCATCATTGATCAGCCGTACGCGCCGGCCGTGCGGAGTCAGCCTGCGGTCGGCGTTGTCGATGCGGAGGTGCAGGCGGAACTCGGCACGCGAGGTGAACATGCGGTAGGGCTCGTTCGTGCCCTTGGAAATCAGGTCGTCGATCAGGATCGCAGTGTAGGCTTCGGTGCGATCGAGGATCAGCGGCGGTTCACCCTTCACCTGCAGCGCGGCGTTGATGCCGGCCATGAGTCCCTGGCAGGCGGCTTCTTCATAGCCAGAGGTGCCGTTGATCTGGCCGCCGAGGAACAGGCCGGCAATTTTGTGGGTTTCTAGCGTGCGCTCCAGTTCCGTGGGATCGATGGAATCGTACTCGATGGCGTAACCGGGACGCAGCATGTCGGCGTTTTCGAGGCCGGGGATCGACTTCAGAATTTCCAGCTGGACTTCGACCGGCAGGGACGTGCTCATGCCGTTGACGTAGATCTCGTGCGTGTTCAGGCCTTCGGGCTCGAGGAAAAGCTGGTGCATTTCCTTGTCGGGAAACTTTACGATCTTGTCTTCGATCGAAGGACAATAGCGCGGGCCAATGGACTGGATCTGGCCGCTGTACATGGGCGAGCGGTGCACGTTTTCGCGGATGATGCGGTGTGTCTCGGCGGTAGTGTAGGCGATGTAGCAGGGGACTTGTGAATCGTGATGAGCGACGCGCTTGGTGCGAAAGCTGAACGGCGTGGGATCGATGTCGCCAGGCTGCGCTGGGAAGCGCGACCAGTCGATACTGCGACCGTCAAGGCGCGGCGGCGTGCCGGTCTTGAGGCGGCATCCACGCAGGCCAAGCTTCTTCAGGGCCTCGCCGAGCAAGATGGCATTGGGCTCGCCGGAGCGCCCGGCGGGATATTGTTGCTCGCCGCAGTGGATAAGGCCGTTGAGGAACGTTCCGGTGGTGATGATAACGGCGGACGCGCCCACGGTGCGGCCGTCGCGGAGGCGAATGCCGAGGATGCGGCGGCGGCCGTCAGCAGCTGTCGAGCTTCGCTCGACCGGACGGCCGGGGGCAGCCGTCCCCACATAGGCAGTGGCGCTCTCCGGCTGAGAGCTGACGGCTGAGAGCTGAGAGCTTTGAATAATCAGATCCGCCACTTCCGCCTGCTTAATCTTGAGATTGGGCTGTGACTCCAGCACCTCGCGCATCTTCAATCGGTAGGCCTGCTTGTCACATTGCGCGCGCGGCGACCACACGGCCGGGCCGCGCGAAGTATTCAGCAGGCGGAACTGGATGCCGACTGCGTCGGTGATCTCGCCCATGATGCCGCCGAGGGCGTCCACTTCGCGCACCAGGTGGCCCTTGGCGATGCCGCCGATGGCTGGGTTGCACGACATCTGTGCGATCAGGTCGACGTTGAGGGTATAGAGGGCGGTCTTCAGCCCCATGCGGGCGGAGGCCATGGCGGCTTCGCATCCGGCATGGCCGGCGCCGACGACGACCACGTCGAATTGTTCAGTGAACTGCACGTGAAAAGGAAGCAGAAATTCCCCAGATCGATCCAAGCGATCTTTCCATTCATTCTAGCAACTTGCTTGGATTCGCCACCCGAGCCTCGCCGGGTTAATGTCCTGGGCGCCAGACCGGGCCAGTGGAGACCCGCACATGGTTTTGACCGGTGCCCTGGCCGGTCAAATAATCCGCCTGAACGCGCCAAGCCAGATTGGGCTTGAGGGAGTAGTCGACTCCGCCACCGATAGCGAGTGCAAAACCCGTGGTCCCGGCTTCGGGGGGTTCTGCAAGAGACTCGATGTTCCCCGAACTGGATACGCTCACCGATCGCGTCACGTCGGAATGCGCCCCTCCCACGAGAAAGTGGGCGAAGGGTTTGAGCTTGCCGGTCGTGAAAGAAAACTGGGGTCCGAAAAGGAAGTTGTAAATCTTGGGTTTCGCGGCTGTGTTCACGATGGTGCTGGTAAATGGCGGGCAACTCAACGGCGCGCAGCTGTTGGTGATGGTCTGCGTGCTGGTTATCGAGACCGACGACCCGCTGTAGTAGCCGCTGAAGTCCGTTACGAAACTGAACCAGGGCGTGAGCTTGGCCGCGACCGATGCGTCCCATCCGTTCGTCCCAAGCCGTCCGCTGGGATTGCCAGAGATGGTTTCATTCGAATTTGAAAAAGCCGGGGCAGCGGGCAGCAGCTCATAGTTGGCATACGAGTACCCGGCAAAAATCTCTGCCTTCGGCGCGTCCTGCGCAAAGACTGCCGGGTGGCTGAATACGAAGCTGATTCCAAACACGGCCGCAAACCAGTGAGACCACATCGACGAATGGCGCATTGCCAGAATCCTCCTAGGGACAGATTTTGCACCCGAAGATAAACAGTCTAATCGCAGGGGTAGAACGCTGCTGCCTGTAACAGCATGCGCACAATAATGACTTTGGAACATCCAGACCACCAGAGGCAGTGGTGCACTTTGAAAACTGCACCACTGCCCGGCCAGGCCGCCTGGACGCGTGATCTCAATCACTTGCCGGCGGTGCCTTTTCGCCCGTATATTGGGCTGTCGGAACCGAACGCCGGAGGGGCTTCATGAAAACTGAGGAATTCTTTGAACAACTGAATGCGCGCATCGCGAAGTACGACCTGCTCTGCCATCCCTTTTACAAAGCCTGGTCGGCGGGTGAGTTGACGCGTGCCGATCTGCGCGAATATGCGCAGGATTATTATCACCATGTGGAAGCGTTCCCGTCGTACCTGGCAGCGCTTGGGCTGCGCCTTGAGGACGGCGAGCTGCGCCGGGCGGTGCTGGCCAATATGTGCGACGAGAAGGGCGTGGAAGGCCGGCCAGGGCGGGATTCGGTGCCCCACTCTGAGCTGTGGCTCGACTTCGCCGAAGGTATGGGATCGAGCCGCAATCTGGAGTGGCATAGTCCCGTGCCGGAGATTCGGCAGCTGATCAGACACTTTCATCAGATAGCCAGCGAAGGTACGCCGGAAGTCGCGCTGGCGGCTTTCTACACTTACGAGTCGCAGGTGCCGCGTGTTGCGAAAGAAAAAGAGCGCGGCCTGCGCGAAATGTACGGTGCCGATGATAAGACCTGCGGCTACTTCTCGCTGCACGCAACCGCCGATGTCCACCACTCGAACGTCTGGCGTAAGCAACTCGAGAAGCGGATTGCCGCTAATCCTGAGACGGCTGCCCCAGCCTTGAAGGCAGCGGAAGACACGGCCCGTATGCTGTGGAAGGCCTTGGACGGAATCAACGCGCAGCGGACGGCAGTGGCGGCATAGCACCAACGTCGCGAAAGCTTGAGCCAATGATTCGATAGAATCGTTGGCTCATTTCTTTTTTAGAGGTTGCGGCTGTGGCTAAAGAAATCCCCATCGGCGCGCGCGGCGAGGCAGAAGAAACGGTTGAGTTCCGGCACACGCTCACCTCGCACCATCCCGAGTTGCCCCCAGTCTATTCCACGCCGGATATGATCCGGCTGATGGAGACGGCGGCGTTTCATGCGCTGCAGCCTTACTGCGAAGGCGACGAGATCACGGTGGGAACGTCCATCAACATTGAGCATCGCGCTGCCAGCGGCATTGGCGCGCGCGTCCGGGCCGAGGCCGTGCTCGAATCCTTTGACGGGCGTTTCTATAGGCTGCGGGTCACGACCCGCGACGACGCGCAGGAGATTGGACGAGGCACCGTGGGCCGGGCGGTGGTCAGCATCGGCAAATTCGTCGGGAAGATGAAGGGGAAGTGAGTGCCGAGTCGGCGAGTAGCGAGTACCGAGTACCGAGAACCGAGAACGGGCACTGAGAAACGGGTAACTGAGAACTCCTAATCCTTATCGGCGTCATCTCCGACACTCACGGCTTGCTTCGGCCCGAAGCGCTGCAGGCGCTGCGCGGGTCTGACCACATCATTCACGCCGGGGATATTGGCGCGCCCGAAATTCTTCACGAACTCTCCGCCATCGCCCCAGTGACCGCCATTCGCGGCAATGTTGACAAAGGCGCGTGGGCGCTCCGATTGCCCGAGACCGAAGTTGTCGAGATCGGCGGCATTTCAATCTATATGCTGCACGATCTAAAGCAGCTCGATCTGAAGCCCGAAGTTGCCGGATTCAAAGTTGTGATTTCCGGCCATAGCCATGTTGCCAAGCAGGAGACGCGCAACGGCGTGCTTTATTTCAATCCCGGAAGTGCCGGTCCGCGTCGCTTCAAGTTGCCAGTGACGGTAGGGCAAATCGCGATTCGCGAAGGAAAGATCGAGGCTGAGATTCTCGTGCTGAGCGTGTAACGACTTTTTCTGACGAATTTTCGTGGAGCCCCGGACGCCCTCGTCCGGGGAGCGGCGCTACCACTCATACAACGCGTACGTGGCGCTGACCGGCGGACGGGGACGTCCGCCGCTCCACGACGAAGTGCGCGCTCGTCCCCGTTGCTACAATCGCAGGGCCGATAGAAGACAAAATGTCCATCTCGTTCCACATCGACTCCAGCAGCGGGCAAGCGCGCGGCGGGCGCCTCCTCACGCCGCATGCCGAGATCGAGACCCCCGTTTTTATGCCGGTGGGCACGGTCGGGTCGGTGAAGGGCGTGCCGCAGGACATTCTTGAAGACCTGGGCGCGCAGATCATTCTGGGCAACACTTACCACCTCTATCTGCGGCCGGGAGTCGCCACAGTAAGGAAGTTGGGAGGGCTGCATGGGTTTATGGCCTGGCGGCGGGCGATCCTGACCGACTCGGGCGGCTTTCAGGTCTTCAGCTTGAACGAACTGCGCAAAGTTACCGAGGAGGGCGTGACCTTTCGATCGCACCTGGACGGCTCTTCGCACTTTTTCAGCCCGGAGAGCGCCATGGAAGCGCAGATCGGGCTGGGCGCCGACATTATCATGGCGTTCGATGAATGTACGGAGTATCCGGTGGATCGTGCGCGCATGCGGGCCTCGATGGAAATGACGGCGCGCTGGGCGGCGCGCAGCAAGAAATATTTTGAGGAGCATAAGAGGGAAGTTCCGTGGGGCGAGGTTTCTAGTTTGCAGTTTCCGGTTTCCGGCCCCAAGGGTTCTGGAAACCAGAAGCTAGAAACCGGAAACTCGACCCAGTCTCTGTTCGGCATTATTCAGGGTGGCATGGATCGCGAGCTGAGAAAAGAGTCAGCGGAGCGGACCATCGAGATCGGGTTTCCCGGGTATGCCATTGGAGGGCTGAGCGTCGGAGAACCGCGCGAACTCACCCGGGAGATTATCGAGTCCACGCTCGAACATCTTCCAAAGGACAAGCCGCGCTATGTCATGGGAGTGGGCACGCCTGACGAGATTGTCGAGTACGCCGGCCTGGGGGTTGATATGATGGATTGCGTGCTGCCAACGCGGGCGGCGCGGCACGGCCTGCTGTTTACCTCCGAGGGCAAGGTTTCGATCAAACAGGCGCGTTACGCTCAGGATTCGGGCCCGCTCGACCCGAAATGCGGCTGCCGGGTGTGCCAGCGCTACTCGCGGGCCTATTTACGTCATCTTTATGCATCCAACGAAGTGCTGGCTCAGGTCTTGAATACGATCCACAACCTGAGTTTCTACCTTGACACTATGCGGCGGGTGCGGCATTCTATTTCACTTGGGGAAGAGTCCCGTTTTTTAGCGAGTCTCTGGTCGCGACCGAAATCGTAGACCTCAATGGGAGCCTCCCCGGATTCAAGCCTGCAGCTGAAGGAACCCGGCCGAAGTCGATCCAAACCCCGTGGTGAAATAACAGCTCCCGCGTAGCCAGTGGGCGCGGGCGGTTTTTCGCGGATTGGTACGCGCTGACGTTCATGAACATGGAAGCTCTCATATTGCAAGCGCCCGGCGGTGGCGGCATGTCAATGCTGATCATGTTTGTGCCCATGATCGCCATTTTTTACTTTCTGTTAATCATGCCCCAGCAACGCCGGCAGAAAAAATGGCAGGCCATGCTCGATCAGCTCAAAACCGGTGACAAGATCACCACCACCGGAGGCTTGCGGGGAACCGTGATGGCGCTCAAAGATGACGCCATTCATCTGCGGGTTCCTCCCAACAATCTGGTCGTGGAAGTGACTAAGGCCTCGGTGGCCGTTGTCTCGACCCCCGAGGAAGATGCTAAGAAATAGTTTCTAGTTTCCAGTTTCCCGCGGGGCCGGAACCCAGAAACTGGAAACCGGAAACTCGAAACCAGTCTTTTATATGAACAAGAATCTTCTCGTAAAACTCGGATCCATCGTCGCCATCCTGCTCTTTTTTCTGTTCGGGATTTTTGGCATTCCAAAGAGTCTTTCCGGTCACGGGCTGCTGACGGCGCTCACCGATCACATCCATCTTGGCCTGGATCTAAGCGGCGGAACCCACCTGATTCTGCAGGTGCAGGTCAATGATGCGGTCAACGTGGTGGCGCAGAATGCCGTCGAAGTTCTGAAAGATCAGCTGCGCAACCGGAAGATTGAATACAGTGACATCTCGCAGCCGGACCAGCAAAACGATCCTGACCACATCGTGCTGAAAGGCGTGCAACCCAGCGCGCGCGGCGACTTGCTCAGCATCGTGCATGACCGGCTTCCCGACTACGACGTCACCGGTGGCCCGGACAATTCCTGGAACCTAGCCATGAGGTCCTCGAGCCTGTCGGAACTCAAGACCAAGGCCGTGACGCAGGCCATTGAGACCATCCGCAACCGCGTGGACGCTCTCGGTGTGAGCGAGCCCACCATCGAACAGCACGGGCTGGGCCAGTATCAGATTCTGGTACAACTGCCGGGCATTGACGATTCCGGCCGCGTCAAGGACATCATTCAGTCCACCGCGATGCTTGAGATTAAGCAGATGACGGGTGGGCCCTACACCAGCGAACAAGCCGCGCTGCAGGACAAGGGCGGCATCATGCCCGCGGATTCGATCCTGCTGCCCGGCCAGTGCGCTAACGGACCTGAGCAGACCTGGTGCTTCGTATCGCGCATTTCCGCAGTCAGCGGCCGGGACCTGCGCGACGCGCAGGCCGGAACTGATCAGAACGGCCAGCCCAACGTGACCTTTTCGCTGACCGGCGAGGGCGGCCAGCGGTTTTACAGCTTCACTTCCAATCACGTAAACGACAGCCTGGCAGTCGTGCTCGACGGCAAAGTGCAGGAAGTGGCGAACATTAAAGAGCCCATCCGCGACCAGGGCTCCATCAGCGGCGGCCACATGAGCGAGCAGCAGGCCAAGGATCTGTCCATGGTTCTCCGCTCCGGCGCGCTGCCTGCCAGCATTAAGTATCTGGACGAGGAAACCGTGGGCCCGTCGCTGGGTGCGGATTCGATTCGCTCCGGCGTGATGGCCACTGTGATTGGCATGGTGGCTGTGCTGATTTTCATGCTGGTCTACTACCGCGGCGCCGGCATCAATGCAGACCTGGCGCTGATCATGAACCTGATTATTCTGCTGGGGTTCCTGGGATGGTCCACCATTGCGGGCGTCAACGTCGCGCTGACCCTGCCGGGAATTGCCGGCGTGATTCTGACGGTCGGCATGGGCGTGGATTCCAATGTGCTGATCTTCGAGCGCATCCGCGAAGAGTTGCGCAACGGCAAGACACCGCCCTCGGCAGTGGATCAGGGCTTCAGCCATGCCTGGATCACTATCGTTGACACCCACGTCACGACCATTCTTTCGGCGGCAATTCTGTTCATGTTCGGCACTGGTCCGGTCAAAGGCTTTGCTACCACGCTCACGTTTGGCTTGTTGGCCAACCTGTTTACCGCCGTATTCGTGTCGCGCTTCATCTTCGACTGGGTGTTGAGCCGCAAGCAGCGCGGCGAAGCGCTCAGCATTTAGGAATTGAGTCGTTGGGTGATCGGGTCGTTGTGTGATTGAAAAGCGATTGAGAAATTGAGGAACTATCAAGGTTTTCAATGGCTCAATCACACGATCACAAAATCACCGAATCTTGCTAAGTCATAGATAGATAAGGGGCTAGATAAACCCGTGGAGTTCTTTCGCAACACTAATATAGATTTTCTGGGGAAAAAGTGGTATTTTCTCGCCTTTTCCCTGGTCTTCAGCGTCGCCGGCTTGTTTTCCATGCTGTTCTGGCACCACATTCCGTGGGGCGTAGACTTCCGCGGAGGAACTCTGGTCTACGTGCGCTTCTCCCATACGCCTGACTATGCCCGCATCACCTCAGAGATGGACCATGCAGGTTTGCGGAGTCCGAAGATTCAGCGCTACGGCTTGGTCTCGAACAACGAGGTGCTGGTTGACCTCGACGTGCGCGAGACCAGCGAACAGGATCTCAGTCAGGGCAAGAACCGGATCATTCAGGCGCTCGAGACCAACGCTCCCCCCGACAAGGAAGACCTGAACAACGCCAGCTCTTTGAAAATCAAGCAGTATTTGATGGATACAGACCCGCTGCACCTCGGTTCCGATCCCGACAAGAAATACGCGGCGCAGGCGCAGGCCATTGCCGACTACCGGGACAAGACCCTGAGCGGCGTGCTGGAGTCTTTCGATCAGCTGAAAGGCGCGCCCGGCGTGGATCCCGCGGTGGCGGCCTCGTTGCCCAGTAAATACTTCCTTTCCGACTTCGGAGTCCGCAATGTCCAGATCATCGGGCCCCAGGTGGGCGGCCAGTTGCGCACCCAGGCTGGATTGGCGACTCTTTATTCCCTGCTGGGAATGCTGGTTTACCTGGGCTTCCGGTTTGAATGGATTTATGGCGTCGCCGCTGTAATCACCGTATTTCACGATACTTTGATCACCGTAGGCGCCTTCTCGCTGCTCAAGCAGGACATAACGCTGACCGTGATTGCCGCCATTTTGACCCTGATTGGTTACTCTAATAACGACACGATCGTGGTATTTGATCGCATCCGGGAAAACATTAAACTCATGC
>Ga0181537_10001329_pt1 | contig 22866 bp, 21 predicted proteins | sample PEATcosm2014_Bin_39_FD_119765 | JGI IMG/M metagenome (GOLD analysis project Ga0181537, IMG submission 119765) | Peatland microbial communities from MTU Mesocosm Facility, Houghton, MI, USA - PEATcosm2014_Bin23_10_metaG | ecosystem: Environmental > Terrestrial > Soil > Wetlands > Peat | place... | reverse complement strand
CTTAATCTTGGCGCGAACTATCTGGACGCATGCGACCGGGCCACTGGAACCGATGCCGCCGCCGCGGGCGAGTTTGCCGCCGGCTTGAGGCGAGTACTTGGTGGCGAAAACCACGAGTTCGATCTGGAGTACCCGTGTCATTCGCCCGATAAGCAGCGACGGTTTATCGCGAGGGTCGCCCGCTTTCACGCGGAAGATCCGCGCCGGGCGGTCATCACGCATTCCGACGTGACGGAACGTGTACTTGCTCGCCTGAAGTTGCAGGAAAGCGAAAGCCGCTTTCGCAGCCTGACCAAGCTTTCTTCTGATTGGTACTGGGAGCAGGATGCGGATTTCCGGTTCACCATCAATTCCGATGCCAGCCTGGATACCTCCGGCAACGATATCGCGCCGTCGAGCGTCGGCAAAACGCGCTGGGACCAACCCCATCACCGGCTGCCCGAAGAGCAATGGCGGCAGCACCGCGCTCATCTCGCAGCGCATCTGCCGTTCCGCGATTTTGAATACCCGCAGGTGGTCGACGAAAAAGTCGTACGGCATGTGAGCATCGACGGCGAACCGATATTCGATGCCGAAGGCCGTTTTACCGGTTATCGCGGCGTTGGCAGGGATATCACGGAGCGGGTGCGGCGCATTGAGGACTTGCTGCGGCTCCAGACCGCGATCGACGCCACATCCGACGCGGTTTTTCTGCTCGATCGCTCCACCATGCGCCTGATCCATGTCAACGACGCAGCTTGCCGCCTGCAGGGGCAAACGCGAGCGGAATTGATGGCTTCAGGGCCGGTTGGAATTGTCAGCAATTCGCTGGCAGAGCTGGAACAGGCGTACGACGAAATCATTGCTGGCGGCGTGCCCGCAAAGCCGCAGGAAATTCGCCGGCAACGAAGCGACGGCTCAGGGTACTGGATCGAATTGCGGCGTCACCCGGTGTGCCTGGCAGACGGTTGGATGATTGTCTCCTTGATACGCGATATTACGGAACGAAAAGACGCGGAAGCCAAGGTGCAACGCCTGAACCGCGTGTACGCGGTACTCAGCGGCATCAATACGCTGATTGTGCGGGTACGCGACCGCCAGGCGCTGTTCGACGGCGCGTGCCGCATTGCGGTGGAACACGGAAAATTCGGCGCAGCATGGATCGGCCTACTCGACCCGTCGACGCTCGAAGTGACGCGGGTAGCGTCGGGCGGCGCAGTCTCCACGAGTCTTATCGACGGCCGCTTGAGCGCGCATGCCGGCCTGCCTCGGGGCCAGGGCGCGGTCGGACAGTCCCTGCGAAGCAAACACGCGGAAGTTGTCAATAATATTTCGGAAGAATCCGCCGCCGGCAACGAGCGCCGGCTCGAAGCCTTGCGCCTGGGCTACCGATCCCTGGTCGCCCTGCCCCTGTTCATGGAAGGCGAAGCGTTCGGCGTTCTCGTCCTGTTTGCCAGGGACCCCGAGTTTTTCAACGAAGAAGAGCTGAAGCTTCTCAACGAACTCGCCGGCGATATATCGTTCGCGCTCGACTACATAGGCAAGGAGGAAAAGCTCAATCACATGGCGTACTTCGATGCGCTGACCGGGCTTCCCAACCGCGTGCTGTACAAGGACCGGCTGGCGCAGACGCTGGCGCAGGCGAAGCGCAATCGGCGGGCGGCCGGCGTGGTGTTCATCGACCTTGATGGGTTCAAGAGCATCAACGACATCATGGGACATGGCGTCGGCGATGAGCTGTTGCAGCAGGCGGCGGTGCGGCTGAAGGAATGCCTGCGCGCCGGCGACTCCGCCGCCAGGTTCGGCGGCGATGAGTTTGCGGTCATCCTGTCGGACCTGGCAACGGCGCAGGACGCGAGCCTGGTCTCGCAAAAAATATTGAACGCCTTCGCCAGGCCGTTCGAGCTCAACGGCGGCGATTCGTATGTCACTGCGAGCATCGGCATCGCCACTTACCCGCTTGATAGCGACGACATCGAGATCCTGATAAAAAGCGCCGACTCCGCCATGTACAGCGCCAAGGCCGCGGGACGCAACAATTACCAGTTCTACACCGCGGAAATGAACCAGCGCGCATTGAACAAGATTCAACTCGACACCCGCTTACGCCGCGCGGTGGAACGCGGAGAGTTCCTGCTCCACTATCAGCCAAAGCTGGATAGCGCGAGCGGTGAAATCGTCGGCCTCGAAGCCCTGTTGCGCTGGCAGCCGCCGGACTCGGACCTGGTGCCGCCGGCGGAGTTCGTTCCTTCGCTGGAGGAATCGGGCCTGATCGTCGCCGTCGGCGAATGGATATGGCAGGAGGCTTGCCGGCAGATCGAACGCTGGGTGAGCGCCGGCATCGAACCGGTGCCAGTAGCAATCAATCTCTCGGCACGCCAGTTTCAGGCGCCGGGCCTCGATGACTTTATCCGGAGCACTCTCGACCAGTACCGGATCCACCCGCGGCTGGTTGAGGTCGAGATTACCGAGAGCTCGCTGGTGCAGAAACCAGACGACGCCGTCGCGGTGCTGCAAAACCTGAAGCAGGTCGGCATCCGCATTTCGATCGACGATTTCGGGACAGGCTATTCCAACCTGAGCTACCTCAAGCGCTTTCCGCTCGATGCTCTGAAAATCGACCGTTCCTTTGTGCGCGACGTCACTACCGATTCCGACGACGCCGCCATCGTGCGCGCCATCGTGACCATGGCGCACAGCCTGAATCTCAAGGTGATCGCCGAAGGCGTGGAGACCGAGGAACAACTGGCGTTTCTCCGCGAAATCGACTGCGAGCAAGTGCAGGGCTATCTGTTTTCGAAACCCCTCTCAGGCGCCGACTGCACGGCGTTGCTCGCCTCCAGGACGACGCTTCGCAAACCGGCAAAAATCGTCCGTGTGATACCAGAGCCGGCGGTGCTTCTGGTGGAGAAGGGCGTGGCTGCATTGGCGCGGAGCAGGCGCCCACGGCACTCAAAGTCGGCGTGATCTTTGCGGCCAGGGCCTGGCGGGAATGAGTGGCATCGAACGGTACCGGCGCGTCCAGGATATGCATCCCGATGTCGTAAGCATACCGTTCGGCAGGAAACGTAACTTCAGGCAGACCGCGGCGGCGATCGACGACAGCGCGTTTTTGCGGTGCTTCGCAAGTAACGGTGGCGAAGACCTGCTGCGGGAGAGTGTGCTCCAGGCGCTGGCGGGCGCGACGCAGCCGTAGTTAATGCATAAATGACCACACCCCACAGGGACAGCACATGAGAAAGATCAGGCTCCGCCCGTTATTGTCCGCTCTGCTGCCCATCGCGCTGTGCGTGATGTTGCTCGGGACGATCTACCTCACCTTGTTCGACTGGGAGTGGATCGCGTTTCTATCCGGGATTTTCGCCGCCGCGGTAATCGCCTTGTCGAGCAAGGCGACCAGCGCAGAATGGCTGCTCGCGCGCCGCGCCAAACAGATCGGGAAGCTGAAGGAAAACCTTTCGCTGCAGACGGCGCAGGTTCGCGGCGCCGAGGCGCGCCTGGCCGACAGCGACGGCAGAAACCGCATCCTGTACGATTCCATCGATTGCCTGCTCGCGTATGTAGACACCAAACAGGTTTGCCAATTCCACAACCTGGGGTTCGCCAGCGCCGTCGGCAGTCCCGATGCGCCGGTCAACGGCCGTACTTTGCGCGACGTGCTGGGAGACGCGGCGCATGCCAGGATCGGGATCGGCCTCCACCGGGTACTGGGCGGCAAGAACCATGAGTTCGAAGCGACCCTGACGCTCTGCCACGGCGGCGCGGGGACTTATAACCTGCGGCTGATTCCGCATTGCCGCGCCAACGGCACCGTTCATGGCTGCTGGGTGCTGCTCGGTCAGGCCAATGCGTTCAGCGGCGGCAGCCAAGCGTGGGGCGATCTGCGGCTCGCCGGCCGGAGTGCCGCGGCGCCGGAAGCGACCGGGGAGAACGCGTACCTGGACTCGATGGCCGACGATCTCACCGGCTGGGCAGATCCCAAGGCGCACTTGCTACAAGCGCTCGAACAAAACCGGTTTCGCATGCTGTACCAGCCGATCCGCGCCGCCACTCGCGGCCTGACCGGGCCCGACTACGCCGAAATTCTCGTGCGTTTGCAGGAGGAGGAGAGAAGCCTGCTGCCGCCGGGGGCATTTTTCCCGGTTGCCGAGCGGTACCACCTGATGTCGGCCCTGGACCGCTGGGTGATTTGCACGCTGCTGGACTGGTACAAAAACAAACGGCGGGCCGGAGTATTCCCCCGCTTTTGCGTCAATCTTTCGCGGGACTCCATTGTCGACGAAACGTTCGCCGAGTTTCTGCGCGGGGAGATCGAGCGCAACACCCTGCCCGGCATTGTCCTTTGCTTCGAGCTCGCCGAGGTCGACGTGATTGCCCACCCGTTCGAGGCCATCCGGCTTACCTCGGAACTGTCGGCGATGGGCAACGAAATCACCATCGACGGATTTGGCGGGAGTTCAAGCTCGTTTTCGTACCTGCAGGACATGACGGTGAAATTTCTCAAAATCGACGGCAGCATTATCGCCAATATTCATCGCGACCCGGTCAGCCTGGCCAAGGCCCGGGCGATTGCCAGGGCGGCGCACTGGGCCCAGCGGTTCGCGATCGCCGAACTGGTCGAAACCCAGGACACTTTCGACGCGCTGCTAGACCTTGGCGTAGATTACGTCCAGGGATTCGGCATCGCCAAACCGAGGGAATTGTCGGAACTGGAAACGATCGCGGACGCGAGCGATCTTGGGGTGTCACCGCTGGGCGCGGCCGGCGGCGTGGTCGGCCTGGAAACGCCCTTAGTCTCCATCCAAGACCGGCACCGTAGTGCGGGCAAGCCCACTCTCGCCGAAAAAACCGGTACCGGCAGATGACAATCGCCCCCGCACTACCGCCGCACCGAAACGGTGCCCCGTTGGCAAAGCCTGCACCGAGTTCCGGCCACGAAAGCTTAATATAATAGTTGCGAGAATGCGGTCAACCGGATAGCCGCCGCTTGCAGGAAACCGCCGCAAGGATCTGCTGCCGTCTCTGCATTTCTGCAATTGATGGCCCCAGACACCAGTCCCAGCACCGTGTAACCGTTCTTTCACATTTGCGTGTTATTACCTGTTACCACCCACCCAAATTAACAGGATTACCCATGCGCCGCGTCGCCATCTTTTTGTTGTTCCATGCTGCCTTTCCGCAGGCGGCCTGGGCGCAATCGCCAGCCGGTTCACACCCGCACAACGTCGTCCTGTTCGTGGCCGACGGCTTGCGCTCCGCGATGGTGAACCCGCAAAACGCGCCGGAAATGGCGGCGCTCCGCGCCCAGGGAGTGGACTTCAGGAACAGCCACTCGATGTTTCCGACATTCACCATGCCCAACTCCTCCGCCATGGCGAGCGGGCACTATCTGGGCGACACCGGTATTTTCAGCAACACCCTCTACGCCGGCTTCGCAGTCAAGGCCGCGGGCGGGACAGTGACACCCTTCATCGAAAACGACGCGGTGCTCGCCGAGCTTGACGAGCATTTTGGCGGCAATTTCTCCGACGAGACTGCCATCGTCAAGGCAGCGCGCGACGCCGGCCTCGGCACTGCGCTGATCGGCAAGGTGGGTCCGACCCTGCTGTTCGACCACGCTGGACGCGATAGCGCGACCATCGTGTTCGACGATGCCACGGGCACCCCGTCCGGCGTCGTCCTGCCGCCCGCGATTACCGAAGCACTGGCCGCCGCCAATCTCGCCGCCGCAGCACCGGGCCGGGGTGACAACGGCAAAGCCGGCGATTTCAAGACGCCGGGCACCACCGTCGCCAACGTCACGCAGCAGGACTATTTTGCCGATGTTGCCACCAAGGTCGTGCTGCCGTTGCTGAAGGCAAAGGGTGCGCCCTTCCTGCTGGTGTTCTGGTCGCGCGACCCTGACGGCAGCCAGCACAACCAGGGCGACAGCCTGGGTCAAGTCGTTCCGGGCATTAATGGCCCGACGTCGCTGGCGGCGATCCGCAATGCGGACAGCGACCTCGCGAAAATCCGCGCCGCGCTGGCGCAACTCGACCTTGCCGACAGCACCGACGTCATCGTCACCGCCGACCACGGCTTCAGCACCATTTCCCGCGAAAGCAGGAGCAGCGGCGCCGCCAAGGCGAGCTATGCCGACGTGAAGCCGGGCATGCTGCCGCCGGGTTTTGTCGCCATCGACCTCGCCAACGCGCTCGGCATGCCGCTGTTCGACCCGAACAATTCCAACGCGCCGGTGGGCGCGGGCAGCCACCCCAAAAGCGGCAATGCACTGTTGGGCAGTGACGCCAACGCACCCGACCTGGCGGTGGCGGCCAACGGCGGCTCCGACCTCGTGTACCTGCTCAAGCGGGACCAGGCGCTGGCCGCGCGGATAGTCAAGGCGCTCTCGGAACAGGATTACGTCAGCGGGCTGTTCGTCGACAGTGCGCTCGGCAAGATACCCGGCACGCTGCCGCTGGAGAGCGTCAACCTGAAGGGCGCGGCGCTGACGCCGCTGCCGTCGATCGTGGTGAACTTCCGCACTCACGCCGAAGGCTGCGATATCCCGACCAATTGCCAGGTGGAAATCGCGGACACCGGATTGCAGCAGGGCCAGGGCATGCACGGCAGTTTCGGCCGCGGCGATACCTTCAATTTCACCGCCGCCGCCGGGCCCGACTTCAAGCAGGGATTCATCGACCCGGCGCCGGTGAGCAACGCCGACGTCGGGCGCACCATCGCCCATATCCTGAAGCTCGAGATTCCGGCCAAGGGAATGCTTGCCGGCCGCGTGATGATCGAGGCCATGCCGGGCGGCAAGGTGCCGCCGTTCGTGGCGAAGACGCTAAGATCGGCGCCCGGCATCAACGGCTTGCGGACAATATTGAATTACCAGCTGGTCGGCGCCACCCGCTACTTCGACGCTGCCGGCTTCCCGGGACGCACGCTCGGCTTGAACGCCGCGGCCCCGGCGAAACCGCCGCCGCCCAAAAAATAGGCAGGCCGCTCAGTTCAAACCGAAACGCTTGATCAGCCAGGATTTGACGAGCTGGGTGAGCGTCAGGTAGGCGAGCAGGATGATGGAGAGCGCCACCCAGTAGCCATCGGGCATCGGCGTGAATCCCATGGCGACCGCAAACTTCGACGTTGGCAGCCAGACCCCGACGATGCAGATCGAGATGGTGGTCACGTAGAGCGGCAGGCTGGCCTGGCTTTGCAGAAACGGGATCTTGCCGGTGCGGATCACGTGCACGATCAGCGTCTGCGACAGCAGCGACTCGACGAACCAGCCGGTCTGGAACAGGCCCGCGTCGGCTTCGGTGCGGGCATTGAACAGGTAATACAGGGCGAAGAAGGTCGCGTAGTCGAAAATCGAGCTGATCGGCCCGATGTAGAGCATGAAGCGCCCGATATTGCCGATGTCCCACTTGCGCGGCTTCTCGACGTACTCGGGATCGATGTTGTCGGTGGCGACCGCGGTCTGCGAAAAATCGTAGAGCAGGTTATTGAGCAGGATCTGCACCGGGGCCATCGGCAAAAACGGCAGGAAGGCGGACGCGCCCAGCACGCTGAACATGTTGCCGAAATTCGAGCTGGCCCCCATCTTGATGTATTTCACGATGTTGCCGAACACCTTGCGGCCCTCGATCACGCCCTCCTCCAGCACCAGCAGGTTTTTCTCCAGCAGGATGATGTCCGCCGATTCCTTGGCGATGTCGACCGCGGTGTCGACCGAGATGCCGACGTCGGCCGCCTTCAGCGCCGGACCGTCGTTGATGCCGTCGCCGAGGAAGCCCACCACGTGGCCGCGGCTGTGCAGCGCGCCGATCACGCGCGCTTTCTGCTGCGGCGACAGCTTGGCGAACACCCGCGAATGCTCGGTGGTCTCCGCCAGCTCTTCGTCGCTCATCGCCTCGATGTCGCTGCCCAGCACGCAACGCCCGCACTCGATGCCGACGTCGCGGCACACCTTGCGCGTGACCACCTCGTTGTCGCCGGTCAGGACCTTGACCTCGATCCCGTGCTTGTGCAGCACGCGGATGGCCTCCGCCGCCGACTCCTTCGGCGGGTCGAGAAACGCGATGTAACCGGTGAGCACCAGCCCGGACTCGTCGGCGACGCTGAACGGCTCCGCGCGCACCGGCACCTCCTTGTAGGCGACCGCTATGACGCGAAAGCCGTCTTCATTCAGCTCGCGGATCACGCCGTGGAGCTCTTCGACGTGGTCCGGCTCCAGCGCCACCACTTCGCCGTGGCGCTCGGCTCTGGTGCAGACACTGAAAATCTCCTCCACCGCGCCCTTGCAGATCAGCATGTGGGTCTGGTGGTCCTTCTCCACCACCACCGACATGCGCCGGCGCTGGAAGTCGAACGGGATTTCGTCGACCTTGGCGAAGCGCTCGCGCACGTGCAGGTTGGCATCCAGCTCGGCCGCGCGCTCCAGCACGGCGACGTCGAGCAGGTTCTTCAGCCCCGACTGGTAGTAGCTGTTGAGGTAAGCGAGCTCCAGCACGTGCTCGTTCTCTTCGCCGAAGATGTCGACGTGGCGCTCGAGTATCACCTTGTCCTGGGTCAGGGTGCCGGTCTTGTCGGTGCACAGCACGTCCATCGCACCGAAATTCTGGATCGAGTTCAGGCGCTTCACGATCACTTTCTTGCGCGACATGGCGAGCGCGCCCTTGCCGAGGTTGATGGTGACGATCATCGGCATCAGCTCGGGCGTGAGGCCGACCGCGACCGCCAGCGCGAACATGAAAGCTTCGAGCCAGTTGCCCTTGGTGAAGCCGTTGATGACGAACACCAGCGGCACCATCACCATCATGAAGCGGATCATCAGCCACACGAAGCGGTTGACCCCGAGGTCGAAGCTGGTGAGCTGGCGCCGCGCCGCCATGGTGGAGGCGATCGAGCCGAAATAAGTACGCGAGCCGGTCGCCACCACCGCCGCCACCGCGGTGCCGGAGAGCACGTTGCTGCCCATGAAGCAGATGTTGGGCAGGTCGATCGCCGACTTGATGTCGGCGGTGACGGGCTGCGGAAACTTCTCCACCGGCAGCGCCTCGCCGGTGAGCGAAGCCTGGTTGACGAACAGATCCTTCGCCGCCAGCAGACGCACGTCGGCCGGGATCATGTCGCCTGCCGACAACTGCACGATGTCGCCCGGAACCACGCTTGCCAGCGGCACCTCCGCCGCCATCGGCGCGCCGGGGCGCAGGTTCACCTGGAACGCGCGGTTGATTTCCTCCGGCACGCCGGCGCGCTTGTCCTTGCGCCGCACCGTCGCCGTGGTGTGCACCATGGCGCGCAATTTCTCGGCCGCCTTGCTCGAACGGAATTCCTGGATGAAAGTGAGCAACACCGACAGCACCACCATCAGCCCGATCACGATGGCGCCGCGCACCTCGCCGGTGAGGTCATTGATGATGGCGAGCACGATCAGCAACAGGGAAAGCGGGGTCGCGAACAGCTCGTACAGGCGCTTCAACGGGCTTTTGTGCTCTTCGCGCGCCACCGAATTTTCGCCGAAACGCTCGAGCCTTTCCTCGGCCTCGCGGCCGAGCAGGCCGTCGAGCGTGGTTTCCAGGCGCGCCAATACCGCGTCGTTGCCCATGCGGGAGAGCTCCAGCAGCTCGCTTGATGCCGGCCGCGCGACCACTGCGGACGGACCGCTGCCTTCGGGCCCGAAGCGGGAACGGAATTTGTCGAACACGAACAGATCGAATTTCATGCGCCACGCTCCAATCCGCGGGGCGGCCGTCGCGCGTCCGACATGCCTGGACGCAATGCGCCCACGCATCTCGCACGCAGGAATGGTCCCGCGCGTGAAATCAATTGAAGGAGATTCGGCCGCAATCCGCGGCGTATGCCGCAGGTTGAGGTGGCGAACTTCCCGTACCAGTTGCTGGCCTGGCGGGAAGCTTCGCAATCGGTCCGGCTGGACCGGGAGGAGAAGCGTTACGGCGTCAGGCTATGCGGTGCTGCGACTGCAAACGTCCAAGGCGGTTGCCTCTTGATAAAAAGACTGCTCGAATCTACCCTTTGAGACTCCGGGTGTCAACGATTTGTTCCGTGGCCGCGCGGCATCGTGCGCATTTCCGCTCGCGGTCTCGCTGCGGCCGACACCACTGCTTAAAGTAATTACGTAAATTGGAGCGAATCCTTGAAAATTCTTGAAACCGAACGGCTGCTGCTGCGTACGATGGCGCCGGAAGACGCGCCGTTCTACCTGGAGCTGGTGAATGACCCGGCCTGGCTGCGCTATATCGGCGACCGCGGCGTGCGCACCCTGGAGGAAGCCCGCGCGGCCATCGTGCGCGGACCGGTCGCGATGCAGGAACGCGTGGGGTTCAGCCTCTACCTCACCGAGCTCAAGGCCGGCGCGGTCCCCATCGGGATCTGTGGTCTCATCAAGCGCGACGGTCTGGACGACGTCGACATCGGCTTCGCCTTCCTGCCGCAGTTCTGCGGCCAGGGCTATGCCTTCGAAGCGGCGGCGGCGGTGATGGCCCACGCGCAGCGGGTCATCGGGCTCAAGCGCGTGGTGGCGATCACCGCGCCCGGCAACCAGAGCTCGATCCGGCTGCTGGAAAAGCTCGGCCTCAGGTTCGAGCGCATGGTCAGGCTGACCGAAAGCAGCGCCGAATCAAGGCTGTTTGTCCTCGATTTTTGAGCGCCGGGCGACGTCACACTGCTGACATTTCAGTTTGTTATTTCCTGAGCAACCCCCGCTCGACCTGGTATTCGACGTGCGCGACTCCGCCATGATCAAAGCTCCCGTTTGGCCCCGAGGGCTGGACCGGTCATGACACTCGCGCGCCGTCGCTTTGGGCACTGCCGTGCGGCGGCATTCCTGCTGGTCGCGGGTTGCGCCGTGCCGCCTTCGCCACCGCCGGCCCCGGCGGCGCCCGGAGTCATTGCCGCTTACACCGTGATGGCCGGGGGCGAGCGCAGGCTGGCGCGGGTCATCACCACCGCCGCGGCCTGCCCCGCCGCCGAGTTCGACGGCAAGACGGCCGCGATGGCGGTGCGCGCCGGGCCGGCCACCGAACCCGCGCGCGGTCACGGCGAGGACAGCAAGCCGGCGGTGTTCGACGTGCTGACCTGCGAAGTGGAGATTCCGGCGGGGGTGCTGCTTGCGCGGGTGGAAGGGCAAGCCTTGCCGCTGCCGCCAGCGCAGATACGCAGCATCGTGATCCTGGGCGATACCGGCTGCCGTATGAGGGGGCCATTCGCATACCAGGATTGCGCGGACTTGGCGAGCTGGCCGCTCGCGCAAATCGCCGGTCTTGCCGCCAGGCTCAAGCCCGACCTGGTAATCCATGTCGGCGATTACCATTATCGCGAGAGTCCCTGCCCCGCGGGCCTGGCCAGTTGCGCAGGCAGTCCCTGGGGCTACGGATTCGATGTCTGGAACGCCGATTTCTTCCAGCCGATGCGTCCCCTGCTCGCGGCCGCGCCCTGGGTATTCGTTCGCGGCAATCATGAGACCTGCTCGAGGGCAGGCCAGGGCTGGTTCCGGTTCGTCGCGCCCGAGCCGTGGTCGGCGGCGCGCTCCTGCGACGACCCCGCGCTCGACGCGGGCGCCGACTACTCGGCCCCTTACGCCGTTGCGCTGGACCCGGATACGCAGCTGATCGTGTTCGATTCGTCGCGCACCGTGGCGCACGCCTACAACCCGCAAAGCGAGCCCTACGCCAGGTACTACGCCGAATTCCTCGGGGTCAAGCGCCTTGCCGCCCAGGTTCCGCACAGCCTGTTCGTCTCGCACCACCCGGTGCTGGCTTTTTTTCCGCAAACCGTGGGCAGCACGGTGGAAGCCGGCCCGGGCGATGCCGGGCTGCAATCGGTCATGCGCGCCATCGAGCCCAAGCGGCTGTTTCCACCGGGGGTCGAGGTGGCGCTGCACGGCCACGTACATCTGTTCGAAGCGCTGAGCTTTGCCAGCGACCACCCCGCCACGCTGGTGTTGGGCAACGCCGGTTCTTACCGCGACCAGGCGCTGCCGGCTGCAGCCGCGCTGCACGCCGAGCCGGCGCCGGGCGCGGTGGTCAAGGAATTTACTTCGCTCCATAATTTCGGCTTTGCGAGCCTTGCGCGCGACGGCGCCGGCTGGCAGCTTACCGAATGGGACTGGCGGGGCGAGGCCATCCTGCATTGCCGCCTGCAGGGCGCGTCGATACACTGCGAATGACACTACCCAGCGGCGATGAATGACATGACGCTAAAAGCCAGAAGAAGCTTCCTGCAAGCCGGCGGCGCGCTGGCTCTCGGCTGCTTGCTGCCAGGCGTGCTGCGCGCGGCATCGACGGTGCCGATCGCGGATTCGCACACGCACATCGGCTTGTTCAGCAACAAAGTTCAGGGCGGTACACTCAAAGCGCAAATGCAGGAAGCCGGCGTGAGCCTGCTGGCGTGGACCATATCCGCTGACGGCCGCTGGACCCGCCGCACCGACAACGGCATCCAGCAGGTGCGCGTGCCGGAGCCCGGCGAGCAGGCGGCCTTCGTGCGCGAAAAGCTTGCGGCCATGCGCGGCTATCTCGACCGTTACGGGCCACCGCGCGTACTCAAGCCGGAAGACCTCGATGCATCGCGCGCCGGCACGCCACAGGTGGTGATGGCGCTCGAAGGCGCCAGTTTTGTCGCCGACGGCATCGAGCTGCTGGACGAGGTTTACGCGCAGGGGGTGCGCCATTTGCAGCTTATGCACTATATCCGCTCCGCGCTGGGCGATTTCCAGACCGAGGCGCCGGAACACAACGGGCTGACCGAGCTCGGCGCGCGCACCATTCAAGCCTGTAACCGCATGGGCATCCTGGTCGATCTCGCCCACTCGACGCAGGCCGACATGGACCGCGCGCTGCAGGTATCGAAGGTGCCGATGATCTGGTCGCACAGCTCGATCACCGGTGCCCAGTACACCTGGCAGCGCTCGAGCGCGTATTCGCGCCTGCTCTATATCGATTACGCGAAAAAAATCGCGGATAGCGGCGGCGCCATCGGATTGTGGGCGCTGCGCAACACGGTGCGCGACAGCCCGGCGGGCTATGCGACCGAACTCATGCGAATGGTGGATCTGGTCGGCGCTGAGCACGTGATGTTCGGCACCGACACCGACGGCATGGGCCCCTACGCGGCGATCGAGCAGCTGATCGATTTGCGCCGCGTGGCGGACGAACTGCAGCAACGCGGCATGGACGACAAAAGCCTGCGTGCAGTCTGCTTCGGCAACTACGCGCGCTGCCTCAAAGCCGCGATGGTGGCGCGCGCCGCGTAGCCGCGGCCTCACCGACGCCCGCCGGCCTCGCCGGCGCCGGGCGGGCTTCCCGCACTTGTCAGGCGTGGGCGCCGAGGCTGGCCGATTTTGCGGCGCCGGCAGGTTGTTGGGTGCCGCGGTAGCGCCTTTCGACAAAGTTCCAGTCCACCAGGCGCCAGAACGCTTTCACGTAATCGGGACGCTTGTTGCGCTGGTCGATGTAGTACGCGTGCTCCCAGACGTCACAGGTCAGCAGCGCTTGGTCCCCGCTTTTCACCGGGTTGTCGGCGTTGCCGGTGCTGACGATGGCAAGCGTGGTGTCATCGCGGCGCACCAGCCAGGCCCAGCCGGAACCGAAGGTATCGATCGCCGCCTGGCCGAACTTGGCGGCAAAGTTGTCGAACGAGCCAAAACTCTTGTCGATGGCCTCGGCCAGCTCGCCGCCCGGCAGCCGCGGCGCATCGGGCGCCAGGCAGTGCCAGTAAAAGTCGTGGTTCCAGACCTGGGCTGCGTTGTTGAATATGGGGCCCGACGCTTTGCGGATCACCTCTTCCAGCGCGAGGTTCTCGAATTCGGTGCCGGCGATCAGCTCGTTCAGCTTCTCGACGTAGGCGCGATGGTGCTTGCCGTGGTGGTAGCGCAGGGTCTCGCGGGAAATATAGGGTTCAAGGGCATTGAGACCATAAGGCAGTTTCATAAGCTGGTGCAGCATGGGCGGCTCTCCATAGTTGATGCCGGGAGACGCAGCGGCGCGCCCGGCGGTTGACGGCCCGGCTAAGCGTGCCAGTGGCCGAGGCCCGACAGCCCGACCAGGCCGATGATGATCAGGTAAACAGCAACGATGACGTTGAGCAACCGCGGCACGATCAGGATCAGGATGCCTGCGATCAGGGAAATCAGCGGTCCGATACTAAGAGTTGCATTCATCGCGGTATCCAGCTGCAACGCGGGCGCAATGGCTTGGGCTCGCGTGCAGCATGGAAAAACATCCAGGTGCCGGCGGCTGCCGGCTCCCGGCTAAACCGCGGGCGGGCTGCGCCCGGTCACCAGGTGAATCACCAGCAGGATGATCCCAATCAGGAACAGGACCCACGCGATCTGCGAGGCGACTGCCGCCACGCCGAACAGTCCCAGCGCGCCTGCGATCAGGCCGATAATCAGAAATACCAGTGCGTAGTAAAGCATGGCGAACTCCTATCAGTTATACGCGCGGCGGCTGCCGCTCGGTTCAGCTCCCGGAGATCCGGATGTCGTTGTGAACGCTGACCACGCCCTCCACGCCGCGCGCGATGGTTACCGCTCGGTCGATGGCAGCCTGGCTTTTGGCGGTGCCGCTCAGGTATACGATGCCCTGGTTATCGGTATCGACCCGGATATGCACCAGGCTCGACGCTTTCTCTTCGGCGAGCTTGGCCTTGACCTTGGTGGTGATGACCGAGTCCTTGACGAACGCCTTGGGCGACGAGCGATCGGCGTCGGTGTCCGCGCCATAGCTCAGGAGCGGCGCACACGCGCCCATTACCAAACATGCGATTGCAATCTTGCTTTTCATTTGAGTCTCTCCTTAACGAGTGAAATGAGATCGCGCACCGCGCGCTATTGAGGGCCGGGTTCGACCCGGTGCCCGCGCAGGCAACACGACCGCGTACTTCGGTAGAAGCAAGCTGCGGGCCACTAACGCATAAAACTGAATCCGCTGATTTACGAGGAAAATTTGCCTTCATTACGGTAAATTAAGTTTGCTGTGTAACCGATGCGTGTAAATACTACCGGGCGACTTGCAGGCGTGGCCGCATCGACAGGCAGTCATCTGTTGTTACAAATATCGCTCGACGCAGCGCTGATATACCTCTTTCGCATATGTACGCCAACGGACGAATGCGGCCATTACAATTGGTGTAATATTTGCTTATCAGCGTCAGTGTTTGTACCTTGCAGGAGGACAGAAATGAGTAACAACAACCTCAAGCTGGTCGATCGGGCGTTGGAGGATTCGGCAGCAGGCGAATCCGCAGCAATGCCTCAGCTTGCCTCGCACACCGCGCCACCGGCCATGCCGGAAACCGAGCGCCGTACCCTGGACGGCGAGTTGCTGCGCTATCTGCTCCGCAGCCTCGGCAATCCACCGCTCAAAATCGCGCTATGGAACGGCGTGACCGTGCTGCCCGACAATGGCGACGTGGTGGCGACGGCGAAAATTGGCAGCCGGGCGGCAATGTGGAAGCTGTTCCTCGATCCGGAATTCCAGTTTGGCGAGTGCTACAGCGACGGTTCGCTCGAAATCGAGGGCGACCTGGTGGGATTCTTTATTGCGCTGTTTCCCGAGCTCGGGTCCGCCGAACACCGCGGCTCGCGCCTGCTCGAGATGTTCCGCCGGCGCGGCTCCAATTCACCCACCGACTCGCGCGAAAACATCCATCACCATTATGACGTCGGCAACGCGTTCTACCAGCTGTGGCTGGACCGCGAGCTCGCGTATACCTGCGCCTATTTCCCGACGCCTGAGGCTTCACTGGAGGCCGCGCAAATCGCCAAGTTCGACCACGTGTGCAGGAAGCTGCGGCTGCAGCCGGGCGAGCAGGTGATCGAAGCGGGCTGCGGCTGGGGCGCGCTGGCGCTGCACATGGCGCGGCACTACGGCGTTTCGGTCAGGGCATACAATATTTCGCGCGAGCAGCTCGCCTACGCGCGCGAGCGGGCGCGCCGCGAGGGCCTGGAACAGCGGGTCGAGTTCGTCGAGGACGATTACCGGCAGATCCGCGGGCGCTGCGACGCCTTCGTGTCGGTCGGCATGCTGGAGCATGTCGGCCATGAAAACTATCCGGAACTCAGCCGCGTCATCGACGGCGTGCTGGCCGAGAACGGCCGCGGCCTCATCCACAGCATCGGGCTCAACCGGCCGGCGCCGCTCAATCCCTGGATCGAGAAAAGGATTTTTCCCGGCGCCGAGCCGCCATCGCTGCGCGAGATGCTCGAAATCTTCGAGGTGCAGTCGTTCTCGGTGCTCGACGTGGAAAACCTGCGCCAGCATTACGCGCTGACGCTCGAGCACTGGCTGCGCCGTTTCGAGGCCGCGCGCGAACGCATCCGCGAGATGTTCGACCTGCGCTTCGAGCGCATGTGGCGCATTTACCTGGCGGGCTCCGTCGCCGCCTTCCACAGCGGCCAGTTGCAGTTGTTCCAGGTGCTGTTTGCGCGCGAACGCAGCAACCAGATCGCCTGGACCCGCGCGCACCTGTACCGGGACTGATGCGCATGGCGCCCGAGTCCTGCGACGTATTGGTCGTCGGCGGCGGTCCCGGCGGCTCGACCTGCGCGCGCGCGCTCACGCGCGCCGGGCTCGACGTGCTGGTGATCGACAAACAGACCTTTCCGCGCGACAAGACCTGCGCGGGCTGGGTCACGCCGGCCGTGCTGGAGTCGCTCGAATTCGACACCACGGATTATGCGCAAAATCGTGTGCTGCAGCCGATCACCGGCTTTCGTACCGGGGTGCTTGGCGCCGAGGAGACCGAAACCCATTACGCGCGGCCGGTCAGTTACGGCATCCGGCGCTGCGAGTTCGACGACTACCTGTTGCGCCGCTCGGGCGCGAGGCTGAGGCTGGGCGAGACGGTGAAAAGCATGGAGCGTGAAAACGGCGGCTGGCTGGTGAACGGCGCCATCCGCACGCCGCTCATCGTCGGCGCCGGCGGCAATTTCTGTCCGGTGGCGCGCATGCTGCGCAACGAGAACGGGCGCGCCGAGACCCTGGTGGTGGCGCAGGAAATCGAATTCAAGCTGCCTGCCGCAGAGCGCGCCGCCTGCGACGTCGACCCGGCGGTGCCGCAGTTCTATTTCTGCCGCGACCTGGCCGGCTACGGCTGGTGCTTCGCCAAGGGTGATTACCTCAATATCGGGCTCGGCCGCGAAGACAGCCATCGCCTGTCCTCGCACGTCGAGCAATTCGTCGACTGGCTGAAAAGCCGCGGCCGCATTCCGCAAACCCTGCCGGGCAAATTCAACGGCCACGCCTACCTGCTGCATCCCGCGTCGCGGCGCAATCCGCTCGACGACGGCGTGCTGCTGGTCGGCGACGCGCTCGGGCTCGCTTATGCAAGGAGCGGCGAAGGCATTCGCCCGGCGGTCGAATCCGGCATGCTGGCAGCCGAGGTCGTGGTCGAAGCGCGCGGCGACTACCGGCGCCAGCATCTGGAAAGCTACGCGCAGCGCATGACGGAACGTTTCGGCAGTCGCAGCGCGCAAAGCGACGCTGCCCAATGGCTGCCGGCGCCGCTGCGGCAAACGCTGGCGGCGCGCCTGCTTGCCAACAGCTGGTTCGCGCGCAATGTGGTCATCGACCGCTGGTTCCTGCACGCGCAGCAGCCCGCGCTGCGCGCGCCGGCCGCCACCGCGCTTGCCGCCTGATTACTTCTGCAAGATTGTATTGGTAGGATGGGGAGCCGCAAGGTTTCCCCGAGCACGGACTTCGACATGCCCAGTCTCCCGCTTCTGCTGACCGATACCGACCTCAGCCATCGCATTACCGAAACGCTGCTGCGTTTCATCGGGCGCGTTCCCGACTCCGGCGAGTCTCCGAACGCGCAGCCGGCGCGCCGCGCACGCGCTCTCGCCCATTCCGCGGCAACGCGGGCGGCCATGACCGCGGGCGGCCTGGCGCTGCCGCCCGGCCTGCTGGGCTGGCTCACCATCGTTCCCGAACTGCTTGCAGTATGGAAAATGCAGGCGCAGATGGTAGCCGACATCGCCGCCGTCTACGGCAACGACACCCGGGTCACGCGCGAGCAAATGATCTACTGCCTGTTTCGCCATACCGCGGCGCAGGCGGTGCGCGACCTCGCGGTGCAGGTTGGCGGCCGTCTGCTGGTGCAGCAGGCGTCGCTCGGCGTGTTGCAGACCGCGGCTCACAGCGTCGGCGTGCATCTCACGCAGCATGCCATCAGCAAGGGTATTTCGCGCTGGCTGCCGGTCGCCGGCGCGCTCGGCGTGGGCGCCTATGCCTATTACGATACGCGCCACGTGGCGCAAACCGCGATTGCATTGTTCGAGCGCAGGGAAGAGACGGCAATCGCCGCAGAGGTGGTGAGCCCCGCCTGACCCGTGTATCCCAGAGACTTCAATGACCAAAAAGCCCACCCGAAAATCGGCCAAATTCGCCAAGCCCCGGAAATCCCCCGCCAGGAAAACCGCCCCCAAGCAGGCCAAGGCGGCGAAAAAAACCGCCGTCAAGCGGAGTGCGCAGGCGAAAGCGCAGCCCACCAAGGCGTTGCACTCGATCCGCTTCCCGGGCGAAACCGCCGCCTACCGGGCAGCGCGCAACATTTTGCTGAAGGAAGAAATCGCGTTGCGCCGGCAAATCGAGGCGGTGGCCGCGCTGCGGCGCAAGCTGCCGGCGGGCGGGCTGGTTCCCACCGACTACGTGTTCGATGAAGCCGGCGGCGCGGGCGGCGTGCGCCAGGTGAAGCTGTCGGAATTGTTCGCGCGCGCGGGCGCAAGCCTGTTCGTTTACAGCTTTATGTTCGGACCGAAAATGGAGCGGCCGTGTCCGGCCTGCACCTCGATTCTCGACGCTCTCGATGGCGAAGCGCCCCACCTTTCCCAGCGCATCAACCTAGCCGTGGTGGCGAGTTCGCCGATCGAACGCATCATGGAATTCGCCACGCAGCGCGGCTGGCGCAACCTGCGTCTGCTGTCCTCGGCCAATAACAGCTTCAACGCCGACTACCATGCGCAGAGTGACACCGGGTCGCAGCTGCCGGCGGCGCATGTGTTCACCAAGCGCGGCGGCGACGTCCGCCATTTTTCCTCAACCGAAATGCTGTACGCGCCGGCCGACACCGGACAGAACGCCCGCCACGTCGATGTCATGTGGCCGCTTTGGAACGTGTTCGATCTTACTCCCGAGGGCCGCGGAGCCGACTGGCAGCCGAAACTCAGTTACCCGGCCCACCCGCCGGGGTGACGCTAACCCCGGATTTCCGCCGCGCAGAGCCCGCGCAGCGCGGCCATCTGATCGCCCCACCACAGCCCGATGCCGCGCACGAATTCGACCGTCGGCTGCCCGTGGCGCGCCGGATGATCCGGGCGAATTCCGCTCCATCCGCGGTGGACCACGGTCACGCGGCAGCCGTCGGCATCGCCGGTCATCGCAGCTTCGAACCTGACTTCGACCTCGGTTTGTTCGAACGGCGCGAAGTTGGCGTTGCGCCATTGGAACAGCAGGCGCGAAGGCGGCTCCCACACCATGACGCGGCCGATTTCGACCACCTTGCCGCCGCGCTCCTGGTCAACATCGAAGGATTCGAACACGCGGCCGCCGACGCCGGGCTCGATGCAGATGAAGCCGCGGTCGCCCGGGGCATTGCGAAAGCGCGGGCCGCGACGCCACCAACGGTCGATATCGCGCGTAAATGCCTCGAACGCACGGCCGCGGTCCACCGTCAGCAGCACGGTCACACTCGCAGAATCGCCTGCTTTGCTCACCGCCGCACGCGGCCGCCGGCGCCGGCCTCGGCAAACGCCTTGTAGGCTGCGAGCTGGTCGCCCCAGAACGCCTCGACTTCGCCGATCCAGTCACGCAAGGAGGCCATCGCCCCCGGATGCAGCCGGTACAGCCGGATCCTGGCGTCGGTCTGCCCCGCGTCCGCGATAACCAGGCCGCTTTTGCGCAGGATTCGCAGGTGGCGGCTCAGCGCCGGCGCGCTGACGGTTAGCAAGCCGGCGAGCTCGCCGGCGCGCCTGGGCTTCGAGGCCAGCAGGTCGACTACGGCGCGGCGGGTTGGGTCGGCGAGTGCGGTCAGCGTGCGGTCGAGTCCCGCGCGGTTTCTCAAGCAGGACCGCGCAGGCGCTGGCTGAACCACCACAGGTGGCCCTCGGGATCGAGCGCACCGTAGCTGCGGTCGGCCCAGTGCTCATCACCGTAGTCGTGTACCTTGGGCTCGTCGGAGATGCGCGCGCCAGCCGCGCGCGCGCGTGCGCAATGCGCGTCGACGTCGTCGACATACAGCATCAGGCTCTGCGTATTGCAATGCACCGATTGCGGACTCCGATAGTCCGTGCCGAAGCGTTTCGCCTCTTCCCCGGTCCTTTCGCCCGAAGCCATGACCAGCGCTTCACCGTATACCAACTCGCTGTGCTCGATGCGTCCGCCCTCGCCCTCGACTTTCAGCCGCACCTCGAATCCGAAGGCTTCGCACAACCAGTCGATCATTTTTGCCGGATCGCGGTAAATCAGCGCCGAGGACAGGCGCGGCCATCCTTCTGGAGTCGGTTTCATGTATGCCTCGCTGTTCAAACTCTAGTTAATTAACTCATTTGTTAATAATTAACCATTGCAATAACAAAGTCAAGCGCCCCCGGCGGACAGGCACTCTGCAGGTTTGGCAAGCGGCGCAACTTTGGCGTAATTTTTGGCGCGGAAGATGTCGACTGGATGGCGATTCAAACGTCGAAGGCTTGAGGCAGAATTATCGGCGCGGCGCGGAGCACTGCCGAGCGTGGCCGTAATATCATTCCGGCACCTTTCATTCAATCACCTGATGGGGAGAAACCGATGGCAAATCCGTTTGTGCACGTGGAACTCAATACCACCGACCTTGGCAAGGCCAAGACTTTCTACAGCAAGCTGTTCGACTGGACTCTCGAGGACATGGCAATGGGTCCGGAGACCTACACCCTGATCAAGGTCGGCGAAGGCACCGGCGGCGGCATGATGAAACACCCGATGCCGGGCGCGCCGTCGATGTGGCTGGCCTACGTGATGGTGGACGACCTCAAGGCGTCGACCAAGAAAGCCAAGTCGCTCGGCGCCACCATGATCAAGGAAATGCAGGAAGTGCCCAACGTCGGCTGGTTCACGATTTTCACGGATCCGACCGGCGCCACGCTCGCCCTGTGGAAGCCCAAGACGAATTAGCATAAAACGCCGCACGCGCCGCCACTGCGAAGCGGCGCGGAAGCGCGTATCTTGGCCGCCTTGACCCATGCAAAGGACAGCCATGCCCCGCTTCCATGACCTGAAAAAATCGCTGTGCGCCTGCGGCATCGCGCTGGCCGCTGCAACCTGCCTGCCCGCGCATGCGGCGGATCCGGCCTACCACATCGTCGATACCCAGCGGCTGGACGGCAATGTGCGCTGGGATTACCTGGCGTTCGACGCCGAGCGCCACCGGCTCTACATTACGCGCGGCGATCACGTCGACGTGTTCGACACCACTGAAAAAAAGGTGGTTGGCAGCATCCCGGACACCCATGGCGTACACGGCGTGGCCTTCGCGCCCGAGCTGGACCAGGGCTACACCAGCAACGGCCTGGATAACACCGTCACCATATTCGCGCTGTCCTCGCTCAAGGTGCTGAACACCGTCGCCACCGGCGAGCGGCCCGACGCCATCGTCTACGACCCCGCGAGCAAGCGCGTGTTCACCGCCAACGCGAAATCCGAGAACCTCTCCGCGATCGACGCGGTCACGGGCAAGCTGCTGCGTTCGCTGGCGGTCGGAGGCAAGCCGGAATTCACCGCGGTCGACGGCAAGGGCAGGCTGTTCGTGAATATCGAAAACAAGAACCAGCTGGTGGCGGTCGATACCCGGTCGCTGACCATCGCCGCGCGTTACGACCTGGCCGCGGCCTGCGACGAGCCGGCGGGGCTTGCCATCGACGCCTCTACCGAGCGCCTGTTCGTCACCTGCCACAACCAGAAAATGGCGGTGGTGGACGGCAACACAGGAGCCATTCTCGCCACGCCCGCTATCGGCAGCGGCAGCGACGCGGCGGTTTTCGACAGCGGCACCGGCCTGGCCTTCAGCTCCAACGGCGACGGCACGCTCAACGTGATTGCCAGGAACGGCCCCGATCAATACCTTGCCAGGCAGTCGGTACAAACCATGCGCGGCGCACGCACCATGGCGCTCGACCCGGTTTCGCACCGCCTCTACCTGGTGAGCGCGGAAATCGTTCCCCCTCCGGAGACGGCGAAGCCGGGCACGCGGCCGACCATGAAGGAAGGCAGCTTCACGCTGCTGACGGTCGCGCCTTAGGCTCGGCGGTCCGCGCGGCGCCGCCGAGCGCGCTCGCTGGCTAGGCCGGGTTGAACGGCGCCCGCCTGGCTGCGTAACGCCGCATGCGGGCTTCGAGATCGGCCAGGTTCTGCGACTCGGCGAGGTAGTCTTCGAGATCGCGCTGGGCACGCCGGGCGAACCAGTTGTCGATCGCAGTCAGCACCCACTTCAATAAGTGGAAGGTGTAGGCCGCTCGCATCGCCCGTGCCTCCTGCTCCAGTTCGATAACCGAAAAATATTCCCCGGCAGGGTGCATGTTGCTTTGCATCAATTCCGCTCCGGAATCAGCCCCTTGCGTGGGCCTGATCGATGCCATCGTAGTTCCTTGAAGATGCCTGACGGCGGCCGCGCCAGCGTCTTCGAGCATTATGCTACGCATCTTAAGTTCCTTTCCTATACGCTTGATTTACCTTGATTAGATAAATCCCATGCTAGGACGATAGCGGGTCGCATAAGGGATTTCCAATCGCATGTTTGGATTGTCCGGATAGTCTTGGGCTATACTTGGTCTAATTGTTTGACGCATTGCACCATTTCGTCTAGAAAAGTCCTAATATAGTCATCACCGCCGGCTACCATCTAACGCGCCAT
>Ga0181537_10001327_pt1 | contig 22878 bp, 17 predicted proteins | sample PEATcosm2014_Bin_39_FD_119765 | JGI IMG/M metagenome (GOLD analysis project Ga0181537, IMG submission 119765) | Peatland microbial communities from MTU Mesocosm Facility, Houghton, MI, USA - PEATcosm2014_Bin23_10_metaG | ecosystem: Environmental > Terrestrial > Soil > Wetlands > Peat | place... | reverse complement strand
CTTAGGCCCGGCACTACCGTGGCACAGCCTTCAGGCTGTGGTTCTGACATGGCACAGCCTTCAGGCTGTGGTTCTGACATGGCACAGCCTTCAGGCTGTGGTTCTGACATGGCACAGCCTTCAGGCTGTGGTTCTGACATGGCACAGCCTTCAGGCTGTGGTTCTGACACAGGCTAAAGCCTGTGCCACGCCTACAATTCCAGGTTGCCGCCGTAGGTCATGTCTTTCAAAGCGAACTTCTTCTTCAGTTGCATGCGCCCCGTGGCGATCTGAACTTCCACGTCTTTGTCCGCCGCCGCAATCGCATCTGTCTTCGGGAAGTAAAGCATCAACGTTCGCGTGCCGGTTGAGTTGTCCCAAGCCACCTTATCGGGATGAATGGGGTCATGCCCTTTCCGGCTCAGCATAGAACCGTCCTTGAAGCGATTCTGCATGGATTCGGACATCTCGGTCTGCTGGGTGTCGCTATCGCTGTCATCCGAATCGGCGCTCCGCCGGGAGCCGCTGCCGGACGGAAATCCGACCACAGCGATGACATAGTGATCGAGAGGCTGCAGCGCTTCGGCCTTGGCGTCCGGGTTCTGCCGCTTTTGGGTTGCCAGACGAACCGGCTTGGAACTGTACCACTGGACAGTCACGTCCACATCGGGTTGACTATTCCGGCCCATTCCTCCGCGGTTTCCACCCATGCCGCGGCCGCCGCCCATACCGCCACCGCCCATACCGCCGCCCATGCCACCACCGCCGATACCACCACCGCCAATACCGCCACCACCCATACCGCCTCCGCTGCCGCCATAGCCGCCGTTGTTGCCAGAACTATTCCCGCTCTGGCCGGAGCTCATCCTGGCTTGCTTGGACCACGGCGAATCATTGAGGATAGCCCTTACGTCGGCATCGGTCCATGTGCTGGCGTCTTTATTTGACCAATCGGTGCCGGCGAACAGCAGAATTCCGCCGAACGCGAGTCCGGCAACACAGAGCAGGCTCTTTGCGCGAGCCACAGTCTTTCGTGTCATGTGTGAATGCCCTCTATTCATGTACTCACGGAGAATCAGGCGCCGCAGAGGAACAAAGTTGAAGTTTTGTTAAACAGATGCCGCGGCAGCCGTCCAAGATGTGACGCGCGTTCGTGCGGTTCAGTTGCCGGCAGTCGCAACCGGAATTTCGATTTCCACTTCCAGGCCTGGGCCGGCGTTGCGGGCCCGCACTTCACCCTGGTGTAAACCGATGGCGCGGCTGGCGATCGACAACCCCAGCCCGACGCCGCCATTGGCGCGATTGCGATCGGAATGGACGCGATAGAACGGCTTGAAGAGAAGAGGGAGTGACTCGGCGGGAACACCGGGCCCGTAGTCGCGCACCGAGATCAGCGCCTTGCCGTTCTTGCGGGCAACTTCGACACGGACTGAGGTTTGGTCCGGTGCGTAATGGATTGCGTTGCGAAGGATATTCTCGACAGCGCGCCGCACCAGTTCGCGGTCGCCGACGATCTGCACGGGCGCGAGGCATTTCATTTCGAGGTGGCAACCCCGAGCCTCGGACTCGACAGAGCTGTCATCGACCAGATCCCGGACAAGGCGGTCGAGCTCGATCTCTTCGATGTTCCGCGAGGCCGGGTCTCCTTCGGCGCGCGTTACCTGAAGCAACTCGGCCACCAATGTACTCAGCCGGACTACTTCCTTCTTAATCCGATCCATTTCAGCAGCGTTGGTTTTGGTTCGGGCCAGCTCGACGGCAAATTCCAGCCGCGCCAATGGGGAGCGCAGCTCGTGCGACACGTCTTGCAGCAGCCGGCGCTCGGCGGTCATGAGGGTCTCGATTCGCACCGCCATCTCGTTGAAGGCTTCGGCCACCTGCCCAAATTCATCGCTGCGGCGAAGCTTAACGCGAGCCGAGAAGTCTCCGCGCCCGAACTGCTCGGCTGCCGCGCGCAGCTTCCGCAATGGCGAGACCAAATACAATGCCAGCAAATAACTGAAAAACGTAGCTGCGACCACGATCCAGATGTAGTAAGGAAGCGCGTTCCACGTGGCATGCCGTATCGTTCCGTGCACCACAAGCTGGTACTTTCGATCACTGGAGCGCCAAACCCAGACCTCGTCTCCACGCGGGGGCAACAGTGGCAGCAATCCCGGCCAGAATCGCGGAGGCCGCACCTGGCGCATGCGCAGCAAGTCGTTCCGATTGCGTCCCGTCGCCACATCGATTCCGAGGTCGTCGACCAGGACGTATTCGCCTGGCACGGATTCGGTCCAGCGATTGAGAAACGACTTGAGCGCGGCCGCGCCGCCGGTTTCATACTGTTGCGCGGCTTCATCCGCCTGCAGTTGCATGGCTCGCGGGAAAAAGCTTCTACCGGTGGTGTTCGCGTGGTAGAGGAACGAGGTGGTGGCCACCGTTCCCACGACAAACAAGATCAGCGAGCCTGCGAACCAGAGGAGAACCTTGATGAAAATCGAGCGCATACAGCCATCCCTCTTTTCTTAGGTTAGCGGAACCTCTGGCGCTTGTTCACCGGCGGCGAACAAGTATCCTACTCCGCGTATGGTGCGAATCAAGGTCTTGCCATGCTCGAGCTTTCTGCGGAGATGGCTGACGTGAACATCGAGAGAGCGCTCGAGAGGATTGGCCTGGCGATTGTAAAGCAAGCGGGCCAGATCGTCGCGCGAAACCGCCCGGCCTGCTGAGCGCACAAGAGTCTCGAGGATGTCGTATTCAATCGACGTTACTTCCACCGGAGCCCCTTCACGAAACACTTCGCGGGTGCCAGGGTTCAGCCGCACGCCATTCACCTCGATGGATTCGGGCTTGAGGCTCGATCCGCGGCCGGAGCGGCGCAGCACGGCTTGGATACGGGCGAGCAATTCCTCGGGGCTGAAGGGCTTGGGAAGGTAGTCGTCGGCTCCGGCATTCAAGCCTTCGATGCGGTCGCCGTGCTCGGTTCGGGCAGTCAGCATAATCACCGGGACCGGACTGCGGCGGCGGATCTGGCGGAGAACGGCGAACCCATCCATCTTCGGCATCATGACGTCGAGCAGAATCAGGTCGTAAGTGCCATTGAAAGCGGCGTTCAAGCCCTGCTCGCCATCGTGCGCCGTCAGCACATCGATGCCGTGCTGCGCAAAGAATTCGCGCATCAGGCCGCATAACTCCATGTCATCGTCAACCAACAGAATCGAAAGCTTCGCCACGGCAGGTTTTGTTCCAGCTTCCAGGGTAGCTGACGCGGACTCGCACCGATCCCTGACCCCCGACTTTCTCAGTTGCGCAAATCGGCGAGTGAGAACTGCGGAATGAAGACCCCCGACGGCATTCGCTTCCAGACATGTCCAGTCGCCGCGCGCTCTTCCGCCGAGGTGAACTCATACTGGTACAGAAACGCGCGCAAGTATCTGGGCGGATGGGAAAACGGAGGCGGATTCAATAGCCGCAGGACCGAGGGCTCGCCTTCGAGCAGGCGAATCGCAAGATTGCCGGCCCATGGACTTTGGGACAGAGGTCCCATGGCGGCGAACCACAACTGCCAGTCGAGGCGGGGCTGAAACGGCGCCACCAGGGGAAGCGGGCGGCGCAGATCGCCAGGCTTGTCGGGGAAACTGTATTCGCGCCATTCGACGCCATCGTCGGAGCTCTCGAAGACGATTTCGGGGCGTTCAGTCGTCATCACGGCGAATAGCCCGTAAGAATTCACCAGCTCGAGTGATGAGATCTCCCGCTCAACGGCATCGAGCCAGCCGAAGCGCTGCAACGCCAGCATCGAGGCCACCTGGCCGATGCCCGTGATGGCGACAAACACGCAGATTATGGCCGCGACGCCGCTCAGACCGGGGATGCCAGATAGAGACGGAGCGGCGAACCAGCGGGCGAAGCGGCTGTTCCAGTCAAAATGGCCACGATGCGCCCGGCCGCCGGAAGGGGCCGGAGCGTCGACACCGGGCAGGCCACCGAGCCGGCCGAGAAAGCGAACGTGCTCTGAAAAGAACTGATCTTCAAAAGCCCAAATCAGAATCGCAATGGTGAGCAGATTGAAGAACGCGTAGTTGCCGGTGATGGCGATGAATAGCTGAAAGCCGATCAGCAGGCCCGCACCCCAATGCCGGAAGCGGCGCGGCAGGAAGAGGGAAAACGGCACGGCCAGTTCAACGCAGAAGACGAGGGCGGTAAATGAATCGAGCAGCCATGCCGGCGCGTGAGCAACATACCAGGCGGCCGGAGTCGGCAAAGGCTGGGTCCAGAAGTGAAAACGGAGCGCGTGCAGGTTGCGCCAGTTGGGGTCGCCGCTGAGCCACTTCACGAGACCGGATTCAAACAGGAGGCGGAAAGCCAGCAGGCGGTACATCCAGCCGAGCCAGGGCAGGCCGCAAAACAGGGCCAGGAATCCGGCTTCGATCAGCAGGGCATCCCACTGAAAGAGGGTGAAGGGCTGGCCGACCGCGCAGAGCGAGAGATAGAGCGTGAGGCAAGCGAGCGCCGCCAGGCGCGGTACGAAGTTGAGGAAGAGCAGCACGGCGAAGAACATGCCGAGGGTTGCGTAGAGCACCAGCGCTTCATCGCTTGCGTTGAGCCAGGCGATGGATGGAACCAGGAAGTACGCGCGCAGTCCGTAATTAGCGTGAACGGCCGCAAGAACCGGGGCAACGGGAGCCAGGCCATGCGCGCCGACGAGCCCTACAATTTGCGGCCGCAGCGAGGCGAACGCGAAGAAATAGGTTAGTCCGAGCAAGCGCAAAAAGAGAAACCCCGCCGTGTGCCAGGTCTTGGGGCGGATTGGCTTGCCAAAAACAATTACGGTCGCCCGATAGGCGAAGTCGCGGTGAGAGGCGATCCAGTCATAAACCGCGTCTGTGATCACCCGGAACAAGGCAATGTGCGTGTACAGCCAGAGCAGAGACCGGTAGCGCGCTGAGACGGTTGAGAGCGATTTGAAAACGGCATGGGCGCCGCGGTAGACCGAACCATCAGAGGCGACCAGATAAACAGCGCTTTTCAGAGCGTTGCGATCGAGCGTGGGGAACCGGCCGCCAATTTCCTGAGACGGGAGATACTCCAGGCGGTCGCCGAGAAGAGCCTGCCAGTACTCGAGCCAGATGCGGCAGAAGCCGCAATGGCCGTCGTAGACGAGAGTACCGGCGGGTGGAGTGGGCATCAGTGTAATTAGGTTTACACAACGCGTAGGGCCCGGGAGTAAGGTCAGGAAAAGTGGCGTCGAGGTTGCATTAGTCTCAGCGGAAGCATAGAATCACAGCCATGATTAAAACTCGCATCCTTTATCTGCTGTTTGCTTTGTCAGTGCTGGCCGGAGTGTTTGCGATGGCGCAGCCCGCCCGCAATGTGTCCGGCGCGCGGCACCCGAATTTGAACGCAGCGCAGCGGCTCACCGCCCAGGCGTACGAAAAGATCATCGCTGCTCAGAAGGCCAATGAGTGGGATATGCAGGGGCACGCGCAAAAGGCGAAAGATCTGCTTGACCAAGCCAACAACGAACTGAAAGCGGCCGCTGAAGCCGCTAACAAGAACGCGAAGTAGCCGCTAATCCGCTTCACCGAAACCGGCTTGATCACGGAATCGTTAGATCTAACGCTTGCGATCAGGCCTTCCACTTATAGAAATAAAACAGCAGTGGAGTTTTGCCCGTGTTAGTGATGCCGTGGAGTTTTCCGCCGGCGCAATACATCATCGAGCCGGGTGATGCCTGGAAGGGCTTGCCCTCCACCGTAATCTCCGCGGTTCCTTCGGTGATCACCATGAATTCTTCTTCCGGGTGTTGGTGCGGGGGGTGTGGGGACATACCGGGCTTGAGGCGCAAACTACCTGCGGTCATGGATTGGACCTGGCCGGTCGACCCTTGGAAATAGATGCGCTGGTCGCCGAAAGGCTCATGCGTGAGCTGGGCTTTGGATTCATCGATCACCGTATTGGGAAGCTTCGGCGCCCCGGCTCCCCAAAGAGGGCCGGCGGCGGCAGCGAGAACAGGTGCGGTTTTTAAGAGATCTCTTCGTTTGATCATGGCTCTGGGGTTCCTGGACGTCGAGAGCGCCAGTATACACGATGCGCGGCGGGCTGTAATAGACTACTGGCATGAAGAAATTCGTGATCAGTCTGGCAGTGGCGGCGACGGCACTGCTGGCAGCTTTCGCACAACAGCAGCAGAGGAATCCTTTCTTGGGACGGTGGGATTTTAATATCACCACTCCGGGCGGCAATCGCGCCAGTTGGATAGGCGTGACCGAGAAGGACGGCAAAGTCGAGATCTGGTACCAGCCCACAGGCGGCAATGTTTTTCAGGTGAAAGACTTCAAGATCGAGGGGTCGCACCTGAGCCTCACCTTGTCGCCGGCGGCCGAAAATCGCCCCGCGGCCACCTGGGAGCTGGATGCAAAAGGCGGGCAACTGACGGGTGTACAGAAGCGCGGCGACGCGACAATTGCGCTGACTGGAGTGCGCTCGCCCGAGTTGAAGCGCAATCCTCCGAAAGCATGGACGGCTCCCGAAGCGCTCTTTGATGGCAAAGATCTTAGCGGGTGGGAGCCCGTCGGAGATACGGCCCACAGCCACTGGACGGTGAAGGACGGGTTGCTGGTGAACACCGACCACGGCGCGAATTTGCGAACAATCCGCACGTTCACCGACTTCAAAGTGCACTACGAGGTGAATTGCCCCGACGACGGGAACAGCGGATTCTATCTGCGCGGACGGTACGAAGTGCAGATCGAATATGAGCCGCTGACCCAGAATCCGCCGGAGCGCCGGATCGGGTCGGTTTATGGGCGCATCGCGCCTATGCCGGAATTGCCGCGCGCGCCGGGCCAGTGGGAGACGTTCGACGTCACTCTGGTGGGGCGCATCGTGACCGAGGTGCACAACGGCGTCACCGTGATTGACCACAAAGAAATCGAAGGCATCACCGGCGGAGCGCTGGATGCCAACGAAGGCGAGCCCGGTCCGTTTTACATTCAGGGCGACCACACCGGCGGGCTGAGTTTCCGGAATATCACGGTCTCGGTTCCGAAGCGTTAGAAGAGCTTTCAGCTATCAGCTTTCAGCTATCAGCTTTCAGCTGTCAGCCGGCGGGGACACTGAGGGCGCGACCTACAACGGCGAGGAGTCAGAGATCAGTGGTCAGTTTGGCGCATTAGGCGGCGGGTTTCACTTCCTCGATCGTGTTTGCCGACGAAGCGTTCGGGTCGGAAAACATTTCTGACCGGGGCTTGAAACAACGGGCGCGCCGGCGCCAGTTTCGCCACGATATCCCAGGAGTGGCTTCTGCTCGCCGCACTCAAGGTAAGCTTCGAGCACAGGCGTTGTTCACCAACATCGACCGAGGAGAGGCGTCCCATCCATGAGCAGACATCCGTTGGAGCCGTTATCAGCCGAGGAATTAGAATCCGCAGTGTCCTTACTGAAGACTCTTCCTGCCTTCACTGATTCGACGCGCATCATTAGCATCATGCTAAAAGAGCCGCCGAAGGAACACATTCATTCCTGGCCGGCGAAGGCCTACACGGACCGCTATGCCAGGTCCGTTCTGCTCGATAACGCCAAGAACGAAACATCAGTGGTGGACATGGATCTCACCCGGACTCGCGTCGTCGAGAGGCGTGTATCGCCCGCCGGAGTGCAGCCAACGCTCTCCATCGACGAGCAGATTGAATGCGAACAGGCAGTTCTTCGCAGTCCCGAATTTCGCGCCGCTCTTGAGAGGCAGTACGGAATTTCGGATACGTCGCTCGTCATGGTGGACATCTGGAGTGCCGGCTACTACGGGCAGGAAGAAGAGCGGAGCCGTCGGCTCACTCGACCGCTTTGTTTCCTTCGCCGTGATGCGACTGATAATGGATATGCGCGCCCGATTGAAGGCATTCGGCCGGTCGTTGACCTGAACTCTATGCAGGTCATTCGGGTTGAAGAATATGGCCACTGGCCGTTGCCTCCCGAAGACGGCAATTATGCGGCAGCACGTATTGACAACTTCCGAACCGACATCAAGCCACTCACCGTTAGTCAACCTGACGGTCCAAGCTTTTCGCTCACCGGGAATAGCGTTGCGTGGCAGAACTGGAGATTTGTCATCGGGTTTAACGCGCGAGAGGGTCTGACACTTCACCACGTCCGATATCACGATCGCGGCCGTGACCGGTCGATTCTGTATCGAGGCTCGCTCACAGAGATGGTTGTTCCCTACGGAGACCCAACCCCGACCCAAGCACGAAAGAATGCTTTCGATGTGGGCGAGTACGGTATGGGAATGTGTGCCAATAGCCTTCGCCTGGGCTGCGATTGCCTCGGGCACATTGTCTACCTTGACGCTCATCTCTGCGATAGTCATGGACGTCCGTTTACCATCGAGAACGCCATCTGCATTCATGAAGAGGATTTTGGAATTCTATGGAAGCACACCGATCGCCGGTTACCAGATGCCCCTGAGGTTCGGCGGTCAAGGCGGTTGGTTGTGTCTTCAATTTCGACAGTTGAGAACTATGAATATGGCTTCTTCTGGTACCTCTATCAGGACGGCAATATCCAGTTCGAGATCAAGCTCACCGGGATCCTCTCTTTAGGAGCTCTTCACGCGGGCGAGAAGCCCAAGTATGGCGCCCTGATCGCGCCACTCCTATATGCTCCGAATCATCAGCATTTCTTCAATGTAAGGCTGGATTTCGATATTGACGGCGTTGAAAACACGGTTCAACAGATGGATGTCAAGTCCGATTCCATCGATGAAACTAATCCATTTCAGAACGCATTTTATGTGCAGGCTACCGATCTGCAAACAGAGCAACAAGCACTCGGAAATCTTAACGTCGAGAGCGCAAGGACCTGGAAGATCGTTAACCCGAGTTCGAAGAATGCCCTGGGAGAATCAGTGGGTTACAAGTTCCTGCCCGGAGACAATTCCATTCCGTTCGCTTCTCCGAATGCGTGGTGGAGGAAACGGGCTGGTTTCGTCAACCACCATGTCTGGGTAACGCCCTATGACGAGGGCGAGAATTATGCGGCGGGCGACTACCCTAATCAGTCCCAGGGGGGTGATGGTCTGACAAAATGGACTGGCGCCAACCGGGAGATTGCGAACAAGGACATCGTATTTTGGTACACGTTTGGACACACTCACCTGCCTCGCCCCGAGGACTATCCTGTGATGCCTACCGCTTACATCGGATTCCTTCTAAAGCCCAATGGCTTCTTCGACAAGAACCCGGCGAATGATGTTCCTCCCAGTTCGCCTGAGAAGGTGACAAGCAAGGGCAAGGGTTGCGACTGCTGCTAATCGGGGGGCGCGGCGAGAGATCCAGCCAATCGTCGCTACAAAAGGCCGACCGCCAAGGTCTGGTGTGCCGGGACTCGCGGGTTCCCACGGTTCGCGGAGGATAAGGGCTAATATCGCTATCTTCTGCCGCTGGTGCAACCCGACTCTGCGCCGGCCCGGATTTGCGCGTGACCTGGGCTCTAGGATGAAGTAAGAGCGCAATGGCATTCATTCTCGTTCCAGGGCGCGGGGTTGAGTTAATAGTGAATGCCTGGAATTGGCGTCCAACCCTTAGCCTTATTCGCTCCGCCGGCCTGATCACTGAAGAAGACTATGAGCGGTGGGGCGCGCAAGGCTGTGGCGGGGAGGTGGACACTGACTTGGCCCGCCGCATAGCGGCCGTCCTCGAACGCAGACTTGCCACCATGAAGCAGGGAGAACGGATGCTGTCCGACTTGACGATAACAGCGGCCCCCAAAACGGACGTGAAATTCACGCCCCATACAAAGTCCGAAGAAATTGATACGAACGATCTCTACTCGGCGAGCTACGAATGGCTCGTCACATTCCACGACTTCTGCAATGAATCGCAGGGGTTCAAGGTCTCGTAGTCAAACGAGCCGAGCTTTTCTGTCCATGAACTGAGCGGTTGGAGAATTCCGAGACGCACAGCGTTACTGGCCACTTCTTCAGGTTGTCTCCGACTCGTAGGCTTGACTGTGGGTGCAGGCACCTATAGAGAAAGCGGCTCGATATTCGCTAACCGGCGGCATCACCGGTGGAGCGCTGGATGACAACTAAGGCGAGCCCGGGCCGTCTTACATTCAGGGCGATCTACACTGGCGGGTTGAGTTAGAAGAGCTTTCAGCTGTCAGCCGAGCGGGGACACGAAGGGCGCCTTGAGCAGAGCCAGTTCCTGAATTTGCTCGACGGCCTGCGCCAAGCTGGTGAACAATCGATCCGGCTGGGCTCGCTCGAAACGAGCCTTGGCTTTCTCCGTGTCACCGCTGAACCCCCAGACTCCGACTACGAGCTTGAGTTTGGGAAAACGGTCCCGAATCAGTTTGCACATCGTTCGCGCGGGTGGAAAGGCATAAGGCGGCAAGGCGCAGATGCAAACAACGTCGTCCTGTCTTTTCTCGATAAGCGCCAGCAACTCGGTTGGGGAGGCGTGGCCGAGCGGCAGAGAGAGCGCGCGGTGGCCTGCGTGATCGAGGATCTGCGCCAGCATTGCGGACGTGACCTCATCGGCCCGATCATTTGCGGGAAGACACAATATCCGGGCGCTGAGAAACTCCGCCGTGCCTGATTCCGGAGCGGCATTTTCGGCTTGGGATGAATCAAGCACCGGTTCGTAGTCCGAAAGCTCAATAATCATTTCGTTGATGCTGAGAAAAAGGAACTCCTCGCGGGCGGCGTCGATCGCACCTTTGTGGCGATCCTGCTCGGCGAGGCTCAAAGCCGGTATGAGCACGGAATCGTATAACGCCAGCAGGGGTTGTTCTTTCAAGAACTGGGCCACGATTGCATGCGCTTCGGGTTGATCCATCGCCAGTAAGCGCTGGTAGAACTGAGCCTCCGCGCCCAGGACCTCCTCGTCACCCAGCAGGATATGCAGGAAGGAGAGGTGAGGAACGTAGCGGCCCAACACAACCACGCAAACCGTGAGAGGCGTAGACAGGATGAGACCCGCGGGCCCCCACAGAACGGTCCAAAACACAGCCGAAACCAGCAGCGCTAAGGAAGAGATTCCCGTGTTGGCCCCGTACAACCACGGCTCGACCACGTTGGCAACGGTCAGTTCAAGACAGGCAAACAGCAGGAATACCAGCAGCGGCGGCAGCCAGGTGTCAAAAGCCGCCAATGAGAGCGCAATCGGCAGAGCGGCGGCAACCATGGTGCCGGCATACGGCACTATGCGCAGGAGACCGGCGAGGACTCCCCATAACGCGGGATTGGGCACGCCAATCCAATACAGGCCGAATCCGAGCAGAATTCCAAAGCCGCCATTGACCAGGATTTGCATCAACAGATATCGGCTGACTCGTTTTGCCGCGTCATCGAGCGCTTGCGTCGTGATGTTGATCTGACCCAGCCCAACCAGCCGGAAGAGACGATGCCTCAGGTCGGATTTCTTGATCAACATGAAGGCTGTGAAGATGAGGACAAGCCCCGCGAGTCCCACAGGACCAAGAACGGAAGGAACGAGATCGCGAATGTAGTCCAATCCGTTCGCTGGCTTTTGCACGATCTGGACAGGCACGGGAAGTGGAGGAAGGACGGGAGCGGTGCGCTGCTTCCGATTCTGTGCCGGAGGAGCCTGGCCTGGAGCGGGTGCTTCGAAGCCGGAAAGTTCGCGCGGAATTTCCCTCAAGCTATTGGCCGCGAGGCCTAACGGTCCCTTCGTGGGAACACGAAGCGCTTCCATCTTGGCGCGAATGTTCTCGCGGTATCTAGGAAGTTCCGTGGCGACGTCAACGAGTTGAATGGCGAGGATCCAGGCGACGCCTGCGGCGACCGCTATGGTCAGCAAGATGGTTACAGCGACGGAAGGTGCGCGGCCGATGCGCGATCTTTGCAGGAGCGCGACCACGGGGCTCAAGACGAATGTCAGAATGAGGGCAAATGCCAGCGGGATCAGAACTTCGCGGGCGAGGTAGAGAGCCGCGATCACACCGCACAGCGCCACCATGGCCCACTTGTTGGAGCTTGGGAGCTGACGGCCCGATGTGCTGACCGCCGCCAGTGTTGAAGGGCTGGGCAAGTCCACCGCGCTTTTCACGGAGGCCCCGCCGGGACCCCGGTGGAAGAATGGCAGTTTCCAGAGGAGAGGCATGATTAGAGGCCGTGGCGCCGTTCTCGCTGCGCGAATACTACCGGCGCAAGGGCGGTGAAGCGCATGGCCGCCGGCGACAGCAGGATGTTGCTCATCCCTTGGGGAGCTTGCGCGTGAGGAACTCGAGCGCAAGGAGGCCGTGGTGGCACGCGGCTCGCCGGCGGCCTGAAGGATAATTGCTTATTTATTGCCGTGGCCCTGCTGGTAGCCGGCCTCGTACGCTTTCTGGTCTTCGTCTTTCGCGAAGTGCCTCTTCTTGGAGTGGTCTAGCTTATGCGCCTGGTCATCCTTGCCTTCGCGCACGCCCTGTTGGTACCTCTTGTTCTTCGAATAATCCGGTTGTTGCTGTTGCTGCTGTTGATCCTGGAAAGATGGAGCAGCTACAGCTTGAAGCGTGCCTCCACCTATGCCCACACCCAGCGCCAGCGCTGCGACCCAGGCATAGTTTTTCAAGCTTTTCTTCATGCGAAATTTACTCCTTGGTTTTTCAACTCGAAGCCACGATTCAGCCATCACCTTTGTTTGGCGTAGCGCTCGCAGCCTGTGCGCTTATGAAACACTCACGCACAATGGACTCACGGCCCACTACGAATGAGGCACGTTGATGGCCGTGCAAGATGGCTGCAGCGCCAGCGGCACCCGCGCACCGGGAACACGCCCCGGCGTCGAACGTGCACGAACAGCGAGGAGCTGCACGCACTAAGCGAGCGCTGCTCCGCACGGAGATCGACATTTCGTAGAAGGTCGATTCCGGAGCCGGCAAACGCTCTAATCTCAATGCCTGACTGTGTGCCAGCCGGTCGCCACATGCAAATTGCGCTCGAGCAAGTGCAGTCTTTGCCTAGGAAGGCTGTGCGCTTAGATCCCGCGCTGCAACATCATTCCGCGGGAAGCCTCGGGGACGACCCCCCCAACTAACTGGATTAATTATCGTTTATCTGGAAAATCTCATCTAGTATAGGTGCAGTCCGATGCGAGACGAGCCCGCAAGCAGCCCTCAGAGCTCACTAAATCAATACGAGAGTACAAACCCACCACGCTTGTCCGCCAAATTGCCCGGTGGGAAGATTTGGTCTGCTCTGCCTGATTCCTTTGTTATGCCACTTGGGGTTTGCCCAAGAAGTTCGACTCACCCGCCAGATTGACCCGGCCGACCGGGTCGTGTTGACTCCCAACGTTCACCCGTTGGCGCTTGCCGGTACAGATCTAGGCAAGGTTTCGGACACGCAGATGCTTCGCGGAATGGTGGTTGAGTTCCGGCGCACACCTCAGCAGCAGGCAGAACTGGAGCAACTCCTGATTGCCCAGCAAGATCGCAAATCGGCCGATTATCACCGCTGGTTCACGCCGGAGCAATTCCGAGCACGCTTCGGCGTCGCCACTGCCGACGTAGATGCAGTCCAGCATTGGCTGGAAAACGACGGCTTTCAGATCGAGGAGGCTTCCCGCAGCGGAACCTACGTTCGTTTCAGCGGCACTGCGCAGCAGGTGACGAGGTCCTTCTCACCGGAAATTCATTGGTTTCTGGTACGCGGCGAAAGACACTTTGCGCCGGCCTCAGCGGTTACGATTCCGGCGGCGCTCTCCTCGCTCATCTATGAGATCAGAAATCTCGACAGCTTCCGTCCGCATTCTCCTCTCCCGAAGACAAGGGCCTTATACGTATGGGGTGGGTCGGCAGCACTTGCGCCCGGAGATTTGGCGACCATCTACGACTTTCAATCGCTGCGCGCCGCAGGCAACGACGGTACGGGCCAAACAGTGGCCGTGGTTGGCCAGACGGACATCGCCCTGAGTGACCTGGCGCTCTATCGCAGCTCGTTCGGTTTGCCGGCAGCAAACATTCGCGTCATCACGGCCGGCGCGGACCCAGGCGTGTCGCCGGACGATGTCTACGAAGCGAACCTGGATTTGGATGTGGTCAGTGCCGTCGCGCCGAATGCGTTACTCCTGTTCGTTAATGCCACCAACGTAATAGATTCGGTTCAGTACGCGATCGATCAGGATCTAGCGCCCGTAATTTCCATGAGCTACGCCGTTTGCGAACCAGAGGTTTCCGCCCTTCCCCTCACGTCTGCCATGGTTCTGCAATCGTGGGCACAGCAGGCAAATGCCGAAGGGATCACCTGGATTGCGGCCTCGGGAGACTCCGGGCCTGCGGGCTGCGACCCGTTTGGCTATGGGGCGCCATATGCCACTCAGGGACTGGCCGTGAACCTTCCCGCAAGCATTCCCGAGGTGACCGGCGTCGGCGGTACCCAGTTCGCAGTCCCCTCCAACTCCTACTGGGGAGCGCAGAACGGGCTCAATGGAGGCACTGCAGTTTCCTATGTTCCAGAAAATGCCTGGAATGACAACGAGACCACGGAGCCGGGTGCATCGGGTGGCGGCGCCAGCATCGATTTCTTCAAGCCATCGTGGCAGGTTGGTTTGGGTGTCCCCAACGACAACGCCCGTGACGTCCCGGACGTCGCCTTTGCCGCCTCCCCCCTCTACGCCGGCTACGTCATTGCTGTAAACGGCCAGTTGACTACCTTAGCCACCGGCCCCGACGGAGCGTTTGTTGTCGGAGGAACGTCCGGAGCCGCACCCTTGTTCGCCGGCATTGTCGCACTGTTGAATGAATACCTGGCCGCCTCGCTGCCCGCGCAGCCCGGCCAAGGAAACATTAACCCCACGCTTTACTCGCTGGCACAAACTTCGACAGACGTTTTTCACGACATCACACAAGGAAACAATCTGTGGTATTGCGCTTTTGGTTCACCCGACTGCATCGGCCAATTGATTGGCTACTACGCGGGCCCAGGCTACGATCAAGTGACCGGCCTTGGCTCGGTGGACGCATATAATCTTCTCCACCAATGGCCTGGGAGCCAGGGACAACCTCCGACCGCCGTCACGGGACTGGCGGCCGTCACTTACAGTCTCACCGGCTACAACGCTGCAATGACAGGGACGGTAAATCCGAACGGCAAAGACACTCTTTGCCAGTTCGTTTATGGGACGAATTCCGGCCTTACCGGCGCCATCCAGACGCCGGGCGTCGATGTCGGCTCAGGCTCGGCCGCGTTGTCCTGCAGTGCCAGCGTGAGGGGTCTTCCTCCGAACACTGCCTACTATTACCAGCTAGCGTCGACGAACGCCAACGGAAGCGCGAGCGGGTCAATCTCGTCGTTTTCCACCCACGGAACCGGGCCACTGCCTGCCGTGACTATCGGCCCCGCATCCTCCATTACTGCCAACGCTGCCACCTTGGGCGGAACGGTGAATCCCGAGGGGCTCGACACCCACTACACCTTCTTGTATGGCACCAGCAGTTCGCTAACCGTCGCCTATCAGACGGCGAGCGTTGACATCGGCTCAGGTTCGACTCCCTCGCCTGCAAACGTCAATATCAGTGGCTTGGCAGCGAATACCGTGTATTACTTCCGCATGCAGGCTTCGAACAGTGCAGGGGCAATCAACGGCTTAATAGCCAGCTTTACGACAAGTTCCGGCGCTCAGGCACCCGCCGTGACGACACTCCCTGCGTCGGCCATCACGCAGAGCGGAGCCGCACTGGGTGGAACGGTGAACCCGAACAGTTTGGATACTCATTATTGGTTCTCGTATGGAACCAGTAGCACCCTGAGTTCATCGCTTCAGACATCCAGCATCGATGCAGGGTCGGGTAGTGGCCAGGCATCGGCCAGCGCAGCAATTGCCGGGTTGGCATTGCATACCACCTATTATTTCCAACTGAACGCGTCGAACAGCGCGGGCAGTAAGAATGGCGCGATTCTCAGCTTTATCACTAGTCAACCTTCTGCCGTGTCAACCGGGGCCGCGAGCGCGGTTACAACGACCAGTGCCTCGTTGGGGGGCACAGTGAACCCCAACGGCATCGACACTCGCTATTGGTTTGTCTACAGCTCGAGCGTTGCCGGCAGTAATGCGAGCGAAACGATTACATACGACTCAGGTTCCGGCAGCCAACCGGTGTCCGTCAGCGTGCCGGTGACCGGACTCGTCCCGAACACAACGTATGCTTTCCAGCTTCTTGCCTCTAACAGCGCTGGCGCTATCAGTGGATCCGTTTCCTCCTTTACGACAAATGCAGCGGGAACCTTGCCTTCGGTAACAACCGGTTTGGCCTCCAATATAACCGGCAGCAGCGCCACAATCTCTGGAAGCCTAACCCCCAATGGCAACGATACTCATTACTGGTTCCTGTATGGCACGAGCCCAACGCTCACGTTCGCTAACCAGACCAATAAAATAGATGCCGGTTCAGGCACCAGCATTGTGGCAGTTAGCGCCAACGTGACCGGACTGTCGTCAGGCACTTACTACTACCAGCTTCAGGCGTTGAGCTCGGCTGGCGCGAACGGCGGTTCTATATCGAGTTTCTACGTTCCAGGACCACCCATTGTTTCTACGGGTGCATATTTGCCGGAGCCTGGAGGGTCAGCAACCTTTACTGGGCAGGTGAATAATGGTCGCACCGACACCCAGTATTGGTTCCTGTATGGCACGAATCCGACTCTCAGTGGGGCTAGCCAAACGCCCAGCACGGATTTGGACACGGGGAGCACGTCAAGCGTTACCGTTTCTATCATCGGCCTGTCACCGGGGACCACCTACTACTTCCGCTTGCAAGCTTCCAACGCCTATGGCCTCAGTAGCGGCTCTATTCTGAGCTTTACGGCCAACCTTCCTGTAGCCATCACCTCGCCAGCTACCTTCGGGGCGGGCGGCTGGACCCTCTGGGCCAACGTGACGCCCAACGGCCTCCCAACGTCTTCCTGGTTTCTCTATGGAACAAGTCCGACTCTCAGTGGAGCGAGCCAGACGTACAAGGCAAACCCAGGCTCAACGACGTCGACAACTACGGAAACCGTGGCCCTCACGTCGCTGCTGCCGAATACGACTTACTACTTTCAGGCGGTCGCCTCCAGTAGCGCCGCGACGGTGAGCGGATCAATTCTTAGCTTCGCCACCGTTGCGTCGGCCATGCCCACGGTGACGGTCGCGCCTGCAACCGCAATTTCCGGTGCGGGCGCTACGCTCACCGGCACTGTAACGCCAAACGCCCTGGACACCCGCTACGATTTCTTGTACGGGACGAGTAGTTCGCTTAGCTCGCCGCTTCCAACAACTGTCGTGGACCTGGGATCGGGCGTGGCGCCAGTCCCGGTCAGCGCAGCTCTGACCGGCCTCGGGTTAGGTGTCACTTATTACTATCAGATCCAAGCATGGAACTCGTTTGGGACCACGACAAGCCAGATCCTGAGTTTCGCCACCGCAGGCGCCGTCCCACCAGCTATTACCAGCCTGAGCCCCGATTCGACAAGAGTGGGCGGCGGGGCCTTCACTTTGACGATCAACGGCACGAACTTCGTCCCAGGAGCGACGGCGACATGGGGGACCACCGCGCTGACGACGACGTTTGTCAGCTCGGTCGAGCTCACCGCAGCCGTCCCGGCAAGCCTGCTCGCCAGGCCGGGCGGCGTGAGCGTAACGGTGACAACCACTGGCGGAACGACCGCTGGAGCGACATTCATCGTCCGTCCCCTTTAGCCGCCGGCAATCGTATAACTGCCCCAACGGGGCTGCAATCCCGGAAACATTTTTGTTATTCTAATTCGTAATAGTAGTACGAATTTGAAATGCCAGTGCGCATTTTACCAACGGGGCTCGACGTGCCGAAAACAGCCATACCGCCAGCCGCAAACGCTTACCGGGGCCATCGCGAACGCCAGCGGCGGCGGATCCTTAAAGCGGCGGAACAACTCTTCGACGAGCACGGGATCGACCGCGTCACGATGGCGGATATCACTTCGGCAAGCGGGCTTCGCGCGTCAACTCTATATCAGTATTTCTCGAACAAGGACGACGTCGTCTGGGCAATAGTCAGCGAGGCACTAGAGGAGAGCACTCAGCGCGCCAAAGAGAAAATGGACGGCGCGACGACCGGGCTCTCCATGATCACTGCGCTGCTCGAGTTTATCGCCGACGAGCTCTCAGACAACCCGGCAAAAGTTCGCTTCCTGGCGCAGTTTGACGCCATGTACGCGAGATACTGGCCCGCCGAACGTCTGGTGACTCTTGAAGCGCAAATTAACCCTCAGGGCTTCCGATACTTCAGCAAGCTGGTCCGGCTGGGCATCGCCGACGGCTCACTTCGCCGTGACCTGGACCCTGACCTTACAATGCACGCCGTTATTAATGCCGTGATTGGCGCCCAGCGGCGGCTGGCGTCATTAGGAAGCAAAGTCGAATTGGAATACGGGCAGCCCGTCGATCGGCTGTTTCGCGAAACTATCCGCGTGATCCTGATCGGGTTGCGCTCCACAGATATCGCCGCCGCCGAGCCGGGCAAGCGGCCGAAAGCTCGCATGAGCACAGCAAAGAAGAGGTCCTTATGAGACTACGTATCTGCTTGATGCCGGCGCTTGCGGCGCTGGCCCTACTTGTCCCTTTCGCACATGCAGCTTCGACCGAGTCACGGCTCGAACTGTCCGCGGATTTCGGATGGAAATTTCTGCTCGGCGATCCAAGCGGGGCAGAAGCACCCTCATTCGTGGATTCGTCCTGGCGCACAGTCGATTTGCCCCATGATTGGGGCATCGAGAGCCCTCCGGATAAGAAGAATCCATCCGGTGGCGGAGGTGGCTTTTTCCCAGCAGGCACAGGTTGGTACCGCAAGACCTTTAACGCACCCGCAGGCTGGAAGGGCAAGCGAGTGAGTGTCCAGTTCGACGGCATCTACCGAAACGCAACGGTCTTCTTGAACGGGCATAAGTTGGGAACTCAGTCATACGGGTACACCAGTTTCGAACTCGATCTGACGCCGGAGCTGAGCTTCACAAGTCCCAATGTGCTGGCTGTACGTGTGGACAACTCCGCTCAGCCGAACAGCCGATGGTATAGCGGATCGGGCATCTACAGACACGTCCGGGTGGTCGTCACGAACCCGTTGCATGTGGCCCATTGGGGGGTGTTTGTCACTACTCCGGAAGTGTCCGGCGCAAGGGCAAGAGTCCAGGTGCGCACAAAACTGTCAAACGAGTCTGCCGGTGACGCTGCCTCGACGCTACAAACCGCGTTGCTGGACCGCAATGGCAACAACGTGGGAAGCGCACAAGCGCCCGTCGAGGTTGCGGCTGCCGGCGGGAAAGAAACAAGTCAGGAGATCGCGGTTGCAGACCCCGCTCTCTGGTCTCCGGAGTCGCCGCGGTTGTATCGAGCCGTTACGCGAGTGCTCAAAGAGGGTCAAGTTATAGATGAGGTCGTCACGGACTTCGGCATCCGGTCGCTCACTTGGTCAGCGGAAAAGGGTCTGCTTCTGAATGGCAAGCCGGTCAAGCTCACCGGCGGCAGTGTTCACCATGACAACGGGCCGCTCGGGGCGGCAGCGTTCGACCGCGCGGAGGCGCGTCGAGTAGAGCTGCTCAAGGCTGCTGGGTACAATGCAGTGCGAACAGCGCATAACATCCCATCTCCGGCGTTCCTCGATGCGTGCGACCGCGTTGGCCTGCTGGTGCTGGACGAACCGTTCGATACGTGGAAGGCGCACAAGGTGAAGTTCGATTACGGCAGCGACTTCGACCAATCGTGGAGACACGACATTTCCGGGATGGTGCTGCGAGACCGGAATCACCCTTCGGTCGTGATTTGGGGAATCGGCAACGAGATTCCTGAACTGACGGTGGAACGCGGCCGTGAGTTAGCTAAGAATCTGGCAGATCAGGTGCGCTTGCTGGACAACACCCGGCCACTTACGCTGGCATTCCCAGGCACAACCACAGCCCCCAACGCGGAAGCAGTGTTCTCTCTTCTGGACGTCACGGGCTACAACTACAGCCTGCAGACAAGCTATGCGGATGACCATACTCGACTTGCCTCGCGCATCATGCTCACGACAGAGTCGTTCCCGGCCTACGCATTTCGCTTATGGAAGATATCGCAAGATAATCCGTACATTCTCGGCGACCTTACATGGACTGCGATGGACTATCTGGGCGAGTCCGGCATCGGCGCATGGTCATATGGCACTCCGGAACAGGCCGGCCAGGCAGCACAAATCGCAGGCGCCATGATGAACACCGGCACTGTCGACAAGATGTTCCTGGGCATGGCCAATGGCGTGGACATGGCGGCGATGATGTCGCAAGGAGCGAAGGATCCGGCGATGCAGGCAGTGATGGCAGTGCTGTTTCATGATTATCCGTGGCACGCGGCGGTTTGCGGCGATATCGACTTGACGGGCTATCGCAAGCCGCAATCGTATTATCGGGACATCCTTTGGAACGGTGGAGATCGTGTATACGCGACTGTCCGCCTGCCTGAGCCGGCGGGCAAGAAGATCATCGCAGCGATGTGGGCCACATATCCGACGTTGCCGACTTGGACTTGGCCGGGGCAGGAAGACAAGAACATGCAGGTCGAGGTGTATTCCGGCGCTGAAAAAGTGCAATTGTTCCTGAATGGCAAATTGATTGGCGAACAACCAACTGGCCGCGAGCAGGAGTTCAAAGCGACATTCTCCGTCCCGTACACGCCCGGCATCTTGAGGGCGGTCGGCCTCCGAAACAATCTTCAGGTTGCCGAAAGCGTTCTGACAACCGCCGGACCTGCGACTAACCTACGGCTAACTCCAGATCGAATAGTGATCGGCGCGGATGGTCAGGATCTTTCATTCGTCACGGTCGAGGCAGTAGACGCGCAAGGACGGCTGCAACCGCATGCGGACCAGGAGGTGCATTTCGCGATCGGCGGCCCTGGTGTCATTGCCGCGGTAGGAAATGGGGACGGGCAGGACCCAGCTTCGTACCAGGGTGACCGACGCAAGTTGTATCAGGGACGCGCACTCGTCGTGATTCGCTCTTCGAAGCAGCCTGGGCCGATAACGGTAACGGCCAGCGCCCAGGGTCTAACGAATGGTGTCGGAACGATTCAGACGCAAGCGATGGAGCCCCGCGCGGAACTGCGCTGAGGAGACAATCGGCGCCAGGGCGATAATTAGGCTTTCAGCTATCAGCCAAGCGGGGACAGGACGGGTTTGGCGAGTGGTTCGTTGCAACGGATCGAGCGCTTTAGCCTTGGCCGCTGATCATCACTTCCAGAAATTGCCGACTGTTGATGATCCTGGCGTCCTTGTAAGGCTTGGTGAAATCTTTGGTGTTGCCTGTGACAATGTAGTCGGCGTTGGCGGCGTTAGCGCATTCGTAAAAGCGATTGTCTGAATCGTGCTTGGAGACCGTCAGCACTTAAGTGGGCCAGACCATGGTTGCCTCTGCTTCGACGAGGCGCAGTAGCTGTAACACATCCTTTGGATTTAACCGGGCAAACTTTGGACGACGGAACACTTCACGGTATTCACGTTGGTGTCAAGAACGATGCGAGGGCGGCTCATTTCTCCTGTCCCGCTTAAGTCGGACGGCGCTGACCTCGGCGTCGATCTCCCGTTCCGTCAGTTGATCCAGGCCTGCCAGCTTGGCGCTTTGCTGCACCGCTCGCAGAGCCGCGACGAGATCGTAGTTGACCGGGTTGTCCTGCTTTTGCTCGTACTGCCTGAGGGCCTCCCTGACGAGTTCGTTTAAAGTGCGGTTTTCCCTCTTGGCCAAGCGCGCAGCACGCTTGAACTGGGCGGCTGATACATCGCGATCGGCGGAAGCCTCGCGCACGCCTCGGAAGCCTCCGGGAGCGTCTGGGGAAGCGTTTTGATAGCCCCGGATCAATTTGTGGACTCTCGGACCAAATGTGCGAACGTCCCCATTTCCTATCGTGGCTGTGCCGGCCGTGCCGTTAACGCACTTTGTGACAAACCAATTCAAGTTTGGACGTTTGGGTTAGGTCTGCCGCTTTGTCGGGCCGACTTCGATCCCAGGGAACGCCACACCACTGATCGATGGTATCGGGTTCGGCGCCAACGCCACTATAGTTAGTGAACTGAATAAACAACGGCCAGTTTTTGTCCTTAGTGGTGTACATCAGCGTCTTCCCGCCCGACCCAAAATCAAGGCGGACCTCGGTGTACGATTCACCTAGTTCTCCAGTCACCTCAAAACTATGCATGCCCGGGCGGAGGCGGCTCACCATGTCGTCGTACGGGCTCCTTCGGAGCAGGAATTGTGCCCCTACCAGGCATGCGACGATGACGATGGCGACACCGATGCCGATCACCATTGTGATCCACAGGCGGCGGGCAGAGTTTTCGCTCCGGGCGCCCGAGTATGAGCGGAGGAACTGCTCGCTCACGCCGTTCCTTCCTCGTCAGGCGACATGCGCAAACTCCTCGATAGGTCACGGCTGCGGTGGCCTGGCGAGCCGCTACGCGGCCCAGCATCCCACATCTCGTGGGAATGCTACCACAGCGGGAGGCCTGGGGGACGGGAAGCCTGGGGGACGGTCCGCTACGGGAAGCCTGGGGAAGCCTGGGAAGCCTGGGGAAGCCTGGGGGACGGTCCGCTATGGCACGAAGCGGGGATCGCCACCTGAGCGCCCGCGCGTGCCGCGCCCAGCGCCGGGGGAGCCCGCCGCCGTCCCTCTTCTGCGTCGGAGCAAGTCCTGAGGCCAAGCTGGAGTTCCGGTTAGAGGCCGCAGGGAGGCAACCAACACCCGGGCGGCGCCACGGACTCCAGTTTCTTCGCACAGCCTTACCGTGCATTTGCAGCTTCGTGCCATGGCAGACTGTTTGAATGTATAAGTGCCAGGGAGGAGCGCTTGGTGTACAAAAAGCTGAACTCAGCGAAAGGCTGATTCAGAGTCAAAACCCAAGGAGGCTCCTCATGGACAGTATGTATTACGT
>Ga0181537_10001326_pt1 | contig 22883 bp, 32 predicted proteins | sample PEATcosm2014_Bin_39_FD_119765 | JGI IMG/M metagenome (GOLD analysis project Ga0181537, IMG submission 119765) | Peatland microbial communities from MTU Mesocosm Facility, Houghton, MI, USA - PEATcosm2014_Bin23_10_metaG | ecosystem: Environmental > Terrestrial > Soil > Wetlands > Peat | place... | reverse complement strand
CCTTCGATATCGGGAAAGAAACAGATGCCCGCCGGGCGCTGGCAGAATTCGTGCGGGCCGCATTGCAGCGGAACGAAGCCGCCGCATTTCGCACCGACGGCCGCACCGGCAGGCGTGCTCGCCAACCCTGCCGCCAGAACGCCAGCCACCAGAACGCAGGCCAGCGCCAACGTTCTTAGATATTTCGCTCGAAGATCTTGCGCGATGAAATTTGACATGGATGCCCCCCTTGTTGGCGCGGCCGACGCACGCGGCCTTGCCGTGCATTGCGCGCAAAACATTGCACAACTTAAGCGATAGCGCAATCCGTGCCCTCCCCCGGTTTCCCTCCGCACCGATGGCGATGCCTTGCCTCGCCCGGGCGGACGTGGCTTAACGGCGGCCCCCTTCATCGAGGAGACCTTAACGATGCGAGCTTTCATGCGTTTGACCTTGGTCCCGCTTGCCGTCGTCATCGCCCTCGCCGGCGTCAACGCGGCGCACTCGCCCGCCGCCGCACAAACCGCAGGAGTTCCCGTGACCACGCCATCAGGCCTCACCATCATCGACACCAAAGTCGGCACCGGCGCGTCGCCGAAAACCGGCCAGATTTGCGTCATGCATTACACCGGCTGGCTTTATGTCGACGGCAAGAAGGGCGCGAAATTCGACAGTTCGCTCGACCACGGCCAGCCGTTTGAGTTTCCGATCGGGGCGCACCGCGTCATCGCCGGCTGGGACGAAGGCGTCGCCACCATGAAGGTCGGCGGCAAGCGCACGCTGATCATCCCGCCCAGTCTCGGCTACGGCGCCCGCGGCGCCGGCGGCGTCATTCCGCCCAACGCCACGCTGATGTTCGATGTCGAATTGCTGGGGGTGAAGGGTTAGCGGGCCGCCCTCAAGGCCGCCCGCTACTCCGCCGCCGCCATTGTCGCGCGCGGCGTCACCATCGTCACGATGGCGCCGGCGCTGTCTTCCGCGAAATCGGGATCGCGCTTGAACTGCTCGAAGCTGCGCGGCGTGGGGATCGCTTCGCCGTCGTTTCTCATCAAGGCGAAATGTCCGGCGAGCGCTTCGGCGGCGTTGACGACGGCTTCCTCGAATGTGTCACCGGCAGAGACGCAGCCGGGAACGTCGGGGAAGCTCACGCCGTAACTCGTCCCGTCGTCCTTGTGCACTAAGGCGATATAGCCTGCCGTCGTCATCGCCGTGTTTCCTTCAAGCCAGCCTGACGATAGATCGATCTCACGATCTTCGGATGCAAGTCCCGGCGCGGATGCGGAATGGTCACCTTGCCCGGCTTCAACGGGTGCTTGAAGTGATGATGACTCCCGCTCGCACCGACGAAGCGCCATCCGTCCGTTTCAAGCTCGCGGATGATATCACGCGAATCTTTTGCCCACCGAACGCCCCGTGCCCCCAAAAGTTGCACGGGCGCTTCTACAATGCAACCTGGGCGAACGCCTTGCCCGGATTGCGCGTAATGCAATCCGGGCGCGATCGACTCAGCGCGTCGAGTTTTCGCGAAATACCTTACGACTTACTGGCGTTCCAGCGTCCGTTGTACTTGAACTCCGGCGCCGCTTTCAGTTCGGCCTTGGTCGCCTCGGTGGTGGCGTGCCATTTTTGGTCGCCGCCGTTGTAGGAGACCTTTATGTCGTTCGGATTGACCGCGATGTAGTGCGTGTCCATGCCGAGGAACCCGCCGACCGAGAGCACGTAGGCTTGCACGCGGCCTTGCGCGCCCATCGCGATGTCCTTGATCTGACCGATATTTTGCTTGGCATTGTTATAGACATCGAGGCCGATGAGGTTCGAGGTCAAATCGTCGTTGCTGGCGACCGCGACGAATTGTTGCGAACCAGTCGAGGATGCCATGCCGCCATTGGCGGACGCGTTCCCGCCGCTCCCGCCGTTGGCGCCCGAAGTTCCGAGTTCCGAAACCTCGGTCACCGAATCCGGGCTCACGCTCATGACCACGGGGTTGCCGTCCTTGTCCTTGGCGCGGATCATGAAGGAACTCGGCATGATGCGAATGTCGCTAAACCCGGCGCTCGAAAGCATGTCACGCACGTGGCCGCGCAGGGCACCCGCGTTCGCGGAACTCGGACTGGCGTCGGTTTGCGCCGCCGGCGGCGTCGTTGCAGCCGGCGTCGTCGATTGCGCCATAGCCGCCGCCGGAACCAGCAATAGGGCCGTTCCCGCCGCAATAACTGAAAGTTTCATTGTGTTTCTCTCCTGTGTGTCGCTTGAATCAGCTCCCTTCACACAGGCGCAACGGCTGCCATGCCCGGTCCGTTCCGTGAATTTTCCGTCATGCGACGATGCGGCGATGCGGCAAAGACCGGCGGCGAAGACCGCAGGGTCCGACTCAGGGCAATGCCGCCGCGCGAAAATTGCCGGTGAATCAAAACTTCGAATCCGGCTTGTCGAAATCGACAATGCCTTCGACAGGCAGCGGCGCGATCGCTTTGACTTGGTCGCCGACCTCGATCGTCATGCGGTCCTGCCCCATGACCAGCGGCCCGGCATAGCCGGCCGCGCGGGTGCGCGCGACGATGACGTCGTCGCCGGCGTCGCCGGGTAGTTCCTTCTTGACGATGTGGGAATACGCCGCCAGCCGCGGCCGGGTTTTTGCAAAAATCGCCGCCGCCTGCTCCGGCGTCGTCAGTTTGTTGAGCACCGGCTTGAGCACGCCGGCCTTGGTCATGGCGTCGCTGAAGGCGACGACATTGCTGACGATAAGATCGTCGTTCATGCCGTAGCTGACGACATTGTCGCTGTAAGTGGTGTCGCCGGATAGCAGGATCGAACGGCCCGCCGCGTCGATGCGGTAACCGAACGCCGGATTGCCGTCATCGTGCTCGACCGCAAATGCCGTGACCTTGACGCCGCCGACGTCATAGACGACGCCCGGCGCGATCTCGTGGACCGCGATGTCGAGATAGTCCCGCTTGAAAGTCGGGTTGGCGCGATGCTCGACATCGTGGCCGTACATCAAGCGCATGCCGTCGGCCATTTGTTGCGTGCCTTGCGGTCCCCAGATTTCGAGGGTTTGCTGGCGCCCGAACATGAACCATGGCGTCATCCAGATCGCCGGCAGTCCCTCGATATGGTCGCTGTGCAAATGCGTCAAAAATATCCTGGTGACGCGGCGCGGATCGATGCGCGACAGATAGATATTCTGTAATGCTCCGCGCCCGGCGTCGAACAGGAGGGTCTGTCCGCCGGCTTCGATCAGCGTCGCCATGCCTTCCCGTGTCGGCGTCAGCTCCGGACCGCCGGTGCCGATCAAATGCACACGAACGGTGCCGCCGTCCGCGGCGAGCGCCGCCGCGGTGGTCAGGCCGACGATGCAGGCGGCGGCGAAAAACCGCAGCACGGCATTCGCACTCACGCAGGAAGAAACCCGGTCCACGCGATCCTCCGACATTTCCCCGTGCCGCGGCAGCCGAGGTTGCGCCATTGTACGGTGCTTGGCAACGCGTTACTGTCCGGCACTGCATTCCGATTCCATCCGCCTCGGCCCGGCCGGACTATTTTTCCAAAGAGCAAACAGCCGTGACCCGCAGCAATATTCTTTACCTCGTCATCGGCGCGCTGGTCGTCGTCGCCGCCGTGCTCGGCTATCAGGTCTATCAGGATCGCAAACAGCCCGAGGGCATGCGCATCGACCTCGGCCCCAACGGATTGAAGATCGAAAAGAAATAGCGATCGTGCGGCGGCGGGCTTTTCCGTCGCGGCAAAGCACGCTTGCACCAGGGCTCGAAACGGCACAGGCTCCCGGTAGAAAAGAAATCCGGGAGGGATTTATGCCTTGGCACAAAGTGCTGGGCGCGAGAGCGCTGGCAGCCATCGGCTTGGCGATGCTGCTCACGGCAGCCGCCGATCGCGACGCCGCCGCCCAAAGCAAAATCATCAAGCTCGTCGTTCCCTATACGCCCGGCAGCGGACCGGACATCGTCTCGCGCCTGATGGCCGAGGAAATCGCCAAGCAACAGGGTCCGGCCTTGGTGGTCGAGAACCGTCCCGGCGGCGGCACGGTGCTTGGCACCGAACTGGTGCAGCGCGCCGATCCCGACGGCAACACTTTGCTGCTGACTGGAAATTCCTTCGTCATCAATCCGGCGCTCAAGCGCGGCAATTACGACGTCGTCAAGGATTTCGCGCCGGTGTGCTATCTCGCTTCGACGCCGATGGTGCTCGTGGTGCAAGGCTCTTCGCCTTACAAAACGCTGGCCGATCTGATTGCCGCCGCGCGCGAAAAACCCGGCGAACTCGCCTTCGCCAGCGGCGGCCCGGCGTCATCGCTGCACATCGCCATCGAGGTGCTGCGCCGCGCCGCCGGCATCGCCATCACTTACGTGCCGTTCGGCGGCACCGCGCCCGCGATCGCGACGCTATTGGGCGGCCACGTCGCCGCGGTCTGGGCGGATTATCCGACCGTGGTGGCGCAGCTTAAGGCCGGCACGCTGCGCGGCCTCGTGACCACCGCGCATGCCCGCGTCGCGCCGCTGCCCGATGTGCCGACCTTGGCCGAAACCGGCCTGAGCCATTACGAAGCCGACATTTTCTACGGCGTGGTGGCGCCGGCGAATACGCCTGCCGACGCGCTGGGGCAGTTGTCGGCGCTGTTCCTTGCTGCGCTGCACGCGCCCGGCATGAACGAAAAGCTGGCGCAGCAGGGCCTGTTTACGGTCGGCAGCTGCGGCGCCGCGTTCGGCGCCTATATGGCCAAACTCGGCGACGACTATGCCCGCATCATTCGCGAGGCGAATATCACGACCAACTGAGACTGGCTCTGAGACTGCTCCTGCGAGCGCCGGGCGAGATTTGGGAACGCCCGCTGCTTTCGCGCGTTGAATCGCTGCAATTCTCACACAGGAGATTGCACCATGAACCGACGCGACCGCACACTTTTGAACAAGCAGATCGGGAAACTGACCGCCCCGCCTTCCAATGGGCCGTTCATGATGCTCGTGGTCGCGGCGGTATTTGTCGTCGGTATGACACTCGGCGGCTTTCTGGTCGGGTTTAGGGGTGCGCCCGTGCATATCGCGGCGAACGACGCCAAGCTGGCGCTGGCTCTGCCTGGCGCCGCGCCGGTCGTTCGGCAATAGCCCGACATCGTCCACTCGCGGGTTTGGTCGGCGGACCTATTCCTCGGGCTCGGTGGTGAAGAACAACGGATAGCCCTTGCTCTTGCCCAGTTCGGTCGCTTCCTTGGCCTTGGTTTCGGCGACATCGCGCGTGTAAACCGCGATCACGCAAGCGCCGCGTTGATGCGCGGTCATCATCACCTGGTAGGCTTGGTCCTCGTTCATGCGAAAGACCGCCTTGAGCACCTGGACGACGAATTCGCGCGGCGTAAAATCGTCGTTGAGCAAGATCACCTTGTAGAGCGGCGGCCGCTCCGTCTTGGTGCGCACCGAGGTGCGCGGCTTGACCAGGGTTTTGGCCATTGTCAGACCTGCCGCCCGTTCGGGCTACCTGTCGGCAAACTTGCTTCGGCCGGCAATTCAAACGTCATCGATCCGATATAAGCAAGTCCGACGCGGCGTAAAGCCACCTGACGCTTTTATAGCCGCGGAACCGCTCCAGGCCTGTGGCGTTGACCACCGCTCTTGTGCGAGACTTATCGCAGCAAAACGATTGCGGGACCCACCATGAGCATTGTTTGGACGATCGTCATTGGCTTTGTCGCCGGAATTATCGCGCGGCTTTTGGCGCCCGGCCCCAACAACCCGGCCGGCTTTATCCTCACCACGCTTCTCGGCATCGCCGGCGCCTTCATCGCGACCTGGATCGGTCAGGTGATCGGCTGGTACCGACCCGACCAGGGAGCGGGCCTGCTCGGCGCTGTCGTCGGCGCCCTGGTCGTCCTATTCATATGGCATCGGCTGGTGACCACGCGCACTATCCCTGACCCCGGTAGGCGGCGGTGGCTGTAGCCGGCCGACCCACCATCCGGCGCGGCGCCCGGCGTTCGACGACGACGGTGCGGGGCGCGCCAACGCGGCCGGCGATGGTGAAGCGGCTGACTTCCTTGCGCTGTCCCATCTTTAGGACCGCGCTTCGGGCCTCCTCGGCGGTAACTTCCATCAGCGACGCCACGATTTCGATCTGCCCGTCGAGATCGTCGGCGAGGCCCTGCGCCGCCAGCACCGCGTCTTCAAGTGTCGGCGGATCGCGCCTTACCCTGCGGCGGCCATCTTTCGTGTCCCATACCTCGCTCATGTCTTACCTTCTGGCTGCTTGCCGTTTTTTCGGTCTTAGAATCAATTATCAGCCATTTATTGCAGTGCAGCAAGACATTTTGTGCGGTGCACCCACAGGGATATTAACCAAGATATCCAGGCACAAATTTCCCGGCCGCCGGCCGCACGGCCGCCGGTATCCGGTTATGCAGTGGATGTTGCTGAGCGCTAGAGGCGCAGCCGCGCTAGCGCGCCGGCATTTCGCTGAACAGCACGCCGCCTTTGGCCTTCGCCGTCTTCGGGGTTTCAACGAGCGAGATGGTGACCGCCTCGGCTGGCGCGCCGGTATTGTTCATCACCGCGCTGGTGATGTCTTTGACCAGGCCGCGCTTCTGATCCATCGAGCGACCCTCAACCATATAAACGATAACTTCCGGCATGGACTGTCCTCCAGGGTTGCGCCCCGGCCTCCAACACGAGAGCCGGGCTTGCGGCAAAATCGGACGCGTACTATCGGAAAATTCGAGGAGGGGTACAACAGGAGTCCACTATGAAAATGAAACGCTTTTTTGCATTTGCGGCCGGCTTAAGCGCGCTTGGGTTCGCCGTCTCGTCCCCGGCGCAGGCCGATTACGCTGTCGTCAAATTCGATCACGGCTATTGCCGGATCTGGTGGGACAGCGGCGCGACGCCGTGGGGCAACAGCTGGACCAAAATTGCCACTTCGCCCGACTTCGAGGGCGCATGGGCCGCGAAAGATGCGGCGATCAAAAACGGCACCTGCCGATAGGTTAACCGCGCCGTCGTGCATCACCCCGCCGGCCAAGAAGCCAGCCGGCGGATTCGTTTCCGCGGGCAAACGCGCACGATGAGGATGACGACGTCGACCCTGCTTGGCCGGCGCAATAACGCTTAGTTCGGATAATAGGATGTTCCGGCGCGGGCGCTGAACAGATGGCGCAGCACCGATCCCAGACCGGGATCCGGTTTATTCTTGGCATTCGCGTTGTTCGCGACGGCCGGCCCGGTGACACGGCCCTTGATGGGCTTCTTCGGCGCCTCCGCCACAGGCGCAGTCGACACGTCCGTGCCCACATCAGCCGAGGGCGGCGCCTCCGACAGGACCGCAACACCCGGCGGCGATGGCGACGGGAGAACCGCACTGGCGTCGTGAGCATCGTCGCTTTTTGCTGCGCCGCTGCTAGCCAAAGGCGAAGCTGACGGGGCGGCGATTGACGGTGTCGCCGTGGCCGCAGGCGTCTGGACCTGCACTTGCGGAATGTCTGGCGCGCGAACCGCAAGCGCGGCCTGTGCCGGAATGGGCGCTTGGGTCGACAGTTTCGTATCCTGGGCCGCGGGCGCACCGCTCACGGTCACCGCGGCTGCCATGGGCTGCGTGCTGGCAAGCGGCATTCCAGGCGGCAATGAAGGTGGGATCGCGGCGTGCACGCTGGTGACGATGGCGTGCGCCGCCATCGACGTCTGCGTGACCTCGGCAGCGGGATGATCGACCAGCGAGAGCACCACGCCGGCACCGGCCGTCGCGCCGATCGCGGTGGCGACCAGAACGATCCGTGCCGTTCGGAAAAAGCTCGGCGCCGGAGCAAGATAGCCCCATTCCGAACTGAAATTTCCGGCCGAACGCATCACCATACCCCCGCTCCTACGCCGCGCTTGCTGCGCGTCCTTCGCCGCATCGAGCCGAAGCCGAACCGGCACGGCCCACCTTGTTTAACCCCCTGCCGGAGAGCCGGTTCCAGGAGCGTTACGATATGGCTTCGCCCTTGAAGCGGGCAAGCCGCAAAAAGTGCGAAACCTAGCGGCTGTTGCCAAATGGCATCACGTCGACGGCGGCCGGCGGTAATTTCGTAGTGGCCGTTTCACGAAGCTATTGTTACGCACAACTTAGTGGCGGCTATCGGCCAACCGGTTCACGGCGGTGCGCTTGCCGCCATCGGCGCAGCGGCGCCTCACGAAGCCGCGTTGAACGGCCTCGCGCTCGCCGGGCCGACAATGCGCTCGCCTACAGAGGCGAACATATTGCCGATCGCAGAGACCGCGCCGAGTGTGGCGGCCACCATGTGATCCTTGGCGTCAAGCGCCTTGGCGAGCAACGAGTCCGGGTCGCGCGCCAGCCTGTCGGCGGGCGCGGCGGCACTGGTCTGTTGCGCCTCGGCGATCACCAACGGCGCATGGGGTACCGCCGCGACCACGGCGGGCGGCTTGGGATGCGGCGCGGCCGATTTCGGCGCCGCCGCAGCGGCGGCGATATGCCGGATCGGCGCTTCCGCGGCCTTGGCGTCGGCAATCGGTTTGGTATCGGTTGTCTGGACCTCCGTCCCGCGCGCCGCATCGGCGTCCGCAGCCGCGAGGCGGCTCTTCTCCGCCGCCATCTGGGCCTTGAGATAGTCGACGATCACGGCGTGCTCGTCGCGGACCAGCGCCATCATCTCAGCGGACGCCGGGACCACCGCTTCGGTCGCCGGCCGCGGCACGGCGTTATGGCCGAACTGGTACTGAGTGAAGAGGAACCCGCCGATCACGCTGGCCAGCGCCGCGGGCAGAACGTCGTGCACGATCTTGCCGGCAAAGCGCGTCAGCACCACCAGTTGCCGCGAGGCCGTCCAACCCCGCGGCAATGGCTGGTATTCTCGGTCGATTGGTCTTGGCTGCATGATGCCTGGCCCTCTCGGCGATTTTCAAACGGCTGATTGAATTTCAAACACGCGTTCTAGGCAACCGCTGGCCCGGAACAAGGATTTTTTGAGGCAATTTGCCTTTGCAAGCCGCAAATCCGTTACGGGCCCCGGCCAAGACCGCCGACGACCCATTGGCTGATCATCCGCGACAACCCCTCGACCGAGGTTTCGTCGAGGACAAGGCCGATCGGGGGATTGGCGAGCTGTTCGCGATTGCGCAAAAACACGCTGCATTGGCCGATCAGCCAGATCGCCGCGACCATGAGCGTCGGGTTGTCGGCTTCGGGCAGGAATCGACGCATCAAGTCGACGGCAAGGCCCATGAACGGCGCCGCCTCCTCGGTCATCAGGTTGCGAAAAACCGCGGTCGGACGCGCGGTTTCCCAGTTGAAAATCCGCATCTGACGGCTGAGCTCGTCGCGCGCCGTCAGCGGATGAAGCTGACGGCGGACGAACTCGGCGAGCGCTTCCTCGCGCGACATCGCGCCGGTTTCCTGCGCGTGCGCGAGTTGATCCTCGGTGAGAGCCCGAAACGCCGCCCGCAACACTTCGCGATAAAGCCCGTCTTTGCCGGCGAAGTGGTAATTAATGGCGGCTTGGTTGACGCGCGCTTTGGCGACGATGGCGCGGATACTGGTGCCGTCATAGCCGCGCTCGGCAAACAGCCGCTCGGCCGCCTTGAGAATCCGCTCGCGGGTGACCTCGGACGGTCGCGTCATGGCAGGCCCATTTTTCAAACCTTCGTTTGAATTTCAATTAGGCCCTGGCCGCCGACAATGCAACCGCTCGTTTTGCCGAAAGACGACGAGGGCACGGCCAGGCGGCGGCAAACTATTGCCGACGCCCCGGTATCCCCGAACCGCCGTGTCTCATAGTGCGTGGATATTCGCCTGATCGAGGAGCGCGACGCCACGCGGCGTCAAGCGCACGGTGCGCTCGGCGCCGTTATCGATCCGCACCAAACCGCCGAGGATTGCATCTTCCCATACCGAAAGCCGCGGGCAGGTGCTGCGCCAAGCTTCCATGGTCTGGGCATAAGTACGCGGCCGGTCCGCCACCCAGGACAGAAACTGGATCATGATCAGGCTTGCCGCTTGCGGCATCGGGGCCTCCGTCGCGGGGCCTACTATAGCGCGAAACGCCGCCGCTTGCAGCCGCCCTCACGATCCGATTCGGGCTGTGTTGGAACAAAAGTGCCGACGGCGCGTTGTTTGGCGCCCGTTGAAGCGGCCGAAACGCGCCACAAATCGATTGTGCCCAATCGGCAAAAGTGAGATCAATTCCGAAATTTCAGAGCGAGGATTTGCATGTCCGTCCTCATCAGCATCCTGATTACCTTTCTGGTCGTCATTTTGGTTCTCTACCTCGTCAACATGCTGCCGATCGACGGCCGCGCCAAGCAGATCGTGCGCGTGATCGTCATCATTATCGGCATCATCTCGTTGCTGCGCTACCTCGCGGTCTTTTAGAACCGGCGTTGCCGCATTGCGCCGCATCGGGGACTACGAAATCGTCGGCTACGTCATCGTTTCCGCTGACGGCATGATTGCCGACGCGAAAGGCCAGATGCCGGATTCGATCCGCAACGAAGCCGACCAGAAATACTTCCAATCCGGCCTCGATGCTGCCGCCGCCATCGTGCACGGCCGTCATTCCCACGAAGGCGGGCCGCGCGCCGCGCGCCGCAAGCGCCTGGTGCTGACGCGGCAGACCGCGAGCGTGGCGCCCGACTCGTCGCATCCGAACGCCCTGTTATGGAATCCGGTCGGCGCGACGCTCGAACAAGCGCTTGAGAGCCTCGGCGTTGCCGATGGCGTCATCGCCATCATCGGTGGGCCGGAAATATTCAGTCTGTTTCTGCCGCTCTACGCGACTTTTCAACTCTCCCGCGCCGCGCGAGCGCGGATTCCGGGGGGGCTTCCGGTGTTTACGGAATGCGGACCGAATGCGACGCCCGAGGACGTACTGACGCGACACGGCCTAAGTCCCGGCCCGCGCCGCAACCTCGACGCCGCGGCGGGCGTCACGCTGGTGACATGGCGGCGCGGTCCGAGCGCGTCTTAGCAGGCCGAGTAGCGCCTCGGCCTATTTCGGAATCTGCACCAACTCCTTGATCTGGTCCGGCGTCAGCGGCGCGGCGAGGAACTTCTGCGTCACGGCGTCCGTCATAATGGCGTCCAGGCCTTTGATCTCGTCGGTTTGCAGCGCCTCTTTCGGCACAAGCTTAAGCACCCGCTGCACGATACCCGGCGCCAGGCCGGAATAGTCGCCATACACCTTGAGCGCATCCGGACTGGAATACATCCAGTCGACCGTTTCCCGATAGGCCTGCATGAAGCGGACGAGCGCGTCGTGCTTGGCGGTAAGAGTGGCGGCGCCGGTGATGTTGACCCGCACCGCGCGCGTGCGTAGCGCCACCACATCGTTGCCGGTGGCGATGATACGGGTCTTGCCGGCCTCGACGAGATCGAGGCCGAACGGGGCGGCGCCGAAGCCGACATCGACCTGCCCGGTCATGGTTTGGGTGATGGTCGCCGCGATATTGCCGGTCGATTGCGGCTTGGCCGTCAAATGCTCCTGCGCGATCAGCGCCAACAGCGACGCGTGGCTCGACGACCCGGTCAACGAATAGGCCACGGTCTTGCCGTTGAAATCCTGAACGGTGTGGATCGGTGAATCGACCGGAACGTACCAATAAAGATCCGGCGCGCCGGTCATCTCGCTCGAAAGGATGCGGATCGGCGCACCCTTGGCAAACGTGCCGATGGCGGCCGATACGCCGGAGGCGGCGGCAATGTCGATGCTGCCGCCGATGACCGCTTGGATCGATTCCGGACCGGCCGAGGTATAGAGAATATCGAGGTCGAGCCCGTGCTTTTTGAAAATGCCGCCGCGTTGGCCGAGTTCGGCGACGCCGGCGTCCCAGGCCCCGCGCTGCGGGATGGCGACCTTGAGCGTATCGTCGGCCATGGCGTAGCGCGCGGTACTCGCGAGCGAAACGACGGCAAGCAAGAGCACGACCGATCGGCGCATGATTTCCTCCTCCGATGACGGTCCCAAGATGACCCCGGGTTCGCCACCTATTATGATCTTGGCATGACTTTACGCCCGCCCCGAGCCAATTCAAGTTCGAGTTCAACGCTGTCGCGTGTCGTCGCACTCGACTACGAACTCGCGCAGGAGCAGGCGTCGACGCTCGGCCGCTTGGGCCGCGCACTTGAAGCGGCGCTTACGGCGCTCGCCGAATATGACCGCGCAAATGCCGAACACTGCGCCACTCGCGGCAAGCTCTTGGCGGACGCCGGCGACGCGCTGTGGTGCTACATGGTCCAGCGTGAGTGCTGCGGGCTGCGCGACCCACGGCCGGTCATCCGTGACTATCGCGTCCCCGCCGAAGTACAAAATCGCATGGGCGTGTTCGGCGGGCGATCCCGGTAAACTGTCATATACGCTGTACCTCGCGCGCGTACCTTGGCGAGGCGAAGGGGTTGCACGGGGCCTTGCCCGGCGCGGCTTGGCCGTTCCCGTTAAGACATCGGTAACCCTTTTGCCCCACAGCCGGCCACGGCCCACAAGGCTTTGTTCACCGTTGGCAATGCATTGTTACCACTAATTCAGCGGCCTGGCGGAGCCCCAGTATCGATGCGTGCCCTCCCCCTCCTTGACGAACTCGAGGCCGCCCTCGCCGACCGCAGCGTCGCGCGCAGTAACGCGATGCTCACCCGCATCACCGATCTGTTTATCAACGGCGCGGCGCACTTTTCCGAGGATCAGGTCGGCGTGTTCGACGACGTCATGGCCCGACTGGTCGACACCATCGAAACCAAGGCCCGCGCCAAGCTCGCGCACCGGTTGGCGCCGATCGCCAATGCGCCCTCGGCCGTGATCCACATGCTCGCCTTCGATGACGATATCGAAGTCGCCCACCCGGTGCTCGCTCAATCCGAACGGCTCGACGAACGCGACCTGCTGGCGGGCGCCAGCAGCAAAAGCCAACAACACCTCTACGCCATCTCGCAACGCCGATCGCTGAGCGAAGCGGTAACCGAAGTCCTGGTGGAACGCGGCGACCGCGACGTGGTCCACTCGGTGGTGAAAAATACCGGCGCGCGGTTTTCCGACGCCGGCTTCCGCATGTTGGTCAAGCGCTCGACCGGCGACGACGTGTTGGCGACCGAAGTGGGGCTGCGCGGCGACATCCCGAGACCGCATTTCCTGTTGCTTCTGGAGAAGGCCTCCAGCGAGGTACGGGCACGCCTCGCCGCCGAAAATCCGCATGCCGGCACCGCCATCGAGGGTGTCGTGGCGGAAGTCGTCGGCGGCATCCGCAACGACGCGCGCAACGCCTCGCCGGACTTTGCCGCCGCGCAGGCCACGGTCGAGCGGCAGAACCGCATTCGCCGCATCGGTGAAGCCGAAATCTATCAGTATGCGCGCGACCGCAAGTTTGAGGAGACCGCGATCGCGCTGTCGATCATGTGCGACACACCGATCGACGTGGTGGAGCGCGCGCTGCTCGATCCAGGCGCCGAAATCGTGCTCATCCTCGCCAAGGTCGCCGGTCTGTCGGCGACAACGACCAAGGCGATTTTGCTGCTGCGCGCGGCCGACCGCGGCATGTCGGCCAAGGACCTCGATCAGGCGCTGTCGAGCTTCAACCGATTGCAGCCCGATACCGCCCGGCACGTGCTGAGCTTCTTCCGCACCCGCGTGAAAAGGCCGATGGGGCCCAAGGTGCCCCCGGCCGTTGCCATTAACGGCTAGTCCAGCGCCGCGCTCGTACCGGTCCCGCTAGGAGCAATAGCCCGGCTGCACCTGCAGCCAGCTACCATTCGGGTAGCGGTAGTAACAGCCGCCGCGCCACCAATAATAGCCGCTGGACCGCCGCTGCGCTTCCGCGGCGATCACCGCGCCGGTGGTGGCGCCGATCACCGCGCCGGCCACGGCGCCACCGGCATTGTGGCCGATCGCGCCGCCAAGGATGCCGCCGACCGCGCCGCCGACAATCGCGCCGGCCAGCGGATCTTGCGCCGCCGCGGGTGCCACCGGCAGCGAAACCGCCAGCGCCAAAAATAACCCAGCTCCCAACATGGACCTCATGTCCGTTCTCCCGTCTGCTCCCTCCGCACGTCGCGGCCGGTAAGATGCCCCAATACCTCACGAAGATTTAGACGAAGATTTGGCCGGCTCCGAAAATCGATTCCGTCAACGCTAGAATCTTTTTACATCATAACGCTTTTGCCGCTGAAAATCCGACGCGTGCAGTGCCCGCCGCTTCGCGGATACCATCGGTCTCGCGTTTCGCGGAACGATCGGCGTGACGATAAGTTAAAGATTTTCTTGCAGAATCCGCTTGACTCCCTGCTGATTGCATTTATGTGGGGATTTGGCCGCTGTGGGTCGGTTCCTGTGGACTGATCGGGCGGCCTTCGCATTCCGCGGCGCCGGTTCGCCGGCATCTCGGGTTCTTAGCTCTGGTTGGGGAGGACGGCATGAGCCAAAACGCCCTCTTGCGATCGGTGAAGGGCCTGGAGATTCCAGGTACCGCCCGAAAGGAAGACAAGAAGATCAAATTTAAAGTGGCCGTTCCGGTGCCGGCGGATCGGCATCAAGACTTCGAGCGTCAAGAATTTGAGCGCCAAGAATTTGAGCGCCAAGAGATCGACCGCCGGCCGTCCGGCCCCCAACAATTCGTCCCGCAAAGCTCCGACTACGACCCCTCGGATCGAAAAGATCATTTCGCCACGCGAAACGGCGTCCGCTGCGCCGGCGTGCATCTGATCGTCGATCTGCATGGGGCCAAGCGGCTCGACGATATCGAACACATCGAGGCGACGTTGCGCCATTGCGTCGAGGCTTCCCGCGCGACGCTGTTGCACATTCACCTGCATCACTTCCAGCCGAACGGCGTGTCCGGCGTCGCGGTGCTGGCGGAAAGCCACATCTCGATCCACACTTGGCCGGACGCCGGCTATGCCGCGCTCGACGTTTTCATGTGCGGCTCCGCCGATCCGGATGCCTGCCTGCCGGTATTGCGCGCGGCTTTCTCGCCGGAAAACATCGTGGTGCAAGACCTGTTGCGTGGACGGCAAGCCTAAGTGGCACCGCAGAAGCGCTGGATTGCCGAGACGCTGTTCGACGAACTCGGCTTCCGTATGACCTTTCAGGTCGACAAGGTGCTCTACGAGTTGCAGACCGAACACCAGCATCTGGTGCTGTTCGAGCAGCCGTTTTTCGGCAAAATGCTGATGCTCGACGGCGCCACCCAAATCTCCAAGAAAGACGAGTTCATTTACCAGGAGATGATGTCGCACGTGCCGCTGTTCGCGCACGGCAACGCCAGCGACGTCCTTATTATCGGCGGCGGCGATTGCGGCATCGCCGAGGAGGTGCTCAAGCACAAGGCGGTCGAGCGCCTCACCCAGGTCGAAATCGACGAAAAGGTCGTCGAATTCGCCAAGGAGCATTTCCCCGAATTCACCACGCCGGTGTTTGCCGACAAACGCTTCGAATCCGTAATCGACGACGGCATGAAATACGTCGTCAAAACCGACCGGCGCTACGACGTTATCATTATCGACTCCACCGACCCGCAAGGGCCGGGAAAGATATTGTTCAGCCAAAAATTTTATGCCGGCTGCAAGCGCTGCCTGAAAAAGGGCGGCGTCATGGTCACGCAAAGCGGCGTACCGATCTATCAGCCGCAAGAGCTGACGAAAAGCGTTGCGAGGTTCCGGCGGCTGTTCGCCGAAGGAGCCTGCTTTATCGCCGCGATCCCGACCTATGTCGGCGGCCACTTGGCGATGGGCTGGGCGACCGACAACAAGCGGCTGCGGCAGATTCCGGTCAAAACGCTGGCGGAGCGTTACAAAAAGGCCGGCCGTTTCCGCACCCAATATTGGACCCCCGAGGTCCATGCCGCTGCTTTCGCGCTACCTCGTTTTATCGCCGAAGCGGTGGCCAAGGCAGGAAAATTGCGGCGATAAGTTCCCCTCGCTCAGTCACGGAATTGTCTGAGCGGATGTCGGCGGCGCTGCTGATTTCCAGCCGGAATCATGCCGCCTGCTGCCCATCGCACGTCACCTTGTAGTGACCGTTGGGCAAGAATCCCCGCTTCGAAGCTTCGCAAAAGTGCATTAGACTGGCTCGCAGTCAAAAACGCGATTGGGAGGAGACAAGTCATGAAGCTCTATATGCACCCGGTATCGATGACGAGCCGGCCGGTGCGGCTGTTCATCGCCGACAACAAAATCCCGGTGGACGAAGTGGTCGTCGACCTATTTACCGGCGAGCACCACAAACCGGCCTATATGGCAATAAATCCGAACTGCCTCGTCCCGATGATCGAGGACGGCGACCTGCGCCTGACCGAAAGCTCGGCGATCCTCAAATACCTCGCCGACAAGATCAACTCGCCGGCTTATCCGAAGGATCTGAAGAAGCGTGCCAAGGTCAATGAGATGATGGACTGGCTCAACACAAATTTTTATCGCGATTGGGCCTACAATCTTGCCTATCCGCAGCTATTCCCCAATCAAAAGCCGCGCAGCGACGAAGCGCAGGCAGCGACCATCGAAATGGGGCAGCAAAACGCCAAACGCTGGCTGCAAATCCTCAACGACCACTGGATCGGACCGAACAAGCAATATCTGTGCGGCAATGAGGTCACAATCGCCGACTATTTCGGCGTCGCGCTGGTGACGCTCGGCGAGGTCATCCGTTGCGACTTCTCGACCTATCCGAACGTCGAACGCTGGCTCGACAATATGAAAAAGCTGCCGAGCTGGCCCAAGGTCAACGAAGTATTCTATGGCCTGATCGAGTCAGTGAAGGAGCAGCAGTTCCACGCCGTCTAGCTTTGACGGAAAGCCGTCATTTCGGGGCCGAACCAACCGGTCCCGGAATGGCACCGAGCAAGAATGAGGACCTCGCTATGAGTTTTTTTCCCGGCAAAGACCCCGTCCCCGGCGATGCGCGTGCGACCGACGCCGTCGAGCATGTGATCGTGCCGCGCACTGTCGATCTCGGCGGCTTTCAGGTGCATCGCGCGCTGCCGTCGGGGCACTCGCGCATGGTCGGACCTTTCATCTTCTTCGACCATTTCGGGCCGGCGATGTTTCGCGCCGGCGACGGCGTTGACGTCAGGCCGCACCCGCATATCGGTCTTTCCACCGTCACCTATTTGTTCGACGGCGAGATTGTGCATCGTGACAGCCTCGGCACCGCGCTGCCGATCCGGCCCGGCGCGGTGAATTGGATGACCGCCGGCCGCGGTATCGTGCATTCCGAGCGCACTGCGGCCGACCGGCGTGACGGCGGCGAACCGCTGCACGGTTTGCAATTGTGGGTGGCGCTGCCGCTCGCGGACGAAGAGACTGCGCCGTCTTTCGCCCACACCGCCGCTGTCGACATCCCCGAACTCGGCGATAACGGCCTGACGCTCCGTGTCATCGCCGGAACGGCACACGGCCTGCGCTCGCCGGTCGCCACCTCTTCTGACACCGTGTTCGCCGAGGCGCGTCTGAAATCAGGTACGGTGCTACCGATCGACGCCGACTACGAAGAACGCGCCGTCTATGTCATCGCTGGCGAGATCGAGATCGGCGGCGATCGGCACGGGCCGGAGCGGCTCTTGGTGCTAAGGCCGGGCGACCGCATCGCCGTGCGGGCGGCGAGCGATGCCCACATCATCGTGGTCGGGGGCGCCGCCATGGACGGGCCGCGTCACATCTGGTGGAATTTTGTTTCCTCGCGCAAAGAACGCATCGAAATGGCCAAGGCCGAATGGAAAGCCGGCCGCTTCGACACCGTGCCCGGCGATGCAGAGGAGTTCATACCGCTGCCGGAGTGAAACGGCGGGGCCGCAGGAGGACACCGTGAGCCAAGCGGGGAGCAAAGCCATGAGCAAGGCCACGCGTCGTCATACTGCTTTGCTTGCAATCGGAATGCTTTGCGCCGGTGCTGCCGCGCCGGCACATGCGCAGTCGGATTTGGCGCAGGCCTACCGCATCATCGCCGGCAAGAAATTCGTCGATCTCACCCATAGTTTCGGGCCGGAGACGCCGGTCTGGGCCGGCTTCGGGCAAGCAAAATTCTCGCCTGCGGCCGATCCCAAAACCGGCGAGCCCTACACCATCGCTAAGGACGAGTTCCGCGCCACCTATTATCAAATGGTCGGGCAATACGGCACCCATGTCGATCCGCCGGCGCATTTTGACGAGCATGGCATGACCATGGACCAGATTCCCCTCAAGCAAATGATCCTGCCGCTGGTCGTGCTCGACGATACGCCCTATCTCGGCAAGGATCCCGACCACGCCTTCTCGGTCACCGATCTCAAAGCCTGGGAGCGCCGGCATGGCCGCGTCCCGCAAGGCGCCTTCGCCGCGTTGCGCACCGACATGGATAAGGACTGGCAGGCCAACCCGGAGCGCTTCAAGCGCAGCCCGTTTCCGGCATGGGCGTTCGCCACCATCAAATATCTTTATGAGCAGCGCGGCGTGACCGCGACTGGTCACGAGTCGATGGATACCGACACGACCGACAAGATGGATTCGGAAACCTATATTCTCCAGCACGGCCATTATCAGATCGAAGTCATGGCCAATCTCGACAAGGTCCCCGCGACCGGCGCCATCATCGTGGTGACCTGGCCGAAGGTGGAAAACGGATTGGGCTTTCCGGCACGCGCGTTTGCGATTTTGCCTTAGCTCACTTCTTTGCGACTGGGACCATGTGACCGGAAACTCACCTGGGGAACGTCAAGCTATCGGTGTAGTGTCCGCCCGATTAACCTACGTAAAACCCACCCGGAGACCCCACCATGGACAAAATCAATCCGCTCTTCACCGCGACCGCGACGGCGACCGGCGGGCGCAACGGCCACACCGCATCGAGCGACGGTATTGTGAAAGCCGATCTGTCGGTGCCGAAGGCCATGGGCGGCCCCGGCAAACCGGGCACCGCCACGCCCGAACATCTATTTGCCGCGGGCTACGCGGCCTGCTTCGGTGGGGCACTCGATTTTGTCGGCAAGCAGAAGAAAAAAGACGCCTCCAAGGCCACCATCGTTTGCGCGGTATCGATCGGCCCGCGCGAGGGCGGCGGATTCGGCCTCGCCGTCAAGCTGCATGTCGAGGACAAGACGATCGCGCAGGCGGAGCTCGCAGAACTGGCGAAAGAGGCGCACGAAAAGATCTGCCCTTATTCTCACGCCACTCGCGGCAATGTCGACGTCCAGCTCGAGATAGCGGGGGCCTAGATCCGACCGCGGAGACCGGCCCGGCGGCATCCGGGCCGGTCGATCATTTTACGCGGCGCGCCGCTGCGCTCTGAGCCAAGCTTCGACCTCGCGCACGGCCTCGGCTTCGGCAAAACCGTAGCGTGCCCGCAGGCGCCCTATCAGTTCCGCCCGGCGGCCACCGATGCGCGTGACATCCTCATCGGTGAGCTTGGCCCAGTTGTCGCGGACCTTGTCCTTGAACAGCATCCAATTGACTTGAATCTGATCCCAGTTCATCGATTGTCTCCCTGATCGAGGACGGACAAACGACGCCTCACCCGGCGTCGCTCTCGGCGGATAACAGCCGCCCGTTGCGGCTTCAATTCGGCGATATCGGGGTCATTCGGCGATGAATTTTGGTCGAGATCGGGCGGTTCGGGATTGTCAACGTGAAATGCTAGAAAGAGCGTCGTGCCGCCGGCTTTTCGCGGACGGCGTTAAAGATTCTCGAATCCAATCGCGGAAACCGCGCCGGCGCGCCCAACCCCCGATGATCGCTCATGGCCCTGCCCTCTTCGTCTCCTGATGTCGAGCGTTTGGCGCGCGACATCCGCTCCGGCGACCGCACGATGCTGTCGCGGGCGATCACGCTGATCGAGAGCAAGCGCGCCGATCATCGCCGCAACGCCGTCGCGCTCACCCAAATGTTGCTGCCGCAGACCGGCAAGGCGGTGCGCGTCGGCATCACCGGCGCGCCCGGCGTCGGCAAATCGACGGCGATCGACGTACTCGGAAGCATGCTCACCCGACAAGGCCATCGGGTCGCGGTGTTGGCGGTCGATCCGTCGTCGCGGCGCACCGGCGGCTCGATCCTCGCCGATAAGACGCGCATGGCGCATCTCGCCAACGACGACAACGCCTTTATCCGGCCGTCGCCCTCGTCTGGCACGCTCGGCGGCGTCGCGGCGAAGACCCGCGAGACCATGCTGTTATGCGAGGCGGCGGGCTACGACGTGGTGTTGGTCGAAACCGTCGGCGTCGGCCAGTCGGAGATCGCCGTTGCCGACATGACCGATTTTTTCCTGGTGCTGGCGCTGCCGGGCGCCGGCGACGAATTGCAGGCGCTCAAGAAAGGCGTCGTCGAACTCGCCGACATGATCGCGGTCAATAAGGCCGACGGAGACAATCTCGCCCGCGCCAGGCTGGCCGCCGCCGAATACGGCGCGGCGCTGCATATTCTGGCGCCGCATTCGCCGAACTGGTCGCCGCCGGTCGTTACCTTTTCGGCGCTCAAAGGCGACGGCATCGAAGCGCTGTGGGGCCACGTTCTCGACCATCGCCAGCGGCTGACCGCATCGGGCGAGCTTGCCGCCCGCCGCGGCGGCCAGCAGGTGAAATGGATGTGGACGATGCTGGAAGAGCGGCTGTTCGCGCCGTTACGATCCGACCGGACGCTCAAGACGGCATTGCCACGCATCGAAGCCGACGTGGCGTCGGGCCGCGTGGCGCCGGGCGCCGCCGTCGAGGAGATTGCCGAGATGCTAAAACTGTGACCCGCGTCGTCCTGATCGGCTTTGGTCCGTTCCCCGGCGCGCCGTTCAATCCGAGCGCGGCTTTAGTCAAAGCTCTTGCGCGCCGACGGCAACCGGCTTTGGCTCGGATCGACCGCACCACGCACGTGTTCGCGACCACCTATGCCGCGGTCGATCGCGATCTGGCCAAGCTTTTCGCGGCCAAACCCGACATCGTGCTGATCTTCGGACTGGCCGGACGGCGGCGTAAGCTCTGCATCGAGACCCGCGCTCGCAATGCCGTCTCGCTGTTGCTTCCCGATGCCCACGGCCACCGTCCGCAACGCGGCGTCATCGCGCCGGGCGGATCGGCGTCGCGTCGCGGCAACGCGCCCTTTGCTCACCTGCTCGCGGCGGCGCGGGCCAGTGCCGTGCCCGCGCGCTTGTCGCGCGATGCCGGAACCTATTTGTGCAATTACGCCTTTTGGCGCGCTTTGCAGCGGACCAAGGGCGGCCGGCCGTTGGTGCAGTTCGTCCATATTCCGCCGGTTCGGCGTGGTGGACGGCCACGGCGGCGCGCGCGGCATCGTTCGCCGACACTTGCCGCCCTGGTCGTCGCCGCCGAGGCGATCTTGATCGCGCTGGTCGGCGCAAGCCGCCGTTAACCCTCCCCGCGAAAACGCGTCCTGTGCCGAAAGGAAACACGACCTTGGCACATCATTTGATGCGTAGCTCCTTTCATACGGAGTTCGCCGATGAAGATCGACCGCCGCCGCCTGTTCGCCGCTTTCGCCGGCGCCGCTTCCGCGAGCGCCGCGACCCCAGCCCGCGCACGCGCACGCGATGGGCAAGACGGCGATGCCATGCCGCGCGCGGAAATCGATGCCGCCGTGCTCGGCCTTCGCCCGAATTCCGCCGAGGATCAGTCTCAGGCTTTTCAGCGCGCCATCGAGCGCGCGGCCGCGGCGCGCGGCGTGTTGCGGCTGGCACCGGGAGTCTATCGCGCCGGCTCGTTGCAATTGCCGCCATTCGCCGCCATTGCCGGCGTCGCGGGAGCCACGCGCATCGTCATGGCCGGTGGGCCGTCGATGATGTCGTCAACCGGCGGCGACCATATCGCTCTTAGCGGCCTCGTTCTCGATGGTGCAAACATTCCGCTGCCCGAGGGCCGCGGGCTTTTGCACCTGGCTCAGGGCCGCGCGGTCCGCGTCGCCGATTGCGAAATCGTCAATGCCGGCCGCAACGGCATGACGCTCGAAGCCATTGCGGGCGAGGTGACGGGCAATACCGTCAGCGCCGCCGACTACGCTATTTTTTCGAACGACGCCCGCGGTCTAAGAATTGCCGGCAACACCGTGCGCGACGCCGGCAATGGCGGCATTTTGGTCTGGCGCGGCACGTCCGGCGACGACGGCACGCTGGTCATCGACAATCGCATCGAGGACATCGCCAATAAATCCGGCGGCAGCGGGCAGTATGGCAATGCGATAAACGTCTTCCGCGCCGACAATGTCATCGTGCGCGGCAATCGCATCCGCCATGCGGCCTATTCGGCGGTGCGCGGCAACACGGCTTCCAATATTCAGATCGTCGGTAATACCTGCAGCGGCCTTGGCGAAACTGCGATCTTTGTCGAGTTCGGCTTCCAGGGCGCGGTCGTCGCCAACAATATTATCGATGTCGCTGCGGCCGGTGTAGGCGTGGCGAATTTCAAAGAAGACGGCCGGCTCGCCGTTGTACAAGGCAATTTGATCCGCAACCTCATCCGCGGCCGCCCAGACGGCGGCAACGCCGCCGCATTGGGCATTGGTGTCGAAGCCGATACGGTGGTGAATGCCAATGTCATCGAAAACGTCCAAGGGATTGGTATTCAGGCCGGTTGGGGACCGTATCTGCGCAATGTCGCGGTAACCGCGAACCTTGTGCGCGGGACGGATTACGGCATCACCGTTTCGGTGGTGCCGGGCGCCGGCACGGCCGTCGTCGCCAATAATATCGTCTCCGATAGCCGGCTCGGCGCCATCGTCGGGACGGAATGGAATAAAGTTGTCGCCCAGTACCTCGACGGAGACGGCGGCGAGCGCTACACGCAATTGTCGATAGGCGGCAACAGCGTGCGGTAAGCCCACCTGCCATGGCTTAAATCGCCGCCGTCACCCGTAGCGCGCCGACCTCGATGCCGTTCCAATTGGTCAGCACCGGCCGCACGAAGCGTGCCAGCGCCTCGCGTTCGCCATCGGCGAGCGGCAAAAAGCGCGCGATGACCGCCGCCATG
>Ga0181537_10001324_pt1 | contig 22899 bp, 16 predicted proteins | sample PEATcosm2014_Bin_39_FD_119765 | JGI IMG/M metagenome (GOLD analysis project Ga0181537, IMG submission 119765) | Peatland microbial communities from MTU Mesocosm Facility, Houghton, MI, USA - PEATcosm2014_Bin23_10_metaG | ecosystem: Environmental > Terrestrial > Soil > Wetlands > Peat | place... | reverse complement strand
GGCGGCGCCAAGAATCACGCGGTGGTGCTGGAGGACGCCGACCTGGACTTCACCGCCGACGCCCTGATCGGCGCGGCTTACGGTTCGGCGGGCGAGCGCTGCATGGCGATCTCCGCCGTGGTCGCGGTGGGCACCGCCGGCGACCGGCTGGTCGAGAAACTGGCGGCGAAGGCGCGCGCGATCAAAGTCGGGCCGGGGGACGCGGCCGGGGTCGAAATGGGCCCGCTGGTATCGCGCGTCCATCGCGACCGGGTCGCGGGTTACGTGAGCGCCGGCGTGGCGGAGGGTGCGGCCCTGGTGGTGGACGGCCGCAACGCCAGCGTTGCGGGCTTCGAGGACGGCTTCTTCCTCGGCGCTTCGTTGTTCGACCGGGTGACGCCCGCGATGAGCATTTACCGCGACGAAATCTTCGGGCCGGTGCTGGTGGTGTTGCGCGCGCGCACGCTCGCTGAAGCCATCGCGCTGGTGAACGCCAACCCCTACGGCAACGGCACCGCGATTTTCACCGCTTCCGGCGCCGCCGCGCGGCGCTACGCCAGCGAGATCCAGGTCGGCATGGTCGGCATCAACGTGCCGATCCCGGTGCCGATGGCGTTCTACTCCTTCGGCGGCTGGAAGCAGTCGCTGTTCGGCGACCTGCACGTGCACGGTGCGGAGGGTGTGAACTTCTATACGCGCGGCAAGGTCATCACCAGCCGCTGGCCCGACGATGCCGCCGTCAGCGGCGGCCTCAACATGCCGACGCTGGGATAGCTTCCGGCCGCTGGACTACAGCCAGCCGGATTTGCGAAACCGCGTGTACAGAAAGAAGTCGATCAGCACCATGGCGACGATGGAGACGGGGTAACCGTATTCCCATTCCAGCTCCGGCATGTTCTTGAAGTTCATGCCGTAGATGCCGGCAATCATGGTCGGGATCGCGAGCAGCGCGGCGTAAGAGGCCAGGCGCTTGGTGGTTTCGTTTTCCTGCAGCGTAATGAGCGACAGGTTGACCGAGATCGCGGTGGTGACCATGTCGCGCAGCGAGTTGATCGACTGGTTGATGCGCACCAGGTGGTCGTAGACGTCGCGGTAATACTCCTGGGTGCCGATGCACACCTGCGGCACCCGCCCGCCGTAGAGTTTGCCGGTGCCTTCGAGCAACGGGCTGACCGCGTGCTGCAAGGTGGTCAGCTTCTGTTTCAGGGAGTACAGGTCTTCGATGTTGCCGCGCACCGAGGTGCCGGCGAAAATGCGTTCCTCGATCCCTTCCAGCTCCTGCTCCAGCGCGTCGAGCACCGGGAAGTAGCGGTCGACCACCGCGTCCATCAGCGCGTAGAACACGAAACCGGAACCGAATTTCAGCAGTTCCGGCTCGCTTTCGCAGCGCGCACGCACGCCGAGAAAGCCCTGTTCGCTGCGGTTGCGGATCGACAGCACGTAGCCCGGTGCGACGAACACATCGACTTCGCCGACTTTAAGTTCGCCGTCCTTGTATTCGACCAGGTGCAGAACGGCAAACAGCGAGTTGCCGTATTCCTCGATCTTGGGCCGCTGGTGGCCGCTGCGCGCGTCTTCCACCGCGAGCTCGTGCAGTTTGAACTCCTCCTGCATCGCGTCCAGTTCCTCGGCTGCGGCATCGCGCAGCGCGACCCAGACGAAACACTCGGGGCGGCAGACATAGTCGCTGATGTTCTCGGGCGCGATGTCGGCAAGCTTCCTGCCGTCCTGGTACACCACACAATTGATTAGCATGCGTTCTCTCCCCCTGCCTGCCGCCGGACGCCTGACGTGCCGGCGGTACGGGCCGCGCCGATGATACCAGCCTTGCATGACTGCTCGGTGTCGCGCGGTGCCCGTCTCGCGCGGTGCTGCGGGCGGCGCGCGCGGCTGCTAGAATCGCTGCTCCTGTCTCCGCCGCATCGTATAACAATCCATGACGCCAGCCCTCAGCCGACGTGTTGCCGAACTCGGCACCGAAAACGCATTTGTCGTCCTCGCCGAGGTCAACGAGGCGATCCGGGCCGGCCGCGACATCATTTCGTTTTGCATCGGCCAGCCGGATTTCCACACGCCGAAAAACATCCAGGACGCCGCGGTCAAGGCCATCCGCGAAGGCCGCCATGGCTATACGCCTTCAGCCGGCATCGCCGAGCTGCGCGAAGCCGCCGCGGCCGAGATCGGCCGCGTGCGCCATTTGAAAATTTCCCCCGACGACGTGGTAATCGGCGCCGGCGCCAAGCCCTTCATCGCCTATGCGATTCTCAGCGTCACCGATTACGGCACCGGCGACGAAGTAATTTACCCGACGCCGGGCTTCCCGATTTACGAATCGCAGATCCTCGCGAGCGGCGCGGTGCCGGTGCCGATCTACCTGAGGGAGTCGCGCAACTTTGCGTTCGATCCCAACGAGCTCGAGGCGAAGATCTCCGCCAACACCCGGCTTCTTATCCTGAATTCGCCGCACAATCCCACCGGTGGCATCCTCACGCGTGCCGACTTCGACGACATCGCGGCGGTGCTCGCCAAACATCCGCAAGTGTGGGTCTACGCCGACGAAATCTACGGCCGCCTGGTCTACGATGGGGAATTTCATTCGCTCGCGCAGTGGCCCGGCATGCTGGAGCGCACCATCATCGCCGACGGCGCTTCCAAGACCTGGGCCATGACCGGCTGGCGCATCGGTTTCGCGGCGAACCCGACGCTGGCGCCGCATTTCACGCGCTGGATCACCAATACCGAATCCTGCGCTTCGCAAATCAGCCAGTGGGCGGCGCTCGAGGCCCTGACCGGCCCGCAGGATGAAGCCGAGAACATGCGCAAATCCTTTCTCGAGCGGCGCGACCTGATCGTCGGCCTGCTGAACCAGGTTCCCGGCGTGAGCTGCAAGTCGCCGGGAGGCGCGTTCTACGCCTGGCCCAACGTGACCGAAGCCTGCCGCATGACCGGCGCCGCCGATTCCGAAGTGTTTCGCAAGCGGCTGCTGCTCGAGGCCGGCGTCGCGGTGCTGGCCGACATTCATTTCGGCAGCCGCGTGCCCGGCGACGGCCAGCATATCCGCTTCAGCTATGCCGCGTCCAAACCGGCGATCGAAGCGGGCGTCGCCCGCATGGCCGACTTCATACGCAATAACAAGCGCTGAGGCGAGGTGCAGGGGGAGGGGTCGCATGAGCAAGTCCAAGTCTCTTAACGTAGCGATGCGGGCAGCGATGCCACGCCGCGAATTCCTGGCGGCCGCGGCAGTTGGTGCGACAGCGGGCGCGGCGACGCTGGGTTTTCCGATGGTCGCCCGCGCGCAAACCGGACCGCTGACCATGCGTTTCCAATCGGCGTGGCCGGCGAAAGACCTGTTGCACGAATATGCGCAGGACTACGGCAAGCTGGTAAATGATATGAGCGGCGGCGATCTCAGGATCGAAATGCTGCCTGCCGGCGCCGTGGTGCCCGCGTTCGGCCTGCTGGATGCCGTATCCAAGGGTGCGCTCGACGGCGGCCACGGCGCGCTCGCGTATTCCTCGGTGAAAAATCGCGCTCTCGCGCTGTGGGGCTCGGGGCCGGCGTTCGGCATGGACGCCAACATGCTGCTGGCCTGGCACAAATGGGGCGGCGGCCAGGAGCTGCTGGAAAAAATTTATTCCGCGATCGGCGCCAACGTGGTGTCGTTTCCTTACGCGCCGCTCTACACGCAACCGCTGGGGTGGTTCAAGGCGCCGCTCACCAAGTGGGAAGATTTCAAGGGCCTCAAATTCCGCACGGCCGGTCTGGCGGTCGACATGTACGCGCTGATGGGCGCGGACGTAACCAGCCTGCCGGGCGCCGAGATCGTGGCCGCCATCGAGAGCGGCGCGCTCGACGCCGCGGAGTTCAACAACCTGTCCTCCGACCGCGCGCTGGGCCTGCCGGGGGTGGCCAAGGTGTGCATGCTGCAAAGCTATCATCAGAACGCGGAGCAGCTCGAGATCACGTTCAACAAGACGCGCTACCAGGCGCTGCCGGCGAAGCTTCGCAGCATCGCGGCCAGCGCGGCGGACGCGGCATCGCAAAACGCGATGTGGAAGGCGATCGACCGCAACTCCCAGGATTACGTGACGCTGCGGGTGCAGGACAAGGTGCATTTTTACAAGACGCCGACCGCGATTCTGCAAAAGCAGCTCGACGTATTCGACGAAGTGACGGCAAAGCTGCAGGGAGACAACCCGCTGTTCAAGGAGGTCCTCGAGTCGCAGCGCAGGTTTGCCGAGCGCGCGTTGAACTGGGAGCAGGATGTGGTGGTCGACCGCAAGCGCGCGTACGCGCATTATTTCGGCCCCAAGGCCGTGCCCAAGAAGACCTGATTCGAGACCCGATTCGAGACCCGATTCGAGACCCGATCGCGACGGCCGTTTGCCGGGCGTCGCTGCGGCTTGACGCCGCGCCGCGCGCTGTCTAGACTGGGCAGCTGATATATCACCAATATGCCACGGACGCCCGCGCGCCATGCCCGCGCCGGCGACGCGGCGCCGGAGGAGACCATGTCCCATATTCTTTCTGCCGCAGCGGTGGAGCAATTCCGCCGCGACGGCTTTTATTTCCCGGTCCCGGTGCTGAGCCGCGATGAGGCCAGCCGTTACCGGCGAGCGCTGGAAGAACACGAGCAGCGGACCGGCGCGCCCCTGCAGGGCAATTGGCGGCACAAGACCCACCTGTTGTTTACCTGGGCCGACGAGCTGGTGCACAACGCGGCCATCCTCGATGCGGTGGAAGACGTCATCGGCCCCGACGTTCTGTGCTGGACCACCAATTTCTTCATCAAGGAAGCAAGCCATCCGGGCTTCGTGTCCTGGCACCAGGACTCGACTTATTGGGGCCTGGAGCCCGACGACGTCATCACCGCCTGGGTCGCATTCACCGATGCGACGCTGGAAAACGGCTGCATGCAGGTGATCCCCGGCACCCACAAAGTCAGCCAATTGCCGCACCAGGATACGTTTCACCAGGACAACCTGTTGTCGCGCGGCCAGGAAATTGCGGTCGAGGTCGACAAGTCGCAAGCGGTGAGCCTGCTGCTCAACGCCGGGGAAATGTCGCTGCACCACATCAAGCTGGTGCACGGCTCGGAGCCCAACCGCAGCAACGATCGCCGCATCGGGCTCGCCATTCGCTACATCCCGACCTACGTCCGGCAGACCAAGGTGCGCGATTCCGCGATGCTGGTGCGAGGTGTGGACCGCTACCGCAACTTCGATTACGAGGCGCGTCCGCGCCACGATCTCGACGCGGGCGCGCTCGCGACGCACGCCGACGCCGTCGCGCGGCAAGTGAAAGCGCTATATCAGGGCACCGACAAACAGGAATTCCGCGCATGACCGCCGCGACGGATGAGCGCAAGAAACTCACGATCCCCGATTTGCGCGAAGCCAAAAAGGCCGGGCGCAAGCTCGCCATGGCTTCGATCCCCGACTACCCGACCGCGGTATGGGCCGAGCGCGCCGGCCTCGACATCGCCGCCATCGGCGACAGCCTCGGCATGGTGAGCTACGGCTACGCCAACACCCTGCCGGTGACGGTCGACATGATGATCGAGCACTGCCTCGCCGTGCAGCGCGGCGCGCCCAACACGTTCCGCCTGGTGGCCATGCCTTACGGCAGCTACGCGACCGCAGATGTTGCGGTGAGCAACGCGCTGCGCTTCATGAAGGAAGGCGCGGTCGACTGCGTGAAAATGCAGGGCGGGCGCGACAAAACCCACATCATCAAAGCCATTGCCGACGCCGGCGTTCCGGTAATGAGCCACGTCGGCATGTGCCCGCATTTCGTACATACTTACGGCGGCTTCAAGCTGCAGGGCAAGACGGCGGACGAGGCGCTCAAAATAATCGACGATGGCGTCGCGATCCAGGAAGCCGGCGGCATCGGCTTCGAAATCGAGGCGGTGCCGGCGCCGGTGGCGAAGGCGGTCGATGCCGCGGTCGATGTCTTCACTTTCGGCATCGGCGCCGGCGGCGCGAGTTGCGGACAGCTGTTGCTGGCGTTCGACCTGCTGGGCGTATTCGATCAGTTCAAGCCGAAGTTCACCAAGCGCTACGCCAACCTGTCGCAGATCGCGGTAGACGCGCTCAAACAATACGCGGCCGAGGTGCGCTCGGGCAGCTTCCCCGACGCCGATCACGCCTACGCCATGAAGCCGGAAGAAATCGAAAAACTCGAGCGGCAGCTCGGCAAAAAGCTCGCCTAATATTCAAGCGGTGTAGTCGCCCCGGCCTTCGGGGTATTCCCGCTCCCACTCGCGCCCGTTGACGCCGTCGATCGCCAGTTCTTCCACCGTGCCGTCGTCGAGGCAGCGCGCGTTGACGCTGAAGCCGTCCGGGTGCGAGCGCGGCACGTAGAACGACTTGACGCCGCACACCGAGCAAAAACGGTGTTTCGCGGTGCGGGTATTGAATTCGTAGGTCGTGAGCACGTCCTCGCCGGACAATAGCTTGAAGCGCTCGGCCGGCACGATGAGGTGCAGGTAGCCCGACTTGCTGCACATCGAGCAGTTGCATTCCAACACCTGCAGCCTGGCCGGCGCCAGCACTTCGAACCTGACGCGGCCGCAATGGCAACCGCCGCTGTGCGTGATCATGTTGCCTCCTGTTCCTGCAATTATCCCACGCTCTGGTGCGCGTTCATCCCCGGACGCCAGTGGTTTTTCAATTGACGCCCCGCACTGACATCGTGCAAGCCGATGCGCGGCTGCATGGAATTGGGGCATTTCAAAAGATGTATTCGGACAATCCCCATTGATTCTCAATGAAAATTATTTGGCACGTTTGTTGCCAGATGAGTCGCGGGAAGCGATGTCGTATCGCCAACCGAAGGGTCGCTAGGGTTCCGGTTGCGTATCGATGTCGGCGCGCAACGCCTGGTCCAAGAGCAACCGGCCTCAAACGCCCACGAAGGCGTTCAGGCTCCACGGCGGGACAAAAGCCCGGGAGATTCACTTCGAGGGTGAGGTGGTTTCCCAGCCGTAGTTCCACTCAATGGGAGCCTGTGGTGCTGCACGATCCGTTGCCTTCTTGCTGTGCCCCCAACTGTCATTCCTTTGGCATCAGCCCGGCTGCGCGTTCGCGCCCCGCCCTTGTGTCGTTGCCGCTGCCAGAGCCTGCGAATGCGCGCAGCGCTCGCCGCCCGCCCTTTCTTATCTGCTGCCTCCCGCTTTTCCCTTCTTGTCTCGTCTTAGGAGCCCTGTCATGAAAACGCGCGCTTCCTTCCGCTTAGGCTTGCTGTGCCTGTTTCTGTTTGCCGCAGCCGTAAACGCCGACGAACCCGCCAAGCCCGTGGACCCCGCATCGGCGGACAAGCCGCCGGCAACGCTGGTCGCGCAAGCCGCCTCCAGCGCGGCGCCTGTCAGCGCCGAGATGGATCCCGGGGGCAACGTGGCAATCGAAAAAGTCGTCGTCACCGCGCAAAAGCGGGCGCAGGATGTGCAGGCCGTCCCGGTCAGCATTACGGCGATCAGCGGCAAGGAACTGCAGGCCGAGCAAATCACCAACTATGAAGATTTGAGCCGTGCGGTGCCCGGTGTCTCGTTCAATTCCGGCTACGCGAGCGAGGGTCTGACCAACATCGTGATCCGCGGCATCAGCGCCACCGGAGGTTCATCCACTGTCGGCCTTTATCTCGACGACGTGTCGATCGCGACCAAGAATTTCTACGACCCCGGCTCCTTCTTGCCGAGGTTTCTCGATTTTCAGAGCATCGAAGTCCTGCGCGGACCGCAAGGCCAGTTGTACGGCGACAGCTCGGAGGGCGGCACCATCCGCTTCATTCCGACGCCGCCGCACATGTACAACTTCGGCGGCGAAGCCGCGGTCGATACCTCTTATACCCAGCACGGAGGCTTCAACTACAACACCACGGGCATTCTGAATCTTCCGCTCAGTCCGGGCGTGGCCGCCTTGCGCGGCAGCATATTTGCCTCTTCCGACAGCGGCTGGATCGACCGCTACGCGGACAACACCAATTTTCAGCAGGAGACCGCGCAAAGCCAGGGCCCCCTGATCAGCAAGGGCGTGAACCGCGAAAGCGACCTGACCATCCATCTGCTCGGCAAAATCACCCCCGGCGGCGACTGGACCATTACGCCCGCGTATTTCCACCAGCTCGCCCAAACCTCCGACAACGATGCGTTCTATCCTCCGCTTGGCCTATTCAACCAGAACAAGGAAGTCCAGGAGCCCGCGCACGACAAAGTCGACCTGTTCAGCCTCTCGGTAAAGAAGGGCTTCAAGGACTTCGACTTCACCTCGGTCACGGGTGTGTTCCACCGCGATTTCCAGCGCCAGGAAGACGGCACCTTCTTCAACAGTACGGCGTTTGCCGAATTCTTTCTGGATCCGCTGTTGCCGCAGATTTTCCCCGGCAACGCCGCCCAGCAGGCGCAGTACCAGAACCTGGACGACACCATCATTGCCAACCTGCCTTCCACGGTCCATTTTCATACCAATTACCGGCAATTCAGCCAGGAACTCCGTTTATCGTCGTCGGAAGATTCGAAGAGTCCGCTGAAGTGGGTGGGGGGCGTCTACTACGCGCAACAGACCATCCATAACACCGACTTCCAGCAGATCCCCGGAGTCGATACCACGTTTACCAGGATCTACGGTTACAGCCTGGAAAACTCGCTGGTGGAATCGACCTTCGGTGCGCCGGGGCTCACGCTGTTCCCCAACGATATCGACGAATCCGACGACCGCACCTATCAGGAACGCCAGTTTGCGGTATTCGGCCAGGTCGATTATGACCTGACGAACACCTGGCACCTCGGCCTCGGCGCGCGCTACACGCGGACGCATGAGAACTTCAATTCCACCGAAATCGGCTTTTACCAGATCGGCAACATCAGCCCGTACTACCAGGAGGGGACCTTCTATTCGGTCACGCCGAAAGTTACGCTCAGCCATGACCTCGCTCCGGACAACAAGGTGTACGCCTCGTCCGGCGAGGGCTTTCGCAGCGGCGGCCCGACCGGTCCCATCGTGTACGGCCCGACCTCGGTTTGCAACCAGGACTTCATGAACATCGGGCAGACCGAGCAGCCGATAAAATTCGATTCCGACCGGCTGTGGACCACCGAGCTGGGCTCGAAAAACCTGTTCTTCGGCAACCAGGTGGAGCTGAATGGGGCGCTGTTCTATACCAAGTGGCATAACATCCAGCAGCAGATCTACCTGCCGATCTGCGGCTACTACTTTACGGCCAACGTCGGCGACGCCAGGATTTACGGCGGTGAGCTGGAAGCGGCGTACCGGGTTACCAGCGGCCTGCGCCTGACGCTGGCGCTTTCTGCGGAAAGCGCGACTATTACCAAAACCAATTATCCCGGGACCATTGATGTCGGCGCCCATGTGGTCGACGTGCCGTATGGCACGCTGGCGGCAGGCGTCGCGTACACCGTGCCCATGTTCGCCGACTTCATCCTGACTTCGCGCGCGAACTACTCATTCACTGGGCATAGCTACGGCAGCTATCAAACGGGTAACTCGAATTATTCCAACCCAGGTTACGGGGTTTGGAACCTGAGCGCGGTGATGGCGAACCGGAAATACGAGTTCATGGCCTACGCCAAGAATGCCTTCAACAACCAGCAGATCATTCAGCAGCCGGAAATCAATACCGTGTTCGAAGGCTATACGGTGCGCCCGCGGACCATCGGCGTGCAGGCCAAGTTGAAGTTCTGAGGTGGAAGTAATCGCGGCAGAGTGAGATGGCGTATTTCTTGCGTATTTTTTGGCCTGGTCGAAGGTGTGCACATGGAAGTGCGGTCGATTAAACAACCAAGGAGCCCGGCAATGACTATCGAATTATCCGCTGCGCGCATCAGGCGCTGGTTCATGGGCCTGGTGCTGGCGGCTGCCTGCGCGGCTGGCGCCGTGCGCACCCACGCGGCCGAGCCGCTCAAAATCGGCTACAGCGACTGGCCGGGATGGGTTGCCTGGCAGGTCGCCATCGACAAAGGCTGGTTCAAGGAAGCGGGGGTTGCGGTCAACTTCGAGTGGTTCGATTACTCGGCGTCGATGGACGCGTATACCGCGGGCAAGCTCGACGCGGTGCTGATGACCAACGGCGACGCACTGGTGACCGGGGCCGGCGGCGCGAAAAGCCTGTTGATCATGCTCACGGATTATTCGAACGGCAACGACATGATCGTCGGCAAGCCCGGCCTCAAGTCGCTCAAGGACCTCAAGGGCAAGAAGGTCGCGGTGGAACGCGGGCTGGTCGAGCACCTGCTGTTGCTGAACGGGCTCAAGAAAGCAGGCATGAAAGAAGCGGACGTGGTATTGGTCAACGCCAAGACCAACGAGATGCCGCAGATGCTTGCCTCGCCCGACGTCTCCGCAGTGGGCGCCTGGCAGCCGATTTCCGGCGAGGCCATGAAGGCGGCGCCGGGCTCGCGCCCGCTTTACACTTCGGCCGACGAGCCGGGGCTCATTTACGACCTGCTGTGCGTGAATCCCGCGACCGTGAAGTCGCGCCGCGCCGACTGGCTGAAAGTGCTCAAGGTCTGGGACCGCGTCGTCGCTTATATCGAGGATCCGAAAACCCAGCCCGACGCGGTCAAGATCATGGCGGCCCGCGTCGGCATTTCTCCGGAAGCCTATTTGCCGCTGCTGAAAGGGGTCAAGCTGCTGAGCCTCACCGAGGGTAAAAAAGTGTATGCCAAGGGACCGGGCTTCCAGTCGCTTTACGGTTCGACCAAGGCGGCCGACAGCTTCAACGTGGCAAACGCGATTTACAAAAAGCCGGAGAACATCGATGCCTATATCGACGCCTCCTTCACCCTGGCCAAGTAGCTGACCGGGAAGAGCGTGGGGCCGACGCAGCAAATTCCGGCATGATTTCCAGATGGCTTGGCGGCCGGGTGCAATCCGGCTCTGAGCCCGCTGCGCGCACCCGCACCCTGCTGGGCATCGGCTCGTTTTTATTGCCGCTCCTGATCTGGTGCACGGTGAGTTACGTTCCCTTTGTCTGGCATCCGAAAATGCTGATTACCGACGCCGGTGGTGTCGACTATTTCCAGGCCGGCATGCTGGTGGACAAGGACGTGTTCCGCGACGAGGCGGCCAACATGCGGCAGCAGGGACTGCCGCTGCCATCCGGCCAGCCGGCCAACCCGATCTACCTGCCGCCGCCGCACCGGGTGGCGATGGCGTTCTACACCGCGTTCACCACGGCGCCCGAGCAGAAAGACGCGCCCTGGCTGCATGAGAGCCTGTGGCACAGCATCCAGATCATATTCTGGGGATTCGTGATTTCGTCCGTGATCGGGGTGCCGCTGGGAATCCTGGCCGGCACCTACGTGACAGTTTCGCGGCTTACCGAGCCCTTCATCGAATTCTTCCGCTACCTGCCGGCGCCCGCGTTCGGCGCGCTGGCGGTCGCGGTGCTCGGCATCTACGACGCGCCGAAAATTGCGATCATCGTGATCGGCACCCTGTTCCAGCAAGTGCTGATTATCGCCAACACCACGCGCAAGCTCGATCCCACGATCCTGGAAGCGGCGCGCACGCTCGGCGCCCGCGGCGGCAAAGTGCTGACGCGGGTGGTGGTGCCGGGAATCATCCCGGACCTTTACCGCGACCAGCGCATCCTGCTTGGCTGGGCCTGGACCTACCTCATCGTGGCGGAACTTATCGGCACCAGTTCCGGCATCACCTGGTTCATCACGCAGCAGGCACGCTACCAGCATTTCGAAAATGTCTACGCCGCAATCATGATGATCGGGATCCTGGGTTTCGGCACCGACCTCCTGCTGGCGCTGGCCGGCCGCCGGCTGTTTCCCTGGGATCGCCCGCAGCATGGACGCTGACAAAAACTTTTTCGGATGCGACCACGGATGACCACGGACCTCCCTGACTATTTGCGGCAGTCCGATGCGGTTAAAGCGCGCTTCGAACGCATTCGCAGCCGCGAGGTCATCCTCGAAGTGCGCAAGCTCGATAAGAGGTTCGCTGCGCGCCAGGGCGAAGTGGAGGCTTTGCGCGGCATCGACTTTAAAGTGCATCACCGCGAGTTCGTATGCGTGATCGGACCCTCGGGCTGCGGCAAGTCGACGCTGATCCGCATTCTTGCCGGCCTCGAACGGCACAGCACCGGCGAAGTGCTGATCGACGGCAATCCGGTGACCGGGCCGGGGCAGGATCGCGGCATGGTGTTCCAGGGCTACTCGCTGTTTCCCTGGCTCACCGTCAAGGGCAACGTGATGTTCGGGCCCAAGATGATAGGACGCGGGCGCGACGCCGCCGAAAGCGACGCCCTGATGTGGCTCGACCTGGTCGGCCTTTCCAAGTTCGCGCACGCCTATCCGTTCCAGCTCTCGGGCGGCATGCGCCAGCGCGTGGCCATTGCGCGCGCGCTGGTCAACCGTCCGCGCATCCTGCTGATGGACGAGCCGTTCGGTGCGCTGGACGCGCAGACCCGCTCCAGGATGCAAGCGCACCTGCTCGACATCTGGCGCAACATCGACATCACGATCCTGTTCATCACCCACGACCTCGACGAAGCGATTTACCTCGCCGACCGCATCCTGGTGCTGAAAGCCCATCCGGGCGAAGTGCAGGAGCTGATCGAAGTGCCGGTGCCGCGTCCGCGCAGCCCGGCACAGTTTACGGCTGATGAATTCGTCGCCACCAGGACGCGGCTGGAGTCGCTCATTCACCCGCCGGTGCTGCCCGAATCGGAGGACGAGCAGGCGGTCAAACCGCATCTCATCCGTTTCACCGACGTCAACGACAACGTCGAATAAGGAGCACGCCGATGCGCTGGTCCGATCTGACCTGGTCTGAAATCCCCGCTGCCTTGAGCCGCGCCAACGACGCCGCGATCCTGCCGGTGGGCGCCACCGAGCAGCATGGGCCGCACCTGGGTTGCGGCGTCGATGCGGTGATCGCCGAAGAACTCTGCAACGCGGTGTCGGAACAAACCGGGGTGCCGATGCTGCCGACGCTGCCCTACGGCTGCTCCATCGGCCACAGCCGGCGCTGGCCGGGGACTCTTGCGCTGCAACCGGTAATGATGATCGAGCTGGTGAAGCAGATCGGCGACTGGGCCTACGACAGCGGCGTGCGCCGCCTGTTTATCGTCAACACCCACGTCGGCAACGCGGCGCCGCTGCGCTGCGCGCTGGAACTGCTGCGCGCGGAACACGACGGCATGATGGTCGCGGTGATGAATACCGGGGCCATCAGCGAGCGCGTGCGCCAATTTCATTTTGCCGACGCCGACGATTGGCATGCCAACGACGCAGAAACTTCGCTGATGCTCGCCATCGCTCCGCAACTCGCGCGCCCCGAATTGTGCGCCGGCGCCGACGATGCGGATCGTACAGCCGGCTGTGTTTTTGCCCACCCCGTCAACAGTACCAGCCTGAACGGTGTCACCGGCGCGCCGAGCCGGGCGAATGCCGACAAGGGCCGTATCGGATTCGAATGGCTGGTCGAGGATTTGAGCGCCCTGATACGCAAAGGGCTCGCTGAGACGCCGCCGCTGCAATACGGTTACGGCTCGCATTTCGCCGACGGCGCGTGACATCATCCAACTCGGAACAACCATGCAATCCAGCGACGGACTGACAGCCCTGCAACGCGAGTTATCCGACAAGGGCGTGAAATACTGCATCGGCGCCTATGTCGACATCCACGGCGTGCCCAAGGCCAAGGTGGTGCCGATCGCGCATTTGTCGCAAATGGCCGCGGGTTCCGAACGCTATACCGGCTACGCGCTGGACGGCCTGGGGCAGGCGCCCAACGACGACGAGATCACCTCGGTTCCCGATCTCGACCGCGCAGTGCAATTGCCGTGGGAGCCGAAAATCGCCTGGATGCCGGCGGACAATTACTTCAAGAGCGAGCCGTATCCGCTCAACACCCGGGTCGCGCTGAAGAACCAGCTGGCGGCGGCCGCGGCCATGGGTTTTGGCATGAACCTCGGAATCGAGTGCGAAGTTTTCCTGCTGCGGCAGAACGCCGACGGCAGCCTCGCGGTGCCGGATGCCGACGACAAGCTCGCCAAGCCCTGTTACGACGTGCGTGGTTTCACCAATAACTTCGCCTGGCTCGACCAGATGGCGACGGCGATGAACGGGCTCGGCTGGGACCTGTACTCATTCGATCACGAGGACGCGCACGGCCAGTTCGAATTCGATTTCAATTACGCCGATGCGCTCACCAGTTGCGACCGGCTGATTTTCTTCCGCTACATGGCCAAGCATTACGCGAAAGAGCAGGGCCTGCTCGCCACCATGATGCCCAAACCCTTCGCCGACAAAACGGGGAACGGCGCGCATTTCAACATGTCGCTCTACGACCTGAGAGTCGGTAACAACTTGTTTGCGTGCAAGCCGGGGGACGATCCACGCGGGATCGGCCTCAGCGAACTCGGCTATCAGTTCATCGCCGGAATCCTCAGGCACGGGCGTGCGCTGTGCGCGGCGTTTGCGCCCACCGTCAACAGTTACAAGCGGCTGGTGCGGCGCGGTGCGATGAGTTACTTTTCGTGGGCGCCGGTATTCAATTCCTACGGCTCCAACAACCGCACCAACTCGGTCAGGGTGCCCGCCGGCGGCGGCCGCTGCGAGTCGCGCAACGCCGACGGCGCGGTCAATCCCTATCTTGCCGCGGCGCTGGTGCTGGCCGCCGGGCTCGAAGGCATCCGCGAGGGGCTGGACCCCGGCGAGCCCAACGACGACAACCTGTACAATATCACCGAGGAGGAGCGCCGCGCGCGCGGCATCGAATTCCTGCCGCAGACCTTGCAGGAAGCGATTGCCGCCTTCGCCGCCGACCCGCTGACCGAGCGGGTGCTGGGCCGCGAATTGCGCGACGAATTCATCCGCTATAAGAGCGAGGAATGGGAAGCCTATCACCTCTCCATCAGCCGCTGGGAAGTCGAGCGCTACAGCTACATGTTTTGAGCCTGACGATGACCTCGCCCTTCGAGCCACGCCTGTCATGAGCGCCGCCGCTCTCCCGCTCTGGGAATACTCGGTGCCCGCCGGTACCCATTGGTCCGGCCTGCTGCGCCGCGGCGTTGCGCTGCGCCTGACCGACCTCAATGGCGGCGCCAACTGCGCGGTGATTTTTTTCAACCCTGAACAAAAGCTCGAACGCTACAACATGCCCGATACGCTGAAGGCGCAGCACACCGGCCTCATTACGCGCGGGCATTGCCTGTATTCCGACATGGGCCGCATATTCTGCTCCGTCGTTGCCGATACCGTGGGCTGGCACGATCCGCTGTGCGGCGTGTCCGATGCCGGGCTGGCGCGCCGCAAATATGGCGAATCGCATTACCAGCAACAACGCAACGACATGATCCGCAACGGCCGCGATTCCCTGCTCGTCGAGCTCGGCAAGTACGGCCTCGGCAAGCGCGACCTCGGACCCACGATTAATTTTTTCAGCAAGGTCACCGCCGATGCGCAGGGCCGGCTCAGTTTTCATCCGCGGCACTCGAAGGCCGGCGACAGCGTGGACCTGCGTTTCGAAATGAATACGCTGGTGGCTCTGAGCACAGCGCCGCATCCGCTCGATCCCGATCCGCAGTACCGGCCCGGCGCGGTCAGGCTCACGGCATTGCGCGCCGCACCCGCCGCAGCCGACGATTATTGCCGCAACCTGTGCCCGGAAAACCAGCGCGGCTTCGCCAACACCGAGCGTTACACCGCACTCGCCTGACAAGCATGGCCCTCACCACGAGCAAGCTCGACCCCGCATCAGCCGCGATCGACGAGACCTGTCTCGCCGGCGAGCCGTGGATCCGCACCATCCGCTGCGGCCAGGTTTTTCGCATCCTCGATCTCGAAGGCAACCAGGCGGTGGACACGCTGTTCTATTCGGCGCACGACGTGGAAGAGCACTACAGCGCGACCGATACCATCATGCGGCAGGCCGCGTTGTACCTGACGACGGGCTCGGTGCTCTATTCCAGCGAAGGCAGGCCGATGCTCACCATCGTCGCCGACACCTGCGGCCGCCACGACACCCTCGGCGGCGCCTGCGCGGCCGAGAGCAACAGCGTGCGCTATGCCCTCGACAAGCTCCACATGCACTGCTGCCGCGACAATTTCGTGCTCGGCCTCATCGAGTGCGGCAGGCAGGATGCGCAGGCGGCGAAGCTCGGCCTGGGCAAGCGCGACCTCGTGCCCAACATCAATTTCTTCATGAACGTCCCGGTCACGCCCGAAGGCGAGCTCAACTTTGTCGACGGCATTTCCGCTGCCGGCAAGTACGTCGAGATGCGCGCCGAAATGGACGTGGTGTGCGTGATTTCCAATTGCCCGCAACTCAACAATCCCTGCAACGCCTACAACCCGACACCGGTGCGGTTGCTGGTCTGGAATCCTCAATAGGGTCCCCGGTCGCCGGACGGCTGCGCGGCCTCACATGTTCAACAAGGTATTGATCGCAAATCGCGGCGCCATCGCCTGCCGCATTCAACGCACGCTAAAGCGGCTACGCGTCGCCTCGGTCGCGGTCCATTCGGAGGCGGACGCCAGCGCGCGTCATGTGCTGGAAGCCGACGAAGCCTATCTGCTCGGGCCGGCGCCCGCTGCTGAAAGTTACCTCCGCGGCGACAAGATTATCGCGATCGCCAGGGCCTGCGGTGCCGGCGCCATCCATCCGGGTTACGGCTTCCTGTCCGAGAATCCCGAGTTTGCCGACGCCTGCGAAGCCGCGGGCATCGCCTTCATCGGGCCGACGGGGGCGCAGATTCGCGCTTTCGGCCTCAAGCATACCGCGCGCGAACTTGCCGGGAACAATGCATTGCCGCTGCTGCCCGGTTCCGGAATTCTAAGCGGTGCCGCTCACGCGCTAACGGAGGCCGCGCGCGTCGGCTATCCGGTCATGCTCAAAAGCACCGCCGGCGGCGGCGGCATCGGCATGCGCGTGGTGCGAAGCGCGGATGCGCTGAGCGAGGCTTATGCTTCGGTGGAGCGGGTGGCAAAAGCCAGCTTTAAAGAAGGCGGCCTGTACCTCGAAAAATTCGTCGAGCCGGCGCGTCACATTGAAGTACAGATCTTCGGCGATGGCAACGGCGGCGTGGTGGCGCTAGGCGAGCGCGATTGCTCGGTGCAGCGGCGCAACCAGAAAGTGGTGGAGGAAACGCCGGCGCCGGGCCTGACGGCTGCCCAGCGTGCGCGCCTGCAGGAAATGGCGTTGCGGCTGGCCGCCTCGGTGAGCTACCGTTCCGCCGGCACCGTGGAATTTGTCTACGATGCCGCGCGCGGCGATTTTTATTTCCTCGAAGTCAACACGCGCCTGCAGGTCGAGCACGGTGTCACCGAGCAGGTCACCGGCGTCGATCTCATCGAGTGGATGCTGCGGCTTGCGTCCGGCGAGTTGCCGCCGCTCTACAGCTTGCCGATACACGCCAGCGGTGCCGCGATCCAGGCGCGCCTGTACGCCGAGGATCCCAACAAGAATTTCCAGCCTTCGTCCGGCTTGCTGACCGCCGTGCGTTTTCCTCAGGGAGTTCGCGTCGACGGCTGGGTGGAAGACGGTTCCGTAGTCCCACCCAATTACGATCCCATGCTGGCGATGCTGATTGCGCATGGCGCCAACCGCGAGGAGGCGCGCCAAAAACTCGCGGCAGCGATCGACGCCAGCGAACTTGCCGGGATCGAGACCAATCGTGAATACTTGTCGCAAGTCCTGGCCGCGCCTGAGTTCGTGGCAGGCCGGCAAACCACGCGGATGCTCGACGCTTTTCATTACCGGCCCGCTACGCTGGACGTGCTCGAGCCCGGTGTCCAATCGAGCATCCAGGACTGGCCGGGGCGCCTGGGATACTGGGACGTGGGCGTACCGCCCTCGGGGCCGATGGACGCGTTGTCGATGCGGCTGGCCAACAGGCTGGTGGGGAACGAGGAAGGCGCCGCGGCGCTGGAACTCACTGCTGCCGGCCCGACGCTGCGCTTCAACTGCGACTGCGTGATTGCGCTGTCCGGCGCGGAAATGGCGGCTAGCCTTAATGGCAAGCCTGTGGCTCTCTGGAAATCCTGCGCCGTCGGGGCCGGCGCCGTGCTCAAACTCGGCCGCGTGCAAGGCGCCGGGTTGCGCGCGTACCTGGCGATCCGCGGCGGATTCCGGGTGCCCGATTATCTGGGATCGAAATCCACCTTCACCCTCGGCAGGTTCGGCGGTCACGGCGGCCGCACGCTGCGCGCCGGCGACGTGCTCCACGTTGAGGCGAAGCGCGGCGGCGATGGCGCGGAGTTGCCGGCCGGGCTGCGGGTTCCACTCGGCCATGCCTGGGAAATCGGCGTGCTATACGGTCCGCATGGGGCGCCGGATTTTTTCACCGCCGCCGACATCGCCGAATTTTTCGCCACCGCCTGGGAAGTGCATTACAACTCCTCGCGCACCGGCGTGCGCCTGATCGGCCCGCGGCCGCGGTGGGCGCGCAGCGATGGCGGCGAAGCCGGGCTGCATCCATCGAACATTCACGATAACGCATACGCCATCGGCGCTGTGGACTTTACCGGCGATATGCCGGTGATCCTCGGCCCCGACGGACCCAGCCTCGGCGGCTTCGTGTGCCCCGCCACCATTATCCAGGCCGAGCTTTGGAAACTGGGCCAGCTCAAGCCCGGCGACACGCTGCACTTCAGGCCAGTCAGCCGCGAGATGGCAAATGACTTGCAGAAGCAGCAGGACGCGGCCGTGCGCAGCCTGGCGGCGCCGGCGTGTTCCGCTTTGCCGGTGGGCGGCGCCACTCTGGTATCGCCGGTGCTGCGCCACCTCGAAATGGAAGGCGAAAAACCCGACCTCGTGATTCGCCAGTCGGGCGACGCGAATCTGCTTATCGAGGTTGGTCCGCTGGTGCTGGATCTCGAGCTGCGCTTTCGCATCCAGGCACTGATGGACGCAATCAAAGCCGATATTGCCGCGGACAGGCTTGCAGGCGTGCTCGATCTCACACCCGGCATCCGCTCGCTGCAAATCCATTTCGACCCGCGCATCGCCGACCAGGACAGCCTGTGCGATACCGTGGTGCGTCTCGAGCAGACGCTGCCCAGTCTCGACGACATGGAGGTGGCATCGCGCATCGTTCATCTGCCACTGTCGTGGGACGATCCGGCAACCCGGCTCGCGATCGAGAAATACATGCAATCGGTGCGTGCCGACGCGCCATGGTGCCCGAGCAACATCGAGTTCATCCGCCGCATCAACGGCCTCGCCTCGGTCGACGAGGTGTACCAGGTGGTATTCGATGCGAGCTACCTGGTCATGGGCCTGGGCGACGTATATCTCGGCGCGCCGGTCGCCACGCCGCTCGACCCGCGCCATCGCCTGGTCACCACCAAGTACAACCCGGCGCGCACCTGGACCCCGGAGAACGCGGTCGGCATCGGCGGCGCGTATTTATGCGTGTACGGGATGGAAGGGCCGGGCGGCTACCAATTCGTCGGCCGTACCGTGCAGATGTGGAATCGCTATCGCCGTACCCTCGATTTTTCGCAGCCCTGGCTGTTGCGCTTTTTCGACCAGGTGCGGTTCTATCCCGTCACCGAAACCGAGCTTACCCGCCTGCGCGAGGATTTCGTCGCCGGCAAGTTCCAGCTCAAGCTGGAGCCGACGAAGTTTCGCCTGCGCGACTATCGCGCCTTCCTGCAAGCGAACGCCGCGTCGATTGCTGCGTTCAAGGCCACACAACAGGCCGCGTTCGAAGTCGAGCGCGAGCAATGGAAAACCGGGGACCAGGAGGTGCCGGCGACCGATCTCATCGCCGCCGATGCGGCGCCCGACGGTGAGCTCGAGCTGCCGCCCGGCGGCCGCGCCATCGCGACCCAGGTAGCGGGCAGCGTGTGGAAAATCGAGGCTCAAGTCGGGGACGCGGTGAGGGAGAACCAGATCCTGCTAATCGTAGAATCGATGAAAATGGAGATCCCGCTCATCGCCCCCTGCAGCGGCCACCTCACCCATATATTCTGCAAGGAAGGCAGCACCGTGGCCGCCGGCCAGAATCTGCTGGTGGTTACCGCAGCAAAGTGAAGCAATCAACTTTGATCAATGATGCAAATGGAACTTCAGCACCAATGGCTTCCCGATGCGGCGTAATATTCGTAGTGGCGCCTCACGGCTGCAGACTGTAACGTCGTCTTTTCAAACCGGGCACAGCCCGCATCATGGAATTCAAGGTGACTGAGCAAGCTTCCAAAGTAGTCCGCACCATGTGCCCGATGAACTGCCACCCTACGCTCTGCGGCATGCTGGCCGAGGTGCGGGATGGCAGGCTGGTGGGCGTCAAGGGAGATGAAGCCAATCCGGACAGCCAGGGCTTTCTCTGCATTCGCGGCCAGGCGTCGCGCGAGGTCATCGATAACCCCGCGCGCCTCACGCATCCGCTGATCCGGGACAATCGCGGCAGCGAGTTCCGTCGAGCGACCTGGGACGAGGCGCTCGATCGCGTCGTCGCCGGCATGAGCCGGCCTGAGGCAGTGGGCATCTGGCCCGGCCACGGCACTTTCACCACCAATTACGGCACCCGCATTAGCGCGCAGTTGCTGGCGCGCTTCGCGAACTTCCACGGCAGCCAGTTCTGGAGCCCGACCATGATTTGCTGGGGGCTGGGCGCGTTCGGCCTGGGACTCACCGGCATGCTCGAGACCAACACCAAGGAGGATATGGGCGAGCATTCGCAGCTCATCATCCTGTGGGCGGCCAACCTCACCAGCCAGCCCAATACCGCGCGGCACCTGCTGGCGGCGAAACGGCGCGGCGCTCACATCGTCACCATCGACGTGCGCCGTACCGAGGCCGCGGCCAAGTCGGATGAGGTGTTGATCATCCGGCCCGGCACCGACGGCGCGCTTGCGCTGGCGATGATGCACGTCATTTGCGCCGAGCAGCGCCACGACGCGGCGTTCGTCGCGAAGCATACCGTCGGCTTCGACGAACTGGCTGCCCAAATGCGGGACTACCCGCCGGCCTGGGCTGCGGAAATCACCGGCGTCCCGGCTGAACGGATCGCGGCCCTGGCGCGGCGCTACGCGAACACGCGGCCCGCGATGATCGTGCTTGGCGGAAGTTCCATGCACAAGGGCGCCAACGGCTGGCAAGCCGGGCGCGCGATTGCCTGTTTGCCGGCGCTGACCGGCAACGTAGGCGTTCCCGGCAGCGGATTCGGCCCGCGCCACGGCAGCGCAGCGCACGGTCGCGGGCTCGGCAGCATTATCGAACCCGGGCGCCGGCGAGTGCCCCAGAGAGTGCCGAGCCAGATGTCCGCGGTCGCGGCTGCGTTGCGTGACGGTAGCATCCAGACCCTGCTGTTGATGGGCACCAACATGCTGTCGTCGTTCGCCGACGCCGGCGACCTGGCGCTGGGATTGCAACGGACCTCGCTCATTGTCAGCTACGACCTGTTCCTCAACGAAACCGCGCGCCGTTTCGCCGACGTGGTGTTGCCGGGCACGGCGTGGCTGGAGGAGGTGGGATGCAAAATGACGCACACGCACCTCTATTTGATGGAGCAGGCGTTGGCGACGCCCGGCGAGACGCGTTCGCTCTACGCCGTGGTCAAAGAGCTGGCCGAGCGGCTCAACCTCGAGGGCTTTCATCCGTGGGCTTCCGAAGAGGCGATGATGAACGCCATCCTGGATCATCCCTGCACCGGGCATGCGACGGTGCAGTCGTTGCGCGCGGAAGGCGGCATCAGGGCGCTCGACATATCGCACGTCGCCAACCCAAAACTCGACTTCGACACGCCGTCGCGCAAAGTCGAGTTCTACTCGGAACAGGCGGCGCGTCTGGGATTGCCGCCACTGCCGTGTTATGACGCCGCCGTACAGGCGCCGCGAGCCGGCAGCCTGATGCTCGCCCAGGGACGCACCATGACGCACTTCCACGGTTTCTACAACAACGGCCAGGAATTGCCGACGCTGGCAAAGCGCGAGGCTGAGCCGACGCTATGGATTTCCAGCGAAGATGCGGCGACGCGGCGGCTCACCGACGGCGCCGCAATCCGCATTTTCAACCAGCGCGGTGAATTGGCGGCGCGCGCCCATGTTACCGATCGCATACCCGCCGGCACGGTCTGGATGCGCGATGGATGGCCCGGCCTCAACCAGTTGACCGGCGGCTCCGCGGTATTGCCGGACGCCGCCATCGATCTGTTTGCGTTTTCGGCGGGGCAGGCGGCGTTCGACGCAACTGTGGAAGTCGCGCTATCCGGCTAACGCAGCAGTGGATCGTTCCTGGTTTCGCGCGCGGTGACTGCCGCGGTGAGTGTGATGAGAGCCAGCACGATCAGCATCACCGAAACGCCCGCGCTGCCGTCCATCGAATCCGACAGCATCTTTGCCGCGATGGGCGAGAGGCCGCCGCCGATAGCCGCCGACACCTGGAAGCCGAACGATGCGCCGCTGAAGCGAACGTTGGCGCCAAACAGTTCCGGAAAATAAGTCGATTCCGGCGCGAACATCATGCCGTGCCCCAAGCTCAGAGCGGCCACGATGGTGGCCGTTACGATGAGCGGATCCCTGGTTTCAATCAGCGCGAAAACGGGAAACGCAATCACTATCGTGACCAGCGCGCCGATGATGAACATCGGGCGCCTGCCGATGCGGTCGCTCATCCAGCCGAACAGCGGAATGGTGAAAAGCTCGAGCAAGGCGGCGTAAAGGATGGCGTCGAGCAGCAGCTTTTTCGGCAGTCCCAGTTTCGTCGTCGCGTAAGCCACCACGAATATGGTCAGTATGTAGACCCACGATACTTCTGAGAGCTTGAGCCCGACCGCCGACAGGAACGCGCGCGGATTTTTCAGCACCGCATCCAGCACCGGGCTTGCCGCCAGGCGATTCTCCGCCTTCATGCGCTCGAACACCGGCGATTCGCTGACCCTGGCACGCACGAACAAGCCCACGATCACCAGCAGCAGGCTGATCAGGAACGGAATGCG
>Ga0181537_10001323_pt1 | contig 22902 bp, 15 predicted proteins | sample PEATcosm2014_Bin_39_FD_119765 | JGI IMG/M metagenome (GOLD analysis project Ga0181537, IMG submission 119765) | Peatland microbial communities from MTU Mesocosm Facility, Houghton, MI, USA - PEATcosm2014_Bin23_10_metaG | ecosystem: Environmental > Terrestrial > Soil > Wetlands > Peat | place... | reverse complement strand
TGCCTCGGGGCTGGTGTTCCTGCACCAGGATGCGGCGCAGGCGGAGGCCGCCCGCACCGAATTGAAGACCCAGCTGGAGCGCGAAAACCTGGCGGTGGCCGGCTGGCGCGGCGTCCCGACCACTCCGGATGCCTGCGGGCCGGAGGCGCTGAAGACGCTGCCGCGCATCGAGCAGCTGTTCGTCAATTGCCGCACGGCGGACATCGACGACGCCAGCTTCAACCGCAAGCTGTTCCTGGCGCGCCGGCGCGCCGAGAAGCAGCTGGCCGCCGATCCGATGTTCTACGTGCCGAGCCTGTCGGCCAGCACCATCGTCTACAAGGGCATGGTGATGCCCGAACACCTGGCCGAGTTCTACCCGGACCTTGCCGACCCGCGGCTCGAGGCCTCGGTGGCGGTGTTCCACCAGCGCTTTTCGACCAATACGCTGCCGCAGTGGCGCCTGGCGCACCCGTACCGCTACGTGGCGCACAACGGCGAGATCAACACCATCGAGGGCAACCGCCAGTGGGCGCTGGCGCGCGCACCCGTGCTGCGCTCTCCGCTGCTGCCGGATCTTGCCGACATCATGCCGCTGGTGTCGCTGACCGGCTCGGATTCGCAGAGCCTGGACAACATGGTCGAGCTGCTGCTGATGGGCGGTCTCGACGTGATGCATGCGCTGCGCCTGTTGATCCCGCCGGCCTGGCAGTCGGTGGATACACTCGATGCCGACCTGCGTGCGTTCTATGAGTTCTATTCCGCGCACATGGAGCCCTGGGACGGACCCGCCGGCGTGGTGATGACCGATGGCCGCTATGCGGCCTGCACGCTGGATCGCAACGGGCTGCGCCCGGCGCGTTTCGTGATCACCAGGAACCGCCACCTGACCATCGCCTCCGAGATCGGCGTCTGGGACTACAAGCCGGAAGACGTGGTGCGCAAGGGCAAGCTCGGGCCGGGCGAGATCGTGGCGCTGGACCTGCAGACCGGCACGCTGATGGAAACGCGCGACGTGGATGCGATGCTCAAGGCACGCCACCCGTACAAGGCCTGGCTCAAGAAGGGGGTGCGCTACCTGGAATCGGACCTGATCGATCCCAGGCTCGCCGCCGAGCCGATGGACCGCGACACGCTCGCGATCTTCCAGAAGATGTTCGGCATCACCGCCGAGGAGCGCGACGAGATCATTCGCGTGCTGGCCGAGGATGAGAGCGAGGCGGTCGGCTCGATGGGCGACGACACGCCGATGCCGGTGATGTCGCACAAGATACGCTCGCTGTACGATTACTTCCGGCAGCAGTTTGCGCAGGTCACCAACCCGCCGATCGACCCGCTGCGCGAATCGATCGTGATGTCGCTGTCGACGCAGATCGGACCGGAGTGCAACGTGTTCGTGCCGATGGCCGAGCACGCGCGACAGATCGTGCTCAATTCGCCGGTGCTGTCGCAGAGAAAGCTGCGTCAGATCCTCGCCTCCGAGGACGTGGTCGAAGCGAATGAGTTCCTGGATCTGCAGTACGAGCCGGAAGAGGGGCTGAAGCGCGCGATCCTGCGCCTGTGCGATCAGGCCGAGACCGCGGTGCGCGACGGCAAGCTGGTGCTGCTGCTGTCCGACCGCTATCTGCAGCAGGGCAAGCTCCCGGTGCATGCGCTGCTGGCGACCGGTGCGGTGCACCACCGGCTGGTGGAGACCGGGCTGCGCTGCAAGTGCAACCTCCTGGTCGAGACCGGCACGGTGCGCGACTCGCATCACTTCGCCGCACTGATCGGCTATGGGGCCACCGCGGTCTATCCGTACATGGCCTACCAGACGCTGTACGAGATGATGCGCAAGGGCCAGGTGAAGCTCGGCTCGCAGGAGCGGCGCGAACTCGGGCGCAGCTACCGGCGCGGCGTGCGCAAGGGCCTGTACAAGATCATGTCGAAGATGGGCATCTCCACCATCGCCAGCTACCGCGGTGCGCAGCTGTTCGAGATCGTGGGTTTATCGAGCGAGGTGGTGGAGCTGTGCTTCCGGCACACCACCAGCCGCATCGAGGGCGCGGATTTCAACGACCTGGAAGGGGATAACAAGTACCTGGCGCTGCGAGCCTGGAACCCGCGCGTCGGCGTCGAGCAGGGCGGCATCTACAAGTACGTGCATGGCGGTGAATACCACATGTACAACCCGGACGTGGTCGGCGCATTGCAGGCCGCGGTGGTCTCGGGCGACTATGAGCACTACAAGCTGTACGCGCAGCTGGTGAACGGCCGGCCGGCCTCGGCGCTGCGGGATCTGCTGGGACTGAAGGCCGCCGCGCCGATTGCCATCGAGGAGGTCGAGTCCATCGAGGCGGTGCTGGCGCGCTTTGATGGCGCCGGCATGTCGCTCGGGGCGCTCTCGCCCGAGGCGCATGAGTCGCTGGCGATCGCGATGAACCGGCTGGGCGGCCGCTCCAACTCCGGCGAGGGCGGCGAGGATCCGGTGCGCTACGGCACCGAAAAGAATTCCAAGATCAAGCAGGTAGCCTCGGGGCGTTTCGGCGTCACGCCCGAGTACCTGATCAACGCCGAGGTGCTGCAGATCAAGATCGCGCAGGGCGCCAAGCCCGGCGAGGGCGGACAGCTGCCCGGCCACAAGGTCAACGAGATGATCGCGCGGCTGCGGTTCGCACGCCCCGGCGTAGGTCTGATCTCCCCGCCGCCGCATCACGACATCTATTCGATCGAGGACCTGGCGCAGCTGATCTTCGACTTGAAGCAGGTCAACCCGAGCGCGCTGGTGTCGGTGAAACTGGTGGCAGAGCCGGGCGTGGGCACCGTGGCTGCAGGCGTCGCCAAGGCCTACGCCGACCTGATCACGATCTCAGGCCACGACGGCGGTACCGGCGCGAGCCCGCTGTCCTCGATCAAGTACGCCGGCACGCCCTGGGAGCTGGGACTGGCCGAGACCCACCAGACGCTGCGCGCGAACGACATGCGCCATCGGGTGCGCCTGCAGACCGACGGCGGACTGAAGACCGGGCTGGATGTGATCAAGGCGGCGATCATCGGCGCCGAGAGCTTCGGCTTCGGCACCGCACCGGTGGTGGCGCTGGGCTGCAAGTACCTGCGCATCTGCCACCTGAACAACTGCGCCACCGGGGTGGCGACCCAGCACCCGGTGCTGCGCTCGAAGTTTTTCATCGGCCAGCCTGAGATGATCGTCAACTACTTCCGCTTCGTCGCCCAGGAGTGCCGCGAGCTGATGGCCTCGATCGGCGTGCGCAGCATTGCCGAGCTGATCGGCCACACCGAGTACCTGGAAATCCTGCCGGGCGAGACGCCCAAGCAGAAGAAGCTCGACCTGGCACCGCTGCTGGCGGATCTGGCGCTGGTGTCCGACCGGCCGCAGTTCTGCGTCGATCCGTCCAACGCGCCGTTCGACAAGGGCGAGTTCGCCAAGCAGATGGTCGCGGACATGCTGCCCGCGATCGAGAAGAAATCCGGCGGCGAATGGCACTACACGGTCAAGAACTACAACCGGTCGATCGGGGCACGGCTGTCGGGTGAGATCGCGCGCCACTGGGGCAACCACGGCATGGCGGAGGCGCCGCTGAACGTGTATCTCACCGGCTCGATCGGCCAGAGCTTTGGCGTCTGGAACGCCGGCGGCCTGCACATGTACCTGGAGGGTGATGCCAACGATTACGTCGGCAAGGGCATGGCCGGAGGGCGGCTGGTGTTGAAGCCGCCCGCCCATGTCAGCTACGAGGCGCGCGACACCATCATCATGGGCAACACCTGCCTGTACGGGGCCACCGGCGGCCAGCTGTTCGCGGCCGGGCAGGCCGGCGAGCGCTTTGCAGTCAGAAATTCCGGGGCAACCGCCGTGATCGAGGGCACCGGCGATCACTGCTGCGAGTACATGACCGGCGGCGTGGTGTGCGTGCTCGGACGCACTGGTGTGAATTTCGGCGCCGGCTTTACCGGCGGCTTCGCCTACGTGCTCGACCAGGCGCACGATTTCGTCGACCGCTACAACCACGAGCTGATCGATATCCATCGGCTCACGCACGAGAGCATGGATGCGAACGTGCAGCACCTGCGCGAGCTGATCCAGATGCACATCGCCGAGACCGGCAGCGTCTGGGGCGAGGAGATCCTGAACGACCTGCGCTCGTTCATCGGCCACTTCTGGCTGGTGAAACCGAAGGCCGCATCGATCGACTCGTTGATCGAAGACCTGCGGCGCGCGGCCTGACGCGGCGCGACTGACGTCATGGTCGACAAGACGCTGCAGTTCCTGGAGTTCCCGCGCCGCGAGCCGGAGAAGATCCCGGTCTCCGATCGCATCAAGGTGTTCGACGAGATCTATGCACCGTTCGATGCCGACGGCGCCGCGCAGCAGGCTGGCCGCTGCCTGTCGTGCGGCAATCCGTTCTGTGAATGGAAATGCCCGGTGCACAACTACATCCCGAACTGGCTGAACCTGATCAGCGCCGGCAAGCTGTTCGAGGCCGCGGAGCTGTCACACAAGACCAACTCGCTGCCGGAAGTGTGCGGCCGCATCTGTCCGCAGGATCGCCTGTGCGAGGGCGCCTGCACGCTCAATGATGGCCTGGGTGCGGTCACGATCGGCTCGATCGAGAAGTACATCACCGATGAGGCGATCAAGCAGGGCTGGCGTCCCGACATGTCGGGCGTGCGCGCGACCGACAAGCGCGTGGCAATCGTCGGCGCGGGGCCCGCGGGCCTGGGCTGCGCCGACATCCTGGTGCGCAACGGCGTCAAGCCCGTGGTCTACGACCGCTATCAGCGCATCGGCGGTCTTCTGACCTTCGGCATACCGCCGTTCAAGCTCGAGAAGCAGGTGGTGGAGATGCGCCGCGAGCTGATGGAAGGCATGGGGGTGGAATTCCGGCTCGGGGTCGACGTCGGCGCGGATGTGTCGTTCGAGGCATTGCTGTCCGAATACGATGCGGTGTTCCTGGGCATGGGCACCTATACCTCGGTGACCGGCGACTTTCCGGGCGAGGAGCTGCCCGGCGTGCACATCGCGCTGCCATACCTGATTGCCAACATCAACCGCGAGCTCGGCCTGCCCGGCGCCGAAGAGCGCTTCGTGAACCTCGCCGGCAAGCGCGTGGTGGTGCTGGGCGGCGGGGATACCGGCATGGACTGCAATCGCACCGCGATCCGCCAGGGCGCAGAGTCAGTGACCTGCACCTACCGGCGCGACGAGGCCAACATGCCCGGCTCGCGGCGCGACTACAAGAACAGCAAGGAAGAGGGGGTCGAATTCCTGTTCAACCGCCAGCCGGTCGAGATCCTGGGCAAGCATCACGTTGACGGCGTGAAAGTGGTCAGCACGCGGCTCGGTGCGCCCGGGCCGCGCGGTCGCCGGCTGACCGAGATCGTGCCCAACACCGAGCAGATCATTGCAGCCGATGCGCTGATCGTGGCCTTCGGCTTCAAGCCGAGCCCGCCCGACTGGTTCGACTCGCACGACATCGCGCTGCATCCGGGCGGCCGGGTGCGCGTCAGCGCGTCCGCGACGCGCCCGTTCCAGACCACCAATCCGAAGGTATTTGCCGGCGGGGACATGGTGCGCGGCTCGGACCTGGTGGTGACCGCGGTATTCGAGGGCCGCGAGGCCGCGCGCGGCATTCTCGACTATCTGGATCTGAGCTGAGCGGCCGATTCGGACCGACGTGCCGCCGAGGCGCGTTCTGCCGGCGCGTCCAGCCACTCATACAGTGATTCCCAGTGCCCCAGGTCATCGGCGCTGTGGCGCGGGTTCATCTCATCCAGCCCGAGCCCCAGCTCCGCGGCGCGCACATAGCTCTGCGAGTCACGCAGCGTGGCCACGATCGGCACGCCGAGCGTGTCCAGGAATCGCAGCAGCGATTGCGAGCTCAGCGTATGGCGGCGCACGCGATTGGCAATGATCCCGAGGCGATTCTCGCGCCGGCGTATCTTCGCGACCAGCAGCAGGTTCTGTATGCAGCGCGAGCAGGCATGAATATCGATGTCCGACGGCAGCACCGGCACCAGGATCTTGTCGGCGCTGCGGGTCAGCTCGGGCATGTCCTGCGCTTCAAGCGCCGCCGGCGTGTCGATGATGACGCGCCCGGTGTGACGCGGCAGCTGCAGATCGAAGCTGCGTCGGGTCAGCGCCGCGCGCTCATACACGGTGATGAGCTGCACGGCCGGCAGGGTCTCGTCGCGTTTTCGGACCCAGTGCGAGGATGAACCCTGGACGTCATAGTCCATCAACACCGGGTGCTCGCCCTGCAGCGCGAAGTGGCTTGCGAGATTAGTCGCGACAGTGGTTTTGCCAGACCCGCCCTTGGGGTTCAGCACGACGATGCGCTGCATCATAGTTCCCGGGCCGGTTGGTCATTATGTCGTGCTTCAATGTACGCACCGGCCCTGCCCACCGCAAGCCGTTGGGCGCACCGAACGCAGCGTCAGCGCAGTGTCCGGCTGGCAGCGCCTACGATCGGGCCCTGGTCGTGCTGTTGCACAAGTACCGCCACGACGGTGGCATCGGCGGCCACGGAACTGACCGGTACATTGAACGTTCGGGCCTCGCCCTGCCAGCTGCCGAGGGTGCGCACCGAGCGCACGACATTGAAATCGTGCAGCTCGCGGCCCGCGTTCTCCCCGCGTGTCACTTTCGAGGTGGCTTCGGGCAAATAGCCCAGCAGCAGCACATCGCAGGGCGCCTGCGGCTGCTGCGCGGCGAGAGTGACCACCAGATTACCGCCATGTACCGCGACATCGAGCGGCACGCCGGGCTTTCTGCCGCCAGCGCTGCCAATGCCGCTGCCGCCCCCGACCAGGTCACGCTGGCCATCGATCACCAGCTGCGGTGTGTAGATGCTCGGCAGGTGCAGCGTGTGCGCGTACTGGCGCTGGCGCACCACCGCCTCGGGCAGCCCGAAGCGGTCGCGCCAGCCCAGGTCATCCCAGTAGTCCACGTGGAATGCCAGCGCGAGGATATCGTCCTGCTTTGCCAGTTTCCCGACCTGCGCTTCCGCGGGCGGGCAGGAGCTGCAGCCCTCGGAGGTGTAGAGCTCGACTACGGTCGGGCGCGATTGCGCGGCGGCGAGGCTCGCCGCCAGCAGCAGCATCAGGCCGGCGCCAAGCCCGGCAGGGGCAGATTTGAGCACAGCGGCTGCCCTCCAGGTTTCGATGGGCGCACACACCAGTTCGCAGCGACGGCAACCCAGGTTACAGCATCGCTCTAGGGCAGCGGCACGCTGTGACCGCCCCGGGGCAGCACCGGTACGCAAGGCTCGATCGGATAGTAGTCGCCGGCCTCGCTGGCGAAGATGTGGGCGGCTATCTTCAGGCCCTGCGGCTTGTCGAGTGTGCCGGCCGCAATGGAGACGCGCTCGCCGCCGTCTTGCTCGAAGAACAGACTCGAGCCGCACTCGCTGCAGAAGCCGCGCCGAAATCCGGGCACGGCGACATACCACTTGAGAGTCTCGGCCTTCACCAGCGTGAACTCGCGGCGCCGGCACGCGGTGGCGGCCACGAAATGGCCGCTGCTGCGCCGGCACTGCACACAGTGGCAGGCCACGATGTCGCGCAGCTTGCCCAGTACCTGGTAGCGCACCCGGCCGCACATGCAGCCGCCGGTGATTACCTGAGTCATCAGAGTGCCTCCATGAGGTTCGGGAGCATCATCGATTGGGCGACGTGGACGAATCGATCGGAACGCAATCGGTGCGGCCCGACAGTGCGCAGTCCTGCAGCCGTGCCGTGCGACGCAGCACATAGGTCAGCAGCAATCCGCCGACGATCAGCAGCATCACGAACAGCATTCCGATGAGGGCCTTGCGGCGTGGGTCGGGTGGCTGTGGCGCATCATTCATCTGAACGCCGGCATGGGCTGCATGTCGTCCGCCGGCACCGGCTCGACCGGATAGCCGGCGCGGGTCCAGGCGCGCAGGCCGCCCTTGATGACTGCAATGCGAGCGCCTTTGCCGTCCAGCGCCTTGCGCAGTTCGCGCGCCACGCGCGCGCTGGTCGCCTGCCGGGCGCAGGTACAGTACAGGTACACCGGCCGGTCTTCGGGAATCTGCGCACGCGATTGATTCAGCGAGTGCGGATCCAGCCGGCGCGAGCCGCGGATGCGCGTGGCGCGCGCATCGAAGTAGCCGTGGCTGCGCACGTCGTAGATCTCGGCGCCGGATTGCAGCGCTTGCGCCGCCTCGGAAGGATCGGCGAGCGTCACCAGCGGCAGCCGGCGCTCCTTCAGCCACAGCCACACCTGGAACACGACATACGCGGCAATCAGCACGATCACGACCCAGCCCAGCACCCGGCCTGCGGCCTCGTAGCCGCGCGTCACCGTCGTCAGTGCGTCGCTGAACAGGAACCCGACACCAAAATAGGCGCCGATATAAAGCACACAGCCGGCCAGATCCAGCAGCAGGAACTGCGTGCTGCGCATGTTCATGCTGCCGGCCAGCGGCGGCGCCATGGTGTTGATGCCGGGGATGAACTTCGAGACCACCAGCAGCTGCCGGCCGCGCCGATAAAACGAATCAGCCGATCGCAGGATGCACGATTCCGGATTCAGCGAGATTCGGCACAGCGCGCCGAGCAGCCACCAGCCGGTATAGCGCCCGAGCATGAACATGATGATGTCGCCGACCAGCATCGCCGCCAGCGACCCGCCGAGAGCGTACGGCAGCGACAACAGGCCATGCGCGCCCGCGGCGCCTGCGATCAGCAGCGCCAGCGCCGCGGGTACCGGCAATCCGATCGACTCCAGGAATACCGCGCCGATCAGAATGGCGTAGCCGTGATGTGTGATGGCGCCGGTCCATGAATGCATATTCAGTAGCGCCTACTCGTGCGACCCGGCTCCGACCGCCACCCACGCCAGGTCGGCATTGGACACCGACTCGAGCTTGAAGCCCCTGGCGGCGGCCGTCATGCGCGTCAGTGCCTGTCCGATCGGCATCGCTGGCGCAGTATCGCCGCGTTTCTGCATCTTGAAGCGCACCGGGTTGATCCGGGCCACCACGTAATTGCGCAGGTACGGCGACTTGAAGCCGCGCGCCGTAAGACCAGCGATGATCTTTTTCACCTCGGCGTCGATCGCCTGCAGACGCGCCGCGTAGCCTTCGCGCTCGCGCAGGCTGGCGGGCAGCGCGCGCGTGCTGAAGCGGTCGATCTTGCGCAGCAGCGCACTGTAGGCACCGCCGGCGAAGCGCGGCAGTTTCTCGTAGAGGATGCCGAGCGTCAGCAGCTCGGCGGCTTCGAACTGGGCGGCAAACTGCGTCTCCTTCGCGCCCGGCTGCGCGCGCGCCAGGCTGCGTGCCATCCGGATCACCTCAAGGCTGCGATCCTTCAGGTTATGCGCCTTCTCGGTATTGAGCGCGAGGATGCGGTAGGCGAGCGTCTCGTCGGGGGACACCAGCACCGAGACGTGTTGCAGCCCGAGTATCTTGGCGGCCGCCAGCCGATGGCGCCCGTTCGGCGTCCAGAAGTTGTTGTCATCGCCCAGCACGACGATCAGCGGGTCGAGAAACGCTCCGGCCTCATCGATTTTCTCCGACAGCCGCTTGGTGTGGGTCGGCGACAGGTCGCGCTGGAACGGCGTGGGCTGGATCATGCGATGCGGCAGCGTCGCCATCACCAGCGCGCGACCGCCCAGCGGATCCCGGTAGGTGCCGATCGCGACCCCGTCGGCCGCTCGTATGCGCTCGACCAGGGCCCGGATGTCCTCGTGATCGGCGTCCAGCGCAATCTCGGCGGCTGCCAGGCCGCGCACTTTGGCGGACGGCTTGAGCTTGCGGCCGGAGCTGACCCGCCGCGCCGAGGTTTTTCGGGGCGGGCGGCGGGCGCGGGGTTTAGCGGTGCGGGTGGCCATGCGCGGCCATTTTACTGGTATGGGGCAGGCGGTGAGGGCCGCAGCGCCGATTCAGCCCCGCAGCCTGGTTGATCAGCCGGCAGCGTCGGTCTGCAGCGCGGCCAGCCACAGGCGGTAGCCGCTTTTTCTGCCTGAATCCGAGCCGCGCATAGAAATGCTGCGCGTCCGGATTGTCGTCGGCGACCTGCATCTGCAGCCAGCGGCACTCGCAGCCCGCCAGCCCGGTGCGCGCTGCGGCCAGCAGCGCCTGGCCCAGGCCGCGGCCTCGAGACTGCGGACGGACGAACAGCTCATCGATCTCGGCCATCAGGCCGCCGTGCTCGAAGCTGTAGATGGACGGTCGGCATCGGCGCTCGATGCGGCCCGGATTTCTATGCCATGCATGGACTATTCCGAATCATTGGCCCTTATTTAACAATGCCCTAGCGCGTCAGAAGCCGCCTACGCGCGAACGCAGGACGGACCGACACAGCGGCGCCGTATAGCCGCGGACGCCGCGCCGCGTGCCCTGCGCTACACTGCACTGCACACAGCGACACCCGCGACGCGCCGCCCGCCGGCACGTCATGCGAAGGGTTGCGTGCGGCAGGGATGTTACGAGTTTTCGGCATGTCATCGGAAAGTGACGCTGCGATGTTACGTGCGAACCAGGCACCGTCAGCCTCGAGCCTTAGTTTTCTTGCCGGCGGCGGCGAGATGGGTGCGCGCATGCGCGCGCTCGACTGGAGCAAAACGCCGCTGGGGGCGCCCGAGCAGTGGCCGCAATCGCTGAAGACCATCGTGCGGGTGATGCTCGACTCACGCTACGCGATGTGGATGCTGTGGGGGCCGGAGCTCACTTTTTTCTGCAACGACGCTTACCTGCCGACCGTGGGTATCAAGGGCACCTGGGTACTCGGGGCCCGCTCGGACAAAGTGTGGGAAGAAATCTGGCCGGATATCGGGCCGCGTATCGCCCTGGTGCTCAAGCGCGGGCAGGCGACCTGGGACGAGGGACTGCTGCTGTTCCTGGAGCGCAGCGGCTTCCCGGAAGAGACCTACCACACCTTCTCCTATAGCCCGGTCTACAACGATGACAGCCGCATTGCCGGGATGCTGTGTGTCGTCACCGAGGTCACCGACCGGGTGATCGGCGAGCGCCGGCTGCGGGTACTGCGCGACCTTGCGGCCCGTGCGGTCGGCGTGGAGGGGGTCGAGGACAGCTGCCGCCGGCTGTGCGAAGTACTGTCGCAGTATCCGCTCGACACCCCGTTTGCCGCCCTGTACCTGACCGACGGCGACCGCCGGCAGGCGCGCTGCGTGGCGCGCAGCGGTGATTTTCACGCGCCAGGGCTGCCGGCCGAGTTTGCATTCGCAGATTCGCCCTGGCCGCTGGCGCGCCTGATGAACACCGAGGCTCCCCAGGAGCTCGACCAGCTGCCCAACATCGGGATCAGCATCCCGGCCGGCCCGTGGCCCGATCCGGTGCAGCGGGCACTGCTGCTGCCGCTCAAGGGCTCGGGCCAGAACGGGCTGGGCGGTTTCCTGATCGTCGGCACCAGCCCGCGGCGTCCGCTGGATGAGGCCTACCGCTCGTTCCTGAGCCTGGTCGCAGGCCAGATGGCGACCGCGATCGCCGATGCTCAGGCGTTTGAAGCGCAGCGCCAGCGTGCCGAGGCACTGGCCGAGATCGACCGCGCCAAGACGACCTTCTTTTCCAATGTCAGCCACGAGTTCCGCACGCCGCTGACGCTGATGCTCGGACCGGTCGAGGAGACCATCGCCGATCCCCGGCTGCCGCAGGACGCGCGCGAGCGGCTGCAGCTGGCGCAGCGCAACTCGCTGCGGCTGCTGAAGCTGGTCAACTCGCTGCTGGACTTCTCGCGTATCGAAGCCGGACGCGTGCAGGCCTCTTATGAAGCCACCGATCTTGCGGCCTTTACCCGCGATCTGGCCAGTACCTTCCGCTCGGCGATCGAGCGCGCCGGGTTGCTGTTCGAGGTCGAGTGCGAGGATCTGGGCGAGCCGGTCTATATCGATCGCGAGATGTGGGAAAAGATCGTGCTCAACCTGCTGTCGAACGCCTTCAAGTTCACACTGGAAGGCCTGATCGCGGTGCGGCTGCGGCGCGACGGGGACCAGGCGGTGCTCGAGGTCGCCGATACCGGCGTCGGGGTGCCCGCGCACGAGCTGCCGCGGCTGTTCGAGCGCTTCCACCGGGTCGAGGGCACGCAGGCGCGCACGCACGAGGGCTCGGGCATCGGCCTGGCACTGGTGCAGGAGCTGGTGAAATTGCACGCCGCGACCATCGAGGTGACCAGCGTCCCGGGCGAGGGTACGGCGTTCGTCGTGCGCATGCCGTTCGGTAGCGCACATCTGCCCGCCGATCGGATCAAGGCGCAGCGCTCCACCTCCAAAGTCCTGGGCGCGCAGGCGTTCGTGCAGGAGGCGCTGCGCTGGCTGCCGGATGCCAGCGCCGCGGCGGCATCGGACATGACGGCGATCAGCGAAGCTGCGGTCGCGGTGCCCGACCAGCGCTTTGCCGCCACCTTTGGCGCCAGGATCATCCTGGCGGATGACAACGCCGATATGCGCGCCTATGTGAGCGAGCTGCTGGCGCCGATCTACGCGGTCGAAGCAGTGGCGGACGGCGAGCAGGTACTGGTTGCCGCACGCCGGCAACGCCCCGACCTGATCATCTCCGACGTGATGATGCCGCGGCTGGACGGTTTTGGGCTGCTGACGGCGCTGCGCAACGATGCCTCGCTGCGCAGCGTGCCGATCGTGCTGTTATCCGCACGCGCCGGCGAGGATGCGAGGATCGAGGGGCTCGACAAGGGCGCCGATGACTACCTGACTAAACCGTTCTCGGCGCGCGAACTGGTGGCGCGGGTCGGCGCACTGCTGGAACTGGGCGCCATGCGCCGCCAGGCGGAGGAAGCGTTGCGGCGCCGGACCGCACAGTTCGAGACGCTGCTGAACGAGGCGCCGCTGGGTGTGTTCCTGGTCGATGCGGATCTTCGCATCCTCGAGGTCAATCCGACCGCGTTGGCGGGCTTCGGCGACATTCCGGATCTGGTGGGACGCGACTTCGGCGAGGTGCTGCATATTCAGTGGCCGCGGCAGTATGCCGATGAGGTGGTGCAGCTGTTCCGCCATACGCTGACCACCGGCGAGCCATACCTCGAGCCGGAACATGTCGAGCAGCGCCTGGATAGAGGCGTGGTCGAGTACTACGAATGGCAGATCAATCGCATCACGCTGCCGGACGGCTGCTACGGCGTGGTGTGTTACTTTCGTGACATCTCTGTGCACGTGCAGGCGCGCAGCGCGCTGCTGGCCGCGGATCGACAGAAAGATGAGTTCCTGGCGATGCTGGCGCATGAGCTGCGCAATCCGCTGGCGCCGCTGCGCAACGCCAGTGAGCTGCTGGGGATGACCGCGAGCGATGAGCCCAGGACCCAGTTCAGCGTCGAGGTGATCAAGCGCCAGGTGACGCAGCTCACCCGCCTGGTGGACGATCTGCTGGATGTCTCGCGCATCACCCAGGGACGCATCGAGCTCACGCGCGGGCCGCTGGAACTGGGCGCCGTCATCGCCCAGGCGATGGAGGCGGTCGAGCCGCTGCTGCGCGACAAGGGCCACCGGGTGTCGGTGGTCTCGGGCGGCCGGCCGCTGCATGTCAACGGCGACAATGCCCGCCTGGTGCAGTGCGTGAGCAACGTGCTCACCAATGCCGCCAAGTACACCGATCGCCACGGCGAGATCCGCGTGCACTCGTACGCGGACGGCGCGTCGGCGGTGATCGAGGTCAGCGACAACGGCATGGGCATCCCGACAGAACTGCTGCCGCGGATCTTCGATCTGTTCGTGCAGGGTGACCGGGCACTGGATCGCTCGCAGGGCGGCTTGGGCATCGGCCTTTCGGTGGTCAGGCGGCTGGTGGAGATGCACGGCGGGCAGGTCGCCGCCCGCAGCGCCGGCGCCGGCCAGGGTTCAAGTTTTGCGATCCGCCTGCCGCTGATCGAGCGGCCCAGCGTCAGCGCGGACGAACCTGAACACATCAGCGGACCGTCGAAGCGCATTCTGATCGTCGATGACAATGCCGATGCGGCCGATTCCCTGGCGCTGCTGCTGCAGATCGATGGCCACGAGACGCACGCGGTCTATACTTCCCGCGACGCGCTCGATTCGGCACAGTCGTTCAGGCCGGACATCATGCTGCTCGATATCGGCTTGCCGGAGATGAACGGTTACGAAGTTGCCAGGCGGCTGCGCGCGCTGCCCGGATTCGGCGAGGTGCGCCTGATCGCGCTGACCGGCTACGGCCAGGCCGGCGACCAGGCGCGCGCGCGCGCGGCTGGATTCGACGATCACCTGATGAAGCCGGTCGAGTGGCTGGAGCTCAAGCGGGCGCTGGCCGGGCTCGAGAGCACCGAAGCCGAGCGATGATCCGGGAGGTAAATATGCATGCAGCGAGTCGCCCTGAGGTATTACGAGTCGGTGTCGGCGGCCCGGTCGGCTCGGGCAAGACCGCGCTGGTGGACCTGCTGTGCAAGCGCCTGCGCGACCGGCTCGATATCGCGGTAGTCACCAACGACATCTACACACGCGAGGACGCGGAATTCCTGATCCGCAGCCAGGCGCTGCCGGCCGAGCGCATCCGCGGGGTCGAGACCGGCGGTTGTCCGCACACCGCGATCCGCGAGGACGCGTCGATGAATCTGGCGGCGATCGATGGGTTGATGCGTGAGTTCTCGCAGCTCGACATGATCATCGTCGAGAGCGGCGGTGACAACCTGGCGGCGACGTTCAGCCCGGAACTCTCGGACTTAACGCTGTATGTGATCGATGTCGCCGCCGGCGACAAGATCCCGCGCAAGGGCGGTCCGGGGATCATGCGATCGGACCTGCTGATCATCAACAAGATCGACCTGGCACCGCACGTCGGCGCCTCGCTGGAGGTCATGGATCGGGATGCGCGCAAGATGCGCGGTGAGCGCCCGTTCGTATTCACCAACCTTAAGACCGGTCATGGGCTGGACACGGTGATCGAATTTATTCTGCGCGAGGGCATGCTGGACGCCAGATCGCGGCCAGCGGCGCTCGCCGCCGAGCACGGCGCGCCGCGATAGCGCGACAGGTCAGCCGTCGAGGCACTCACGCAGCGCCGCCGCCAGCCGGCGCGCGCCATCGCCCTTCAGTATCGTGCCATGATCGCCCTGGATGGCGATCACGCGAATGCCGCCACCGGCAAGCGCTCGCCAGCCAAGGGTGCGCTCATAGGTGCCGGTGAGGCGGCGATCGGTGGCACGAAACAGCGTGATGAATCCCGGATAGCGCCTGGGTTGGTAGGCGGCAATGGCGCGCTCCATCGCCAGCTGCACCGCGCTCAGGTCGGCGTGTCGGGCCTGGGTCGCGGGCCGAGGCGCGCGGCGTAGCCTGCGGCCGGCGCTGGCGATCCATTGCACAAGGTTAGCCTGCAGGAATCTGCGGCGCTGGCCGCGCGGCAGCGATCGAAGCGTCGCCAGGCGCCATCGCACGGCATCGGCCAGCGAGCGCCCATGGCGCGTGCGGGCATCGATATCGATGATGCCCAGCGGCTCGACGCGCTCTCCGGCCGCATGCAGCTGCTGCGCCATCTCCAGCGCCACCAGGCCGCCGCTCGAGTGTCCGGCGATCGCGTACGGCCCGCGTGCCTGCAGTGCGCGCAACTCGCGCAGGTAGTGCGCGGCCATCGCCCCGATCGATTCGTGTGTCGCGCCACCGTCGAGCCCGGGCGCGCGCAGGCCGTAGACCGGGCGCTCGCCGGCCAGCGCGCGCGCCAGTTCCCGATAACGGAACACGTCGCCGTCCACCTGGTGCACCAGGAACAGCGGCCTTGCGGTGCCGCCGGCTGCCAGCGTCACCAGCGCCGCGCGCGGCTGCTGGCCGTCGCCGCGGCGCACGCGGTCGGCGAGCTGCTCGATGGTCGGGTGCTCGAACAGCAGTCCCGGAGCAAACGGTCGGCCGAATGCCTTAGCCATGGCCGCCGCGACCGCCACCGCCGTCAGCGAATTGCCACCGAGCGCGAAGAAATCCTGGCAGCGGCCGACCGGTAGCGTCCCCAGCGCCTGCCGCCAGATCCCGGCCAGCTGCAGCTCCAGCTCATCGCGCGGCCGCTCGTCGTTGCCGTTTTGCGCCGCGGCGCCGACCAGGCCGGCAAGCTGGTGGCGATCCAGCTTGCCGCTGGGGGTCAGCGGCAGCGCCCCGATCGCCGCGATGCGATTCGGGATCATCGATGGCGGCAGCCGCGCTGCCAGGAATTCGCGCAGCTCGGCCGCTGGCGGCGGCGGCGAGAGCTGCGCGACGATGCCGGCGATCAGCCGGGCGCCTTCGGCGGTCTCGATGCAGGCGGCGGCGGCGGCGCGCACACCCGGGTGCTCGGCCAGTGCGGCTTCGATATCGCCCAGTTCGATGCGCACGCCGCGCAGCTTCACCTGGGCGTCGGCGCGGCCGATGTATTCCAGCACGCCGTCGGACCGCAGTCGCCCCAGATCGCCAGTCCGATACATTTTCCCCGGCGTGCTGCCGAACGGGTCATCGACAAAGCGCTCCGCGGTCAGCGCCGGCAGATTCAAGTAACCCCGCGCCACACCGGCGCCGCCGATGTAGATCTCGCCTTCGGTGCCGGCCGGCACCGGCCGGCGATCGGGATCCAGCACATGCACCTGCGTGTTGGCGATCGGGCGGCCGATCGGCACCGAGGTTTGTCCGGGCAGCGCGACGCACTTCCAGAAGGTCGAGGCGATGGTGGTCTCGGTGGTGCCATAGCCGTTGTAGAGCGCAGCGCCGGGCAGGCGTTCCAGCACGCGCTGCTGCAGAGTGACCGGCAGCAGCTCGCCACCGGTGGTCAGGCGGCGCAGGCTGCCACAGGTACCGATCGCAGGCTCATCGATGATCGTGGCCAGCAGCGAGGGCACGAAGCAGGCGGCGCTGATGCGCTGTTGCGCCATCAGTTGCACCAGGTAGGCGCTGTCGAACTCAAAGCGTGGGCGCGCCAGCACCGCGGCGGCCCCGGCGCTCAACGGCTCCAGGATCTCCCATACCGAATCGTCAAAACTCAGCGACGTCTTCTGCAGCACCCGGTCCGCCGGTCGCAGCGGGAAGTAGCTGTGCCGCCAGGCCAGATAATTGGCGACGCCGCCGTGCGTGACCAACACCCCCTTGGGACGGCCGGTCGATCCGGAGGTGTACATCAGATAGGCGACATCACCCGCGCTCACGTCGGCTGCGGGATCATCGTCGCTCGCAGCGTTCGTCAGCACCTGTTCGATGAGGAGGGTGCGTGCCGCATGCGGCGGTAGCGAGGCAGCGAGCGGCGAGCTCGTCACCAGCACCGCCGGGGCGGCATCGTCCAGCATGTGGCGCAGGCGCGCCGCAGGATAGGCCGGATCGAGCGGCAGGTAGGCGGCGCCTGATTTCAGCGCCGCCAGCACGGCCACCACCATCTCGGCTGAGCGCTCCAGATGAATACCGACAAAGCGGTCGCGCCGCGCGCCGCTGGCGCGCAGCCGCCGGGCCAGCCGGTTCGCACGCCGATTGAGCTCGGCATAGCCGAGCTCGCCGCCTTCAAAGGCGATCGCGGTGGCGTGCGGGGTCGCGGCAGCCTGGCGTTCGAACGCCCGATGACAGCCGCCGCGTGCCACGGGTGCGTCGATCAGCGCGCTCACGAGCCTGCGGCCACCCCGATCGCGCTGCGCGGCGCATCGATTCGGGTGGCACCGGCAAGCGGGCGCCGCAGGCTCTCGACCGAGATGCCGTTGCGCAGTGCCAGCACCACTCCGGCGGCCTCCAGATACGATGCCACCGCGATCACGTTGTGCATGCGCATCTTGTCGTTGCTGACGTCGAGCAGCGTGTGATTGTCCGCGACCGCGATCAATGGAATGTCGCTGAACTGCGCGGCCAGCGCCGGTATGCCGCCGAGGCAGCTCGCCGGCACCACCACCGCACCGACGTTGTTGAGAGTGATCTGGTGCGCCGCGACCTGATCCAGGCGCTCGAGCCTCTCAAGACGCGGCGCGCGCGCCAGCCCCTTCAGCACGCACAGATAGTGCGGTGTCGAGATGAACTCGGCGGCGGCGCGTGGATTGTGTATGCCGCGCTCCCTGGCATCCTGGTAGTAGGGCAGCGGCGCGTGCGCACTCGGCACGCGAAACACCCGGGAGATCAGGTGGGTGATGATTGCCTCCACACCGCCGGATGGATTCGGCAGCGCACCGGCCAGATAGCCGGAAAAATCGGCGGCGCTGACGCCATGGATCACCGATACCCCGCCGATCGCCTGCGCGCCTTGCGCGATCAGGTGCTCGACCAGCTCCAAAATCGCAATCGGATGGCGTATGGTTCCGACCGCGCAGCCCGCTGGCGTGCATTCGGTGCGCACGCCGATATCCTCGCTGCCCACCGTGTACAGGCCGCAGTCGATGCCGCCGACCGCGCGCGCGGTATTGAGCGTATTGACGACATCATCCAGATGGCTGACGCCGGTACGATCCACGAACGTGCCGATGCGGTTACTGCGCGTCGGCACCAGCGCCAGCCGGCCGAGCAGGAAATCGTCCAGGCTGCGGCCCTCCACATACAGCACATTGCCGGCCATCTCGTTGACGTCGGAGGCGTTGACCGCGTTTGGATGCGTCACCACGAGGTCGGCGGCGGCAGCGAGCAGGTTGGTGGCCGGGCAGGCGTCGCCGGCGTAGCCGCCGATTTCGCAGCGCACTCCCGTTGGCACGACCTGCACCACCGCGAACCTGTCCTCCTGGTGGTGCTTGCGCAGTGCACCGCAGCTCTCGACGTCGGCGAACTGGTCCTGGTAGGGATCGCCCGGATCGAATTCAACGAAGCTGGACTCGATCAGCGCATCACTGTCGGTCACCTGCACGATCGCGGAGCGCAACGGATGGCGACCGGCTCGCGACTGCGCTGCCAGCGCGGCCATGACCCGCTCGAGCCAGTCGCCGCCGGCGGCGCGTGTCACATGATGTACGCCGTTGGTGATTCTCATTGCTGCCCGGCTCCCCCATAATCACGCCTTCGCACCTTCGTGCGCGGTCCCGGTAACGTATCCGAGGCTGCGGCGCACGTGTACCCCCGTGGACATAATGCCCAGACCCGCAGCCCGCTTGCCGATGCCTTTGATTTCGACGCAGATATCACCCCCCAGCGACGACCTGTTTGCGCTCAGCAGTAATGCGGTGCACGTGTGGCGCATACCGGTGGCCGCCAGCGCGGCACAGACGAGCGAATTCAGCCACTTACTGACCGAGAATGAACGGCAGCGGGGCAGTCGGTTCGTGCGCGAGGTCGACCGGCTACGCTTTGCGCTCGGGCGGGCCGCCACGCGAGCGCTGCTATCGCGCTACCTTGCGCGCCCGGCGAGCGCGATCGGCCTCGTGGCCGATGCGAACGGCAAGCTGCGGCTGCAGGCGGCGGCTGCGGATGAGCAGGTGATCCATTTCAATCTGAGTCATTCCGGCGACTGGATCGTGGTCGCGTTTGCACGTGCGTGTGCGGTCGGCATCGATGTCGAGGCGACTGCTGGGCGTGCCGCCAGCGCCGATCTGATCGCCTACGTGTTGTGCGATCAGGAGCAACAGCGACTGCAGTCGTTGCCGGCGGCCCGCCAGCGCGCAGCATTCTTCATGTGCTGGACATCGAAGGAGGCGCTGCTCAAAGGTTGCGGCGTCGGGCTGTCGGTGGCGCCCAGCGCAATCGAGGTGGCGATCGATCCGGACCAGCCAGCGCGGCTGATTGCGGCGCCGGCCGAGCTACGGCCGGAAGTGTGGTCATTGCACACGCTCGCGTTCCCGGATGGCTATGCGGGCACGCTGGCGGTGGCAGCGGCCTCGGTGGATATCGTCGACATTGCCGTGGACAGCTGGCGCGATATCGCCCCGGTCGGCCGTTAGTGGACCCGATGCAGCTCGAGGTCAGCAAGCGCCAGGCGGCCGATGCGAGCGCGGCTGTCGACCGCACCGTATTCAGCGTGATCCTGGCGATCAGCTTCTGTCACCTGCTCAACGACATGATGCAGTCGCTGCTGCCGGCGATCTATCCGGACATCAAGGCCAATCTGGGTCTGAACTTCGGGCAGATCGGCATCGTCACGCTGGTGTATCAGATGACCGCCTCGATCCTGCAGCCGCTGGTCGGCCTGTATGCCGATCGGCGCCCGACGCCGCTGGCATTGCCGGGAGGAACCATGTTTTCACTGGTCGGGCTGCTGGTGCTCTCGATCGCGCACAGCTATGTGATCCTGCTCGCCGGTGCGGCGCTGCTGGGCGTCGGCTCCTCGGTGTTCCACCCGGAATCCTCGCGCGTCGCGCGCATGGCGTCGGGCGGCCGGCACGGCCTGGCGCAATCGCTGTTCCAGGTCGGCGGCAACAGCGGCCAGGCGCTCGGACCGCTGGCGGCAGCCCTGGTGGTGGTGCGCTGGGGACAATCGAGCGTGGCGTTCTTCGCGCTGTTGCTGCTGCTGTCGGCCGCGGTGCTGTGGAACGTCGGCCGCTGGTACAAGCATCACGGGCTGGCGCGGCTGGATCGCGGCGCAAGCCGGCAGGCAGCGCACGCGCGGCTGCCGCGCGCGGCAGTGATCCGCGGCATCACCATCCTGCTGCTGCTGATCTTCTCGAAGTACGTTTATCTGACCAGCCTGACCAGCTACTACACGTTTTATCTGATCGAGCACTTCGGGCTGTCGGTACGGTCAGCGCAGCTGCACCTGTTCTTATTCCTGGCGGCGATTGCGGTCGGCACCATCCTGGGAGGCGCGATCGGCGATCGCATTGGCCGCAAGCAGGTGATCTGGATATCGATCCTGGGCGCTTTGCCGTTCACGCTGCTGCTGCCGTATGCGAGCCTGTTCTGGACCGGGCCGCTGACCGTCATCATCGGGCTGGTGCTGGCCTCGGCATTTCCGGCCATCCTGGTGTACGCGCAGGAACTGGTGCCGGGCAAGGTCGGCATGATCTCGGGGCTGTTCTTTGGGCTGGCCTTCGGTGCCGGCGGCATTGGCGCCGCCTGGCTCGGCGCGCTCGCCGACAGCACCAGCCTCGAGTATGTCTACCGGGTGTGCGCGTACCTGCCGCTGATCGGACTGCTGGCCGCGCTGCTGCCGGACGCCGAGCGTCGCGCTTAGGTCTTTAGTGTTCCCCAAGCAAGTGGGCGTCATAGATCACCTTGCCGCCCACCATAGTCAGGACCGATACCGTAGCTGGCAATTGCTGCGATGGTATGGCGAAAATATCCTGCGATAAGACGGCGAGGTCAGCGAGCTTTCCAGGCTCCAGGCTGCCTTTCTCCTTCTCCGCGAATTCGGCGTAAGCCGCAGTCAGCGTATAGGCGGTCACCGCCTGTTCCCGCGAGATGCCCTCGGACGGATGGTTAGGATGCAGCGTCGCCAGCATGATCTCCAGGAAAGGATTCGACTCTCCGTCCTCATCTGAACTGAGCACCAGCGGAATTCCAGCGGCCAGCAGCGAGCGCATTGGTTGCGACTTCTCGGCCCGGATTCGTGGCATGTACTCGGGAGTCAGCTGAGTCATATCCAGATGAGTTCCCTGCTCGACTACCACAATGCCCAACTCTTTCACCCGGGGGATCAAGTCCGGGAAGATTGCGTCGCCATGCTCGAAACGCACACGCCGACCCGCCCATACACTCTTGCCGCCGGCGCCTTGCATCGCATCGAGCATTGCCACAGACGCTGGATAGCCAGTGACGTGCAACAGGAGCTGATCGTCACTGTGCAGGGATTCGCGCAACATGGCATCCAGTTCAGTCACCGGAAACGTCATTTGCAGCGACCCGAAGAAGGGCGTGTCCAAGGCGGAGGATTGCCGATCAAAGCGCTTCCGCGCAGCAAATGTTCCCTCGAAGGGCACGCCGTCCAGCATCCACTTTGTACCGCTGACAGCGATGAGGGGCGTCGGATTTCGCGGCACCGAGCGCCCCTCGTCAATGTCGCGGCCACTCGCGGTAGTCAATGGCATACGCATGATGCGCATTCGAATGGGCGTCGGAACCTTTTGCAGCAAATCGACATATCGCGCCGGCGCCATCTTCTCGGACATGACCTGTATCGTGGTAATGCCATGCTGTGCGGCATCCGCTAACGTGTCGCGCAGTTCCGCAATCGCGTCCTTGTCGCTGGTGAGATCCGCCAGTTTGCGGCAGAGTCGAAGCTCGGAATATTCGCGTACCACTCCGGTGAGCGTGCCGTCCGCGGCGTGCTCGTAGCGCCCGCCAAGCGGGTCGGGTTCGCTCTCGCGTATCCCAAGCTCAATGAGCGCCGCACTGTTCAGGATTGCGGCGTGCCCGGTAAATGTCGTCAGAATCACCGGATGCGCCGACGATAGCAGGTCGAGCGCTTTGCGATCGACCCGCACATCCGAAAAGATTGCCGGACCTATGGTGGCCGAAAGAATGGCTCCTGGTGGCGCCTTGACCACGCGGTCGGAAATAGCTCTCTTGAGTTCCAACCATGTAGGATTCAGGCTTTGGAATTGCAGCACAACGGTATCGGCAGGGCCGATATGCATGTGGTTGTGCGCATCGTTGAGCCCCGGAATCACCGTGCGGCCACCAAGGTCGATCCGCCGGGTTCCCGGAGCGGCGAGTTTTGTGATCTGCGCTGAATCGCCGGCAGCCTCGATTCGATCACCCTGTATCGCTAATGCGTGGATAAAGGGACGACCCGGTACGCCGGTAAAAATTTTTCCATTGAACAGGATGGTGTCGGGCGCGGCAGTGGCGGCCGGCGTCAGTGACGCGGGCCATACGACGCAGATCCACGCAAGAGCGTTCAGGATTCTCTGATACATTGCGAACTCCCAAGACGACGGTGTCGGTGTGGGTCGACTTGAACCACTGGGAGGATTTTACAATCATGGATGCGGCTAACGTATTCCCGAAGGAGGGGGCCGGTCCTCATGCCGCCGCCCAGGCTGATTCTATCCCTGCCTCGCGAACGCGATAGGCGTTGCTCGGCGGAATCAGCCAGGGCGATTGCTCGTTCCCGCCGACGGAGGTCCGATACCTGGACC
>Ga0181537_10001321_pt1 | contig 22956 bp, 22 predicted proteins | sample PEATcosm2014_Bin_39_FD_119765 | JGI IMG/M metagenome (GOLD analysis project Ga0181537, IMG submission 119765) | Peatland microbial communities from MTU Mesocosm Facility, Houghton, MI, USA - PEATcosm2014_Bin23_10_metaG | ecosystem: Environmental > Terrestrial > Soil > Wetlands > Peat | place... | reverse complement strand
CACGCTCGACGACTGGGGCTATCCGATCATCGATGGCACCCCCATCGATGACGAGCTTCTCGCCCACGCGCGGCGCGCGGTCGCCGCCTGCCCGGTGTTCGCGCTCAAACTTGCGCTTCAATCAGAGCACCCAGCACGCTGACCGTCATGGAACGGGCGCGCCGACCACCGCAAGAACGGTTCCCAGGAGGCCCGCCACCACTAGGGTTTGCACTACGCCGCGCTTGAACACGAGTAGCGCCAACGCTCCGGCGCCAAGCAGCGGGAACTGCCACGTTTCGTGCAGCTCCTCTGCGAGCAGGATGGCGGCGCCAAAGATCGCGCCGATGGCCGCCGGTCCGGCGCCATCGAGAAATGCCTGGGCCGTCTGATTGTCTCGCAGGCGCCCGAAGCGCGGGCCCCCGATCAGGATGAATGAAAACGATGGCGAGAATGCGACGGCGGCGGCAAGCAGTCCGCCGGAGATTCCGTGGGCCGCGTAGCCGACGGCGGCGACGGTCGCCACCACCGGCCCGGGCGTGACCTGGCCGAGCGCGACCGCGTTGAGAAATTGAGAGTTGCTCATCCAGTGGTAGGTGTGGACGGCGTCTCCCTGCATCAACGGGATGATCACGAAACCGCCGCCGAAGGAAAGGGCACCAACCTTGAACGCTGTCCACACGAGCGCCCCGACGCCACCCACGGACAGAGAGCCAGGCAGCAGTATCGATAGCGACGTAACGTGGGTGGGACCGCGCTTGACCATCGCCTCGATCAGTCCGCACGCGAGCAGTATCAGTACCAGGAAAGGCCCCAAGAGCTCGGCGGCTGCTGTCCCGAGCAGCAGGTAAGTCGCCCAGCGCACCAGCTGTGGGCGGTTCGCCCTCACGCGATGGAAGCTAGGCCCGATCAGCCCGCGGGCGGCATGTAAGGCCACAGCTGCGACAACCGCCCCGGCGCCTGCTCCGGCTCCCAGAACCCAACGGGGCGGGGAGTGCGAAAGAAACAGCAGCGACAGTCCGAGGATCAGGATCACGGCCGGGGCGATAAACCCGACCCCACCGACGATCGCGCCCGCTGGTCCTGCGACCCGGTAGGCGCAGAAGATCGACATCTGCGTGGACGCCGGGCCCGGTAGCAGGCTGCAGGCGGCATTTGCGTCCTGAAACTCCCTGGCGTCCATCCACCCGGTCCGGTCGACCATCAGCTCCCGAAGCAACGCGATGTGCGCGGGCGGGCCACCGAACCCCGTAACGCCGATTCGCGTCCATTCGCGCGCGACCGTTCGCAGGGACACGCGAAACTCTCGGCCCTCTGGGTCACGGCGGGAGTGACTCCTCGTGGGGTTCAGCCTTCTCATCGCCGTCGTGCAGTATGAGGCCGATCGGCTCGTTCTCGTCGCGGACGCGCAGCTCGAACGTCAGCTCCCGTCCGGAGAGCGGTCGTCAGTGGGCAACGAGTATCAGTTCGAGCATGAAGAGGGGAGGTGGAGATTGGTCGGTTTGCCGTGCAATGAACGCTCGATAATCATCGTTATGTAACCCAGTAAGCGGCAGAAGGCGACAGGCCGACTGCGGAAGTGGTGCGAGTTTGCCGTCTTGAGATCCCAGTTGTGATCTCGTGCGGTGCCAGACGCTGTGAGAGAGGGCGCCGCCGGCCGTCGAGTTCGACGGCGGAGCGGTGACGCCGTAGCCTGCAGGCGTGCCACGACGATTTAGTCGCGAATCACTGTCCCGGGTCGCGCAGCGGTTCGAGGTGTTGCGTCTTCGTGATCTGCGCTTCGTGTTCGGTGCGACGGTTGCGTCCAACCTCGGCGACGGTGTCGTGACTGTGGCGCTTGCGTTCGCGGTTCTGGATCTCACTGGCTCAGCTACGGACCTGGGGATCGTGCTAGCGGCACGGACAGCGGCGCAGGTGTCGGTGATGTTGATCGGCGGAGTGGTCGCCGATCGTGTGAGCAGACGAAGCGTGATGATCGCTGCCGATCTTGGGAGGTTCGCGTCACAGATCGTGATCGGCGTCCTTCTGGTGACGAAACATGCCAGCGTCCTCGAACTCGCGGTCTCACAGGTGGTGCTTGGGATCGGCAGCGCGTTTTTCATTCCCGCGTCGAGTGGGCTGATCAGGACCGTGGCCGGTGAGCACGCGCAAGAAGCAAACGCGCTACGAACGATCTCTGAATCGGGAGCAGGCCTCCTCGGTCCCGTGGTTGGTGGCCTGCTCGTGGCCACGAGTGGACCATCGTGGGCGATGATCGTTGACGGCGTGAGCTACCTACTCAGCGCCCTGCTGCTCTCAGGCGTCGGCAAGACCCTCGCGACACTGGCGCGTGACACCGACGCTCCATCATTCCTGGTGGACATGATCGGCGGTTTCCGGGAGGTCAGGAGCCGCACCTGGCTGTGGTGGTTGATCGTAAATATGGCGATCGGCAACATCCTGTTCACGGCGTGGCCGGTACTGGCTCCATTGATCTGCAAGAAGCACTACGGCGGCGCGCTGGCGTTCGCCGCTCTCGTAGTGGGTTGGACTGCTGGAATGCTCGCGGGCGGCACGCTGCTGCTGTGGATCAGGCCCCGCTACCTGCTGCGGGTAGCGATGCTGGCGAGCATTCCTTGGAGTGTGCCCGGCATTCTCCTCGGCCTGCATCTGCCGATCTACGTGATCGTGGTCTTCCAGTTCATCGCCGCGGCCGGCATTAGCGTCGAGGGCTCCCTCTTCTGGACCGCGCTGCAGCAAGCGGTGCCGGCCGAGACGACCTCGCGCGTCACGTCATGGGACTACGCCGCCACGATGTCATTGATGCCGCTTGGCTACCTCTTAGTGGGCCCGTTGGAGAAGGCCTTGGGGGCAGCCACAGCGCTGATCGGCTGTAGCGCTGCCGTGATCGTCGTAACGAGCACATGCTTCGTCGTACGGGACGTGCGGCTGTTAGAGAGACGGCCGCCAGCGGAGTCGGGCTTCGCGGAGGCTGACGTTGCGAGCGCATAGACCACTGGAGGCTCGAATGCCCGATGGTTCCAACGTTGCTCTAGCCGAGCCAGCTGTGGATCATGTGGCCGTTCGCACTGCGCACGCTCGTCGGATTTCAGCGGGTCGCGGTCAGTCGTTGTCAGTAGCGGGAGATCGGTCGGCGACTAGCTCGACCGGCACGACCACAAGGTGGTCGATCCCTGCAAAGTCCCTTGGGTTGCACGTGTAGGCCGGCAGCCCATGTGCGAGCGCTGTCGCGGCGATCATTGCGTCGTAGGCGCGTGCTGCGGGGTTACGACCGGCTCGCCGCAACGATGCGGCGACGCGCCCGAAACTCCGTGCCGCCACAGGATCTACGATGGGCAGCCGCTTCCAGCGCTCAAGGAGTACTGCCACTCGCCGCATACTCTCGGAGCGTGACTGACGGCATTGCGCTCACGCTGGCGTTGCTGATTCTGGGAGCGACGCTCACGGTCGCAGTCGTACGGCCGCAGCACGTACCCGAAGCGCTTGTAGCTTTTGTGGGCGCCGTTCTTCTGGTGACCGTTGGCGCGATCAGCTGGTCAGCGGCCGATCATGCGCTTCGGGCTCTGGCGCCGACGGTCGGCTTCCTGGCGGCGATGCTGGTGATAGCCGAGGGCTGCCGACGCGAGGGCCTGTTCGATGCCATGGGCGCGATCATGGCTCGGGGATCCTCGGGCAGTCCACAACGGTTGCTGGCGTTTGTGTTCGTAGTAGCTGCCGGGATCACGGCAGTGCTCAGTCTCGACGCGACGATCGTGTTGCTCACCCCCGTAGTGTTTACCACCGCGGCACGGATGCGCACGAACGTGAAACCGCAGGTGTACGCGTGTGCGCATCTGGCTAACTCTGCGTCACTGCTGCTCCCGGTGTCCAACCTCACCAACCTGCTGGCGTTCCACGCGACCGATCTCTCGTTCGTGCGGTTCGCCGCGCTGATGGTGCTTCCAACCCTAGCTGCTGTGGGTGTCGAGTGGATCGTGTTCAAGTGGTTCTTTGCGGTCGAGCTCAAACGCCCTCGTCGCGCCGGCGTGCGGCCGGCGCGACCTCAATTGCCGCGCTTCGCAGTGGCGGTGCTGGCGCTCACGCTGGCCGGTTTCGCGTTCAGCTCGGTGCTGGGGATCCAGCCGGTCTGGTTCGCGATCGCCGGCGCCATCGCGATCACGCTCCCTGCGCTCGTCCGCAAAACCGTGACTCCGCTAAGCCTCGCCGGGGCCGTAGAACCTGGCTTTCTGGTCTTTGTCCTGGCGCTCGGGGTGATCGTGCAGGCAGCGAGCATCAACGGCCTTGACACAGCGGTCCGTGCGGTACTCCCTATCGGCGGCTCGCTGCCTGACCTGCTTGCGATCGCCGGATTGAGTGCGATCTTCGCGAACCTTGTGAACAACCTACCCGCGACGTTGATGCTAGTCCCGGTTGCTGCGGCGGCCACCGGCGCCGGGCCTCTGCTCGCCGTACTGATCGGGGTCAATGTCGGCCCGAACCTGACCTACGTCGGATCTTTGGCCACCCTGCTCTGGCGGCGCGTTCTGCGAGCGCAGGACAGCGATGTCCAGTTGGGTGAGTTCCTCCGTCTGGGCGTGGCGACCGTGCCTGCCACATTGCTCGCGTCGACCGTCCTGCTGTGGATCGCTCTGAAGCTGTGAGGCGAGCTTACGCTCCGTCGCGGGCGTTCGTCGTTGGTCGCGTTGGTGCGAGGATCTCTCTCTCGAGCGTCTCGGCGTCTAGCGGTTTGGAAAGCAGGAAGCCCTGAATCTCGTCGACGGCCTTGCTGCGAAGGTGGTCAAGTTGGCTGGTGCTTTCGACGCCTTCGGCGAGCGTGATGAGGCCGAGCTCCTTGCCGAGTTTGACTAGCGACCCGATCAGCGCTTCTGACTCGGTCGAGGTTGTGATCGCCTCGGTGAACATGCGGTCGATCTTCAGACTGTCGACCGGGAACTGTTGAAGGTATGCGAGGCTGGAGTAGCCGGTACCGAAATCATCGATTGCGATTCTGACTCCAAGCGCTTTTATCTCCTGGAGCTGGCGCGCGGTCGCAGCCGCGTCGCGCATCAGCGCTGTCTCGGTCACCTCGATGATCAAGGCTCTCGGGTCGAGACCGCTGCTGTCCAGAGCCTCGCCTATGTGGCAGACGACCGCCGGGGTGTCAAGCTGGCTGCCTGACACGTTCACCGACAGGTCGAGGGTGTCGCCGCGGGAGTGCCAGGCGACCATCTGCTCGCAGGCCTCGTTCAGGACCCAACGGCCGACCTCCCGGATCTGACCGGTCCGCTCGAGTATCGGGATGAACTCGTCGGGCTGCATCAGCCCTTTGACCGGGTGCTGCCAACGCAACAGTGCTTCGACGCCGACGACGGTGAGGTCCGCCAAGGCGTAGATGGGCTGGTAGACGAGGAAGAACTGCTCCTCGCTCAACGCCAAGCGGAGATCGAACTCCAGTTCCACACGGTGACTGATTGCGGTTTGCATCTCCGGGCGAAAGATCTGATAGCGGTTCCTGCCGGCGGCTTTCGCCTCGTAAAGCGCGACATCGGCGTCGCGCAAGAGCTCTCCCGCGCTCGTGCGATCCCCGACCGCGATTCCGATGCTGGCGTTCACGGTTAGCGGGGTCCGTGCTTCGCTGAGCTCGAAAGGCTGGCGCAGTACTTCAAGTAGCCGCTCGGCGACCAGATACGGAGCGAAGCTGAGCCCGCCTCCATCGATCAGGACGACGAACTCATCGCCGCCCATGCGTCCGATCGTTTCGGCGTCGCGCAGCGTGCTGGTCAGCCTCGCCGCCACCGCCACGAGCAGCTGGTCGCCGGCCGCGTGGCCGAGCGTGTCGTTCACGTTCTTGAAGTCGTCCAGATCGATGAAGAGCGCCGCGCCTTCCGCGCCCGCGCGACGGTTGCGCGCGAGCAGCTGCTCGATCCGGTCCATGATCAGGACCCGGTTGGCCAGGCCGGTCAAACCGTCGTGCAGCGCCTGATGCCGCAGCTCGCCGGTCCGCTCGCTCACCAGCCGCAGTGCCCGAACGCGACCGGTGCCCAAGACCAAGAGCAGAGCTGCCAGTAACACGCTCAGCGCGATCCCGACCAGCAACAGCTCTAGGGCGTTGGTATTGGCGAATATCCCACCTTGGGCGACGATGGCGAACGTCTGGACCGTCCAGCCGTCTCCTAGTTTGGTGGTCGCGGGCAGCGTGCCTGTCGGCGCCTTTCCGCTGCTGTAAACCACATTCCAGGGCCCGGCGTGATAACGGAACGTCAAAGCGGTGTTTGCGCGACCACTAAGCGCGTTTGCCAGGATCAACCCCGGGGAAAGCGACATCCCGACCCAGCCCAGGAACGCTCGGCGGCGGCCAGCGACGGTCGCAGGCGTTACGCCACCTCGGTACACCGGGTTCGTCATGCTCAAGAGCGTGGTCTTGCCCGACTGGATTGGTACATATGCTGCCTGACCGGAATCGCGAGAGGTCAGCAATGCCGTTCCGCTCGGACCGTTGGCGCAGAAGTCAAACCCCGCCGCAAAGCCAGCTTGTGCGGTCCTCGTCAGCGAGCCAACCGAAAGGCAGTAGAACGCCCGTGAACCGGTCGGCACGACCCGGAGCGTCCGGCTGGCGCCCGGCGACGCGCTCTCTGCCGCGAACTTCGCAAGATCGCTTGCCGGAACGATCACAGAGTGTCTGATCCCCTGCAGCTCCGGGTAACGCGCCAGGGCATGGTTTGACCGTGCCCAGGCGGCGAACTGAGCGCTGGAGGCATTCGGATTCGTGATCACAAATGCGCTCGCACCGATCATCAAGTCCTGCTCGTGCTGAATCGCAAGCCCCAGCCTCGACACAATCTCGGCCGACGCAGACCGCACCTGGCGTTCTGAGCTCGCCTGGTCATCGCGAGCCACTCTCGTCGCCGAGAAGGTCGTGATAACGAGCCCTAGAGCCAGAATCAACCCTGCGGCCATGGTCCACGCGGTGCGGGGCTTTGCCAAACGGCACCCCTGGGCGACCACCGACCTTCGCAAACCCTTGGTCTGCAACGCTGCGCTGCCTTGCTGACCCATCGTCACTCCGAACGTATAAGGCGCTCTGGAACATCAGCGTCTGATAGGCGTATCGGCCGCAACGACGGAAAACGTGAACAACTCCGACGCTGACCGATCAAACCCGGACCGACTGATCCTCAGACTCGAGACTCCAAGGCCGCGACCCTCCACGACGCATCATGCCGGATGGTGTCGCCGGCGCCCGCCATGTACATGTACGCGACGATCAGCCAGGCCATGCCCAGCATGTAGCCGCCCAGCACGTCACTGAGCACATGCTGCCCGCCGAGTACACGCGCCGGACCGGCGCCCGCGATTATCGCTATCAGGGCCACCGGCGCGATCCTCCTGCCCTGCCGCCGTGCCACCGCGGCCAGATAACCGCCGGATGCGGTTACGAACGTAACCACACCGCTCGGGAAGTCAGTGCCCACATGGTGAAGGGCGAGCCACAACGGCGTCGGACCGCAGAGCACCTTGATGAGCCCGCATGTCGCAGATGAGAGCAACGCGATAAACAGACCCTGAGCCGCCCGACGGCCGCCAGTCCGCGACAACCAAGCGAGCATCAGCAGAACCTCGCCTATCGCAACGAGCGGTCGGCCGACCTGCTGGTACACGCGTGTTACGGCGTAAACGAGCCACGGCTTGTGCGATGCCCCGAGCTGCGCTGCCCAACTGTCACCCGGAAACGCGTGCCGCGAGAGCAGCAGGCGCATCGCGACGACCAGCAGCAGCAGCGCTGCACTGCACAGCTGCCATCCCTGCGGCGCATACAGGCGGCTGGCGCGGACCCGGCTCAGCTGGGGACTCGAGGAACTGTCAAGCACGGCGGGCACGATACCGGTCAGAAGCCAGAGGGCCACCGGAGCCTCGGACGGTACGTCACGGCGGTGGCAGATCAACGGCGCCCATCACGCTCCACAGGCGATGCCAACGGTCGAGATTTGAGCATCGCTACCGTTTTAGCTATCAAGTTACGAACGGAGCAGACATGAGCACAAGCACACTCCCCGCCGCGGCCGCCGGCACGTTCGACCTTGGCGGTGACCTCACCATCAACCGGCTCGGTTACGGCTCGATGCAGCTGACCGGCCCGGGCGTCTGGGGAGACCCGAAGGACCCGGACGAAGCCGTGCGCGTACTGCGCCGAGCCGTGGAGCTCGGTGTGAACTTCATAGACACAGCCGACTCCTATGGGCCGGCCGTGGCCGAACGGCTGATCAGAAAGGCGCTGCATCCCTACAAGGACGGTGTCGTGATCGCGACCAAGGCAGGTCTCACCCGTCAGGGACCCGGGATCTGGACACCGGTCGGGCGCCCGGCCTACCTCCGCCAGCAGGCCGAGCTCAGCCTTCGCAACCTGGGCGTCGATGCGATCGATCTCTTTCAGCTCCATCGCATCGACCGGGCGGTACCTCTGGACGATCAGGTTGGCGAGCTGAGGGACCTCCAGGACGAGGGCAAGATACGCCACATTGGGTTATCCGAGGTCACAGTCGCTGAACTGCAGGCTGCGCAAGCGGTCGCGACGATCGCAAGCGTGCAGAACCTCTACAACCTCGCAAACCGCTCGGCGGAGGCGCTGCTCGAGTACTCGGAAGCGAACGGCATCGCCTTCATCCCCTGGTTCCCACTCTCGACCGGTGCACTCTCCGGGCCTGACAGCCCGCTCACCGATATGGCCACTGAACTGGACGCGACTCCATCACAACTGGCGTTGGCCTGGTTGCTGAAGCGCTCGCCTGTGATGCTGCCGATCCCGGGCACCTCAACGGTCGCGCACCTGGAGGACAACATCGCGAGTGCTGGCGTCGAGCTCAGTGACGAGCAGTTTGCGGCATTGAGCTCCGTAGCATGACTTGGACGGCAGTTCGCGTACCTGAAGACGCATACGCCGCCTAAGGTCGCTGCGACACTTTCTTCGGCGGGACGAAGCTCATCGCCCGTTCGGCGAGGGCTGCGATCGTCAAGCTGGGGTTCGCGCCGACGTTGGCCGGAACCGCCGCACCGTCTGTCACCAACAGGTTCTGGTACCCAAAGACACGGTTTCGCCCGTCCACGACGCCTGAGGAGGCGTCCGGGGCGATCACGGCACCGCCGAGGATGTGGGCGGTGATCGGGATCGCGAGCGTGGCCTCCGGTACCGAGCTGTACGCCTCCCCCCCGACCCGCTCGGCGAACCAGCGGGCTGCCGCGTAGGCGGCAGGGATCTTGTCGGGGTTGGGGTGCAGCGGGTCCTGCTCAGTGGTCAGGGAGACACCGCCACCTGGCAGCCGCCGCTTCACCTTCAGACGCATCGAGTTGTCGAGCGATTGCATCACCAGCAGGATCACTGATCGCCGAGCGGTGCCGTTGATGCGCAGTACCTGGAGCGCAGCCCTCGGCTTGCGCGCCAGCGCGACCAGGAAGTGCAGCGGCTTGGTCCCCCGCTTTCCAGCCTCCACCATCACAGTGGCAAGCAGCGACTGCGAGTCACCCCCGTCGCCGTAAGTGACGACCTCGATGTGGGTCGTGGCGTCGGTATGGATGCTCGAGGAGATCGCAACCGACTCACTGAAGTCGAAGCCCGAGTTCTCCGGTGCCAGGACCGACATGATCGATTCACTGTTGGTGCGGACCGCGTACCCGAGCTGATCGGAGATCTGCGGCAGCGAGCCGCTGAGCTTGCAGCGCTGCAGCAGGCGGTTGGTGCCGAGCGCTCCCGCGGCGACGATGACTCCGCGTGCCCGCACGGTACGCGGCTGCCTGCGCAGCATCCCGCCGGATCGCTGGTGACGCACCTCATAGCCGTCAGCTCCGTCCCCGGCACCGAGCGGCAAGATATCGACGACGGTACGTTCCGGCACCACCTCGACGCCGAGCTTCTCCGCGAACCACAGGTAGTTCTTGACCAGTGTGTTCTTGGCACCGTGACGGCAGCCGATCATGCAGGCGCCGCAGCGCAGGCATCCGGTCCGCGCCGGCCCCTCACCGCCGAAGAACGGGTCAGCCACAGTGACCCCGGGCTCACCGAGAAACACGCCCACCGGGGTGCGCCTGTACGTATCAGCTACGCCGATCGTCTGCGCGTACTCCCTGAGCAGCAGGTCGGCAACGCCGTCGCGGTCGTACTCCACGACGCCGAGCATGCGCTCAGCCTCGCTGTAGAACGGTTCAAGTTCGCTCTCCCAGTCCGCCATCTGCGCCCACTGCGGGTTGGAGTAGAAGTCGGGCCGGGCACGATAGAGCGTGTTGGCGTAGCCGAGGCTGCCGCCGCCGACGCCGCAGCCCGAGAGGATGAAGATGTCCTTGAAGAGCGTCATCCGCAGGATTCCCCTCAAGCCGAGATGTGGAGCCCACAGATAGCGCCGCGAATCGCTGGTGCGCTCGGCGAAGTCCTGGTCAGCGAAGCGTCGCCCGCACTCCATGACGCCGACCTTGTAGCCCTTTTCGGCCAGGCGCAGCGCGCAGACGCTGCCGCCAAAGCCGGAGCCGATCACCAGCCAGTCGTAATCGAACTCCAGCACGCTCCCGGCGCCGCAGTTCTGCGGTACGGAAGTCCCGTGCACCAGCTCAGCCGGCCGGTGTGAGGACAACCACGGGGATCCGGCGAGTCGTCTTGGTCTGGTACTCGGCAAACTGCGGCGCGACTTTCACCTGTGCTGAGTAGAGCCGGTCACGCTCGTCCCCAGTCGCCTCGCTTGCGACCACGTCAATCACCTCAGTGCCCACTTCGACCTTGGTCTGCGGGCGAGCCTTCAGGTTGTGGAACCACGATGGATGCTCCGGCGCCCCACCCTTGGAGGCAAAGATGACATAGCGCCCACCGTCTGCGAGATAGACAAGCGGAGCGACGCGGGCCGTGCCCGACTTCGCGCCAACGTGATGCAGAAGCAGGATCGGCATGCCCTCAAACACGCCACCGACCACGCCGTCGTTCTCATGGAACTCGGTCATCACCTGCTTGTTGAAATCCGCCATGGACATACGATCCCTCTCGGTGGTCGGGTTTGAGTCGCCTGAGATGATCCTCTCATGTTGAGGAAAGTTCTCGCCTGCTCGCAGCGGCGATGGTGCGGGTCCAGAGCCACACTCGACCGCCTCTTCGGCGCCCTCGTCACGACGAGTCAAGGCCCACGAACACTAGACTGAAGCCCATGCCAAAGCAGCAGCGCGCGGTGCGCATCGAACAGAAGGGCCAGATGGCTGCGATGCAGCAGCTGGAGACCAAGAGCGACGAGGAGCTGGAGGCCGAGACCCGGTATCGGTCGGCGGCTCAGGCGATCCTCGGTGCCCGTGCCGCCGAGCGCTACGACGGCCCTGCCGCCCGCGCTCACTTCCAGCGTGCGCTCGCCGCCGCGCGTCCCCAGGAGCGCATGCAGCTGCGGCGCATGGCCGATGCGTCACTTGCGTTGGCCGAGCGTCGTGCGGGCGACCTCAAGCTCGCCACGGAGCGGCTCGGCGTCGAGTCTCCCACGAGCCGCCAGCTCTTCGGGTTGCGTTTGGTCGGGCTGATCGCACCGCCCAAGAGCGCGGGCCTGCTCGCCCGGATCCGTGGCATTCTCGTCGTCATCTTCGCGATCGTCGCCGTGCTGCTGCTCGCCTTCGCGATCGTCAAGTTGATCGCCCTGCCGTTCGGCGGTGCCAGCCTCGATCTTTCGATCTTCTACGGAGTGGCGCTCGTCTTCGTCGTCCTGGCCGTCCTCGTCTTTCTCGGCCGACGCCGGCAGAGAGCTGCAACCGCCAAACGCGAAGCCGACCTCGCGGCCCGCGCCGGGCGCTAGTCAGCGAAGTGTGCGGGCGCTACACGCTCGCCGGGCCTGTCGGTGCGGTGCGCGAGCGCTTTGCGGTGCTCGACGCGCTCGCGTTCCAGCCACGGTACAACGTCGCCCCCGGCAGTGAGGTCGTTGCCGTCACCACCGATCGTGAGGGCCTGCCGCGCGGCGAGTTGCTGCGCTGGGGGCTTGTGCCCCACTGGGCCAAGGATCCCGCCGTCGGTTTCAAGATGATCAACGCGCGAGCTGAGACGCTCTGCGACAATCCGGCATGGAAGGTGCCCTTTCAGCGCTTCCGCTGCCTGATCCCCGCTGACGGCTTCTACGAGTGGCAGGCGCGCCCGGGCCAGTCAAAACAGCCGTTTCACATCACGCGCGGCGACGGCGAGCTCCTCGCCTTTGCCGGACTTTGGTCGGTCTGGCACCGCGGCGAAGCTGATGAGCTGCGGACTTGCACGATCGTCACGACGGTGGCCAATGCGCGAATGGCGGCTGTGCACGACCGGATGCCGGTGATCCTCGACCGTGACACGGAGGACAGCTGGCTTGCTCCGGGCACCCCCACCGAGGCGCTGCGGGCGCTGCTGCACGGTTTGCCTGCCGCGCAGACACATCTGCGGCCGGTCTCGAGCGTGGTCAATGACGTCCGTAACGACGGGCCCGGCTGCCTGGCAGACGCTCCGCCCCACGGGCCGGTGCCCGGCACCCTCTTCTAGACAATCCAAGCAGTGACCCTCTCCCCTCTCCTCGCGGCATATGACAACGTGATCCTCGACCTCGACGGCACCGTCTGGGTCGGTGGCGTCGCGACACCGCGCGCCCCCGAGGCGATCGCCGCGATCAGAGCTGCCGGCAAGCGCCTGGCGTTTGTCACGAACGATGGCAGCCTCTCGCCCGAGGAGTATGTGCGCAAGCTCTGGTCGATCGGCTGTACAGCTGCCGTCGAGGAGGTCATCAGCGTCGGCTCCGCGATCCAATTTGTGCTGGCGGAGCGCACCCCCGGCGCGCGCGTATACGTGATCGGTGCGCCCGCACTCTTCAGGCACGTCAGCGACGCTGGCCATCGGGTCGTCAACGACAGCCGGGACGCCGAACGTGCGGACGTGGTTGTCGTGGTCGCGCACCGGGACTTCGGATACATGGAGCTGCTGACGGCCACAAGGGCGATCATCGGCGGCGCCGAGCTCATCTGCGGCGGGATGGACCGCAACTTCCCGACGGTCGGTGGGCTCGCGCCCGGGACCGGAGCCGTCACGGCCGCGCTCGAGTACGCCACCGGTGCCACGGCCCGCAGCGTCGGCAAGCCCGAGCCGGAGATCTTCAAGGTCGCGCTCGAGCACCTGGGTTCCGGCCGCACGCTGGTGATCGGCGATCACGTCAACTCGGACCTCGGCGGCGCCTACGCGGCCGGGCTCGACGCGGCGCTCGTGCTCAGCGGCATCGCTACGCTCGCCGACGCGGAGGCGGCGTCAAATCCGCGTCCGGTCGCGATCGGCGAGAACCTGGGCGCGCTCGTACTCTCACAGTGATGCTGTCGCTGATTGTGAACCCGTCTGCCGGTGGTGGACGCGCGGGTCGTCTGTTGCCGGGTGTGCGCGAGCAGCTGGGACTGCTCGGGCTCGAGCATCGGGTTGAGATGACGAAGAGCCTCGATCACGCCACTGAGCTGGCGTTCGCCGCGGCAGGTGCGGGTGAGATGGTGGCGGCCTTCGGTGGCGACGGCACGGTCGGTGCCGTCGCCGGCGCGCTCAAGCACAGTGACGCGGTGCTGGGCGTGTTGCCCGGTGGGCGCGGCAACGACTTCGCCCGCGGCATCGGCCTGCCGATGAACCCGGCCGCGGCCTGCGAGACACTCGCTCACGGCGAGGTCTGCGCGGTGGACCTTGGTCAGGTCGGCGCCAAGACCTTTCTCGGCATCGCCACCTCCGGTTTTGACTCCGAGGGCAACCGCATCGCCAACAACGCCACGCACGTGCCCGCCCGGCTTGTCTATGCGTACGGCGGTGTTCGTGCGCTGATCAGCTGGAAGCCGGCGAGCTTCACGCTGCGGCTTGACGGCGAGCCGCACTCGCTCTATGGGTACAACGTCGCGGTCTGCAACTCCGGCCGCCACGGCGCGGGCATGATCCTCGCGCCGGAGGCGTCGCTCACCGACGGCATGTTTGACGTGGTGATGATCGCCCAGGCGCCCAAGCATGAGTTCCTGCGCCAGCTTCCGCGAGTCTTCAAGGGCAACCATGTCGACTGCCCGTTCGTGCGCATAGCCCGCGCGCGCGAAGTAGAGATCGCCTCAGATCGTCCGTTCACCACCTACGCCGACGGTGATCCCGTGGCCGTGCTACCGGCGCGCTTCACAGTGCTTCCCGGTGCGGTCAATGTGAAGGTCCCCATTGCGGCAGAGATCAGGGCGTGAGCTCGATCACTCCCAAACTCACGGTTGCGAGAGCGGTCGGCGCGCTGGTGCGTGCAAGCGGGCGCGGTGGCGGCACCAGCCTGCCCGGCAAGGCTCTGCTGAAGCTGGAGCCTCACGCGATCGCCCGGCTGACCAGCCGCCTGACCAATGGCGCCGCGGTGATCTCCGCGACCAACGGCAAGACCACGACGGCGGCGCTGGCCGCGACGATTTTGGAAGGCGCCGGCCATCAGCTCGTCCACAACCGCGCCGGCGCAAACATGGCAGGCGGCATCGCCTCCACGCTGCTGGCAGCGGCAGGTAGCGGCAGCCGGATCGCCGGAGACATGGGGCTCTTTGAAGTCGACGAGTTCTGGGTCGCCCAGATCACGGACGAGGCACAGCCGCGAGCACTGCTGCTCGCCAACCTCTTCCGCGACCAGCTCGATCGCTACGGCGAGCTCGAGACGATCGCCGAGCGCTGGGCCCAGGTCGTCGCGCGCCTGAACAAGAGCAGCCGGCTCGTGCTGAACGCAGATGACCCGCTGGTTGCCGACCTCGGGCGTGAGCGGGCTGACGTGACCTACTTTGGCGTTGAAGATCATGCGCTCGCCGTGCCTGAGATGCAGCACGCCTCCGATTCCAAGCACTGCCGGCGGTGCGGGGCCCCCTATCTCTATGACGCCGTCTACATGGGCCACCTTGGTGACTACCACTGCGCGGCCTGCGGTCAGCGGCGTCCGCAGCCGACCGTCTACGCGCAGGAGGTCACGCTTCACGGGACCAGCCGGGCGACCTTCACGCTCAACACACCGGCGGGCTCGAGCGTGGTGTTGCTCGGGCTGCCAGGGCTCTACAACGTCTACAACGCGGTCGCGGCCGCCGCGCTCTGCCTGGAGCTCGGAGCGACGCTTGACCAGGTGGTCAGCGGACTGCAGGCCGCCACCGCGGCGTTTGGCCGCGCGGAGGAGGTAGCGGTCGACGACGGCTCGCTCAAGCTGCTGTTGATGAAGAATCCCGCCGGCGCCAACGAGCTGCTGAGGACGCTCGCGCTCGAGCCTGGCGAACTGGATATTCTCGCGATCCTCAACGATCTGATCGCCGACGGCCGCGATGTCTCGTGGGTATGGGACGCCGACTTTGAGCTGCTGGTCCCGCGGGTACGCACTGTCACTTGCTCGGGGACGCGCGCGGCTGAGCTGGCTGTACGCCTGAAGTACGCGGGCGTCGATCCTGCGCGTCTCACCGTCATCCCTGAGCTCTCAGCCGCGCTCGACAGCTCGCTTGAAGGCGCGGCCGAGGGACGGGTCTTCGTGCTGCCCACCTACACGGCGCTGCTCGCGCTGCGTGAGGAGCTCGCCAGGCGCGGTCACGTGTCGCGCTACTGGCAGCAGCCGTCATGAAGCTCGAGGTGATCTGGCACGACCTGGAGTGCGGCGGTTACGAACAGGATCTCCCGCTGTGGCGCGAGCTGGCCGTCGCGCACGCTCCGGCGCCAGGCGGACGCGTGCTCGAGGTCGGCGCCGGCACAGGCCGCGTTACGCTCGCGCTCGCGCGCGCCGGGCACGAGGTGGTCGCTCTGGATCTGGACGCGGAGCTGCTGGCGGCACTCAGCGAGCGGGCGAGGATCCACGATCTCAACGTCCAGACTTGCCAAGGCGATGCGCGCGGCTTGGATCTCGTGGGTGAACGGTTCTCGCTCTGTGCGGTCCCCATGCAGACAATCCAACTCTTCGGTGGCGACGCAGCGCGTAGCGACTTCATCAGCGCGGCGGCGAGACATCTGACCGAACACGGGGTGCTGGCCATAGCTATCGCGGCGGCCAAGGATTTTGAGGAGTTTGAGTGGCATGACGGCGACCCCTTCCCGCTGCCCGATATCGTCGAGCGCGGTGGCAGCGTCTACTGCAGCCAGCCAACGGCGGTTCGCCGCGACGGCTCAGGCTTTGTGCTCAAGCGCCGTCGTGAGGTCATCGACGCGGCAGGCGGGCGCCGGCAGAGCGAAAACGTGATTGTGCTCGACACCGTCACGGCAACCGGGATTGAAGAGGCCGGCCAGCGGGCCGGCCTCAGGCCGCTTGGTGTCCGCCTCATTGCCCCCACAGGCGAACACATCGGCAGCGAGGTCGTGCTCCTTGGTCGCTGACAGACGGACGCTGCGCGTCTGCGCGCTCTACCCCACGCTGATGAACATCTACGCCGACCGCGGCAACCTGCTGATGCTCGAGCGCCGTTGCCGCTGGCGCGGCCTCGGCTTCGAGCTGAGCGGCGCGGGAATCGGGCAGCCACTTGATCCGGACGGCGCAGATCTGTACTACATGGGGGGCGGACAGGACCGTGACCAGTTGCTCTGCGCCACCGACCTCTACGAACATAAGCGAGCGGCCCTGCGCGACGCGGCGGAGCGCGGCGCGGTCGTGCTGGGCGTCTGCGGAGGCTACCAGCTGCTGGGAGAGGCGTATGAGCTGGGCGCGCAGACCCTGCCCGGAGTCGGGCTGCTGGATGCGAGGACCGTGCGCGCCGATGGACCCCGCCTGATCGGCAACGTGGCGATTGAGGTGGATCTGCCGGGAGCCGGTGTCCAGACGCTCGCCGGCTTCGAGAACCATGGTGGGCGCACGCACCTGGGCGCCGATGGTGCCGCGCTCGGACGCGTGCGCAAGGGCCACGGGAATAACGGCGCCGACGGCCATGAGGGCGCACGCAGCGGCAACGTCATCGGCACCTACCTGCACGGCCCTTTGCTGCCCAAGAACGCGTGGTTCGCCGATTGGCTGATCAGAACCGCGCTCGGCTTCTCAGAGCGGCTCACCGAGCTCGATGACACGCTCGAGGACCTGGCCCACGCCGACGCGTGCAAGGCGGCTGGCCTGTGAGCCCCCGGCGGTGGTGTGCCGGCGTCGCCTTGCCGGCGGTGCTCTTGGGAGGGTTGCTGACGGGCCTTGGCACCGGTGCGCCGGCGAGCGCGGGCACAAAGGTGACGGCGAAAGTGGCAACCGCCAGGACGGGCAAGGCCGCAAGCGCCACGCTGACTCAACCGAAGGTCATGGTGGCCCCCACCACGACGACCACGCCGGCTAGCGCACTGCCTGGTCACAACCGTCCGGCGATCGTCGTCGGCGACATGAACACACCCGAACAGTTTGTGCTCGGCGCGCTCTATCAGCTAGCGCTGGCCCATGCCGGCTACACGGTTGAGATCACCCGCAACATCGGCGCGTCCTACATCGCCGATCCGGCGCTGAAGCAGGGCAGCCTCGACCTCTATCCGGATTACCTCGACTCCTACCTGTTGCCCTCTTGGGACCGTACCGTGGCCGGTTTGAAGCGAAACTTCTCAAGCGTGAACGCCGCATACTCGGCTGGCGCAGCTTATGCCGCGCGGCGTGGTTTCAAGCTGCTGCCGCCGACTGCGGGCAGTGACACGCTTGGCCTCGCGGTTACCAGCCAGTTCGCGCACGAGAACCGCGTCACGTCGATGGCTCAGCTTGCTCGGGCTCCCCTGCTGACGTTCGGGATGCCGCTCGGATTTGGCGGCCTTTGGCGCGCCGAGCAGGCGTACAGCTTCAAGGCCGGCAGCGTGGAGTACGGGGCCACCGGTGAGCAGTACCGCGCGCTGGACACGGGAGCGGTGCAGGTCACATACGCCGACTCAAGTGACCCGCAACTTGGCGGGCGGCGGTATGTCCTGCTCGCCGACCCCAAGCACGTCTACGGCTTTGGCAACATCGTGCCGGTCACGACTGCCAAGGTCGTGCGGGCGGAGGGGCCGGCGTTCGTGCGCATCATCGAGCGAGTCGATGCGCTGCTCACCACCAGGGCGCTGCGCGGCCTCAACGCTGAGGTCCAGCTGATGGGCCATGACCAGGTCGCCGTCGCGCTGCAGTTCCTTCAGGGCAACGGTCTACTGGCCCCGAGCAAGTACGAGGTGGTCCCCTCCGGCGGGTAGTCCGCCGGCGGCGGCTGGCGCAGCTCGGTGGCTCCGGGAGACTGTGGCCCCGGGCCACTGACTCCAGCTAGCTGCCGCTGGAGCCGAATCCGTCGACACCGCGTGTGCTGGCCGACAGCTCCGCGACCTCGACCACGGCGGGCGTCTGTACCGCCGTGAGCACCAGTTGAGCGATCCGGTCGCCTGCCGCGATCTCGCACCCGGTCGTGCGGTCGGTGTTGAGCAGCAGGATCTTGAGCTCGCCGCGGTACCCCGAGTCGATCAACCCCGGGGCGTTCACCAGCGCGATCCCGTTGCGGGACGCGAGCCCAGATCTCGGCATCACGAGTCCGGCGTAGCCGGCCGGGATCTCCACCGCGATGCCCGTCCGCACAATGGCTCTATCACCGGGCGCGAGCCTGCAGGGGTCGAGCGCATAGAGATCGAGGCCCGCATCGCCGGGATGGGCGCGGGTGGGCAGGACCGCGCGCGGGTCGAGCCGCTGCGCCCGCAGCTCAGTGAAGCCCACGCTCAACCGGCTCCGGCGACGGTGGCGAACGCCGCAAAGCGCTCTGCGACCGGGACTGGCAGGCGAACCGTCACCAGCACGCCCTCGGGTCTGTCGGAGCGGATCAGGTCGCCGGCAAGGGCGTGAAGCTCGGCCAGCCGGGCTCCCTCGTTGAACGGGATCAGCAGCTCGACCTCAATCAGTGTGCGCGCGAACTCCTGCTCGATTCGCAGCGCCAGCTCGTCGAGGCCCTCGCCCGTGAAGGCCGAGACCAGCACCGCGTTCAGGTGCCGGTTGCGCAGCTCCACGCGCCCGTCGGCGTCGACCAGATCCAGCTTGTCGACGACCACCACGGTCGGGACCGCGTCAGCTCCGATCTCGATCAGGACGTCGTCCACCGCGCGCATCATCGCGAGCCGATCGTCCTCGTCTGCCGAGCCGTCGACAACATGCAGGATCAGGTCGGCCAGACGCGTCTCCTCGAGCGTCGCTCCGAACGCCTGCACGAGCTGATGCGGAAGCTTGCGGATGAAACCGACGGTGTCTGTCAACAGGTAGTCGCGCCCACCGGTCCGCAGCAGCCGCGTGGTCGGGTCGAGCGTATGGAAGAGCTGGTCACGAACGCCCACCTCGGAGCCCGTCAGCGCGTTCAGCAGCGTCGACTTGCCGGCGTTGGTGTAGCCCGCCAGCGCCACTCGCGGGAGCTCTGTGCGCTCGCGTTCCGCGCGCATCACGGTGCGATTCAAGCTGACGTGCTCGAGTTTGCGCTTGAGAGCCGAGATGCGGTCACGTGCGAGCCGGCGGTCGGTTTCGATCTGGGTCTCACCCGGCCCTCTGGTGCCAACACCGCCGCCGAGGCGCTCAAGGTGGGTCCATAGCCCCCGCATGCGGGCCAGGTTGTACTGCAACTGCGCGAGCTCCACCTGAAGCTTGCCCTCGGCGCTGTTCGCGTGGGCGGCGAAGATGTCGAGGATCACAGTGGTGCGGTCAACCACCGGAACACCGAGTGCCTGCTCAAGGCTGCGCTCCTGGCGCGGAGAGAGCTCATCGTCACAGGCCACGACGTTCGCATCGGCCCTCTTGAGCGCATCCCTGAGCTCGTCGAGCTTGCCGGGACCGAGGTAGGTGTTGGGATGTGGCTGGTCGCGGCGCTGCACAAGCGCGCCGACGGTGACGACCCCGGCAGTCAGCAGCAGCTCACGTAGCTCTGCCAGCTGCTCCTCGCCGCCGGCGGGCAGCGCGGCGATCAGGTAAGCGCGTTGGCGCGCCCGCGCTTGGCGCGGGCCTGTGGTCGGCGATGGCACTGCGACCAACTTACAACCCGCGCAAGCGCTCCACAGCCTCGAGGAGCCGATCGTCGGGTGTCGTCAGCGATATGCGGAAGAAGCCCTCACCGCTGGCGCCGTACGCACCGCCAGGCGAAATCACGACCGCAGCCTGCTCCAGCACGTGCTCGCAGTACGCCGCCGAGGAGCTGAAGCCCTCGGGGATCGGCGCCCAGACGTAGATGGTGCCCTGCGGCTTGTTGGTCTTGACGCCGGCCTGGGCCAGAGCGTCACAGACCAGGTCCCGACGGCGCGCGTAGACGACGTTCATCGCTCGCACGTGTTCATCGACCGCAGGTTCGAGTGCCGCCGCGCCCGCAAGCTGGATCGCTTCAAAGAGGCCGGAGTCGATATTGGACTTGAGCTTCCAGTAGTGAGCGATCGCCTCGGCATTGCCGACGATCGCGGCGCAGCGCCAGCCGGTCATGTTGTAGCCCTTGGACCAAGAGAAGACCTCGACACCGACCTCTCTCGCGCCCGGCGTCGCCAGGAAGCTGGGCGCGACATAGCCGTCGTAGGTGGTTTCGCTGTAGGCGTTGTCGTGTACAACAAGGATCTCATTGGCGGCCGCCAGCTCAACGACCTCTTCAAAGAGGCCGGGCGGCACCACCGCGCCTGTCGGGTTGTTCGGATAGTTGAAGAACAGCAGGCGCGCACGGTTCAGCGTCTGCGCCGAGATCTTCTTGAGATCGGGAGCGAAGCCGAGCTCAGGCTCGAGCGGCATCAGCACCGGCTCCGCACCGGCCATCAGCGGGCCTGCGGTGTAGACCGGGTAGCCGGGGTCCGACGCGAGCGCCACGTCGCCGGGGTCGAGAAACGCGAGATTCAGGTTAAAGATGCATTCCTTGGCCCCGATCGCGGGCATGACCTCGGTTGCCGGGTCGAGTCTCACACCAAAGCGGCGCTGATAGAACGCGGCAACCGCCTCCCTGAACTCTTGCCGTCCGCGGTTGCTCGGGTATCGATGCGTGCTCGGATCCGCGACCGCCAGCTGGGCCGCCGCCACGATCGGGCCGTAGGTGGGGGTGTCCGGGTCGCCGATGCCAAGGCTGATGACGTCGACTCCAGCCGCCCGTTTCTCTGAGATCTTGCGCTCCAGCTCCGCAAACAGGTACGGAGGGATCTTGTCCAGACGGCTACTAGCTTTCACGCAACTCCTCCATCAGTTCTTCCGCGATGGTTCCGCGCACCACCGGAACCGCCCAGCCGGTGAGGTCGATGTGCAGGTCCTCACTCACCTCCACCTCCAGCTCACCGCCGTCCAGCACTACGGTCACCGGTGAGTCGCCGCCGGTTAGCGCATACGCAACCGCAGCCCCCACCGCCCCGGTGCCGCTCGCACTGGTCTCACCGACTCCGCGCTCAAAGATGCGGGCGCGGATACGGCCGGGCGCGAGCACCGCGTACCACGAGAAGTTACTGCGGTTCGGGAAGAGCTCGTGGTTCTCAAGGCCCGGGCCGATCGCGTCGAGATCGAGCAGCTCCAGGTCCTGCTCGCTCTGCACGGCGATCGAACACTGCGGGTTGCCGACGTTGACGTGCTGGAACTTCCAGGACCTACCGTCAGCGGTCAGCGTGGCACGCCCGTCGGCCGGCCCGCTTGGGAAGTCATCGCTGCGCAGCCGCGCGCGCCCCATGTCCACGTGGCAGGTGGTGGCTGACGTGATCCTGCCTCGGATCTCACCGGCGATCGTCTGAATCGAGAACTCGTCCGCATCTGTCCAGTGACGCCGGCGCAGGTACAGCAACGCCTCACGCGCGCCGTTCCCGGAGAGCTCGGCCTCAGAACCGTCGGGGTTAAAGATCCGCAGGTCAGCGACGAACCCGGATTTGGCGGATGGCGCCACCAGCAGGATGCCATCCGAGCCCAAGCCGGTGTGTGGGGCGCAGAGACGGCGGATGCGCTCGGGCGTCAGCTCGAACGGGAGCTGCCGCTCGTCCACGATTATGTAGTCGTTGCCGAGCGCCTGCCACTTCTCAAAATTCACTGCCCGCAGACTACAAGGGTCAGGCGGGTGCCGCCGCGTCGAGTTTCGGCCTACTCGCCGGAGCGCCAGCGAGCGCTGATCTCCCTCGCCGCTGCGCTGGCCGCGCGGTCGGTCAGGTCGATCTCGAACACGTTGGGGAGCTTGCGCATCCAGGTGAGCTGGCGCCGTGCGTAGTTGCGGGTACGGCGTTTCATCGCGTCGACATCACCCCCCAGCAGATCTTCGAAGCCAACGGCCTTGCGGGCTGTGGCGCTCGCGCCGGCCGCATGGGCGCGTCTGACCTCAGCCTCGGCGCCATCGGCGAGCATGCGTTCGACCCGGGCGTCGATCTGAGCGTAGAGACGCTCCCTGTCCATGGTAAGCCCGACCAGCAGGGTGGGCCGGCGGGTGGCCGCGGTCCAGAGGTCGGAGTGCTCGGGCCCGGGCTCGAGCTCGCCGGCGTCATCGAGTTCGAGCGCTCGCACGATGCGATGGCTGTCGGTGGGCATGATCTTCTCCGCGGCCCACGGTGCGCGCTGCGCCAACTGCGCATGCAGCGCCTCAGGCCCCCTCTCCGCAAGTTCCGCTAGCCAGCGCTCTCGCACGCCCTCTGGTGGCGGCGGCTTCAGCGTCAGCTCCGCCAGAGCCGCCCGCAGGTAGAGCCCGGTTCCTCCCACGACGATCGGCCGCCTCCCAGCGCCGATCAGGCCGTCAATCTCACTGTGGGCAAGCTCCGCGTACTGCCCGGCGCTGAACCGGGCATCGATCGGAAGAAATGCCAGCAGCCGATGCTCGAGTTGCGCGCGCTCACCGGCGTCGGGCGCCCCGGTCAGGGTCTGGAGGCCCGCGTACACCTGTAGAGCATCAGCTGAGACGGCCACCGGCTGCTCGCCGTGCGCCCTGAGTTCCCGCGCGAGCGCGAGCGCGACAGCCGTCTTGCCGACGCCGGTCGGCCCGAACAGCGCGATCACCTCGGCACGTGGCACGCCAAGCAGTATCGTCCGTGGGCGTGAATCTCGTTGCCGGACGCGTCCTGGTCACCGGTGCCACCGGCGGGATCGGACAGGCGATCTCACGTGCATT
>Ga0181537_10001320_pt1 | contig 22956 bp, 18 predicted proteins | sample PEATcosm2014_Bin_39_FD_119765 | JGI IMG/M metagenome (GOLD analysis project Ga0181537, IMG submission 119765) | Peatland microbial communities from MTU Mesocosm Facility, Houghton, MI, USA - PEATcosm2014_Bin23_10_metaG | ecosystem: Environmental > Terrestrial > Soil > Wetlands > Peat | place... | reverse complement strand
CGGCGAGCAGGCCGGGGCGGGGAAGTGGTACGAGCTCTTCTCCCGCGGGGCACGCGACTGGCTGCGCCACGATGAGAAGGTGCGCGAGGCGGTGCGTGCCAACCTGCCGGAGATCATCGCCGGGGGTGACGTCATCAACGACGGCGCGCGCAGCGTGCGCGTGCCGGTGAAGATGCTCGAGCACTACCACTTCCGCCTGCGCCGCCCCGAGGAGCAACAGGGCGCCGGTCAGGGCAAGGCCAAGCCCGGGGACGTGTTCGCGGATCCTGCGCGCGACAAGGGGCCCGGGGAGAAGGGTGCCGGCGGGCGCGACGATGGCGGGGTGCAGCTGCTGCTGGAGTTCAAGGTCGACGACATCGTCGACTGGCTGTGGGAGGAGATGCAGCTGCCGAACCTGAAGGCACGCGTCGGCCCTTCCGATGACAGCGACTGGATCCGCGAGGGCTGGGACCGGCGCGGTGCGCGCTCGCGCCTGGACCGCCGCCGCTCCTTCAAGGAACTCGTCAAGCGCCGCGCCGCCCCGGGGGCGACGCAGACCTTCACCGACGAGGACCTGCGCTTCCGGCAGCTGGCGCGCCGCAAGCAGCCCGCCGTGCATGCGGTGGTGTTCTTCATGCTGGACGTCTCGGGCAGCATGTCCGACCGCGACCGCAAGCTCGCCAAGACGTTCTTTTTCTGGGTGGTGCAGGGCCTGCGGCGCGAGTACAAGTCGCTCGAGACCGTGTTCGTGGCGCACACCACCGAGGCCTGGGAGTTCAACGAGCCGGACTTCTTCCAGGTCTCCGGCAGCGGCGGCACGGTGGCCTCGGCGGGCCTGCTGAAGGTGCGCGAGATCATGGATGCGCGCTTCAACCCCGGGCGCAGCAACATCTACCTCTTCTACGCCTCCGACGGCGACAACGCCGTGAGCGACGCCGCCGAGGCGCGCGCCGCTCTGGGCAGCATCGCCGCCGACACCTGCTACACCGGCTACGTGGAGGTCTCCTCCGGGGTGTCGCGGCAGCTGGACACCGAGACCGGCAAGCTGTACGCGGAGCTCAGCGCTTCCGGCTGCGCCGCCGGTTCCTACGCGCTCAATGACTTCGATGACGTGTGGGGGGCGGTGAAGCACTTCTTCCGCGCCCACAACCAGGAGGCCGCCGGTTCATGACGGGCGACTGGCAAAGCTACGTGCGCCGCATCGAGGAGCTGGCCGCCCGCTCGGGGCTCAAGTTCCATCCGGTCGACTTCGAGGCGGTGCCCGACAGCTTCATGATGGAGATCGCCGTCTACGGGCTGCCGGTGCGCATGCCGCACTGGTCCTTCGGCGTGCGCTACATCTACCAGCTGATCCAGCGCCACATGGGGCACTCGCGCCTCTTCGAGGTGGTCTTCCCCGGCAATCCCGGTCATGCCTATCTGGCGCAGAGCAATGGCCTGGCGGAGAACATCCTGGTGACGGCGCACGTGCTCGGGCACGCGGACTTCTCGCGCAACAACCTGCTGTTCCGGCGCTGCCAGGAACAGGTGAGCGAACGCATCGTCGAGCACGCCGCCAACCATGCGCGCCAGATCAGCCAGGCGATGGAGAGCTACGGCGCCGAACGCGTCGAGGCGGCGCTCGATGCGGCACTCGCGCTCGAGCAGCACATCGACGTCGATCAGGCGCTGCGCCGGCAGCGCTACCCCGAGTACGCCGCGGAACCCAAGGCACTCGTGGACGACGCGTTCCGCAAGCGCTTCGCCGCGCTCGAGCCGACCGCCAGCCCGGCAGGCGCCGAGCTGAAGAAGCGCGCCCCGGTGCCGCCGCACCCGGAGCGCGACCTGCTGTGGTTCGTCGCGCACTACGCCCCGGAGATGGAAAGCTGGGAGCGCGACATCTTCCTCGCCGTGCGCGAGGAGTCGTTCTACTTCTACCCGGTGTTTGCCACCCAGATCATGAACGAGGGCTGGGCCTCCTATTGGCACGCGCGCCTGCTGCGCGAGGCTGACTTCGTGCCGCAGCAGGCGTACGTCGATGCGATCAAGTGCCACTCGGACGTGGTGCGCCCGGTCGCGGCCGAGGAGCAGGTGGCGCTGAACATCAATCCCTATCACTTGGGCTTCGCGATGTGGGAGAAGATCGTCGCCGAGCAGGGGCTGGAGGCGGCGCGGCGCATCATGGCCGAGGATGACGACTTCGGCTTCGTGCGCAATCACCTCACGCGCGAACTCGCCGAGGAGCTCGGCCTGTTCCGCTACAACGCCCGCAGCGACGGGCAGGTGCGCGTGCTCGAGAATGACCTCAACGCGCTGCACGAGGTACTGCTCGCGCCCAAGTACAATTTCGGCGCGCCGCTGGTCTCGGCGGCACACGTGCGCAACGACGGCACGCTCGAGCTCACGCACGACAGCTCGGTCGACGGGCGAGGGCTTGACCTTGAGCGCAGCCGCAAGGTGCTCGACTACCTGCACCGCGTGTGGCGGCGCCCGATCGTGCTCACGACGATCAACCAGGCCGGGTCCGCGCTCGAGGTGACGGCTCCCTAGGGTTTCGCAGTCGGCTGCGCCTTGGGCGTGGCCGCGGTCGCATCACTTCCCCAGTCCTCCTCGTCCCCCGAGGTCACGATCGACACCGGGTCACTCGCCGGTGAGCTGTCGGCCAGCGCCTCATCGAGCTGCTCCTGGATCTTGCGCCGCACCCGCTCGCGCGCCTCGTTTTCCGGATTACTCATCGCACCGCACTCCTGACGATCAAAAAATCCGCGCCGCATTGCCGGTGGCCTGCGCACATCACCGGGAGTAGGCTTTCAAGCCGGCCGGCGTGCACCGCCCGTGCCGCACCGTCGCTGCAGGCTGCATGGAGCATACGCCATGGGGTACACGACTTCAGGCATCCGCAACCTCGCCCTCGTAGGCCAGGCGGGCGCCGGCAAGACCTCGCTCCTGGAGACGCTGCTGCTGCAGGCCGGCGCCATCCGCACCCGCGGCAGCCTGGCGCGCGGCACCACGGTGTCGGACTTCGACCCGCAGGAGAGGCGCCTGCAGCACTCGCTCGACACCACCATCGCCGGCTTCGAGCACCGCGGCGTGCACGTGAACGTGATCGACACGCCCGGCTACGCGGACTTCCTCGGCAAGACGCTCGCGGTGCTCGAGGCCGTGGAGTCGGTGGCAATCGTGGTGAGTGCAGTGAGCGGCGTCGACTCGCTCACCCTGCGACTGCTGGAGTTCGCGCGCGAGCGCGAGCTGTGCCGCCTGATCGTCATCAACAAGATCGACGCGCGTGAGGCGCGCTGCGCGCAAGTGCTGCAGCAGCTGCGCGAGCTCGTGGGGCCCGAGGTGCTGCCGCTGAACCTGCCCTGCGGCGGCGGCGATGCGGTGGTGGACTGCTTCTTCCAGCCGCGCGGCCGGGACACGGACTTCTCCTCCGTGGCCGCTGCGCACACCCAGATCATCGATCAGGTGGTGGAGCTGGACGAGGCTCTCATGGCGCTGTACCTCGAGCAGGGCGAGGAACTCTCGCCGCAGCAGCTGCACGACCCTTTTGAGCAGGCCCTGCGCGAGGGCCATCTGATCCCGGTGTGTTTCACGGCGGCCGACGCGGGCAGCGGCGTGGCCGAGCTTCTGGCGGTGATCGAGCGCCTGATGCCCAACCCCACCGAAGGTAACCCGCCGCCGTTCCTCAAGGGCAGCGAAGGCGCAGCCACGCGCGTGGCAGTCGCGCCCGACCCCGCGCGGCACGTGCTCGCGCACGTCTTCAAGGTGAGCATCGACCCCTACGTCGGCAAGCTCGGCGTGCTGCGCGTGCACCAGGGCACGCTGCGCCAGGGCAGCCAGCTCTACGTCGGCGATGCCAGGAAGCCCGTCAAGATCGCGCATCTCTACCGGCTGATGGGCAAGGACACCAGCGAGATGGTGAGCGCCATACCCGGGGATATCTGCGCGATCGCCAAGCTCGAGGAGCTGCACCTGGATGCGGTGCTGCACGACTCGCACGATGAGGACCAGTATCACCTCAAGCCGGTGCTGTTCCCGCCGCCGATGCTGGGGCTGGCGATCGAGCCGCAGCGCCGCGGCGATGAGCAGCGCCTGGCGGACACGCTGCACAAGCTGACCGCGGAAGACCCGTGCGTGCGCATCGAGCACCACGCGGCGCTGAATGAGACCGTGCTCTACGGCATGGGGGAGTTTCACCTGCGGGTGCTGCTCGAGCGTCTGAGTGAGCGCTACGGGGTGCAGGTGAAGACGCACCCGCCGAGCATCCCCTACCGCGAGACCGTGACGCGTGCCGCCGAGGGGCACTGCCGGCACAAGAAGCAGACCGGCGGTGCCGGGCAGTTCGGCGAGGTGTACCTGAGGGTCGAGGCGCTGGGGCGCGGCGCGGGCTTCGAGTTCCTGGACGAGGTGGTGGGCGGGGCGATCCCGGGCCAGTACCTGCCGGCGGTGGAGAAGGGCGTGCGCCAGGTGCTCGCGGAGGGGGCACTCGCGGGGTTCCCCATCGAGGACGTGCGCGTCACCGTCTACGACGGCAAGCACCACGCCGTGGACTCCAAGGAAGTCGCATTCGTGTCCGCCGGCCGCAAGGCGTTCCTCGATGCGCTGCAGAAGGCGAGCCCCATCGTGCTCGAGCCCATCATGCACCTGGAGATCACGGCTCCCGCCAGCGCCATCGGTGACATCACCGGGGATCTTGCGACCAAGCGCGCGCGCATCAGCGGCAACCACTCACTTCCCGGGCAGCGCGCCACGCTCTCCGCCCTGGTGCCGCTCGCGGAAGTGTCCGAGTACCAGTCGCGCCTCAAGGCTCTCACCGGCGGGCAGGGCGCCTACACCATGCAGCTGTCCCACTACGACCCGGTGCCGCCGCGCCGCCAGCAGGAGCTGAAGGACGCCTGGCGGCCGCGCGGCGAGGAAGAGTGAGACGGCGTGCGCTGTTTTAGCTTTTCGCGCTTGTCATAACGCCGCGCCCCCTTCTCCGCGCCCGGTGGCGCGGCGACACTGGCCGCTGCTGGGTGGCGGGAGCGAGTGACATGCGTGGCTCGTGGCTGTGGACAATGGGTGCCCTGACGGGGTTAGTGCTGGCGATGGCGCAGGCGACGGCCATGGGCGGCGTCGCAGCCTGCCCGACGCAGAGCGGCATGCAGGATGCCTCCCGGCCGAACAAGCCAAGTTCCTTTGAGCCCCACGCACGCCCCCCCGGCAACGCCTACGGCATGCCGATCGGCGACCGCATCCTCACCAAGCGGGTGAAGAAGAAAAAGCCCGCCGGCAGCACGGCGCGCAACGACGCCCCGGCCTAGAGAAGAGGGTCGCCCGCGGCGCTAGCCGGCCGGCTTCTTCCAGCTGACCTTGTCGCCCACGCGCAGCGCGAGCTTCGCCGCCAGCCCTCCCTTGAGTTCCAGCACCGCCGACACCGGTCCCCCCGAGGAAAGTGTATCGAGCGAGAGCGGGCGGGCACGCTCGATGATCTTCACCACGCGCCCCGCGGCGTCGATGAACAGCATGTCGAGTTCCACGTAGGTGTTCTTCATCCACATGGTCTCCACCCGCGGCGGCTCGAGCGGGAAGATCATGCCCTCACTCTCGGGCAGGTCGCGCACGAACATCAGCCCCTGCTGGGCGCGCGGCTCGGTGTCGGCGACCCACACGCGAAACTCATGCACGGCGGCGGGCTTCGCCTGCGTGATGGTGAGCTCGGTGCGCGGGTAGGTGGCAAGGTCGAGCGTGGGCGGCTCCTGCTGCGCGAGGGCGCCCCGCGCAAGTGCCAGGGCCAACCACAGGAGCAGCAGCGTGCGACGCGGAGCGACTGGCAGCATCGGGGTCTCCTTGGGCATGAGCGGGAGAGAACTTCAGAGTTTGCCGGCGGCGGCGGGGGCTGGCGGGTCGTGCGCGTCCTCGAAAACGGCGGTGTCGGCGAAGTCGAAGCTGCTGATGAGGATGCGCGCATCGCTGCTGAGGGTGCTCGCCGGGGCGATGCAGAAGCCGCGCGCCACGATGCGCCAGGAGCGCACGCCGCCCCCGAGGGCGCCGACGCGCTCCTGCCGCAGCTCATCCACCGTGCAGTGATCATCGCCGCGGGTGGCGAACAGGCGGTCCTCACCCTCGAAGATCACCGTGAGGTTGGTCGGCAGCTCGTGCCCGCCGTGTCCCTCGCGCGCGCTGTCCACCCCGAATACCAGGCGCAGGCGGCGGCCGTCGGCGTGGCGCGGCCCGGCGAAGGCGACGCGCAGGCCGCTGCCATCCGGGCGCGGGCCGCCCTCGCACTGCATCTCCGCATCGTGCCAGTTCACGTCGAGGTTCATCGCGCCGCGGATGCGGGCGCGCAGGTAGCCGTTGCCGGTTATCAGGCAGCCCTGGCCCTTTGGCACGGGCGCAGGTCCGGCCGAGCGTGACGCGGGGGCCGCCGCCGCCAGAGCCACGGCGAGGCAGGAGAGAGGCAGGAGACTGCGCATGCAGTGAAGTCTACCGTGCCGCGCAGCCACCCCTGAAGCTCAGGCGCCCGGCACCACCAGCAGCGACTTCGCCAGCCGCGCATGGGCGCGCACCAGCGCGCGCGCCAGGTGCAGCAGGACCGTCAGCAGGATGATGCCGGCCACGAGCAGCAGCGCGCCTGCCAGCCACGGATGGTCGAACGCGTAGACCGAGCCGTTGCCGTAGTGGATATCCACTGCCCTGAAGTCCCCCGACAGCCAGCCAAAGTACTGCGCCACGAGCGCGAGCGGCGTGCCGATGAAGGCTGCGCTCACCGCAAGCCCCGTGACCGCGATGACGAAGTAGACGATACCGAGCGGCAGCATCACCACGAGGTAGGCGAGCGTGGTCCAGGTGCGCGCGTCCTTCAGCATCTCCCCGATGCGCGACCACCAGCTGCCCGGCGGTCCCGGGTGCACCGGGCGGCGCGGCATGCGCTCCCCGGTGACCGCTTCCACCAGGCGCCCCTCACCCAGAGCGATGACGCGGGCGATGCCGATGAAGGCGAGGAAGAAGGGGATGCCGATGATGAGGATGGCGAAGCCGGCCGACAGCGACAGCCCCACCACCACGAAGGTGAAGTAGACGATGCCGGTCGCGAGCGCGAGCAGCATGTAGAAGAGTGAGCTGTAGGTGCGCGGATCGAGGTACACGCCGAAGAAGCGTCGCAAGGGGGAGGCTTCCGCGCCCAGCCTGGCGACCGGGGACTTCAGCGCCGCCTTCACCTTGACCTCGGTGTCGCGGTAGGCGGCGGCCACCTCCTCGGGGGCACCGTAGGTGCTGGCGATGAGCTCGAGCACGTCGCTCTCGGACTTGTCCGGGTGCGCCGCCACTTCGGCGCGCAGGTATTCCTCGGCGTCGTAGAGCGCATCCTGGGTGAGCGCCGGGTCATCGCCGCCCAGGGCCGCGCGCAGCTGCTTCAGGTAGTCATCGATCGAGCGGGGGGCATTCATGTTTCCTGTCCTTCGATGAAGCGGTCGACGAAGCCGCGCGTCTGGCGCCAGATGTCGCTCCACTGCGCGAGCATGGCGCGGCCCTCCTCGGTGATGCGGTAGTAGCGTCGCGGCGGACCCGAGTAGGAGGGCACGACGCGGCTGGTGAGCAGGCCCTGTGCGGCGAGCGCGCGCAGCACCGGGTATACGGTGCCCTCCTTGAACAGCGCCTCGCCCTCGTTGGCCTTCTGCAGGCGCTTGGCGATCTCGTAGCCGTACAGATCCTCGCTGCTGCGCTCAAGCACGGCGAGCAGCACGAGCGACACCAGACCTGCGTTGAGGTCCTTCTGGAACTTGCGCGCCTGGGTATCATCCATTTGATAGTACTATTAACTGTATAGTACTAGAAGTCAACTAGTATGTAAGAACCTAAGAACCGTCCCTGTGGAGGTCAAGAGGTGCCGGGGGAGCGCGCGAGGCCCCGGGGCGGTCAAAAAAAGCTCATTCCGGGAAGCGGCCGTGAGGCTGATAGACTTTCCAGCGCCCCCGCGATAAGTCGAAAGCCCCTGATGAGAAATTCGCTCCTCGAAGTCACCCCCGTCATCCCGGGGAGCTTGTCCCGCCTCACCGAGCTCGCCGGCAACCTGTTCTTCAGCTGGCACCGTCCGGCGCGGGCGCTGTTCGAGGACCTCGATCCGGAGCTGTGGAAGCAGACCAACGGCAACCCGCGCCTGATGCTCCGCTGCGTCAGCCAGGAGACCCTGGAGCGCTGCGCCGCAAACGAGACCTACCTCGCCCGCTATCACACGGTGCTCGAGACGCTCGACTCCTATCTGAAGGTGCGCACCGCCGGCTCCGATGAGCCGCTGGTCGCCTACTTCTGCGCCGAGTACGGCTTCCACGAGAGCGTGCCGATCTACTCAGGCGGCCTTGGGGTGCTGGCCGGGGACTATTGCAAGGCGGCGAGCGATGAACGCGCCAACTTCGTCGGCGTCGGGCTGCTCTACGAGCAGGGTTACTTCACCCAGACCGTCGACAACGATGGCCTGCAGCACGCCCAGTACCTGGAGCGCGACCCGCGCGACCTGCCGGTCGAGCCGGTGCGCAACGCGGCGGGCGAGTGGCTCAAGGTGAGCGTGCGCATCGGCACCCGCGACGTGGTGGCGCGCCTGTGGAAGGCGCAGGTAGGGCGGGTCGCCGTCTACCTCCTCGACACGAACTGCACCGAGAACGCCCCGTCCGACCGCGACATCACGCACCGCCTCTACGGCGGGGATGAGTCAACGCGGGTGCGCCAGGAGATGATCCTCGGCATCGGCGGGGTGCGGGCGCTGCGCGCGCTCGGCATTGCTCCGGCGGTGTGGCACCTGAACGAGGGGCACGCCGCCTTCCTGATACTCGAGCTGCTGCGTGAGCACCTCGGCCTCGGGCTGCCCTTCAGCGCCGCACTCGAGGCGGTGGCCGCCGACTGCGTGTTCACGACCCACACCCCGGTCGCCGCCGGGCACGATGCCTTCGGGCTCGACCTCATGGTGCAGCACTTCGCGGACTTCATCCGCGAGCTGGGCATTTCGACCGAGCGCTTCCTCGAGCTCGGCCAGGCGCCGGGCAACCCGGGCCTTTTCAACATGACGCGCCTCGCTCTGAACGGCACGCGCCACGTGAACGGCGTCAGCCGCATCCACGGCGCGGTCTCCGCACGCCTGTGCGCGGACCAGTGGCCGGAGGTGCGCCCGGAAGACAACCCGGTCGGCTGGATCACCAACGGCGTGCACGTGCCGACCTTCCTGCACCAGCGCTGGATGGAGTTCTTCGATCGCGAGCTCGGGCGCGAGTGGCGCGAGCGGCTGCGCGATGCGGAGTTCTGGCGTGCGCTGGCGGACGTCGCCGAGGAGCGCTACTGGGCAACCTCGCAGGACGTGAAGGCACGCATGCTCGCGAGCGTGCGCGAGCGCCTGCAGCGCGAGTACCTGAGGAAGGGCCTGAGCCCTGCGCAGCTGCGGCACGTGACGCGCTTCCTCGACCCGCAGCGTCCCGGGATCCTCACCTTAGGCTTCGCGCGCCGCTTCGCCACCTACAAGCGCGCCACGCTCCTGATGCGCGACCGGGCGCGCCTCGCGCGCCTGGTGAACAACCCCGAGAAGCCGGTGGTGCTGCTGTTTGCCGGCAAGGCGCACCCGGCGGATGAGCCCGGCAAGTACGCGCTGCGCGAGATCCGCCAGCTGATGATGAGCGAGGAGTTCGCCGGGCGGATCGTGTTCCTCGAGGACTACGACCTGCAGCTCGCCCGCAGCCTGGTCTCCGGGGTCGACGTGTGGCTCAACAATCCGATCGCCCCGCTCGAGGCGAGCGGCACCTCCGGTATCAAGGCCGCCATCAACGGGCGCCTTAACCTCTCGATCCTGGATGGCTGGTGGGCCGAAGGCTGGATGGGGGACAACGGCTGGGGCATCCCGCCGGCCTCCGTCCAGGACCCGGAGCGGCGCGATGCGCTCGAGGCCGAGCTCATCCTCGGTGCGCTCGAGGAGGAGGTGGTGCCGCAGTACTACGCCCGTGACGAGGCCGGGATCCCGCAGGCCTGGGTGCACTCGAGCAAGCGCGCCATGATGAGCGTCATTCCACGCTTCAACATGCGCCGCGTGCTGTTCGACTACACCCAGGGGCTCTACCAGCCCGCCGCCGCCGCCTACCGCAAGCTGTCCGAGAACGGCTTCACCGGTGCCCGGGCGCTGGCGGACTGGAAGCTGCGCGTGCGCCAGGCATGGCCGCGCGTCACCCTGAAGCTGCTGAGCGACGGCGCCCGCGACCTGCCGCGCGGGGAGCGGCTGCGGCTGCGCGTCGCGGCGGGCCTCAACGGCCTCGCCCCGAGTGACGTGCGCATCGAGTTCGTGGCGCGGCGGCTGCTGCCTGAGGCCGACCTTGCGCCGCCACCCCTGTCCTCGTACCTGCAGCCGGCGCGCGCGGGGCTGTGGGATGCTGCGCTGGCGGCGACCGAGGAGCACGAAAGCGATGGCGCGCGGGTGTTCGCACTCGACGTCGAGCCGCCCGAGTGCGGACAGTTCCGCACCGAGGTGCGCATCTACCCCTGGCACGAGCTCCTGTCGCAGCCCTACGAGCTTGGGCTGATGAAGTGGCTGTGAGGTCGCGAGCGGCTGAGGTTGCGCGCGCAGCGCGCCTTGGGGTGTAGTAGCGCCCATGCAGCGCCAGCCCGCCCGCGCTTCCTCCGGCCGCTACGTGAGCCGCCTCACCGGCGGTACGCTGGCGATCATCATGGCGGGCGGGCGCGGCGAGCGGCTGCGTGACCTGACCGCGCACCGCTGCAAGCCGGCCACGCCCTTTGGCGGCAAGTTCCGCATCATCGATTTCGTGCTCTCCAACTGCGTGAACTCCGGCATCCGCCAGATCTCCATCCTCACGCAGTACAAGGCGCAGTCGCTGATCCAGCACGTGCAGCACGGCTGGAGTTATCTGCGGGGTGAGTTCGGGGAGTTCGTGGAGGTGGTGCCGGCGCAGCAGCAGCTCGGCGGCAGCTGGTACCGCGGCACCGCGGACGCGGTGCACCAGAACCTCGAGCTGATCGTCTCACACCGCCCCAAGCACGTGCTGGTGCTCGCCGGCGACCACATCTACAAGATGGACTACGGTCCGATGATCGCCTACCACGTGGAGAAGGGCGCCGACATCACGGTCGGCGTGGTGGAGGTGCCCTCGCGCGAGTCGCGCAACTTCGGCGTACTTACCGCCACCGAGTGGAACCGCGTCACCAAGTTCGCCGAGAAGCCCGCGGAACCGGACCGCCTGCCCGGCCGTCCGGACTCGATCCTGGCCTCGATGGGCATCTACGTCTTCAATTCGCGCCTGCTGGAGACCATGCTCACCGCCGACGCCGCCGATGAGGCTTCCGCCCACGACTTCGGCAAGGACATCCTGCCGGCGGCGATCGCCGCCAACCGCCAGGTGTTCGCGTACCCCTTCCAGGACGTGAAGACGCGCGCGCAGAGCTACTGGCGCGACGTCGGCACGCTCGATGCCTACTTCGACGCCAACCTCGAGCTGGTGCACGTGCGCCCCGAGCTCAACATCTACGACCAGGACTGGCCGATCTGGACCTACCAGGTGCAGCAGCCGCCGGCGAAGTTCATCCTCGACGAGGACGGCCGCCGCGGCAGCGCCATCAATTCCATGGTGTCCGGCGGCTGCATCATCTCGGGCGCCGTGGTGCGCGAGTCGCTCATGTTCTCCAACGTGCGCGTCGAGGAGCGCTCGAGCATCCACCGCTCGGTGGTGCTGCCGAACGTCGAGATCGGGCGCGGCTGCGTCATCATGGGCGCCATCATCGACGAGGCCTGCGAGATCCCGGACAACACCAACATCGGCGTGGACCGCGAGGCGGACGCGCGGCGCTTCCACGTCACCGAGAACGGTGTCGTGCTGGTGACGCAGGACATGCTGCGGCGCCTGCGCAGTGAGTGAGGCGGCGCGCGCGCGAGCGGTGCGGGTGAGGGCGCCATGAGTGCTCGCCTGCCCGTGGTGCTCATGTGGCACATGCACCAGCCGCAGTACAAGGATGCCCTCACCGGGCAGTACACGCTCCCCTGGACCTACCTGCACGCCATCAAGGACTACACCGACATGGCGGCACACCTGGAGGCGAATCCGGCCGCGCGCGCGGTCGTGAACTTCACCCCGGTGCTCATCGAACAGCTGGAGGAGATCGCGCGCCGCATCGGCGAGCACCTGAAGCTGGGCATGCCGCTGCCGGACCCGGTGCTCGCGCTGCTCGGGCCCGACCCGGTGCCCACCGACCCCGCGCAGCGCCTGAGCCTGCTGCGCGCCTGCCTGCGCGCGCAGCGCCAGCACCTGATCGAGCGCTTCGGCCCCTACCTCGAGCTCGCCACCATCGCCGAGACCCTGGGTACGCCCGAGCGCATCGCCTACGCCTCCGACCAGTTCATCCAGGATCTCGCGGTCTGGTACCACCTCGCCTGGCTGGGGGAGACCGTGCGCCGCACCAACCCGCTGGTCGCGGCGCTCACCGACCGCGGCCGCGACTTCACGCCGGGCCAGCGCCGCGACCTGCTGAGCCTGATCGGCGCGCTCATCGCCCAGGTGCTGCCGCGCTACCGCGCGCTCGCCGAGCGCGGCACGGTCGAACTGTCCGTCACGCCCTACGGCCACCCGATCATCCCGCTCATGATCGACTTCAAGAGCGCCCGCGAGGCGCTGCCGACGCTGGCATTGCCCGAGCATGCCGCCTACCCGGGCGGGGCGGCGCGTGCCAGCTGGCACATCGAGGAGGCAGTGCGGGTGTTCACGCGTGCCTTCGGTGCCGCGCCCGCCGGGTGCTGGCCGGCGGAGGGCGCGGTGAGTGAGCCGACCCTGAGGATGCTCGCCAGCGTCGGGAATTTCCGCTGGGCAGCCAGCAGCTCAGGCGTGCTGCGCGGCAGCCTTGCGCTCACGGATGCCCAGGCGGCCGCCGACCCGCTCGCCTACAACCGTCCTTACCGCCTGGGCGGTACCGGCATGGACTGCTTCTTCCGCGACGACGCGCTCTCCGACCTCGTCGGCTTCACCTACGCGACCTGGCACGGCGATGATGCCGTCAACAACTTCGTCAATGAGCTCGCAAGCCTCGCGCAGCGCTACGGCGAGGGCAGCGGCCACGCCGTGCTCGTTGCGCTGGATGGCGAGAATGCCTGGGAACACTATCCCTTCAACGGCTACTACTTCCTGAAGGCCCTGTACGCGCAGCTCGCCTCGCACCCGCAGCTGCAGCTGTCGACGCTCTCGGAGTGCCTGGCGCGTGGCCTGCAGCCGGTGCCGCTGGCGCGCGTGCTGGCGGGCAGCTGGGTGCACGGTACGCTCGCCACCTGGATAGGCGATGCCGCCAAGAACCGCGCCTGGGACCTGCTGTGCGAGGCCAAGGCGGCCTACGACCGCGTGATGCAGGGCTTGAACGACGCGACGCTGCGCGCGCAGGCCGGCCGGCAGCTGGCGCTGTGCGAGTCATCGGACTGGTTCTGGTGGTTCGGCGACTACAACCCGGCGGATGCCGTGGCGCAGTTCGATCAGCTCTACCGTCGGCAGCTCGTGACGCTCTACCGCCGCCTGAACCTCATGCCCCCCGGAGAGCTCGCGCTGCCGATCTCATCCGGCAGCGGCAACCCGGAGCACGGCGGTGTCATGCGCCGCGCCAGCTCCGGCTAGGCCCCTAAAGCCGGGGCTGCGGTGAGCGAACGACTCCCGGTACTGGATCGCCGTCGCGCCGGCGTGCTGCTGCCCTTGTCGGCGCTCGAGGCGCCGCTCGGCCGCGGCGGCCGCGCCTGCATCGACTGGCTGGCGCAGGCCGGGTTTTCGGTGTGGCAGATCCTGCCGCTCGGGCCCACCGGAGCCGATGGCTCCCCTTACTGGGTGCGCTCAGACCACGCCGGCAACCCCTCGCTCCTCGACCCTGAGGAACTGCCGAGCGCCAGCACTGCACCCGATGAGGCATTCCAAGCAGCGTGCGCCGGCTGGCTGCCCGACTACGCGCTCTTCGAGGCAGTGAGCGGCACGCTGCGCGATGCGCCCTTCTGGAGCTGGCCGCAGGGGCTGCGCGAGCGTGACCCGCGGGCGCTCGAGGCCGCGCGCCGCGATCTCGCTGCACCCATCGAGCGCATCGTGCGCGAACAGTGGGCCTTTCACCTGCAGTGGCAGCGGCTGCGTGAGCATGCGCGCAGCCGCGGCGTGCGCCTCTTTGGTGACCTGCCGTTCTACGTCGCACCCTCCTCGGCGGAGACCTGGGCGCACCGTGACCTGTTCCAGCTGCAGTCCAGCGGTGCGCCGGCGGCCGTAGGCGGGGTGCCGCCGGATTACTTCGCGCAGACCGGGCAGCGCTGGGGCAACCCGCTCTACGACTGGGGCGCGCTGCAGAGCAGTGGCTTTGGCTGGTGGACCGCGCGCGTCGCCGCGCAGCTGGCGCGCCTCGACCTGCTGCGCCTCGATCACTTCCGCGCCTTCGCCGCGCACTGGGCAATACCGGCGCAGGCCCCGGATGCGCGCGGCGGCGCCTGGGCGCCGACCCCGGGAGCTGCCCTCCTCAGCGCGCTGCGCTCGCAGCTCCCGGACCTGCCGCTGATCGCCGAGGACCTCGGCGTCATCACGCCGGACGTCATCGAGCTGATGCGCGCGTTCTCGCTGCCGGGCATGCGGGTGCTGCAGTTCGCCTTCGATGGCAACCCCCTGAACCCGCACCTGCCCTACCAGTACCCGCGCGAGTGCGTGGCTTACACGGGCACCCACGACAACGACACCGCGCGTGGCTGGTACCAGAGCCTGGATGCTGCCACCCGCGAGCGCGTGGACTTCTTCCTCGGCGGCGCGCCGCAGATCCCGGCGGCGCTGGTGCACGAGGTGCTCGCCAGCGTCGCCCAGCTGGCCGTCGTGCCCCTGCAGGACCTGCTCGGCCTGGATTCCGGCGCGCGCTTCAATACCCCGGGCACCACGAGCGGCAACTGGCAGTGGCGCGTGCCGCAGGGCGCCCTGAGCGCCGCGCTCGCACAGCACTGCGCGCGCCTCAACGCCAGCCTCGGCCGCGCCTGAGGGGCGCGCGCCCTTTGCTACCATGCACCGCATGAAACACCTTCCGCGCTGGCTGCCCGCCGCGCTCGCCACGCTGCTCATCGGCGCCTGCGCGCTGGGACCCAAGTTCGAAGCTCCGCAGCTCTCGGTGGCCGACGTGCAGCTGCTTGGCGGCGATCTCTTCCAGCAGCGCCTGCGGGTGCGCATGCACGTGCACAACCCGAACGAGCGCGCCCTGCCGGTGCAGGGCATCACCTACCGCCTGGAAGTGGAGGGGCAGGAGTTCGCCACCGGGGAGTCGGCGGCGAGCTTCGTGGTGCCCGCACTCGGGGACGCGGACTTTGACATGAGCGTCACCACCAACCTCGCGACGACGCTCATCAAGATCCTCGGCGGCGGCACCAACACCAGGGCGCTTGCCTATCACCTCACCGGCAAGGTGACCCTGAGCCAGGGGTTCCTGCGCTCGGTACCCTTCGAGCAGCGCGGCAGCTTCAGGCTGGACCAGTGAGCCGCTCGTAGAGAGCGAGGTACTCGGCGGCCTGGCGCTTCCAGGAGAAGTCGCGTGCCATGCCGTTTTGCACCAGGCGTGACCAGAGTGAGGGCTGCGCGTAGAGGTCGAGCGCGGTGTTCAGGGCCCACTCCAGCGCCGGGGCGTCGAAGTCGTTGAAGACGATGCCGGTGCCGCTGCCGCGCGCGGGGTCGAAGTGCTCGACCGAGTCGGCCAGGCCCCCGGTGCGACGCACCAGGGGCACCGTGCCGTAGCGCAGGCTGTACATCTGGTTCAGGCCGCACGGCTCGTAGCGCGAGGGCATGAGGAACATGTCGCTCGCCGCCTCGATCCAGTGCGCCTGCGCGTCATCGTAGCCGCGCTGGAAATGCACCCGCCCGGGGAAGTCGCGCGCCAGGGCGCGCAGCAGCTCCTCGTACTGCGGCTCCCCGCTGCCGAGCGCCACGAACTGCAGCGGCCGCCTGGCGAGCACGCGCGGCAAGGCCGCGCCGATCAGCTCGATGCCCTTTTGTGCGGCGAGCCGGCTCACGATGCCGGCCAGCGGCACGGCAGGATCGGTATCGAGGCCGAGGCGTGCGAGGAACTCCCGCTTGAGGTGCGCCTTCACCGCAAGGTGCGCGGGGTCATAGTGCTCGGGCAGGAAGCGGTCGTGCCGCGGGTCCCACTCCTCGTAGTCGACCCCGTTCAGGATGCCGGACAGGACGCCGGCGCGCGCGCGCAGGCTGTCCTGCAGCCCCATGCCGTAGGCGTCGGAGGCGATCTCGCGCGCGTGTGTCGGGCTCACCGTGTTGATCCAGTCGGCATACAGGATGCCGTGGCGCAGCGCGTTGATGCGCCCCGCCGCGAGGTCCGGGGCGTACAGCAGCGGCAGCTGTGCGGGGCTGAGGTTGAGGTCCCCCACCTGCCCGGCGCCGAAGATCCCCTGGTAGCCGATGTTGTGGATGGTGAGCAGCGTGCGCGCGCCGCCGAGCAGCGGCTCGGCGGCGTAGCTGGTCTTCAGGAACAGGGGCGCGAAGGCGGTGTGCCAGTCATTGCAATGCACGACGCGCGGCGCCCAGCGCATCTCGCGGCAGGCGAGGAGCGCGGCGCGCGTGAAGGCGAGGAAGCGCACGTGCTCGTCGGCATCGGCCGTGTAGATGCCGGCACGCTCGAAGAGCGCGGGGCAGTCGATGAGGAACACCGGGGCGCCCCCGGGCAGGCGGCCGCGCAGCACCGCGCAGCCGAAGGACTGCTCACCCACCGTGACGCGCAGCTTCTGCAGCCCCGGCACCGCGCGCGCCGCGCACGCCGCGCGGTCGACGCTGGCGTAGGCGGGCGTGAAGAGGCGCACGTCGTGCCCCTCGGCACTGAGGGTCTTTGCCAGGGCGCCGGCCACGTCCGCCAGTCCCCCGGTCTTGGACAGCGGGGCGACCTCGGAGGCCAGCAGACACACCGCGAGTCGCTTCTGTGGGCTCATGTCATGAGGGCCAGGGGCTTGAGGTTATGATGATCCGATGCAACGGTTCCTGATCGCGCTGGCGCTCATCGTCCTCATCGCGGTGTCCCTCGGCATCGGCGTCGCGGTCGCCCGCTGGCCGTACCTGTGGCACTGAAGGAGCGCCACTCAAGTCTAGCCGAATGCCCCGCAGCCCCCCCTCGCGGGTGCGCAAGATCCGGGTCGCCCGCAAGCCCGCCGTCCTTATCATGGCAGCCATGAACGATCACACCGCAAGCTTCCTCGACGGCCGCGATTTCGCACGCATCGCGCGCGCCATCCGCTTCATCGACGAGAACTTCCGCGCCCAGCCGCGCCTGGCGACGATCGCCCAGGCCGTGCACCTGTCGGAGTTCCATTTCAACCGGCTGTTCCGGCGCTGGGCCGGCGTCACGCCGCGCCAGTACCTGGCCTTCGTCACCGCCCGTGCGGCGCGCGGCGCGCTCGCCGGGGCACCCTCGGTGCTCGAGGCCACCTATGCCGTCGGGCTCTCCGCGCCCTCGCGCCTGCACGATCTCATGGTCACGCTCGAGGCGGTGACCCCCGGGGAGCTGCGCAGCGGCGGCGCGGGCCTCACCCTCACGGCGGGCTTCACCGACACCCCCTTCGGGCGCGCGCTCCTGGGCCACACCGCACGCGGCATTGCCCACCTCGCGTTCGTCGAGGGCCGCCAGGAGGCCGCGGCGCTCGCAGGCCTCGCGCAGCGCTGGCCGCAGGCGCGGCTTGCGCGCGATGACGCCGCTGCCGCGGCACTGGCGGCGCGCATCTGGAACCCCGCTGCCGCGGCCTCCCCGCTGAGGCTCGCGGTGCAGGGCACGAACTTCCAGCTCAAGGTCTGGCGCGCGCTCCTCGAGGCCGGCGAGGCGCCGGCCCTGAGCTACGCTGAGCTGGCACGTGCGGCGGGCCTGGGCTCCGCGGCGCGCGCGGTGGGCAACGCGGTCGGGGCGAACCCGGTCGCCTGGCTCATTCCCTGTCATAAGGTGCTGCGCCAGGACGGCGCCCTCGGCGGCTACCACTGGGGCGCCGACCGCAAGCGCGCGATGCTCGCCTGGAGCGCGCTGCGCGCTGAGGCACAGGGGTCTTCCGGGGCCGCGGCAGGGCAGCGGCGCCAGGCGACATAATGTGTCCCGAGCGGCCCCCTAAGGCCCACACGCCGTCAAGGGCCCCGCGCTGTCAAAATACTGCAACCGCACATAAGTATCTGAATTAAATAACTAAAAATAGGTACCCGCGGGCCGTCATGCCCGGAAGGCTGGTAAACTGGGCGCCGCACCCCCCCCTGATTGGCCGCCCATGTCTGCCTCGCCGTACAAGCAACTCGAACAGGAGTTCAAGCGCCTGCATGCCTTCCGTGGCGCGCTGGCGCTGTTGCGCTGGGACGCGGCCGTGATGATGCCGCGGGGCAGTGCCGACGTGCGCGGCGACCAGCTCGCCGCGCTCGAGACCGAGCACCATGCGCTGCTGACCGCGCCGCGCATCACCCGCCTCCTCGACCGGGCGCAGGCGAACCTGCAGGGGCTCGAGGACTGGCAGGTCGCCAACCTTCACGAGATGCGCCGCCAGCGCGACCATGCCATCGCGACCCCAGTGACCCTGGTGTCACGCCTGACCAAGGCCGCCTCGCGCGCCGAGTCGAAGTGGCTCGAGGCGCGCGCCGAGGGCAAGTTCGAGACCTTCGCCCCCTACCTCGAGGAGGTGGTGCACCTGGTGCGCGACAAGGCGGCGCTGCTCGGCCAGGCGCTGAACCTCGCCCCGTACGATGCCCTGGTGGATGAGTTCTCCCCGGGCCTGACGACGCTCGACATCGACGCCATGTCCAAGGCGCTCTCGCGACGCATGCCGTCCCTGATCCGCGAGTCGATCGCCGTGCAGGAACGCCGGCCGCTGATGCCGCTCGTCGGCAAGTTCCCGGCCGGCAAGCAGCGGGCGCTGGCGGTCGAGGTCATGAAGGCGGTCGGCTTCCCGTTCGACCGGGGCCGCCTCGATGAGAGCGAGCACCCCTTCACCGAGGGCAGTCCCGGGGACATCCGTATCACGACGCGCTTTGACCCCGATGACGTGTTCTCCGGGCTCCTGGGCGCGCTGCACGAGACCGGGCACGCCATGTATGACCTCGGCCTGCCGCAGGACTGGCGCGACCAGCCCGTCGGCCGCGACCGCGGCATGGCGCTCGAGGAGAGCCAGTCACTCTTGATCGAGATGATCGTGTGCCGCAGCCGCCCGTTCGTGCAGTACGTGCAGCCGCTGCTCGTCAAGCACTTCGGCGTCTCCGGCCCCGAATGGGACCTGGAGAATGTCTATGGCCACCTGACGCGCGTGCAGCGCGGCCTGATCCGGGTGGACGCGGACGAGCTCACCTATCCGTTGCACATCATGCTGCGCTACGAACTCGAGAAGCAGCTGCTCTCCGGGCAGCTCGCGGTGCGCGACCTGCCGGAGGCCTGGAACGCCGGCATGGAGCAGCGCCTCGGCATCCGCCCGGCAAACGACGTGGAGGGCTGCCTGCAGGACATCCACTGGGCGGTGGGCTCCTTTGGCTACTTCCCCTCCTATGCCCTCGGCGCCGTGATCGCCGCGCAGCTCTACGAGAGCATGCGGGCCGAGCTGCCGGCCCTCGATGAGGAGCTGGCCCACGGGCAGTTCTCGGGGATGTTCGGCTGGCTGCGCACCCACGTGCATGGCCTCGGCGCCAAGGTGCCGGTCCAGGAGCTGCTGAAGAACGCCACTGGCAAGCCCCTGAACGCGGTGTCCTTCATCCGTTATGTCGAGGCCAAGTACCTGGAGAGCAGCGCCAGCAGCGCGGCGGCCTGAAGCCCTTTAAACTTCGCCCGTGGCGAGCACCCCGTCCCCCCCCCGGGCGGAGCTGCGCCTAAGCAGGTTGCCGCCGATGATGAGTTCCCCCGAGAAGCCCTCCCGCACCCTGAACCGACTTGCCGCGCAGCTGCGCGGCGCGGTGGGCAGGTGCATCGCCGACTTTCGCATGATCAGCGAGGGCGACCGGGTGATGGTGTGCCTCTCGGGCGGCAAGGACTCCTACACGCTGCTGGACATCCTGCTCTCGCTCAAGCGTGCCGCCCCGGTGCACTTCGAGATCCTGGCGGTGAACCTCGACCAGAAGCAGCCGCAGTTCCCCGCCCACGTGCTGCCGCAGTACCTGGCCGGCCTCGGGGTGCCGTTCCAGGTGATCGAGCAGGACACCTACAGCGTGGTGCGGCGCGTGATCCCGCCGGGCAAGACGCTGTGCGGGCTGTGCTCGCGCCTGCGGCGCGGGGCCCTCTACCGCTTCGCCGCCGAGAACGGCATCACCAAGATCGCCCTCGGCCATCATCGTGACGACATCGTCGAGACCTTGTTCCTCAACCTCTTCTTCGGCGGACGCCTGAAGGCCATGGCGCCGAAGCTGCTCTCGGATGACGGCCGCCACGTCGTCATCCGCCCGCTCGCCTACGTCGCCGAGCGCGACATCGCGCGCTACGCGCGCGGCCGCGCCTTCCCGCTCATCCCCTGCAAGCTGTGCGGCTCGCAGGAGAACATGCAGCGCGTGGCGGTGAAGAAGATGCTGGCGGCCTGGGAACGCGAGTTCCCGGGGCGCACCGAGAGCATCTTCTCGGCGCTGCGCAACCTCGAGCCGGCGCACCTCGCCGACCCCAGGCACTTTGACTTCGCCGGCCTCGAGGCACAGCGCATCGCGCCCATGAGCGAGGCCGAGGAGGAGGCGTTCACCCTGGAGCGCGGCGCCGCCGCGCTCGCCTCCTGAAGGCAGGCCCGATGGACGCCGCCGCGCCCGCCGTCCCCGACTCACTCCCCCTCGGCAACTACTACTGGGTGCTGCCGGGCGAGCTTTTAGCCGGTGAGCATCCGCACGGTGCCACGCCCGAACTCACCCGCCAGCGCCTCGCGGCACTCACGGCAGCCGGGATCGGCTGCTTCATCGACCTGACCGAGCCGGCCGAGGTGCCCGGCTACGCGGATGCCCTGCCCCCTGAGGTGCACTACCACCGCAAGCCCATTCCCGATCACGGCGTGCCCGAGGAAGCGGCGGTCATGACGGGGATCCTCGAGTGCATCCTCGCCGCCTTGCGAAGCGGGCAGCGTGTCTACCTGCACTGCCGCGCCGGAATCGGCCGCACCGCCATGGTGGTCGGATGCCTGCTCGCCGAGGGCGGCGTCGGCGGGGAGGTGGCGATCGAGGAGCTGAACCGCCTGTGGCAGGCGAGCCCGCGCGCGCGCCAGTGGCCCTCGGTCCCCGAGACCGACGAGCAGACCGCCTACGTGCGCAGCTGGACCCCGCGCGGGGCGCCCGCGGCCGACCCGCTGCTCGAGCCCGCAACCCTCGCCGCCGCCCGCGGCCTGCGGGCGCGCTACCTCGGGGCGCTGCTGGGACTCGCCACGGGCGATGCCGTCGGGGCCGCCACCCAGTACCGCCGCCCGGGGCGCTTCACGCCGGTCGGGGACATGCTGGGCGGGGGCCCCTTTGACCTGCCGCGCGGCGCCTGGAGCGATGACACCGCGATGGCGCTGTGCCTGGCCGACAGTCTCCTCGAGCGCGCCGGGTTCGATGCCCGCGACCAGGTGGAGCGCTACCGGCGCTGGCAGCAGCAGGGATACCTGTCCGCGACCGACAGTTGCGTCGGCATCACCGCCGGCACCGCCCGGGCTCTGGCGCGCGCGCAGTGGCGGCGCCAGGCGTTCGCCGGCTCGCACGATCCTGAGGCCCTGGACCCGGAGGTCCTGTCGCGCGTCACCCCGGTGGTCCTCTACTACTTCGCCGACCGCGGCCGCGCCATCGAGCAGGCAGCCGAGGCGGCGCGCACCACCTGCCAGGCGCCCGCGGTGCTCAATGCCTGCCGGGCGCTCGCCGCCGCCCTGCACGCCGCCCTGGCCGGCGCCACGCGGCAGGACATCCGCGCCGCCGCCGAGGCCCTCATCGGCAAGACCTCGCGCCCCGCCGCCCACGGCCAGGAGGGCTCGGCCCCGGCCGCGCTGGCCACCGCACTCGACATCTTCGCGCGCACCGACAGCTTCCGTGACGCGGTGCTGGCGGCGGCTAACCTGGGCGGCGCCTCGGATGTGGTGGCCGCGGCGGCCGGCGCCCTGGCCGGGGCGCACTACACTCAAAGCGCCATCCCCGTTATGTGGCGCAACAGCCTGATGAAGCTCGATTTGCTCGAGGGCTTCGCCGACCGCCTGCTGACGCACGCGCTGGTGGAGTTCGGCGCCTGAGACGCGGCGGCGCCTCAGGGGCGCGCGCGACCCGCATCCCCCCGCAGACACGGCGCGGTGCGCTGTCGTAACATTCCGCGCAAGGTTTCCCCCGCAGGCTCAACTCCTCACGCGGATGTCCATGACACGCGCCACCGGCCGCCCCGTATCCGAAGCCCGCGTCCCGCAGCGCGCGGTGCGCAGCTGGGCGCGGCTTTCGGACGAGGAGCTGCTGAAGCTGCGCTTCTGCGACCTGAAGCTCGCGATCGAGCGCTCGCCGCTGAAGCACTACGTGCGGCGCCTGTACGCGGATCTGGAGCGCCGCGGCATCAGCCTGCGCCCGCACGTGTGGCTGTCGGAGGAGTGGTTCTCACCCGATGGCGTGCCGGGCATCGCCATCCCGTTCTACCTCGCGCACCCGCGTCTTGAGCGCCTCGAGCGGCGCATCATGCGTGAGGCCGAGGGCGGCAACTCGCGCCTGCTGATGCGGATCCTGCGCCACGAGGCGGGCCACGCCCTGGACAATGCCTACCGGCTGCGCCGCCGCCGCCGCTGGCGCGAGGTGTTCGGACCTGCCAGCCGCCCCTACCCGGCGCGCTACCGCGCGCGTGCCGGCAGCCGCCGCTACGTGCACCACCTCGGGGAGTGGTACGCCCAGGCGCACCCGACCGAGGATTTTGCCGAGACCTTCGCGGTGTGGCTGACGCCGAAGTCGGGCTGGCGGCGCGACTACGCCGACTGGCCGGCGCTGCACAAGCTCAAGGCCGTGGATGAGCTGATCGCGAGCGTGCGCACGCGGCGGCCGCCGGTGCGCAACCGCATCCGCATCGAGCCCCTCGAGCAGG
>Ga0181537_10001319_pt1 | contig 22968 bp, 20 predicted proteins | sample PEATcosm2014_Bin_39_FD_119765 | JGI IMG/M metagenome (GOLD analysis project Ga0181537, IMG submission 119765) | Peatland microbial communities from MTU Mesocosm Facility, Houghton, MI, USA - PEATcosm2014_Bin23_10_metaG | ecosystem: Environmental > Terrestrial > Soil > Wetlands > Peat | place... | reverse complement strand
TCCAGTTCGGCGTCCCACTGGGTGCCGCGGTGCTTCACCCGCGCCGAGCCGTTTTCGTTCCAGGATTCGACCTGCACCTTTTCGCCGACGTCGAGCGGCGGCTCGGGTTTGCGCCTGGCCGACTGCGCGCGCCAGCGCCGCAGGATCAGCGTGCCCGCAGAACCGAGCACCGCCGCCACCACCAGTTGAATTTCGAGTCCCGCGCCCAACCAGCCCGCCACGCCGCCGCAGGCGACCCCGATCGCGATCACCAGCAGATAAAACGTGCCGGTCAGCATTTCCGCGGCGAGCAGAGCGATCGCCACGATGAACATTACAAGATAACTCTCCACCTGACCCTCCCTAAGCGTAGTACAGGTGCAGCCGGCGATTCTACTCCCGCTTTCAGAACCCGGCGGCCTGGCCGTCGCGCCGCGAGTCCGATGCCGCGAGGTAACCGTCAGGCATTCTGAGGATGAACTGGCCGGCGCCGAAATCCATATAAGGATCGTAGCGGGTTTCCACGCGGTGGCCGCGTCCCACGAGGTCGGCAACCACCGCCGAATTCATTTCGCTCTCGACTTCGAGGCCGAGCCCGGTGTTGACCTTCCAGCGCGGCGCGTCGCAGGCCGCCTGCGGGTTTTGTCCGTAAGCCAGCAGGCGCACAGCGATCTGCAAATGTCCCTGCGGCTGCATATCGCCGCCCATTACCCCAAAGCTCATCACCGGCTTGCCGTCCTTGCTGAGGAAGGCCGGGATGATGGTGTGGAACGGGCGCTTGCCTGGGCCGACCGCGTTGGGGTGTCCGGGTTCGAGCGTGAAGCCGGCGCCGCGGTTCTGCATGCTGATACCGGTGCCGGGCACCACCACGCCGGAACCGAAACCCATGTAGTTGGACTGGATGTATGACACCATCATGCCGTCTGCATCGGCCGCGGTGAGGTACACGGTGCCGCCGGTGGGTGGCTTGCCGTGTTTGAAATCCTGCGCGCGCTTGCGGTCGATCAATTTCGCGCGCGCCTTGAGATAGTCGCGATCGAGTAATTGCGCGGGGGTGACTTCCATGCTGCGCGGGTCCGCCACGTAGCGGTAAGCGTCGGTGAAGGCGAGCTTCATCGCCTCGATCTGCAGGTGCTGGCTGTCGGCGGAATCGACCTTGAACGACGGCAGGTCGAGTTCTTCGGCGATGCCCAATGCAATCAGCGCGGCGATGCCCTGCCCGTTGGGCGGAATCTCGTGCATGGTGTAGCCGCGGTAACCGCCGGCGATCGGTTCGACCCAGTCGGCCGCGTGCGCGGCGAGGTCGGCGGTTTTCATTACGCCGCCGTTGGCGGCGCTGTGCGCAGCCATTTTTTCCGCAAGTTCGCCCTGGTAGAACGCGGCGCCTTTGCTCTCCGCGATTTTCGACAAGGTTGCCGCCATGTCGGGGGCGGCAAAGCGCTCGCCCGCCAACGGCGCGCGCCCGCGCGGCATGAAATATTGCGCGAATCCCGGTTGGTCCTTGAGCACCGGCACCTGCGACACCCATTTATGCGCGAGCACCGGCGCGATCATCACGCCGTCGCGCGCGTAGCGGATCGCGGGCTCGAACAAGTCGCCGAAGGGCAGCTTGCCGAAACGGCTGTGGATCGCGACCCACGCCGACACCGCGCCCGGCACCGAGACTGAGTTCCAGCCGCGCTGCGGCATCGCGCTCTTGCCGGCGAAATATTGCGGGGTCCAGCCGGCCGGGGCGCGGCCGGAGGCGTTGAGGCCGTGCAATTGCCTGCCGTCCCACAGCAATGCGAAAGCGTCCGCGCCGAGGCCGTTCGACACCGGCTCCAGGAAAGTCAGGGCGATGGCGGTCGCGATAATGGCATCCGCTGCGCTGCCGCCGCGCTGGATCATGGCGAGGCCGGCCTGCACCGCGAGCGGATGCGAAGTCGCGACCACGTTACTCGCCAGCACCGGCATGCGGCGCGAGGAATAGGGAAGGTCCCAGGAGAACTGGGGGATGACGTTGGCTGCGGTGTCGGGCATGGCGGTCGGGGAACAAATATCAGAAATCGGGGAATTCGGCGGTCATTCTACTTTCACATTCGCATCGTGGATCACTTTCGCCCACTTGGCGGTTTCCGCGGCGACGGTCTTCGCCATGCCTTCCGGCGTGGTGCCGACCGGGTCGGCGCCGAGGTTGGCCAGGCGCGCGCGCATGTCGGCCGACTGCAGCACGGCGACCAGCTCGCGGTTGAGCTTGTCGATGATGGCGGGCGGTGTGCCCCTGGGTGCGTAAACGCCGAACCAGGTCGACGCCTCGAAGCCCGGCACGCCCGATTCGGCGATGGTGGGCACATCTGGCATGAGCGGGGAGCGCTTCAAGCCGGTTATGCCGATGGCCTTGAGCTTGCCGGTCTTGAGATTGGGCTGGGCGGAAACGATATTGTCAAACAGCATCGAGATCTGGCCGCTGATCAAATCCGGCACCACAAGCTGCGTCCCCTTGTACGGTACGTGCACAATGTCGATGCCGGTGCGGAAACGGAACATTTCGCTGGTGAGATGGACGATGCCGCCGGTGCCGGCCGAGCCGTAATTGAGCGTGCCGGGCTTGGCCTTGGCGAGCGCGATCAAATCCTTCACCGAATTGACCGGCAAGGTGACCGGCACCACCAGCACGTTGGGAGAGGTCGCGACCAGGCACACCGGGGCGAAATCCTTGACCGCGTCGTAGGGCAGGTTCGGCGTAATCGTAGGCTCGACGGAATGCGTGCTGGTGGTCGCCATCAGCAGGGTGTAGCCGTCGGGCGCGGCCTTGGCGACGATCTCCGAGCCGATGGCGCCCGCTGCGCCTGGCCGGTTGTCGATAATCACCTGCCGGCCTAGGCGGGCGGACAAGCCCTGCATCAGGTCGCGCGACAGGATATCGGTCGCGCCGGCAGGCGGGAATGGCACCACCAGTCGGATCGGCTTGGCCGGATAGACGGCCTGCGCCTGCGCCACGGTGACGATAAGCGTGCACAGGACGCAAGCCAGCCACTTCATCGGATTCTTCCGAGCTACTCGATGCCGGGCACGTTGCTGAGCGGCGGCGCGGCGGCATCCAGGCCCTCCCGGCGTTTGCGCATGGTCGCTCGCACCGCGAAAAAAATCTGCGCCAGGATCAGCAAGGTGCACAGGCCGATAAACGCCGCGCTGATCGGCCGCGTGACGAATACCGTGAGATCGCCCCGCGACAGCAACAGCGCGCGCCGGAAGTTCTCTTCCACCAGCGGTCCCAGCACGTAGCCCAGGAGGATGGGAGCGACCGGAAAATCCAGCGCCAGCAGGATCGCACCAGCGACACCGAACAGCAGCACCTCGTAGATTTCAAACAGGCTGTTGTTGGTGCTGTATACACCCACCGCGATGAAAAACAGCGCGGCCGGGTACATGTAGCGAAACGGCACCTGCAGCAGTTTGACCCACAGGCCGATCAGCGGAACGTTGAGGATTACCAGCAGGATATTGCCGACCCAGAAACTCGCGATCAGCCCCCAGAACAAGTCGGCGTGCTCGGTGATGAGCTGAGGTCCGGGCTGGATGCCCTGGATCAGGAGCGCACCGAGAATCAGCGCCATCACCGCGTCGCCCGGAATGCCGAGGCTCATGGTCGGGATGAAATCGACCTGGGTCTTGGAGTGCGAGGCGGCTTCCGGCGCGGCGACGCCTTCGAGAGCGCCGTGGCCGAATCGTTCCGGTGTCTTCGATACCCTGCGCTCGAAGGCGTAGGCAATGAAGGTGGTGATGGTGGGACCGGTGCCCGGCATCGCGCCGAACAGTGTTCCGATCAGGGTTCCGCGCACCATCGGAAAAAACGCCTGCTTGAGCTCGGCCTTGCTCGGACGCATGTCGCGCAGGCGCACCTTGGTTTCGCTGCCGACGAATTGGGTGCGATTGACGCTGCGCAAAAAGTCCGCGACGCCGAACATGCCCAGCGCCAGGGCGACCAGTTCGACCTTGTCTGACAGTTCCGGAATACCATAGGTGAAGCGCTGGACGCCGCTGTTGACGTCGGTGCCGACAATGCCGATTAACAGCCCGACAACGGTGATGGCGACGCCCTTCAGCGGCGATCCGCGCGCCATGGTCGCGCCCGCCAGCAGCCCCAGCAGCATGATGGAAAAAATTTCGGTGGGGCCGAACTTGAACGCGATCTGCACCAGCAGGGGGGACGCAAAAATCATCACCATGATGCCGAATGAGGCGGCGAAGAACGAGGCAATCATGGTGATTCCCAGCGCGGTGCCGCCCTTGCCGGCTTTGGTCATCGGGTATCCGTCGAGGCAGGTGACGGCATGCGGCGGATGCGAGGGCATGTTGAGCAGGATGGCGCCGATGGCGCCGCCGTACTGCGAGCCGTAGAAAATTCCCGCGAGCATCAGGATCGCGGGCACCGGGTGCATCGTATAGGTCAACGGCAACAGCATCGAGATCGCGGTCAGCGCGCCCATTCCGGGCAGCACGCCGATCAGGTTGCCGACCAGCACGCCGAAAAACGACCACATCAGGTTATGCGGCTGCAGCGCGATGCCGAACCCGTACCACAGATCGTTCAGGGACTGGCCGATCATGATTGGCCCCAGGCAAACAGCGGAAACTGCAGTTGCAGCGCCCACCAGAATACCGACACGCAAACGATCACCATGCCGACAGACAGGATCGCGGCGCTCTTCCAGTTATTTTTGCGCTCGCCCATGGCGGAGATGAAGACGACGGCAAAAGTCGCTGGAACCAGGCCGCCGTATTTTCCGAGCACGACGAAAGCAACCAGGCTCAGAACGATGCAAATCCAGCCGCGCCATTCCGGCGGCAGCGGCTTGGTTTCCTCGGGCGGTTCGGAGAACCAGGCGGTGACCAGGAGTCCCACCCCGATCAGCGCCAGGATAGTGCCCAGTGCAACCGGAAAAAATCCCGGGCCCATGCGGCTTAACGAGCCGATGGCGTAAGTCTGCCCCTGCACCACGGCGCCGATGCCGAGCAGCAGCATCAGCACGCCGCCGCCGTAATTCTTGATGCGTTTCCCCCAAACAGCGCTCATCGCCTCCTCCAAAGCGTGACGGACCGCCCCGCAAAATAACATAAGGCCGGGGGCGGCGTAGAAAATCCGTGGCGGCGGCGCGCGTCGCCGCGCATCGCGTCTGGCTTCAACCCTTCTTGGCGAGTCCGCCCAGCAAGGCAGCGACCGGCCGTTTGGGTCCGTGCGCTTCGCGGGGGCGGTCGACGGCGGCGGACGTTTCAGCCTTGGCCGCGGCCGATTCGTAGGGCTGGTAGGGATCGAATCCGAGTTTGTCGATGACTTTGCGTTTCTCCGACTCAGGGTCGCGTGTGCGCGCCCCGCGCGCTGACGGCGCGGACGCGCGCGGCGCCGATGCGGGCGGCGCCGGCGCATGCACCCGGCTGGTCTTCGGTGCATCCATCGCCGGACGTCCCCTGCCGCCACGGCCGCCGCGCTCACGCGGTTCGGCGGCGTGCGAGGGTCGCGACAGCCGTGCGCCGCGCTCGAACCCCGGCACCGGGGTGCGCGTGAGTTTGGTCTTCAAAAGCTTTTCAATTTCCGCGAGCTGCTTTTCCTCTTCCTCGCATACCAGCGACACCGCGTCGCCGGGCTGGCCGGCGCGGCCGGTGCGGCCCACGCGGTGTACATAGTCTTCCGGCGTATAGGGCAGGTCGAAATTCACCACATGCGGCAGTTCCACGATATCGAGTCCGCGCGCCGCGACGTCGGTTGCCACCAGCACCGCGACCTTGCTGGCCTTGAAATCCTCCAGCGCCTGGGTGCGTTGCGGCTGGCTCTTGTCACCGTGGATTTCGGTGGCTTCGACCCCGTCCTTCACCAACTGGCGGGCGAGACGGCTGGCGCCGTGCTTGGTGCCGACGAATACCAGCACCTGGTGCCAGTTGCCCTCTTTAATGAGGTGCGCCAGCAGGGCGCGCTTGTGGTCGCGGTCGCAGGGGTGCACGGTGTGGGTGACGGTCTCCACCACCGAATTGCGGCGCGCGACTTCGATCCTGACCGGCGCGTTGAGCAACTGGTCGGCGAGCCTGCGGATGTCGTCGGAGAACGTGGCCGAGAACAGCAGATTCTGGCGCTGCTTCGGCAGCAAGGCGAGGATACGCTTGATGTCGGGCAGAAAGCCCATGTCGAGCATGCGGTCGGCTTCGTCCAGCACCAGGATTTCGACCTGGCCCAGGCTGGTTGATTTTTGCTGGATGTGATCGAGCAGCCGCCCGGGTGTCGCGACCAGGATTTCGACGCCGCGCCGCAGTTCCGCGGTCTGCGGGTTGATGTTGACGCCGCCATACACCACGGCCATGCGCAAGCCTGCGTACTTGCCGTAGTTTCTGACCGATTCCTCGACCTGCGCCGCGAGCTCGCGGGTGGGCGTGAGAATCAGCGCGCGCACCGGGTGGCGCGCCGGCGATGCGCTGGTGTTGGCCTGGGGCAGCAAGAGCTGCAGCAAAGGAAGGGTAAAGCCGGCGGTTTTGCCGGTGCCGGTCTGGGCGGCGCCCATCACATCCTTGCGCTCCAGGATAACTGGGATGGCCTGGGCCTGGATCGGGGTGGGCTCGGTATAGCCTTTTTCGGCGACCGCCCGCAGAATTTCGGGCGCAAGCCCGAACTCGGAAAATATCATGCACGCTCCTGAACGCAGCCCGGCGCGAGACTAGCCCGCGGACCGGTTCAGGGCGGCGAAAACAACATGGTTACAGGGATCGGCTTTGTGACACAGCCGGCGGCGACACGCGCAAAACCGGCATTGCGCATCTGCCGATGCGGACCAGTATACAGCATTGCCGGCGCTGACGTACGATCTTGCCAGCGGCCAAGGTGAAGGCTGGCGCGCGCCACATCCAACCGGCACAACTGGCAGAAAACGGCAAACAGAGGAGATCGCAATGTTCAAGCACATCCTGGTCCCGACCGACGGTTCGAGGCTCTCGCTCAAAGCGGTGAAATCCGCGGTCGAACTCGCCGCGGGGCTGCACGCCAAGGTGACCGGCCTGCACGTGCTGCCGGCAACGACCTACGACTTCGTCGGTGAAATCGTGACCACCCGCTTGCTCACGGCGAAGGAAGCGAGGGCGCGCGAGCAGAAGGCGGCGAAAACGGTATTTCGCAGCCTGGAAAAAACGGCCGCCGCGGCGCGCGTCAAGGCCGGAGGCATTTGCGTCACCAGCGACGACGTGTGGGGCAGCATCATCGCCGCTGCAAAGAAAAACCGTTGCGACGTCATTGTGATGGCTTCGCACGGCCGCCGCGGCCTGTCCGGCCTGTTGCTGGGGAGCGAAACCAACAAGGTGTTGACGCACTCGACGATCCCGGTCATGGTCTGCCGGTGAGAAGGTGCTGCGCTCGCGACGGCTCTCGCCAGCTTTTAGGATGCCGTCAGGGCACCGCGTGATCGATTACGATTTTCAGGTCCTGGGTTCCGGGCTTGATGTGATTGAGTTCGCCCACCGGGTCGCCGCTGCGCGGCATCGCCTCGCCGGAGTGGGAAATGCGCGCACCGACCTGGATTTCGGTGCCCGGCGCCAGCGACGACAGTTTCATTCCTGGATTCATCGCCAGGCTGTCGTCCAGCGTGAAAGCGAGGGGCAAGGCGGCGGCGCGTGTGCGCAGCACCGCCAGCGGAATGCGCGGACCCTGCACCGGCTTGGCGTACACGAACAGCGTATCGTCCGGTTTCACCGCCGCGGCGAGCGCAGGCGACAGGCTGACTTGTCCTTTCAGCGCGCTTGCCAATCCTGCCGCGCCCGCCGCGGCCGGCGCCTTGGCCGCAACGCGCGGCGGCAAGCCGGCAGTGAGACCGGCAAGTTTGCGCGCTTCCTCGATGGTCCCTTTGACGGTTCGTGCGCCCTCCGAATCGGGCGGCAGCTTCGGCAGCAGTTTTTCGAGGTAGGAAACCGCCTCGGCATAAGCCTGGCGGTGATAAGCCGCGATACCGGCGAGCGCCAGCGCCTGCTCGTTGTCGGGGTCGAGATGCAGGGCGCGCGCGAGCAATTCTTCCGGCTTGCCTGAAAAATCGCCGTTCGCCTGCCGCGCCAGCACTTCCGCGTAATCCGCCAGCAGGTCCGGCTCGCCGTCGATCGCGACACCAAGATGGCTGTAGGCGTCGGCTGCGAGTTCGAAACGGCCGAGCGCCTTGTAGGAGCGCGCGAGCATCACCCAGCCCTTGAGGTCGTTCGGGTTTTCCTTCAACCGCGCGGCGAGCGTCGCCACCATGACCTCGACCTGCGCTGCGTCGATGCGGTGCGGGTCTGCCGTCTCTAAAACCGCCCGCGGCGTGCCGAGCCACAGGTAGAGCGCTACGGCGCAGGCGGGCAGCAGCAGGGCGAGCGAGGCGGCCAGCGCCCTGGGCGGTTTTTGCGCAGGAAGCGCGATGGAACCTGCCAATGCCGCCGCCGGACCAACACCACCGCCGGCTTCCTGTTTGGCGCGACGGTGCAGTTCGAGTGCCGATTGGTCGAACGCCGCCGCCGACAGCGTGCCGGCCGCGCGGTCGCGAACCAGTTCAGCCAATCCGTCGCGATACACCGCAGCGTTGAGCGCGGCGCGCGATACCGCCTCCTTGCTGCGCTCCTGCCTGAGCAGCGGCCACAGCAGCAGCGCGAGCACGATGGCGGCGAGCAACATCATGAAAATGATGGTTGCCCACATCATGCTCGGGTCCCGGGGCCCGGCGCATGCCCATCGATGCCTTCGGTTGCGTCGGCCGGCTCGTCGCCCAGCCGGCGCCCGCGGCTTCGCAGGTAGATCGCGAGTCCGGCCAACGCCCCCAACAGCAGCACAAACGGCCCGAACCAGAGGAGCCAGGTCACGGGTTTCAACGGCGGCCGGTACAGCACGAAATCGCCGTAGCGATTCACCAGGTAGTCGGTGATTTCCCTGTCGCTCTTGCCGGCGCGAATCATTTCGCGGATTTCCCTGCGCAGGTCCTCCGCGAGTTCGGCACGCGAACCGGCCAGCGACTCGTTCTGGCAGACCAGGCAGCGCAGGTCTTCGCTGATGACCAGCATGCGCTGTTCCACCGCCTCGTCCTGCGCCATCGGCACCGCTTCCTTCGCGATCGAGGCGGCGCCGAACGTCAGGGCGGCAGCCATGGCAACAACCAGGAGCAGGAATCTCATTGCTGCTGCAACTCGCGCACCAGCGGCAGGATTTTCTGCTGCAGCGCGTCCGGCGTCACCGCGCCGATCTGCTTGTAACGAATGACGCCGGCTTTGTCGATGAGGTAGGTCTCGGGCGCCCCGTATACGCCGTAATCGATGCCCACCCTGCCGTCGGCGTCGGCGACGGTCAAGGTATAAGGATTGTCGTAGCGCGCGAGCCAGCGCAGGGCGTCGGCGTTCTGGTCTTTCCAGTCGAGACCATACAGGGGAACGCTGCCGCTTTTTGCAAACTGCAGCAGGACCGGGTGTTCCTCGCGGCAGGTGACGCACCAGGAGGCCCACACGTTGAGCATCCAGACCTTGCCTTTCATTTCCGCCGGCGAAAACTTGCGTGACGGATCGGCGAGCAGCGGCAATTCGAACGCGGGCGCGGGTTTGCCGATGAGCGGGCTCGGCACTTCGCGCGGGTCGAGCTTCAGCCCGAAGGCCAGGAACGCGACCAGCAGGATAAAGAGCCCGAGCGGTATCAGGTAGCGAATCATGCGCCCGCGCCCTGTATCGACGCCGACGTTCCCGCCGGCGCGGCAGAGCCTATGCGGTAGCGGCGGTCGCTGGCGGCAAGGAATCCGCCCAGCGCCATCAGCAGGCAACCGCCCCAGATCCAGTCGACGAAAGGCTTGTAATGCACGCGCACGCTCCAGGCGCCCTTGCCGTCGGGCGGATCGATGGGGTTGCCGAGCGCGACGTAGACATCCCGCGTGACGCCGGTGTCGATCGCAGCTTCCGTCATCGGCATTTCCTGCGAGAAATACGTGCGCTTCTCCGGGCTGAGGGTGCGCAGAACCTTGCCGTCTTTCGACAATTCGAGCGTGCCCGTTGCGGCCTTGTAGTTCGGCCCCGGCGTGTCGCGCACGCCCATGAAGCGCAGGGTATAGCCGCCCATGGCGACCGTGTCACCTGGCTCCATCCGCACGTCTTTCTCCGTCTCATAACCCTTGACCAGGGTCACGCCCACCACGAACACCGCGATGCCGAGGTGCGCGAGGTGCATGCCCCAGAACGCGCGGGGGATCGAGTCTAAGCCCGCGGCGATCCTGCGCCGGATATCGAGCACGGTGGCCGCCAGTATCCACAGCGCGAGCATCAGGCCCAGGCTGATGAGCGGGGTCCAGTTGCCGGCGGCGAGCGGCAGACTGAGGCCGCCGACTATGGCAATCGGAATCGCGATACGGATACGCGCGAGCATCTCTTTAGGCGGGCTGTCTTTCCAGCGCGAGCTCGGACCGAGGCCGATTAGGAACAGCAGCGGCACCATCAGGGGAACGAACACGGCCTGGAAATACGGCGGGCCGACCGAGATCTTGCCCAGGCCAAGCGCGTCGACGATGAGCGGGTACAGCGTGCCCAGCAGCACCGACGCCGCCGCGACCAGCAGCAGCACGTTGTTTGTCAATAGCAGGGTCTCGCGCGAGAGCAGGGCAAAACGGCCGCCGAGTCCCACTTTCGGCGCGCGCCAGGCGAACAGCAGCAGCGACGAGCCGATGACGACCGAGAGCAGGCAGAGAATGAAAATGCCGCGGCGCGGGTCGGTGGCGAAGGCGTGTACTGAAGTGAGCACGCCGGAGCGCACCAGGAAAGTCCCGAGCAATGAGAGCGAAAACGCGCCGATCGCGAGCAGCACCGTCCAGTTCTTGAAAGCCCCGCGCTTTTCCGTCACGGCCAGCGAGTGTACGAGCGCGGTGCCGACCAGCCACGGCATGAAGGACGCGTTTTCCACCGGATCCCAGAACCACCAGCCGCCCCAACCCAGTGTGTAGTAGGCCCAGCCGCTGCCGAGCATGATGCCGCAAGTGAGAAAGATCCAGGCGGTCAGCGTCCAGGGCCGCGACCAGCGCGCCCAGGCTGCGTCGAGCTGGCCCGACAACAGCGCCGCGATGGCGAACGCGAAAGCGACCGAGAATCCAACGTAACCCATGTAGAGCATCGGCGGGTGGATCACCAGCCCCGGATCCTGCAGCAGGGGATTGAGATCGCGCCCGTCAGCGGCGGCGGGCAGCAGGCGCTCGAACGGATTCGAGGTGATCAGGATGAACAGCAGAAAACCGAATGAAACCAGGCCCAGCACGCCGATCACGCGCGCGACCATCGCCAGCGGCAGGGTGCGCGAAAACGCGCTCACCGCGAGCGTCCAGCCCGCGAGCATCAGCATCCACAGCAGCAGCGAGCCTTCATGGCCGCCCCATACCGCCGCCGCGCGGTACACCACCGGCAGTTGCGAATTGGAATGGTCGGCGACGTAGAGCACCGAGAAATCGTTGGCGATGAAAGCCTGCATGAGGCAGGCGAAGGCAAGGGCCACCGTCAGGAACTGCGCGCGCGCGGCGGGGCGTGCGAGCGCCATCCAGCCGGTGGAGTTGCGATGCGCGCCGATGAGCGGCACCACACCCTGGATGGCCGCGATGCAAAGCGCCAGGATCAGCGAGAAATGGCCCAGTTCGGGGATCATGATGGAACCCTCAGACAATGCGATGAGTCAATGTTCACGGTCGGCAACGCACCCGGCGAAATCTTTGCGGAACGAAGGCGCGCTCGACTTCGTTTCGATGTTGGTTCTGTGTTCCTGTGGTGTCTTGCAAATTCTAGTTTTTCATCGTTTTTGCGGCCTGGTCGAGCGCGTGTTTCGCGTCCGGCGGCATGTAATTCTCGTCGTGTTTAGCCAGCACTTCGCTCGCGACGAAGTCGCCGTTGCCGCCCAGCGTGCCTTGCGCAACGACGCCGCGGCCCTCACGGAACAAATCCGGCAGGATACCGGTATAGTCGACCGCGATGTCTTTTGCGGTATCGGTCACCGTGAAATGCGCCGTCATGCCTTCGCGCTTGAGCGTCCCGGTCTTGACCAGGCCGCCGATGCGAAACGCACGCCCGCGCGGCGCTTCGCCGGCCGCGACCTGGGTCGGGGTGAAAAAAAACACCAGGTTGCTGTTGAAGGCGTTGAGCACCAGCGCGGCGGCAATGCCGATGGCCGCCAGGCCGCCGACGATGATGGCTGCGCGTTTGTGGCGTGGTTTCATCTAGTGCCCCGAGTTGCGGTTCATACCCTAGCCTTCGACACCTGGCGCGCCGATCGTTCACGGCGCAGGTCCGCAAGGGCTGCGCGGCGCCGGCGGCGCAGGCCGATGATCTCGATGGCAAGCGCCGCCGCGGTGACCACGAAGCTCCCCCATACGTAGAGCGCGTAACCGCCCATGGCGAAAAAATCCGCGGCCGAATTCCAGATCATTGCGCGGCTTCCGCGAGCTCGCCCGCCCAGGCGCTGCCGCGCTCGCGTTCGAGCATGATGCAGCGCACGCGCATCAGCGCGGCAGCGATGGCGTACATCCAGAACGACAGCGCCATCAGCAGCATGCCCCATAGCATGGTGTGCGCCATGCTGGGCGACTTGGTCAAGGACACCGAGGCGCCCTGGTGCAGCGTGTTCCACCAGTAGACCGAAAAATAAATGATGGGGACATTCACTACGCCGACCAGGGCCAGCACCGCGCCGGCCCTGTCGGCGCGCCGCGGATCGTCGATCGCGGCCTGCAGGGCGATGAAGCCGAGATACAGAAAAAAGAGGATGAGCTCGGAAGTAAGCCGCGCATCCCACACCCACCAGGCGCCCCACATCGGCTTGCCCCACAGCGCGCCGGTCCACAAAGACAAAAATGCGAATAGGGTGCCGGTCGGCGCCAGCGCGGAGGCCATCATCGACGACAGCCGCGTATTGAAAATAAGGCCCAGCGCGGCCCAGCCCGCCATTACCACGTAAATGAACATCGACATCCACGACGCGGCGACATGCACGAAAATGATCCGGTAGCCCTCGCCCTGCTGCGCATCGGTAGGGGCGACGAACAGGCCGAGCCACAGGCTGGCCGCACCCAGCACGGCGGCTGACCCGGCGAACCACGGCAGCAGTCTCCCCGCGAGCGGGTAGAAAGTCTGCGGCGAGGAAAACCTGAACCAGTTGACGATGCGGTTGCTCACGATTCCGTTATTCCAATGCGATGCGCAGGGCGGCCGCGGTCGCCCAGGGCGCAAAAAACAGGGCCAGCACCAGGAGCGCCGCCAGCAGCGACAGATTGGCGCCGGCGCCGAGCCCGGATATCTCGGCTTCCACCGACCCGGCGCCGAACACGAGCGCGGGAATATACAACGGGAGCGTCAACAATGACACCAGGAGGCCGCTGCCGCGCACGCCCAGGGTCAGGGCTGCGCCGATGGCGCCGACCAGCGATAGCAGGGGCGTGCCCATCAGCAACGACAGCATCAATACCCCGAGCGCCCGTTGATCGAGGTCAAACTGCAGGCCGAGCACAGGCGCAACCAGCACCAGCGGCAGACCGGACACCAGCCAATGTGCGGCGATTTTGCCCGCTGTCATGAGCGCAAACGGCTGCGGCGACAGCGCCATTTGCTCGAGCGTGCCATCGGCATAGTCCTGGGCAAACATCCGGTTCAGCGCAAGCATGCTGGCGAGCAGTGCGCCGACCCACAGCACGCCGGGCGCAATGCTGCGCAGGAGCGCGGGCTCGGCGCCGATGCCGAGCGGAAACAGGCTCGCCACGATGACGAAAAAAAACAGCACCGTCAGCACCTCGCTCTTGCGCCGCGCCGCCAGCAGCAGGTCGCGCCGCACCACCGCGAAGACCGCTGCGCCTGCGTTGGCCGGTTCCATCTCAGGCGGCAATGCGCAGGTGCTGCCTGGTGTCGAGGGGCAGCGCGAACTCATGATGTCCGGTCAGGACCGCGATGCCGCCGGATGCAAGGTGTTGCGCCATGGCTTGCGTGAACAGGGCGACTGCCGCGGCGTCGAGCGCGGCCAGCGGTTCATCGAGCACCCACAGCGGCTCGCCGGTCATGGTCATTTGCGCCAGCCCGACGCGGCGCTTCTGGCCTTGCGACAGGTAGCGAACCGGAAGCTCGGCGATGCCCCCGAGTTCCACCCGTTCGAGCGCCCGCGCAATTGCCGCCGTGTCGAGCACCCGGCCCTTGATTGCCGCGGCGGCCCGCAAATTCTCGCTTGCGGTGAGGTCTTCCTTCAACGGTGTCTGGTGGCCGAGATAACACAGCTCCGCGCGGTAGCTGTCGCCCAGTTCCCGGATTGGCTCGCCGTTCCACGAAATACTTCCCGCCGCGGGCGGCGACAGCCCGCAAAGCATGCGGAGCAAGCTGGTCTTCCCGGCGCCGTTGTTGCCCGTGACGTGCAGCCACGCACCGGCGGGGAGTGAAAAACCGACGCCGGCGAACAACTCGCGTTCGCCGCGCGCGCATGAAAGTCCGGTAGCTTGCAACATTGACTGGATGGTGCGATCCGCGTAACACCGGCATTTTGCCCGATTGCACCGCGTTGCGTGGCGGGCGCCGTATCCAGCAGGCATTTGCGCGCCAGGCAGGGGGCGAAGTTATTTCCAGACGATCTAAAAAACCGGAAATAGATTCTAAGGCGCGGCCGCATGGGGCTGGCACAGACGGTACAATTCGCCATTGTTTTTTGACTTTCCCTTCGCCTTCGCGGACTGCGCTGCCGCGAGTTTCAAGAATTGAACGACGCCATCACTCCACCCTCGATATCCTCGCGACTAGCGGCCAGTCACGCGGCCGCGCTCGAACTCGGTTTCGGGTTGGTCTTTGCCGACCTGTATTCCCGCGAGGGTTTGCTCAAGCTGGACCGCAGGTTTCTCGAGCACCTGCGCGCGGCTGACCCCGGATTAGCGTCGCGCCTCGCCGCCGCGCGCGAAAAGCCGGACGCCCTGGTTGCCAAGGACGAGTCAGGATTGCTGATCGAACTCGCCCCGGCGCTTGAGAGTTTCGTGGCTGACCTGTTTGGCATCGCCGCGGATTTGGAGAGGGCGCATGCAACGCATGTCGCACTCGCGCCGCTGTATGCGGTCAAACGCCAGTTCGTGCAGCGGCGCGCTGGCTCTCGCATCAAGCCCGAGGAAGCACAGGCGTTCGACGGCCATACGCTTGAGGCGGAATTGCGCGAGCTGTTCGGCGGAGTGTTCGACGAACTCACTTACGCGCAGCACGTCACACGCTGGCTCGAAGACGAGGCCCGGTATGCCAGGGAAATCGACCTGGCGCTGCGTTACGCGGCGTGGGCGCTGCACACGCAGAAGGGCCGGCAGCAGGTGCGCGCGGGTGTGCTGTTCAAGGCGCCGGCGAAAACCGACTCCAACCATTTGCTGCGCGGCGCGGAACAGTCCGACTTGCACGGGGCGCCCGCTTATCGCATCCGGCCCGGCCATTTGCGGCGGCGCGAAGGTTTTGCGTTGACCGATCCCGGCGCAACGCTGGTGCAGGCGCTGGATGAGGCTCACTACTGCATCGAGTGCCATCCGCAGGGCAAGGATTCCTGCTCCAAGGGACTGCGCGAGAAGCCATCGGCGGCGTCTTCGACCACCGCGCCGCAAACAATCACGTTTAAGAAAAGCGCTTTGGGCGTGACGCTCGCCGGCTGCCCGCTTGAGGAAAAAATCTCGGAATTTCTTGCGCTGAAGTCGCGCGGACTCTCGATCGGCGCGCTCGCCACCATCGTCGTCGACAACCCGATGGTCGCCGCCACCGGCCATCGAATCTGCAACGACTGCATGAAGTCGTGCATTTATCAGAAGCAGGAGCCGGTCAATATCCCGCAGGCGGAAACGCGCACGCTGAAAGACGTATTGGCGCTGCCCTGGGGGTTCGAGATTTATTCCCTGCTCACGCGCTGGAATCCCCTCAATTTCCGGCGCCCGTTGCCGCTCGCAAACAGCGGTTACCGCGTGCTGGTCACCGGCATGGGACCCGCCGGCTACAGCCTTGCCCACCTGCTAATGAACGATGGCCACAGCGTGGCTGGCATCGAAGGCCTCAAAATCGAGCCGCTGCCGTCGCACCTGTCGGGCGTCGCGGAAGACGGCAGCCGCGTGCCGTTCATGCCGGTGCGCGATGCGGACAACCTGTTCGAAGCGCTGGATGAGCGCACGCTCGCCGGATTTGGCGGGGTCGCGGAATACGGCATCACCGCGCGCTGGGACAAGAATTTCCTGAAACTCGTGCGCCTGCTGCTGGAGCGGCGCGATGCGTTTGCGCTCTACGGCGGGGTGCGGCTCGGCAGCACGGTAAGCCTCGACGACGCGCTGGAACTTGGCTTCGATCACGTCGCACTGGCGATGGGCGCCGGCAAGCCGACCACGCTCGATATTCCCAATGGCCTGGCGCGCGGCGTGCGTACCGCTTCGGATTTTTTGATGGCGCTGCAGTTGACCGGCGCTGCCAAGAAGGATTCGATCGCCAACATGCAAATGCGCCTGCCGGTGATCGTCATCGGCGGCGGGCTCACCGCGATCGACGCCGCGACCGAATCGCTCGCGTATTACGTGGTGCAAGTCGAGAAATTCCTGGTGCGTTATGAAGCCCTGGCCGGGGAACTCGGCGAAGACGCGATTCGCAAGCGTTGGGATGCGGAAGAGCGCGAAACAGCGGAAGAATTTCTGTCGCACGCGCGCGCGATTCACGCCGAGCGCCGCCGCGCCGCGGGCGAAAAGCGCGCCGCAAAAATAACCGAGCTGCTGCAGGGCTGGGGCGGCGCCACCATCGCTTACCGCCGGCGCATGATCGACAGCCCCTCCTATACGCTGAACCACGAAGAGGTCGAGAAAGCGCTGGAAGAAGGCGTGGTGTTCGCCGAAGGCTTGACACCCTTGTCGATCGAAGTGGACGACTACGGCGCTGCGAGCGCGGTGCGGTTCCGGCTAAAGCGCTCCGACACCGATGGCGCCGGCGAACTCAGGCTGCCCGCGCGCAGCGTATTCATCGCCGCCGGCACCCAGCCCAATACCGTGCTCGCCCGCGAGGACGGGCTGCATTTTCCGCTCGACGGCAAATATTTCCGCGCCTGCGACGAGAGCGGCCAGACGGTAAAGCCCGTGCATGCGCTTGCGAAGCCTGGACAGGCGGAGGTACTGCTGACGAAACTCGACGGCGGGCGCTTCATCAGCTTCTTCGGCGACCTGCACCCGTCTTACTTCGGCAACGTGGTGAAGGCACTGGCGTCGGCGAAACAAGGCTATCCCGTGGTCTCGCGTGTGTTGCAACAAATGCCGCCGGCGGACCAGCTCGACGACCGCGCATTTTTCGGGCGGCTCGATGACGCGTGGCGCGCGCGCGTGCACGAGATTCGCCGGTTGACGCCGACCATCGTCGAGGCCGTGATCCGGGCGCCGGCGGCGGCGCGCCGCTTCCAGCCGGGGCAGTTTTACCGGTTGCAGAATTTCGAGACAAATTCCCCTCTCATCGACGGCACGCGCATGCAGATGGAGGGTCTGGCCCTCACCGGCGCCTGGGTGGACCGGGAGGCCGGCCTGGTGTCGACCATCGTGCTCGAAATGGGCGGTTCTTCCGACCTGTGCGCCAGGCTCAAACCGGGCGAGCCCGTGGTGCTGATGGGTCCGATCGGTACGGCAACGCATATCGCGCCGGACGAAACGGTGTTGCTCGCGGGCGGCGGCCTTGGCAACGCGGTGTTGTTCTCGATCGGCCAGGCGTATCGCCAGGCGGGCTCGCGCGTGCTGTACTTCGCCGGCTACAAGAAAGTCATCGACCGCTACAAGGTCGAGGAAATCGAGGCCGCGGCGGACGTCATTGTCTGGTGCTGCGACGAGGCGCCGGGCTTTGCCGCGAGCCGCCCGCAGGATTTAAGCTTCATCGGCAATATCGTGCAGGCGATGGAAGCCTACGCCTCAGGCCGCCTCGGCGCCACGGACATCCGCATGGACCAGGTCGATCGCGTCATCGCCATCGGCTCGGATCGCATGATGGCAGCGGTGGCGCGCGCGCGGCACGCGGTGCTCGCGCCCTACCTCAAGGCCACGCATCTCGCCATCGCCTCGATTAACTCGCCGATGCAATGCATGATGAAGGAAATCTGTGCGCAATGCCTGCAACCGCAGCGCGACCCGGTGACCGGCGAAACCAGCTACGTGTTTTCCTGCTTCAACCAGGACCAGGAGCTGGACCGTGTGGATTTTCAGGCGCTGTCGGAGCGTTTGAAGCAGAATTCGCTGCAGGAGAAAATGACCGCGCAGTGGATTGCGCGTTGTCACAACATGAGATCTGCTTAAAGAGCGGCGATCCGGTCAAACGCACCGTCCACCATCGACCTCGAGGCAGGCGCCAGTAATAAATTCGGCTTCGTCTGAGGCGAGAAACACTGCGGCAGCGGCGACGTCGGAAGGTTTTGAGAAGCGGCCGAGCGGAATGCCGCTGAGGAATTTCTTGCGGTTTTCCGGGGTGTCCGGCATGCCCATGAAATCGGGCAGCATTGCGGTTTCGCCCATCACCGGGTTGATCACGTTGACGCGGATTTTTTCCGGGCCGAGCTCGACGGCCATCGAGCGCGAAATCGTAATTGCCGCACCCTTGCTGCCGTTGTACCAGGTAAGCCCCGGCCGCGGGCGCACGCCGGCGGTGGAAGCGACGGTGATGAATATGCCGTGCCCCTGCTTGCGAAAATGCGGTACCACGTGTTTGGCTGACAGGAACAAGCTTTTCACGTTGACCGCGTAAATGCGGTCGAACTCCGCTTCGTCCACTTCCAGCAGGGGACGGTTGCGGTGGGTGGTGCCGGCGTTGTTGACGAACACGTCGATGCTGCCATAGTGATCCATTGCGGTTTTCACCAGGTTGGCGATATCGGCGTCGCGCGCGACGTCGCCCCAGACGAATTCCGCGGGTGCGCCCGATTGCTGGATTTCATGCGCCACCCGTTTGCCGCCCTCTACGTTGATGTCGTTGACGATGACGTAGGCGCCCTCAAGCGCAAAGCGTTTGGCGATGCCTTCGCCGAAACCCGAGCCGGCGCCGGTGACGATTGCAACCTTCTCCTTTAAGCGCATACGCCTGTCTCCTGACCGTCAAAACGGGAATACCCCGTCTTTTTGGGCGGAATCTTAACGCGTTTGCCGGTAGGGCGATAGACGGGAGGCGTGTAAAATCTCGGGATCGCTCACGCTTGGCGCCAACATGAATCTCGACCGCGTCACATCCGGGCATGACGTGCCGGAGGATTTCAACGTCATCATCGAAATCCCGATGCACGCCGCGCCAATCAAATACGAGGTCGACAAGGAAACTGGCGCGATGTTCGTCGACCGTTTCATGGCGACCGCGATGCATTACCCGTGCAACTACGGCTATATCCCGAAAACGATTTCGGATGACGGCGACCCGGTCGACGTGCTCGTCATCAGCCCGGTGCCGCTGATCACCGGCGTGGTGGTGCGATGCCGCCCGATCGGTATGTTGAAGATGACCGATGAGGCCGGCGGCGATGCGAAAGTGCTGGCGGTGCCGATCGCCAGGCTCACGCCGCTATACCGCAAGATCAAGTCGCCAGGCGACTTGCCGGAGCTTGCGATCGCGCAGATCGCGCATTTTTTCCAGCACTACAAGGATCTCGAGCCCGGCAAGTGGGTGAAGATTGAAGGCTGGGTCGGGCCGGCGGAGGCGAAAAAGGAGATCACGGCCGGCGTCGCGAGCTACCGGAAGGCGAAGAAGAAACCTTCCTTCTAGCGCGCCGGTAACGATCCATGAACCCGCCGGCGCAGGTCCTGGTCCTGATGGGTGTCGCGGGCTGCGGCAAGACCACCGTCGGCCGGCTGCTCGCGCAACGCCTCGGCGCGAGTTTTTTCGACGGCGATGAATTCCATCCGCCGGCGAACATCGCCAAAATGGCATCGGGACAGGCGCTGACCGATGCCGACCGCGCACCCTGGCTCGCAACGCTCAATGCCATGCTGCGGGAGTCCGTGCAACGCGGCGAATCCGCGGTCCTCGCCTGCTCGGCGCTGAAGCAAAGTTATCGCGATGCCCTCGCGCAGGGTATCGATGACATTCGCTTCATCTATCTCAAGGGCGACTTCGATACCATCAACCGGCGCCTGCTCGCCAGGAAGGGCCACTACATGAAGGCGGGCATGCTGGAGAGCCAGTTTGCGGCGCTCGAGGAACCCTTGGATGCAATGGCCGTCGATATCGACTACTCGCCGGAAGCCATCGCGACGCAAATTTATAGTCAGCTCATGAAGCGCGAACATGGTCGATAAGCGTGGGGCAGGCCCCTACCGCGTTTCCTTTACGCGTCGCGCCTATCGCCTATCGCCTCACGCTTTCCGATATGGCGCATGCTCGTTCAGCTCGTCGATGTGCAGCGCCACGCCCTGCGCCTCGCGCTCGAGGAAGCGCTCCACCGCATCGGCGAATTCCGGACGCTTCAGCCAGTGCGCGGAATGCGTCGCCACCGGCAGAAAACCGCGCGCGAGCTTGTGCTCGCCCTGGGCGCCACCCTCGAACACGCCGATCCCCTGTCTGATGCAGAATTCGATCGGCTGGTAGTAACACGCCTCGAAATGCAGGCAGGATACGAATTCGAGCGCGCCCCAGTAACGGCCCCATAGCGTCGCGCCGTTGTGCACGCAAAGCGAAGCGCCGATGGCGCGGCCTTCGCGCTCGGCCAGCACCAGCAGCAGGTTGGCCGGCATGGTGGCGCCCAGCCGCCGGAAGAAGTCCAGGCTGAGATAGGGCGATGACATGTGGGAACGGTAGGTGTGGCGATAACAGCGATGAAAAAACGCCCAGTTTTCAGCGCTGATTTCCGCACCCTCGAGGTGGCGGAAAACCACGCCGGCCTCCGCCACTTTGCGCCGCTCCTGGCGGATTTTCTTGCGCTTGTCGTGCGTCAGCGTGGTCAGGAATTGCTCGAAGTCGGCGTAGCCCTCGTTGAACCAGTGAAACTGCATTCCCGTGCGCAGCATGAAACCCGCCTGCCGCAGCAATTCTGCATCGCTCTCTTGCGGAAACAGCACATGCAGGGACGACACCGGCTGCGCCGAAGCGAACGCGCGCGCGACGCGCGCCAAGGTTAGCCGGTGCGCGTCGTCGATTGCCAACAGGCGCGCGCCGGCAGCAGGCGTGAAAGGCACTGCGCTTACCAGCTTCGGGTAATAGGCGATGCCGTTTCGCTCGTAAGCCTCGGCCCAGGCCCAGTCGAACACGTACTCGCCCCACGAGTGATCCTTGAGATAAAGGGGCAGGGCCGCGGTCAGCGCGTCGCCCTCCCATAGCGAGAGGTAGCACGGCGCCCATCCCGATTCGGGCGCCGCGCAGCGTGTCTCGTGCAGTGCCGTGAGATATTCCCAGGACAGAAAAGGATCGTTGCCCGCCAGCGCGCGCCAGCGCTCGGCGCCGATTTCCGCGAGCGACTGGATCACCCGCAGTTCGGCGCCGGATTTGCGCGAGGGTTCGTGATCGCCGGGCATAGTACGAATGATATAGTTACAGCATGCAAGTTTCAGTAACAAAGGATAGGTTGAGGATCGCCGTCGCGCAAATCAATCCGGTGCTGGGCGATCTTGCCGGCAACATGCGGCTGATCCTCGGCGCGGCCAAGGAGGCGCAGCGGCTGGGCGCGGACCTGTTGCTCACGCCCGAATTGGTGCTGACCGGATATCCGCCGGAAGACCTGTTGTTGCGCGACGGCTTCTACCGTGCCGCCGCCGCCGCATTGAACGAACTCGCCGGCAAGCTCGACGGGATGCCGGCAGTGGTTGGCCATCCGCAACTCAAGGACGGCCTGCGCTATAACGCGGCGTCCCTGCTGCGCGGCGGGCGTGTAGCAGCCACTTACTTCAAGCATCACCTGCCGAACACCGAAGTATTCGACGAGGAGCGCTATTTCAGCGCGGGCGGCGCGCCCTGCGCGTTTGATCTCAGGGGAATGCGTTGCGGCATCAATATCTGCGAAGACGTGTGGAAACCGGGGCCGGCGGCGCTCGCGCGCAGCGCCGGCGCGCAGGTCCTGCTGGTGCCCAACGGCTCGCCCTACAATCTCAACAAGCAGAGCATCCGTTACGACGTGGTGCGCGCGCGCATTACTGAAACCGGCCTGCCGGTGGTGTTTTGCAACATGACGGGCGGGCAAGACGAGCTGGTGTTCGACGGCGCGTCGTTCGTGATGAACGCGGCCGGCGAAGTCACTATGCAAATGCCCAAGTTCGAGGAAAAGCTGGGGCTGGTCGTGTTCGACGGCGCGACGCCGGTGCCGGGCGAGATGACGGCGCCGCTTGCGATTGAGGCCGAGGTCTATCGCGCGCTCTGCATGGGGGTGCGCGATTACCTGGGCAAAAACGGCTTCCCCGGCGCGATACTCGGGCTCTCGGGCGGCGTCGATTCCGCGCTCACGCTGGCGATTGCCTGCGACGCGTTGGGCGCGGAGCGCGTGCGCGCGGTCATGATGCCTTCGCAATTCACCGCCGACATCAGCTGGCTGGACGCGCGCGCCATGGCGGAGACGCTTGGCGTGCGCTACGACGAGATCGCGATCCGCCCTTTGCACGAAGCGTTTTTGCAATCGCTCGCCGCCGAATTCGAGGGCCTCGCCCCCGATACCGCCGAGGAGAACCTGCAGGCGCGCATCCGCGGCACTTTGCTGATGGCGCTGTCGAACAAGTTCGGCTCCATCGTGCTGACCACCGGCAACAAGTCCGAGATGGCGGTCGGTTATTCCACGCTCTACGGCGACATGGCGGGCGGTTTCGCGGTCATCAAGGACCTTGCGAAGACGCTGGTGTACCGCGTGGCGCGCTACCGCAACAGCGTGTCGCAAGTGATCCCGGAACGCATCCTCACCCGCGCGCCGACCGCGGAATTGCGCGCCAACCAGACCGACCAGGACAGCCTGCCGCCGTACGAAGTGCTGGACGCCATCATGGAAGCCTACACCGAGCATAATCTTTCCAGCGCCGAAATCGTCGCGCTTGGCCATCGCGAGGCCGACGT
>Ga0181537_10001318_pt1 | contig 22970 bp, 18 predicted proteins | sample PEATcosm2014_Bin_39_FD_119765 | JGI IMG/M metagenome (GOLD analysis project Ga0181537, IMG submission 119765) | Peatland microbial communities from MTU Mesocosm Facility, Houghton, MI, USA - PEATcosm2014_Bin23_10_metaG | ecosystem: Environmental > Terrestrial > Soil > Wetlands > Peat | place... | reverse complement strand
CTTGCGGCAGATCCCAGTGATAGAGGGTGCAAAATGGTCGAATGCCTGCCTCGAGCACCGCATCCATCACGCGTTTGTAGTGGTCAAGCCCCTTCTGATTCGGCGCGCCCGTCCCTGTCGGCTGTATGCGCGACCACGAAATCGAAAATCGATAGCTCTTCTGATTCATCCGCTTCAGCAGTGCAATATCTTCCTGGTATCGGTGGTAGTGATCGCATGCCACATCGCCGGTGTCGCCGCCTTTGATGTGCCCCATTCCGTGCGCATAGCGGTCCCAGATGGATTCACCCTTGCCGTCTTCCTTCCATGCGCCTTCCACCTGATACGAAGCCGTCGCCATTCCCCACAAAAATCCATTAGGAAATCGCGCGCCCGCAATCTCCGACCGCGGCACTGCCCCAGGAATATGCTCCGATTCCACTTGCCCCAGACCTTCAGACGCCGCAGCCCCTGCCAGCGTGCCTCTCGCCAATACCGTTCCACCCGCAGCCGCCAACGAACTCCCAAGAAATCTTCGTCGATTCATGTCGAGTCAGCCCTCCAGGCCGCAAACCCTACCACTCGCCCAACACGCCAGTCAAACGTTTTAGCTGATCAATTGTCCGTAACCCGCTGACTGCGGCTTAGGCTAACCGTCCAATACTCATTCACCCTTTAGAATCGAAGTGAGGTATCAGGTGCTCCGCAAGACTCTTTTCCTTCTTTCACTTCTTCTCGCCGCCTCCTCTGTTCTGCGCGCTCAGGCTCCCGCCAAACCCAGTCCGCATAAAGTTCCACCTGCCGAGCAAAGCGCCGCCGAAGATCAGCTTCCCCAGCCCATCGTCGACGCGGAAGCAGCCATCACCAGATCCGACTGGAAGACTGCCGAAGCCAAACTCGACCCGTGGCTCGCCAATCATCCCGACGATGCGCGCGCGCTCTTCGACGCGGGCTACGTAGCCGATGCTCAGAATCGGCTCGACGACGCCGTCACCCTTTACCGCCGCTCCACGGTTGCCGATCCTCGATCATTCGAGGCTCACCTTTCCCTTGGATTGTTGCTCGCCCGTCAGGGCCAGCTCGTTGATGCCCGCCCCGAACTGCTCGCGGCCACGACTCTTGATCCCGGCAGCGCCGGTCCCGGCCTCAAAGCCCGCGCCTGGCGAGCTCTCGCCCAAATCGACAAACCAGCCCCCGGTCAGTCAGGCGATACCACTCAGGCCTCCAACGACCTGCTTGAGGCCCTCAAGCTCAGCCCCGAAACTCCCGCCGACACACTTCTCGCCGCCAGCCTGGCTGAGGCGAGCGACCAGCTCGACGCCGCCGAGGCCGCCTATCGCCGCCTCCTCGCAAAAGATCCAAAATCCGCGGCCGGCTCTTCCGGTCTCGCTCATCTCCTCATCGTTCAGAAAAAATATCCCGAGGCAGAGGCTCTACTCCGCTCTGCCCTCGTGCAAATCCCAGACGATCCGGCCCTCACAGCTCAACTGGCCGGTGTCCTCGCCGCTCAAAACAACGCCGAAGCGCTGCCTCAGCTCCAAAAGCTCCACGCTGCCCATCCGCAAGATCGAGCCATCACTCGCCTTCTCGCCGACGTCCTCGCCGAGTCCGGTGATGCAGCAGGATCAGACAAGCTCTACATTTTTCTGCTTGCCGGCAACCCCGACGATACCGATCTCCTCATCGCGCACGGCCAGAACCTCACCCGCCAGCTCAAGTACGCCGAGGCCTTCTCCGCTTTCGACAAAGCCACCCGCCTCGATCCCGCCAGCGGCGATGGCTGGAGCGGCCTTGCCTTCGCTGCCTCAAAGACCGGCCAGCCTGCTATCGCGCTTCACGCCCTTACCATGCGATCAAAGTTCCTGCCAGAGTTGCCCTCAACCTATTTCTTATGGGCCACATCCTACGACACATTGCGCGACAAAGAGCAAGCTATCGCGTACTATCACCACTTCCTGGACGCCGCGCAGGGCAGATTCCCCAACCAGGAGTGGCAGGCTCGGCAGAGACTTCTTTTGCTCGAAAAGAAGAACTAAAACCGCCGGGCGCTTTGTCGGTTTGATTGCTGGTTTTCCACCCGAAAGTCTGTACCGGAGCGATTCGGTAACGAGAGAATGACAACTTTCCCCTTGCATCTCTCTCTCAAATGCTCCTACAGTTACGGCGTGGGGTTGTGTCGGCGCGTTCCTCAAAGGGGCGTCCGGGTTTCCGCAGTAGCGGAGGTTCCTCATGCGTTTCCCCGTCTCTCTGGCGTCGCTCGTTCTTCTACCCGTTTTGGCTGTGCCGGCTTGCGCCTATTCCCCCGACGAAAAAGCCCCCGATCAGGATTCCATCGCAGCCCTTCAGGCCAAGATTCTCATCGCCCCTCCCCGCGAACAGTGCTACCTCTACGCCGAGCTCATCCATCAAATGACCGAGTTCAGCCTGCGCCAGTATTCTGCGGGCAACGTTGACAAGGCCTCCGATCTCCTCCGTCAGGTCCAGGCTCTCGCCCATAAGGTTCATCTCTCCGTCGCCGACGACAACAAGCGCCTAAAAAATGCCGAGATCCTTCTCCGCCACACTGCTTTCCGCCTCACCGAAATGCTTCACTCCTCAAGCTATGAAGACCGGCCACTGGTTGCCGAGACCCTGTCTCAGGTCAATCAGGCTGAAAACGAGGCCATGCTCGACGTCTTCAAGAAGTAGCTCTTCGCTCCGTCCCTCCCACCGGCACTTGATTCGAAATCCAATTCCCGACTCCGCCTGTTTCCCGCGCCCGTCCAACTGTGGTTCAATACTTCCCTACAGAGGGTCGAACGCGATGTCCGCCTCATGCACTCTTTTTCTCGCAACAATCTCGCTTCTCAGCTCAATTTCGCTCGTCGCGCAAAAAGAGCAGCGCCAACCGCTCACTGAGACGCAGGTCGACCAGATTCGCGAGGCTGGGGACTCTCCCGACGACCGCATCCACCTCTATACCAAGTTTCTCGACGAGCATGTGGACAAGATCAGAGGGCTTACCTCGCGCGGCCACTCGAGTGCCCGCTCCCATCGGCTCGACAACGAACTTCAGGACCTCACGGCCCTTATGGACGAGCTCGGCTCCAATCTCGATCAATACGGCGAGCGAAAAGCCGACATACGCAAATCCGTCAAGGCGCTCAATGAAGACCTGCCGCACTGGCGTGACGTGCTCAACTCCCTTCCCACCGATCCCGTATTTGACCTCGCTCGCACCGAGGCCATCGACAGCGTAAAAGATTTGAGCGACCAGGTCACGCCCTTGCTCAAAGAACAGACCGACTACTTCCTCCTCCACAAAGATGAGGCCGGTCAGCAGCGCGCTGAACCGAAACCTCAGTAATCGTTGGAGCCTTCCTGTCCTCTCCTCATTGCCGACCGGTCACTGCTTCTCATGTGCTACCCTCCCTCTTGGTGACCGCAGATTTCTCCCCCATCTTTCAGGAAGAGTACCGGGCCCTGCGCCCCAGGGCCCCCATGCCACCCTTCCTCATTCGCTTCCGCCGCTTCACTTCTCTTAACACCACGATCCGTCTGCGGGATGGTGAGATTCGCGTCAGCCTCTCCGATCTCCTTGAGGGCGCCCCTGAGAGCGTGATCCACGCCATCGCCCACATCCTGATCGCCAAGCTCTACCGCAAGCCCATCGACGCCGCCCACAATCTGCGCTTCAAGCGCTTTGCATCCAGCGCCGCTGTCACCCGCCAGACAGAGCTAATCCGTCACGCCCGCGGCAGCAAGCGCTACTCCGGTCCCGAGGGCCGCTTCTACAATCTCGAGGAAGTCTTTGACACTCTGAATTTCAGATTTTTCGGCGGTCTTCTCGGACGTCCCGATCTAACCTGGAGCGAGACTCACGCCCGGCGCTCCCTCGGCCACTACGACGCTGCTCACAACACCATCGTCGTCAGCCGCGTTTTCGACCGTCCCTCAAGCCCGCGGTACGCCATTGAATACTTGCTCTACCACGAAATGCTTCACCTCAAACATCCCGTGCGCATGCGCGGCCTGCGCCGCTGCGTCCACTCCGCCGCATTCAAGGCAGATGAGCAGCGCTTCCCGCAGCTCAAAGAGGCTCTCGCCTTCATCAAGCGACTCTAAAACCTGTAGCGCAACGCCAGCTGCATCAGCCGAGGAGCCATCGCGCTTATAGCCTCGCCAAAGCTGCCGCTCGAAATATTTCCTTCCACCGTCGAGGCCCCGAAGAACTGCGCGTGATTGAATACGTTGAACCCCTCGGCGCGAAACTCGATCACCTGATCGTCGCGCAGGTGCACATCGTGCGACAATGTCGCGTCAAAGCTCTCCATGCCTGGCCCAGAAAAGAATCTCCGCCGCGCATTGCCCATTGTTCCCACGGTCGGCAGGCTAAAATTGCTCGGCTCAAACATCGCCGCGCCGTTCCTCGGATTCCGATTCAAATGCAGCGTTCCGTTCCACTCCGGTGTGTCCACGCCGTTATTGTTGATGCCGTTGGGAATCGTGCCTAGCAGCGATGTGTCGTTATCGTTGAGCAGCGTCACTGGCAGTCCCGTCGTGAATCGAGCGATCCCTGACACTGCCCATCCGTTCGCTATCGTTTGCACCGCACCTGTGCCCGCCACGCGCGGCAATTGATAATTGAAACTTGTCACCACGTTGTGCCGCATGTCAAACGCTGACAATCCCCGGCTCAGTGATGGGTCAACCGGGTTCACCGGCTCCGGCAATCCTGCCGATTGATCGATCGACTTTGAATACGTGTAACTCGCCAGCACCTCGAGTCCATGCGAACGATGATTCAGCGTTGCCTCCAGCGCGTTATAACCCGAGTTGGCAATCGTCCTCTGCAATTCCACACTGCCAAACGCCTTGCCGAACTGCGTTCGCGCCGCCTGCTCGTTAAATGGTCCGCACGCTGACCCCAACCTCAAACACAGCGCCGGATCGCCCGGGTTCGCCTCCTCCAGCACTAGCAGATGATGCGACGCCGCTCCAACATAACTCACCGTCGCCAGCGTGCCCTCGCCAAACTGCCTCTCTACGCTCGCCATCCAATGCTCTGCATACGGCGTCACGTCGTTCGGATCGACCGCCGGAATCCCGACCAGCGGTTCAAACCGCGTCCAGTCCACCGTCGTGTTAGGGTGCGTCGGGTTCGCCCCGTACGCCACCTTCTGCAGTGGAAACCGCTGCCCCGCATCCGCTCCCGTTGCCGCTACCGTAAAGGGATTCTCAAACAGCGGGGGTGCCGCAGAGGTGTACGTATACCCATATGGCGGATTGGCGCTCATAATTCCTGCAGACAATCCCTCATACGCCGTGTAGAACACTCCATATCCCAGCCGCACACTTGTTTTTCCCGGTCCCCCCGTGATCTTGCCTAAAGGTCCGCCGCCCGCAGGGCTCCAGGCCAGGCCGATCCGAGGAGCCAGATCGTTGCGTCCTGGTGCCAGCGAACGCGGAACCCCCTTGTCACCCGGAAACACCAAACCCAACGGCGCACCCGGAAACACCTCCGACTGCTCGCCCTTCACAAGTGTCTGAAGTTGATTAAACTTTTCATCCCAGGGCCGAATATGATCCCATCGCACTCCATAATTCAACGTGAGTTGGTTCGTCGCCTTCCAACTGTCCTGCGCAAAGACCGCCATATACAAATTGCGATTGTAGAAATCCCTCGCCTGCCCCTGCGTATAGCTCGACGGCGTCCCCAGCAAAAAATCCGCAAAGTCCAGCCCCGTCTCCGACCCGCTGAACCCGAAGCTGCCGTTGAACACAACATCGGGATGCGTGTTGATCTGGTTCTCGTGCATCTCCCCGCCAAACTTCAACCCGTGCTTGCCCACAATCCGAGACAACGCGTCGCTGACTTCGTAGATGTTTTCTGCCTGCACCAGCGCCGTCGTGTCCACGCCCATCGTGAAATCATTGAAGGCCACATTCTCAATGCCCTCTGTCGACGGTTTCAGCGCGACAATATTCGTGAATCCCTGCGACGCGAGCGACGGTCCCACCCCGCCCTTCGGCTGTCCAACTGCGTTCCCATTGCGCATAAAGCTCAGATGAAACTCGTTCAGCATCGAACTTCCAAACGTCATCGTGTGCGCCACACTCGCCAGCTGCGCCCGCCCGTTCGACGTCGCGTCAAACCCCGGCACGCTCGCACCCCCCGTCCCGGTGGGGTATGGATTGTCGAGCGAATAATCGTCGAGAAAGTAGTAAGCCGTCAGCGTTCCTTTGCCGTGCGTCCAGTCCGTGCGCAATCCGCCCTTATCGTCGCGAATCGTCTGCGCCTCAGCCGCCGTTGCAAACAGTCCCGCGCCCGCATTCGGCTGCGGCACAAACTGCAGCAAATTCGCCGCCGGAGCCGCCCATGCCGTCTGCGGAATCTTTCCGTCCGCGAACACCTGCGCATAAGGCTCACCCGCCGTGACCGTCTCTCCCAGTCGCGCCGATAACAGTCCCGCCCAATACGGCCCGCTCACGCTTCCGGTCAATGGGTTCTGACTGAAATCTCCTCCGCGCTCCGCCACCGTCGGCACGGCGATATTCCCTGTGTCGATGCCCTCCGTGAGCCGCGTCCCCTGATAATCCCCAAACAGCGCCAGGCTCTTCCAGCGAAACGGCTCGCCCCCCAGCGTCCCGCCAAACTGATTCTGCCGATACGTTGCCCTGTCCTGCGAGAAATAGTTCCGCGCGTCCAGCGCCGTGTTGCGCAAAAACTCAAACCCGCTCCCGTGCCATTTCGCCGCGCCCGCCTTCGTCACCACCAGCACTTGTCCGCCGCTCGAGTTCCCATACTCCGCGTCGAAATTCGAAGTCAGCACGCGAAAGCTGTCGATCGCGTCAAGGTTGGGCACAATCGACGTGCCCATATTCACGTCCTCCTCCACGTCGCTGCCGTTCACGCGAAATCCGTTCGAAGTTTCCCGCTGTCCGCTGATCGACAGATTCCCTGGATTGGCGTCGCCCGATGGAGGTGTTGACGCCACACCCGTCATGATCACAGCGCCGGGCTGCGATGTGTTCTGCGGCACGATCCCCGGCTGCACAGCCATCAGATCCGTGAAATTGCGCCCGTTCAGCGGCACGCCCTCGATCTTCTTGTTGTCCAGGTTTTCGCCGAGCTGAGTGCTGGTCGTCTCCGCTGCCAGCGCATCGGCCGTCACCTCGACCGTCTGGCTGCTTGCTTCTACAGCCAGGCTGACCTCAATCTTCGCCGGTGCCGTCCCATCCGCCACCTTCACCTGTCCGCGGTAAATCGCGAATCCATTCGCCTCTACCTCGACTTCATAGTTCCCGGCCACCTGTAATTCAACCCCAAACCCGCCCTGCTCATCGGTCTGGGTCGAAACCACCGTGCCTCCTGGCGTCAGCTTCAGCGTCACCGCCGCTCCGGGAATCATTCCACCGGTAGCATCGTGAACTACGCCCTTCACCGGAAAACTCTGGGCCACGGCTATACCCGCAGACCACTGACTCAAAACAATAAAGACGGCAATCCACAAACGCACTTTCATGGGAAACGACCCTCCGGAAGACCTCGGGTCCGGGTTCCAGCGAGCAAATCCTGCCAACTCCGCCCATTAATCCTGGAACTACGACTAATTCAGTCTTACTTAATATACGACAAATTAAGTCCGAGATTTTCGCAGTGATTTGGATCACACCACATGCTGAGAGGCTCAATCCCCATCAGGGAACGACCCCCAGGTGACTTCCAGATCCAGTACCCCGCTTGAGGGATGGCCACTCCGGGCCCTCGCGTGCTTGACTATTCTGTCCGACTCCTTTCTCAGGCGCGCATCTAATCATTCAAAGAGCAAATGGAGGTCGACTTGCCGTCACTCGCGTGGTTCCTTCCTTGTTTTCAAGGCCTGATGTTTGGCGTATTGGCTATGACCCTCCACGAGCTCGGTCATTTGCTCGCCGCCATGGCCGTTGGCGTTCGAGTCAAAATGATCGGCCTGCGCTGGAAAGGCGTCTACATGGTCCGCGAGGCCGGCCCGGCCCAGAAGAACCTGCTCATCTCGCTTGCTGGCCCTTTGACCAACTTCGCCTTGTTGCTTTGCTGGCCTCTCTCTGAAAAGTTCTTCCTCGCCAATCTCTGCTTCGCCTTCTTCAATCTGCTTCCGATCGAGGGATCCGACGGCGATCGCATCCTGCGTTGCTGGGCACAGATGAAGAGAGAGGGTTGGACCGCCCCAGCCTTCCTCGGTGGCCGCAGACCTTCGCTCGCGACGCTGGTTTCCACCAGCAAGCACGGTGAGGCAGTCACTCAGGTGCCGCAAAGCGCGACTGAGTTCCCTCTCTAATTTTCCTCAGTTTTCCTTAATCTGCGCGCCGGCAACTGGCCCCCGCGACTTCAGCCTATGCAGCGGCCTTTTCAACGGGTCGCCTTGCCTCTTTAGGCTCCGGCACAGGCCGCGTCGCTGCCCACACAATCAGCACAGCGCCCGCAATGGCCGCTCCTGCGCTCGCGAGTTGCGCATTCGACAGGCCCCAGAGCACCTTAGGATTCCGCCGAATAAACTCCACCAGAAATCGCGCCACCCCTGTCAGCACAAGGTACTCGCCCAGAATCCATCCGGTTGGCCGCGGCTTGTTGCCTTGCGTCCACAACCACCAGCCAATCACCAATCCTGCGCCAAGCTCATAGAGCGGCGTGGGGTGCACGCGCACCAGCGTCGGCTCAATCCCGTTGGGAAAACTCATGCCCCAGGGCAGATTGGTTGGAATCCCATAGCACCCATCGCCTGACAGAAAGCACCCGATGCGCCCGATTCCGTAGCCGACCGCAGCCGCCGGCGCGCAGAGATCCAATGTCCTTAGCGCGCCTATGCCCGCCCGCCAGCCCTGCAGCATCAGGGCTCCGATGCCAAATGTGAGCCCTCCAAACCAAGCAAATCCAGCCGTATCGTAGAGCACCCGCCAGCCAACCTCGCGAAACTCCGCTGGAGTATCGAGAACGTGCCACACCTTCGCGCCCACAATGCCCGCCACTACAGCGAGTGCCACCATCCCCACCGCATCGCCTTCGATTCCCGCCCGTTTAAATGCACGGTCAACCAGGAATGCCCCTGCCACGGCCGCCAACCACAGCATCAGTCCGAAGGTAGGAATGTCGAAGTGCCAGAAATGCAGGTTTAGATGGATATACGGAATCATCTCTCTAAAAGTATAGACGGACCAGGAAGTAGGAGGGCTCATCGCCGCAGTTCCTCCGATTTTTCTCAAGCGCCCTTGCCCCTAACCCCTGCATTCGAGTCATACTATCCCCATGGCTACCATCACCTACCAGGGACTTGAAATCCTCTACACCCATGAACAGATCGCCGAGCGCGTCTCTGAAATGGGTGCCCAAATCACGCGAGATCTCAACGGGGAAAAGCTGGTGATGGTGGGCGTTCTCAAGGGCGCCGCTATCTTTCTATCCGACCTTGCGCGCGCGGTGCAGGTTGACACCACCTTCGACTTCGTCGCTGTCTCGAGCTACGGTAAGGGCCAGCGATCCTCCGGCGCCGTCAAGCTCATTAAGGACCTCGACGAGCCTATCGAAGGCAAAAACGTCCTGATCGTCGAAGACATCCTCGACACCGGCCTCACTCTCGCCTACCTTCGCAAAATCTTCCTGCAACACAAGCCCAAAACCCTGCGTATCGCTACCCTGCTCGACAAGCCATCCCGCAGAATCGAAAAGATCGATGCCGATTACGTCGGCTTCTCTATTCCCAATCTCTTCGTCATCGGCTACGGCATGGACTACGCCGAGCGCTACCGCAATCTGCCCAACATCTGCCTCATGTCGCCCGAGCACCCTGAATAGCGTCTAATTCCCTGGCGGACCTTAATGAATTCCACAACCGAGACCAGCGGCGTCACTGAAAACGAAGTTTGTGAACTGCTCGCCGCGGCTTATCGCGACTTCAATGCGCGCAACATCGACGCCGTTCTCGCGCGCTTGCATCCCGAGGTCGAGTGGGCAAACGGAATGGAGGGCGGCCACGTCCATGGCCGTGAAGAGGTGCGCGCTTACTGGACGCGTCAGTGGAAAATTCTTGATCCCCACGTCGACCCGGTAAGCATCAAATATCGGGGTGAGGACCGGTGGGTCGTAGAAGTTCATCAGGTCGTTCGAAACCTTGAAGGGGATGTTCTTGTTGACACCATCGTCCATCACGCCTATCGCGTCGCCTCCGGATTCATTCAGCGAATGGACATCGAGATTACAACTGAATCCCAGAATAGGAACACGCAACAGTAACGCGACGACCGTTACTTGGCCCGACCTCTGTCAGGCCTTATACTCATCTCCCGGAGACTCCTTCAAAGAGCCGCACCAGACCGGCTTGCGCGCAGTGAAAGGGGCATAGAACGATGACCACAATTACGCCCATCGGTGAAGCCGATCTTGAATTCGATCATGGCACCTTTGATTCCGCCGCCTTTTCCCGCCAGGCCTTGAGCAACTGGCAATCGCTTGCCGCAGTCATCGACCACACCCTGCTTAAGCCCGACGCGACTCGCGAACAAATTGAGAGCCTCTGCGACGAAGCCATCCGTTATCGCTTCGCCTGCGCCATGGTCAACCCACTGTGGGCCTCCACTGCCGTCGGCATCCTCTCCGGCACCGGCATACCCGTCGGCGTGGTCATCGGTTTTCCCCTCGGTGCTTCTCTCGTTTCCACCCTCCGTCAAGAGGCCTCTGCCCTCGCCCGTCTGGGCGCCCGCGAGCTCGACATGGTCATTCCCATCGGCCAGTTAAAGAGCGGAAACCATCAGGCCGTCCAGCACGCCGTGCAGGCCGCCGCAACGGTCGCTCATCACCAGGGTGCGATTCTCAAAGTCATCCTTGAAACCGCCTTGCTTACCGTCGAAGAAAAACTGCGCGCCGCCGAGCTCGCGATTCAGGGCGGCGCCGACTTCCTCAAGACCTCTACCGGGTTCGCCTCTGGCGGCGCTACCGTCGCCGACGTCGCCTTGCTCCGCGGCGTGGCCGGCGGACGCAGCGGCGTCAAAGCCTCGGGCGGCATTCGCAAGCTTTCTGATGTGCGCGCCATGCTCGATGCCGGCGCCAATCGCATCGGGGCATCCGCCTCCGTAACCATCGTCCAGGAGCTCGGCGCCGACTAAACACTGGGCTCCGCAATCACGCGTCATGAACTGACAACGCTAGTTCTGCCTCATCGGCTCCTCAGCCCTTGAGTCCCCGTCCACCGTTTACTGTCCACTGTTTCTCTGCTTCCGCTATCATTCCCTTCGACGCCATGGCCGACAATCCCCCGATCCCTACCGAGGCTCATGAGTATGAAGGCGACTACCGCCCTTCCGACTCAGACAATCCCCATGCGCACATCGATCCTCTCAATGTGCGCGTGGAGCCGGCCGACCTCACCTATCTCGTCCAGCTTGCCGACGCGCTCAACACCACTCTCGACCTGCAAACCCTGCTCGAGCGGACCTCCGAGCTGGTCCGCGAAATCATTCCCTATCGCATCTTCGCCATTCTCCTGCTCAACGACCGCAGCCACGATCTGCGCATCCGCTTTCAGATCGGCCACACTCCTGAAGTCCAGCGCATGCGCTTCCCTCTCGGCAAAGGCGTCGTCGGCCAGGTCGCCCTCACTCGTCAGCCGATCCTGCTCAACGACGTCCTCGCCGATGAAAATTACATCCCCGCCAATCCCGACGTTCGCTCCGAACTGGCGGTGCCACTCGTTGCCAAAAACCGCCTCATCGGCGTGATGGACATCGAAAGCGAGCAAGTCGGCTACTTCCGTCCCGAGCACTTGCATCTGCTCATCCTCACCGGCTCGCGCATTGCTCAGGCCATCGAAAACGCCCGCCTCTACGCCCGCGTCACGCGTCAGGCGCAGACCCTCACGGTGCTCAACGAAATCTCCGCCGAGCTCACCTCGATCCTTGAGCTCGATCCTCTCCTCGCCCGCATCGGCCAGCTCCTCCGCCGCCTCATCGACTACCAGATGTTCAGCATCATGCTTCTCGATGACAAAGGCGAGACGCTCATCACCCGCTACGCATGGCGTTTCGGTTATGCTCACGCGCCCTTGCGCCGTATTCCCATCACCAGCGGACTGGTCGGTGCCGCTGTCCGCGAGTGGCGTCCCGTCAATGTGCCCGATGTGCGCAAAGACCCGCGCTACCTTCCGATGAATACCGAAACGCGCAGCGAGCTGATCGTGCCGCTCTTCCACAAAGGCCGCATCATCGGCGTGCTCGACCTCGAACACACGCGCACCGGCTTCTTCAACGAAGAACACGAACGCACCCTCACTACAATGGCCGCGCAGGTCGCCATTGCCATTGAAAACGCCCGCCTCTATCAGGCCGTCAGCCGACAGGAGAAGCAGCTCGAGCGCGACATAGCCATGGCCCGCGAAGTGCAGTTGCGGTTGCTCCCCACCGATCCGCCCCAACACACCCACGCTGAACTTTCCGTGCGCTTTCTTCCGGCGCGCACCATTGGCGGCGATCTCTATGACTTTCTCGAATACGAACCCTCGCAAACTGCCATCGTCCTCGGCGATGTCAGCGGCAAGGCCGCGCCCGCTGCGCTCTTCGCCGCGCTCGTCAGCGGCATCATGCGCTCCGCCGCATTGCAGCGCCTCGAGCCCGGCAAGATGCTCTGCGCCCTCAACGACGCCCTGCAGGAACGCAAACTCGAGTCGCAATACGTCACCATGCTCTTCGCGCTGTGGAACGACGATACCCGCACTCTCTGGGTCGCGAACTCCGGCGCCGTGCAGCCAATCCTATGCCGGGGCGGCAAGTCAGAAAGCATCCAGGCCGAAGGCTTCCCCCTCGGCCTCTTTCCTGATGTCGACTACGACGTCATCGCTCTGGCGGCCGAGCCCGGCGACGTCATCATCTTCGTCTCCGATGGCATTCTCGATGCTGAGAATATGCAGGGCGAAATGTACGGTAGCGAGCGCCTCGCGTCTGTCCTCTGCGGAAACCGCGCGCAGACGGCCAACCACATCGCCGAGGCCGTCATGGCCGATGTCACTCGCTTCCAGGATGGCAAAGACCGCTTCGACGATGAAACCATCATCGTCCTTCGCGTCCGCTAGCGCTCATTCGGTAAACTTGATCTGAACCCCATCTCCGGAGCGCCTTTGCACACCGCCACGCAAGACCGCATCATTCGCCCTGCTCGCAACATCCTCGGCAGCCTCCGCCTGCCCGGCGACAAATCGATCAGCCATCGTTATGGAATGCTCGCCGCCTTCGCCGAGGGCACATCCCGCTTCACCAATTTCTCCACCGGCGCCGACTGTGCATCGACGCTGGCCTGCATGCAGGCTCTCGGCGCAACGGTCGCCAAACAACCGAACGGCTCCATCGAGATCACCGGCGTCGCGGGCCGCGTCACTCCTTCGAGCCAGCCACTCGACTGCGGCAATTCCGGTTCCACCATGCGCATGATCTCCGGGCTGCTCGCGCCGCAACAGGGCAGCTTCACTCTCATCGGCGACGCATCGCTCTCCCGCCGCCCCATGGAGCGCATTCGCAAACCCCTCGAGGCCATGGGCGCGCGGCTTACCCTGACCGACGGCCACGCTCCCATCGTGATTGACGGCGCCGCCCTCAACTCCATCGACTTCACCACGCCCGTTCCCAGCGCCCAGGTCAAAACTTGCATCCTGCTCGCCGGCCTCCAAACCGCCGGCTCAACCACCGTCCGCGAATCCGTCAGAACCCGCGATCACAGTGAACTCGCTCTTCGCGCCTTTGGCGCAAATCTCTCCCGCACCATCGACTCCGTCTCCATCACGGGTCCGCAGACCCTACACGCCATCGATGCCGTCGTGCCCGGCGATCTTTCATCGGCAGCATTCTTTCTCTGCGCCGCCGCGATCTTCCCCGGCTCTTCTCTGGTCCTCGATGCACTCGGCCTCAATCCCACGCGCGCCGCGTTGCTTGACGTCCTCACCACCCTGGGCGCGCATATCGCCGTCCTTGATCTTGAAGAAAAACACTCTGAGCTGATCGGCACTGTACAGATCACCGCTCTGCCCGACGGCCTTCGCTCCGCTCAAATCAGCGGAGCCCTCGCCGCGCAACTCATCGATGAACTTCCCGTCCTCGCCGCCATCGCGCCCTACACCTCCGGCGGCATTCGCATCCGCGACGCCAAGGAGCTTCGCGTCAAGGAATCCGACCGCATCGCGCTCGTCGCTCAAAATCTCCGCGCCATGGGCGCCGAGGTCATCGAATTCGAAGACGGCCTCGACGTGCCCGGAGGCCAGTCGCTGCAAGGCGCAACCATCGACTCCGGCGGCGACCACCGCATCGCCATGGCCTTCAGCGTCGCCGCGCTTCGCGCCGAGGGTGAAACCCTGATCCAGGGCGCTGAATCCGCCGCCATTAGCTTCCCTGAGTTCTTCGATCTTCTCGACCGCGTCGCCGACCGCTGAGTTCCAGCGCCTTTTGCGCCCAGATCTCTGCGACATTCTCTTAGGCACAGCAAAAAGGCCCGCCATCGCAGCGGGCCTTTGCTCTTCCTGAATCTTTAGCTCTAGTTGCTCGCCGGTGGCTGCGCGGGCGCCACCGTCGTGTTGTCCGCGGGCTGCAGTCCGGGAATCACCGGCGCTGCCGCCACCTTCCCCGTCGCCGCATCCGTGAGATTAATGCCATAGTGCTGCAGCGTCGACGCCAGCACTTCGTAGAGCAACGCACGGTCCTTGGCATACGTCAGATTCGCAGTGATCAAGTTGTTCTCCGCCGAGGCAACATTGCGTTCCTGCAGCAATACGTTCGCCGTCGTCGAGGCGCCCAGCCGCAGCTTCTTCTGCTCAGCATCCAGACTTTGCCGCTGATAGCTCTGCGCCGCCATCGACGCCTGCACCTGCGCGCGATCGTTGGCCAGCGCATACTGCTGCGCCACCACTTGCATCCTGATCTGCGTGTAAAGCTGCTCCAGGTGCATCTCCGCCTGCCGGTACTCGATCAGCGATCGCGCCTGGTCGGCCTGCGCCGTGCGATTCCTGATCGGAATGCTCAATGTGAACCCGATCCCCTTGTCCGGTGAACTGCTATTGCCAAGGTTCGCGATTACGGTTCCGTAACCAACACTGGGCACCGTATTCGGTGGGCACGCCACGGGAGGATTCGCGAGAAAGTCGAAGCACGTCGGGCTCTGTGCGCCACCCGCCGCGCTGGCCCCGTAGAACCCATACGCATCCAGTGTTGGCAGCAGAGCGTTGCGCGCTCCGCGCAGCGTGATCTCATCTTTCTTGATCGACAGCACCGCCTGCTCCAGCTCCGGCCGGTTTTGGAAGGCGACCTGCGTCAGCTCTTCCGGCGTCTGAGTCTCCTCGGGCAACGGGTCAAGATTCACCCGGTCCGTCGGAATAATCGGCGCTGCCACCAGCTCGGGATCGTTGAGGCTGCGCGCAATCGCCTGTTTCAGCGTGAGCTGCTGATAATTCAAATTGCTCTGCGAGGCAATCAGCGACTGCTTGTCTGTGGCAACAGTCGAATCCGCCTGCACCAGGTCCAGCGGCGCCATGGTTCCGATATCCAACTGCTTCTTCGTGTCGCTATCGACCTTTGTGCTCTGATCCAGCGCCCGTTCCTTGGCCTGCACATCTTCATATGCGCTCACCACCACCCAATAGATGTTTTCCACCTGGTTCACTGTGGAAAGCACCTGCTGGCGGAAAGTCGAGTCCGTGATGCGCCGATCCAGAATCGCCTCATACACAAAACGGTTATTCACCCAGATTCCCGCGCCCTGCAGCAAATGTTGCGTCACGGTCGCTCTGAAGTTCGACAGCAGCTCGGGGCTGTAGTCGTTGAAAAAATTGTTGGTCGTGCTCCGGCTGTTATTCCATCCAACCTGCAGCGCCGTGCCTGTCACGAATCCTTGGTTGTACGTGAAGTTGTACTCGTCGGTATTCGTGAACGCGCGCGGCGAAAAGATGCTCGTCTGCGGCGACTCTGCTCGCTCAAATTGGATCGTGCCCGCAACGACCGGGTCGCGATTCTCCGGCAGCGGCCCTGCGCCATCCGAAGAGGTCACAATACCCAAAGCGCCCGCCGTCGCTCCGCTCACCGCACCCGGCGAGCCACTCGCGCTCAGCGTCTGCGATGTTCCGCCCAGCGTATTCTGCAGCACCGATGCGCCAACGCCGCGCAGCGTTGAACCCGCCTTGGCCCGCAAAATGTCCGTATCCGCGATGTCAAGGTAATAGCGTTCGATGGCGATGTCGTAGTTGTTTTCCAGGGCCAGCGCGATCGCATCCGACAGGCTCAGATAAATCTTGCCGTCCTTTAGCAGCTCCCGCATGCGCGTGGAGTTGTTGAAGTCCGCCTTCGCAATCGTCGTAGGGCGATACTTGTTGATGGGGTTGGCAAGCATTCCCCCCGCAGGCTTTGAAAAATCCCGCGCCGACTGCCGCAGGTCCAGGGGCTGCGTCTGCACCGGAGCCGGCGCTGCCGGCAAATCCGATGCGGCCTTCGAGTTCGCTTGCGTGGGCGCTTGTTGTCCCCAGCCCGACGGCACGCACGCTGCCATCGTCAGCATGGCCGCTGCCGCCGCGCGCAACCGGGTTCCCGTCTGCCTCTTAGTCTGGCGAGTATGCGCATCTTGCCGCTCAAACACACGTCTACCGAACAAATGCATGATTCCTCTCCACGAGTAGTTAAGGCATGTGGGTTGCCGATTTTCGATCTGTCCCGAGGGCCTCTCCGGATTAGACTTCGTGAGGCAGTCAGGCGCGTCAATATTTCCCGGCTGCGTCAAATTCCCTTACCTCTGCTCTACGCACGCAGGCCACGGTTCGTTCCCTCGCCCGGGACATTCGCAATTTCATGCGGCCCCAGGCAGGAATTGTCGTGAAAGCTGAGTATATCTCAGCACTACCCCTAACTTTCCCGGCCATTTCGGTCAATTACCCTGTTGTCTATATTGATTCCGGTGAACGACTTGCCCCAGCCCGCTGCGCCTACCCACACCTTCAAGCTCACTCTGTCCTATGACGGAACCGATTTCTGCGGCTGGCAGATCCAGCCCGGCTCCCCCACCATCCAGGGCGAGTTGCAGGCTGCACTCGGCCGCGTAACCGGCGAGTCGCCCCTGCCGCAAGGGTCTGGCCGCACAGATGCCGGCGTCCACGCACTGGCCCAGGTCGCCAGCTTCGACCTGCTTGCCTCCATCCCTGCCCCCAATCTCATGCGCGCTCTCAATCGCACACTCCCCGATTCAATTCGAATTATCGAGTCGAGAACGGTGCGAAGCACTTTTCATGCCCGCCATTCCGCCGTCGCCAAGACCTATGAATACCGTGTTCTCGTCGAGCATCCAGAAACCACCGTCATCTGTCCGCCGTTTCTCGCTCGCTATGTCTACGCATTCCCCTGGCCCCTCGATTGCAGCGCCCTCGACTTGGCCGCCGTCTCTTTCCTCGGCACGCATGACTTCCTCAGCTTCGCCGCCACCGGTCCCGATCTCGCCGCGCGCGAGTCCGGCCCAGACCTTCAGCGCCCCCGCTCCACCATCCGCACCATCTACTCCTCCACGTGGCGGCGTCGCGCCACTGAATCCGGCGACTTGCTCATCTACCAGGTTCGCGGCAACGGTTTTCTCCATCACATGGTGCGCAACCTCGTCGGAACCATGCTCGACGTGGGCCGTGGCTATCTCAACGCCGCCGACATCCCCTCGATGCTGGCCGCGCGCTCCCGCTCCGCAGCCGGACCCACCGCCCCAGCCCGCGGGCTATTTCTCCACTCCGTCGAATACGACGGCGCCGACGCCGAAATCTGATTCCTCCGCCTGCCCGCTCCTTCCGCGCAAGCGCCTCTTCCAACATCTCCGCCCTGCTACCCTGAAACCACTCTTATGGCGCCCTTTTCCCGCAAGACGGCGTTTTCCCGCGTAACTGCCATCGCCGCGCGCCGCCCGGTCCACGCCGCCTTTGCCTGGATGCACAACAACCCGCAGACCATCATGGATTGGCAATCAAGCCTTGTCGCCATCCCCGGTCCACCCTTCGGCGAGGCGGCACGCAGCCAATGGACCGCCGCGCTTTTCCAGAAGGCCGGCCTCTCCAGCGTCACCATCGACCCCATCGGCAATGTGCTCGGCATCGTCCCAGCCAGCCAGCTACCCGCTGACAGCAGTGGGCCCGTCGTCGTCGTCTCCGCACATCTCGACACAGTCTTTCCCGCTGGCACACCTCTCCATCCTGCCGTCACCCGCACCGACAGCATTCTCCGACTCACCGCTCCCGGCGCCTGCGATAACGGAGCCGGAGTCGCCGGCCTCCTCGCTCTGCTTCACGCCATTCTTCAAGCCAAAATCCTCCTCCCCGTCCCTCTCGTCTTCCTCGCCAATGTCGGCGAAGAGGGCGAAGGCGATCTACGCGGCGTCCGTCACTTCTACGATCGCTCTCTCCTCGCGGGCCGCGTCGCCGCCCACATAGTCCTCGACGGAGCGGGAGCGGACTCCGCCGTCACCCAGGCCCTGGGCAGCCGTCGTTTCCAGGTCACCATCCATGGGCCCGGCGGTCACAGCTTCACCGACGCAGGCACACCCAACCCCATCGTCGCTCTCAGCGTCGCCCTGTCCGTCCTCGCTGAGACATCGCTTCCCGATGAGCCCCGCACCACGCTCAACCTGGGAACCGTTCATGGCGGCACCAGCGTCAACTCCATTCCCGAAAGCGCCACTGCCTCCATCGACTTCCGCTCCACCGATCCCACTGAACTGGTTCGCCTCGAGGTCGCTCTCCATCGCGCTGTCGAAGACGCCATCGAACGCACCAACGGCGCGGCGCGTGCCTACCCTCGCAGTCGCGGCCCGCTCACTTTTTCGATCGACAAGATCGGTGATCGCCCTGCCGCCCAGTTGCCGCCCGATTCACTGCTTCTTGAAACCCTTCGCTCCGTCGACCGCCATCTCAACCTGCGCACCGATCTTCGCCTCGGCTCGACTGACGCCAACATCCCCATCGCCCGCGGCATTCCCGCTCTCTCCATGGGTGCCGGCGGCGACGGCGGCGGCGCCCACACGCTCGCCGAGTGGTACACCGACAAGGATCGCGAGCTTGGCCTACGCCGTGTCCTCCTGCTCATCCTCGCCGCTGCCGAGGGTGCCGCCGAGCTTTGAGGCGCGGCTTTCAATCGCAATCTATACTTCTCGTGGACGCAGGCTTTTCCGCACTCAGTCTCGCCCGGTTACAACCGACCGCTGCCGCCCAGGAGCCATCAACGATTGACGTATATCTACGAAACTGCCGAGGGAATGGAGGCTCACTCTCACCTCGTTCCTAAAGTGCTTTCCCTTTTTCAAGATCTTCCCTCCGGCAGCAAAGTCCTCGATATTGGATGCGGCAATGGATCCTTTCTTGCCCACCTCAAAGGGTTCGGCTGGCAACTTTACGGCTCCGATTCTTCCGCAAGCGGCATCGCGATTGCCCGCCAGACCTGCGACGGCATCCATTTCTTTCAGGCCGGTGCCGACGAAGATCCAAGTCGCCAACTTGAGCAATGCGACGGGCCGGTTGACGCCATACTCTGCGTCGAGGTGATCGAACATCTCTACGACCCGCGCTCCTGTGCGCGTTTGTGCAACGCGCTATTGCGACCGGGCGGCATGCTCCTGATTTCGACTCCCTATCACGGCTACCTTAAAAATCTTGCGCTCGCGGTCACTGGCCAAATGGATAAGCACTTCGCCCCGCTTGACGACGGCGGTCACATCAAATTCTGGTCCCAAAACACTCTGCGCCAGCTGCTTCACGAGGCCGGTTTCACCGCCGTCCGCTTCCAGGGATCGGGCCGCCTCCCCTACCTTTGGAAGAGCATGATCGCCATCGCCACCAAGCCGCGAATTTAGCTCTCCGCCCCCGCAAATCTCTCCGCTCCATTCTGCTAAACTCCGCCCATGCGCGCACGCTTGGTCTGCCTCATTGCTCTATGCTGTGCTTTCTCGTTCTCTTTTGCGCAAACCCCTCCCACCCACCACGGACCCGCCCACCGCGTCGCTCCGGCCGCGCAGCCACAGGGCACGCCCGACATCATCTTTTTCAATGGAGTCATCTACACCGGCAACGGCTTCGCTGAGGACAAACCTGAAACCGTTCAGGCCATGGCCATCGCCGGCGGCAAGGTGATCGCGGTCGGCACCACTGAGGAAGTGTCCCGACTCGCTGGCCCCAAAACCATCCTCCGCGACCTCGATACCGCCAACTCCAGCACCTACGTCTTTCCTGGATTCAACGACGCCCACACTCACCTCGGCAGCGCGGGCCAGACCAAGCTCAACGTCGATCTCACCGGCGTCAAGTCCCTCGCTGCGATTCTTGCGACCATCAAAAACTTTGCCGATGCCTCTCCCGCTGGCCATTGGCTCACTGGCGGCAATTGGGACCACACTCTGTGGGCCACCAAAACTCTCCCGACCCGCCAGGACATCGACGCGGTCACTGGCGATCATCCCGCATTTCTCGATCGAATCGACGGACACATCTCCATCGCCAACACCGCCGCTCTCAAAGCTGCGGGCATCACCGGCGCAACCAAACCTCCGCAGGGCGGAGCCATCGATCTTGACTCCAGCGGTGAACCCACCGGGATCCTTCGCGAGTCAGCCCAGGGCCTCGTTGAAAAAGTCATCCCTCCGCCCACGCCCGCCGAACGCCGCCACGGCCTCGAGCTCGCCATCGCCGATGCGCTCTCCCACGGCGTCACCAGCGTCCAGGACTTCAGCGACTGGCAAGACTTCCTCGTCTTCGAGCAAATGGAGAAGGAAGGTAATCTCGGCATCCGCATCACCGAGTGGCTCCCTTTCAGAGACCCGCTGCCCGAACTTATCAAGATGCGCGCCCACCACGACGCCAACGATCCCATGCTCCACACCGGATTCCTCAAGGGCTTCATGGATGGCTCCCTCGGTTCGCGCACCGCCGCAATGAAGGCGCCCTACTCCGACGATCCCGGCAACACCGGCCTCCCGCAATACACGCAAACGCAGCTCAATCAAATGGCGCTCGAGCGTGCCCAGGCCGGCTTCCAGCTCGGCTTCCACGCTATCGGCGACAAGGCCGCCGCCATGGCCCTGGACGCCTATGCGCAATCCGGCATCTCGCGCACCGCGCGCAATCGCATCGAACACGCCCAGGTCGTCGATCCCGCAGACATTCCCCGCTTCAAGCAGCTCGGCGTCATCGCCAGCATGCAACCCAACCATCTGCTCACCGACATGAACTGGGCAGAAGCCCGTCTCGGTCCCAAACGCGCCGCCTATTCCTACGCGTGGAAAGCCTTCCTCGACGCCGGCGTCCCGCTCGCCTTTGGCACCGACTATCCCGTCGAACCGATCACGCCGTTTCGCGGCCTCTACGCCGCCGTCACTCGCATGAACGAGAAAGGCACGCAGACTTACTTCGCCTCCAACAAGATCACGCGCGGTCAGGCTCTCTACGCTTACACCCAGGGCTCGGCCTATGCTGAATTCGCTGAGAAGCGCAAAGGAAAGCTCGTCCCCGGCTACGATGCCGATTTCGTTCTCATCGACCGCGACCTCTACAAGACCGCCGCGTCCTCACTGCTCTGGGCCGTTACTATGGAATCCTTCGTCGGCGGCAAAGAATCCTTCCCCGGCGTCACGCCGCCTTAACCAGCCCGTCAGCTTGTCGCTCCCGTAGACTCCAGTGGATTCGGTTGCATCCCGTTCACACTGGCACTCTCTGCCTTCGGTGCTTCGCCGCGCCGTCCCCCTCCATCCAACTGCTGCTCCTGCTCTCGCATCGCATCCCGCCTCGCTTCGACACGCATCGTCGGCATCGCATGAGGATAGTGCTCCCGCACAAAATCAATCATCTTTTCGCGCACCAGGCAGCGCAGGTCAAAACTCTTTCCCGAGTCCGCGGAACTCACCAGACACCGAACCTCCATCGTCTTCTCGCTCAGATTCGTCACCTGCAGTCCACACACCCGCTTGTCCCAGAGCGGAGTCTCCTGCACAATCCGGTTCAATTCCGCACGCAGCGCCTCTACCGGCACCGCGTAATCCAGGTACAGAAATGCCGTCCCCAGAATCTCCGCGCCCGTCCGCGTCCAATTCGCAAACGGTTGCTCGATAAAGTAGCTCAGCGGCACAATCAACGTCCGCTGGTCCCAGATATTCACCACAACATATGTGCTAGTGATCTCTGCGATGCGGCCCCATTCGCCCGCGATCACCACCACGTCGTCAATGCGTATCGGCTCCGCCAGCGCGATTTGCATGCCTGCGAGCAGGTTCGACACCGTCGACTTCCCTGCCGCCGCCAGTGCCAGCGATGCCAGCCCCGCCGAAGCCAGCAGCCCCGTGCCATACTTCCACAGCCCCGGGTTGTGCATGCTCCACAAGAGCGCAGCCGCATCCACCACAACGATCGCGGCAATGAGAATCCGCCGCAAAAATTGAAATTGCGTATGCAGCCGCCGCGCCCGCAAATTGTTTGCAACCGTGATGTCAAACCTGCGCAGCAAAACTGCCTGCGCCACATACACGCCCCCGATCGCCAGCCACCCCAGCGAGATCACCAGCAGAACCTCAACGACCTGATCGACCTGGTCCCGCACACTCGGCGCAATGTCCGGCACAAACGGCAGCACAATCCGCACCGCAATCGTCAAAAAGACCGCCCGTGCCGGCCCTTCCAGAAATTTCTTCAAGCCGAGACCGCCGCTTTGCGTTTCGGCTTGCTTCTTCCGCAACAACCTGAAAATCAAATAGTGAATTCCGTTTCCGAAAATCACTACCGCGCAAAACAGGAATATTCCGATCATCCAGTCGCGCCGGACCATCGGCTCCAAAAACATTGCCGCTATCGAGAGTTCACTCATCTCCGCTTGGATTCGCAAACCGCCTCGCAACGCTGCCTGCGCCGCTTCACATTCGCGTCCTCAAGTCTGGCTGAAATAATGCAAATAGATGAAGCTGCGCGCCTACATCCTCATGCTCTTCGTGGTCGCGGTCTGGGGCTCGACCT
>Ga0181537_10001316_pt1 | contig 22980 bp, 19 predicted proteins | sample PEATcosm2014_Bin_39_FD_119765 | JGI IMG/M metagenome (GOLD analysis project Ga0181537, IMG submission 119765) | Peatland microbial communities from MTU Mesocosm Facility, Houghton, MI, USA - PEATcosm2014_Bin23_10_metaG | ecosystem: Environmental > Terrestrial > Soil > Wetlands > Peat | place... | reverse complement strand
GCCAGCGTGGCCTGCGGTGTCCACGCCGGTGACCCCGACACCATGCGACGCACCGTGCAGGCCGCCGTTGGCAGGGGCGTGGTGGTCGGGGCCCATCCCTCCTACCCCGATCGCGCCGGTTTCGGGCGACGCCCCATGGACCTCGCTCCATCCCGGGTCACGGCGGAGGTCCTCGCCCAGGTGGCGACGCTGGACGACCTGGCCAGGCGGTGCGGGACCCGCGTCCGCTACGTGAAGCCCCACGGAGCGCTGTACCTCCGCATGGCCGACGACGCGGCATGTGCCCGGGCCGTCGCCGACGCGGTCCTGGAGGCGGGGGACCTCGTCCTGCTCGTCCCGGCGGGAACAGCGGCCGTCGAGGTGGCCGGGGCGACCGGCGTGCAAGTGCCGGTGGTCGTGGTCGAGGCGACGTTGCTGATGAAAGCAGGATTCGACACGGGATCGGTCAAGGTAAACGTGACAGGCTGTCCCGACAACAGGTTATTGTTGTTGTCGAGCACGATCGACGTAAGCGTCACGGTGGCGCCGGGCGCAGTGGGGATGGTCGGGCTGCTGGTAAGCAGCTGCATGCTCGACGCCACCGGGGTCGTGGTGGTGGTCGAAGTGGACGAGGTACAGTCGCCACACGGCGCCGTGCCCCCGCCGCCGCCGCAACCGGCAACGGCAGCAGCAGCCAGCAGCGCCAGCAGGCTTGAGCGGAATCCGGCGAAAAGATTGGGTATGACGGTGTCTTGATGCAATTTGATCCCCTTCATCGTCGCGGCATGGGCTTCGCACCGCGTTGGCGCAGGCGGGAGGTGAACTCCAGGCCGCGATCTGCGCACACTCTTATACTGGCGCAACTATAAACAACAATGTCTGGCGCAGCAAGTGCAAAAAAGTGATATTTATCAAAACTTACGGCAACCTGCGCGACATTAATTGCGCCGTTTCTAGAAACAATTCGTAAAATATTGACAAAACGGAGAAAAATACGCAAAAGGCTCCTGGCGCCGCCGCCGAAAACAAGTGCGAAACGACCAGCGGCGGCAATGCCGGTATCGACGGGAAACGCGGCCTTGCGGCATCTCGCATGGGTCGACGCGGCACGCGGGGTCGCAATCGTCCTGATGGTTGCGTATCACTTCAGTTTCGACCTTGCCTACTATGGCCGGCTGCACGCGGACTTCAACCACGATCTTCTCTGGCTGACCGCCCGCGCGGCAATCGTCTCGATGTTCCTTGCGCTGGTCGGATTGAGCCTCGCGCTATCGGCGGCGCAGCATCGGGGCCTGCGGCATTTCGTGTCGCGCCAGTTCCGGATCGGCCTGTGTGCGGCTGCAGTGAGCGCGGGCAGCTACGTGATGTTCCCGCGCAGCTTCATTTTTTTCGGCATCCTGCACTTCATATTTGTCGCAAGCCTGATCGGCGCGGCCATGCTGCGGAGCAGCGTTCCCGCCGCCGTTTTCGCCGTATTGGGCGTGCTCGCCCTGGTGTTGGGATTGCAGGTCTCGACGCCGCTGTTCGACGCCGCGCCCCTGCAGTGGATGGGCTTCATGACGCACAAGCCCGTGACCGAGGATTACGTCCCGCTGTTTCCCTGGATCGGCGTGGTGCTGTTGGGAATCGCGGCCGCAAACTGGCTGCCGGCCGCGTGGACGACACCGCGCGCTGGGCAATCGCTGAAAGCTGCGGGGGGATTGGGCAGGATCGAAGCCGGCTGCGCCTGGATGGGGCGGCACAGCCTGCTGATCTACATGCTGCACCAGCCGCTGATGCTGGGCGTGCTGTACCTGATGTTCGGGCGCTGACCTCCCCCGACCGGCCCAATTGACGTTTACGTTAACGTCATATAGAGTTTGCGCTCTGTGCCGGTGGTGCCGCAATCCGGGCTGCCGGCCTGCATTTCGCGAATTCGCGCCCCGGCCACGAGCGAGCGATGACCGACCTTAGCGTAAGCCAGACCCTCACCGACGGCGCCGCTTTGCAAGCGGGCCGGCGGCTGCGCTTTGTCACCGCCGCGGCGCTGTTCGACGGCCACGACGCCTCGATCAATATCATGCGCCGCGTGCTGCAGGCGGCAGGCTGCGAAGTCATCCACCTGGGGCACAACCGCTCGGTGGACGAAGTCGTGACCGCGGCGCTGCAGGAAGACGCGCAGGGCATCGCGATCAGCTCCTACCAGGGCGGGCACCTCGAATATTTCAAGTACATGCTCGATTCCCTGCGCGCGCGCGGGGGCGGGGCCATCAAGGTATTCGGCGGCGGCGGCGGGGTGATCGTGGCGGATGAAATCCGCGAGCTCGAGGCTTACGGCGTCGAGCGTGTGTATTCGCCGGAGGATGGGCAGAAGCTCGGCCTCGCCGGCATGATCGCCGACATGGTGGGCCGCACCTCGAAGCTGCCCGCGCCGCGGCCGGGCGAAGTCAGGGACGATTTGAAAGCGCTCGACCCTGGCGCGCGCGCCACCCGCGATGTGCAACTGCGCGCCCTCGCCAGGATCATTTCCGCGCTGGAAAACGGGTCGGTGGCGGACGATCTGCGCGCCGGCATGCTGGCGCGCGCGGCGAAACTCAAGATCCCCGTCCTCGGCGTGACCGGCACCGGCGGCTCGGGCAAATCTTCGCTCACCGACGAATTGATCCGCCGTTTCCGCCTCGACCAGGACGATCGCCTGCAAATCGCCGTGATCGCGGTCGATCCCTCGCGCCGCAAATCGGGCGGCGCGTTGCTCGGCGACCGCATCCGCATGAACGCCATTTCGGGCGAGCACGTGTACATGCGCTCGCTGGCGACGCGCGACGCCGGCACCGAAATTTCCGCCGCGCTGCCCGACGCGATCGCCGCCTGCAAGCTCGCCGGTTTCGACCTGGTGATAGTCGAGACTTCCGGCATCGGTCAGGGCAACGCCGCGGTGGTGCCGCTGGTCGATTTGTCGCTCTACGTGATGACACCGGAATTCGGCGCCGCCAGCCAGCTCGAGAAAATCGACATGCTGGACTTTGCCGACTTCGTCGCCGTCAACAAGTACGACCGCAAAGGCGGCGCGGATGCGTTGCGCGACGTCGCCAAGCAGGTGCAGCGCAACCGCGAAGCCTTCGGGACGCCGCCGGAGCACATGCCGGTGTTCGGCACCATCGCCTCGCGCTTCGACGACGACGGCGTGACCGCGCTTTATCAGGCGCTGGCGGCGCAACTTGCGGCGCACGGCCTTAAACTCGCGGACGGCCGCCTGCCAAAAGTCGCGGTCCGCGCGTCGTCGGGCAAAAACGTCATTGTGCCGCCTTCGAGAGCGCGCTATCTCGCGGAAATCGCGTCTACCGTGCGCCAGTATCGCGCCCACGCCGAGGCGCAGGCGAGGATCGCGCGCGAAGCCCGGCATTTGTCGGAAAGCCTGCGCATGCTCGGTGCCGGCGCCGCCGATGTCAGCGGCGCGGGGCAGTTCGCGCCGATGCGCGCGTTGCTCGACGAAAAAAGCGCGTTGCTGGACAAGCGCTCGAAGAAGCTGCTCGAAATCTGGCCGCAGATGAAAGCGGCTTACGCCGGCGACGAATACGTGGTGAAAATCCGCGACCGCGAAATCCGCACCGCGCTGACTTACACCACGCTCTCCGGCAGCGTGATCCGCAAAGTGGTATTGCCGCGCTTTGAAGACCACGGCGAAATCCTGCGATGGCTGCTGCTGGAAAACGTTCCCGGCAGCTTTCCCTATACCGCGGGTGTGTTCGCCTTCAAGCGCGAGAACGAGGACCCGACCCGCATGTTCGCCGGCGAGGGCGACGCGTTTCGCACCAACAAGCGCTTTCACTATCTGTCCAAGGATTCGCCCGCCAAGCGCCTGTCCACCGCCTTCGATTCGGTGACGCTGTACGGTTTCGACCCGGACAAGCGCCCGGACATCTATGGCAAGGTCGGCAATTCCGGGGTCTCGATCGCGACGCTTGACGACATGAAGGTGCTGTACTCGGGCTTCGACCTGTGCAGCCCGGCGACTTCGGTGTCGATGACCATCAACGGTCCGGCGCCCACCATCCTCGCGATGTTCCTCAATACCGCGATCGACCAGCAGCTCGACAAGTTCTCCGTCGACAACGGCCGCCAGCCGAGCGAAGACGAAGCGGAAAAAATCCGCGCCTGGGTGCACGCCAATGCGCGCGGCACGGTGCAGGCCGATATCCTCAAGGAAGACCAGGGCCAGAACACCTGTATTTTCTCCACCGAGTTCTCGCTCAAGGTCATGGGCGACATCCAGCAGTACTTCGTGCAGCACGAAGTGCGCAATTTCTACTCGGTGTCGATCTCGGGCTATCACATCGCCGAAGCCGGCGCCAATCCGGTTTCCCAGCTCGCGTTCACGCTCGCCAACGGCTTCACCTTCGTCGAAGCCTACCTGGCGCGCGGCATGCATATCGACGACTTCGCACCCAACCTGTCGTTCTTCTTTTCCAACGGCATGGATCCGGAATACACCGTGCTGGGCCGCGTGGCGCGGCGCATCTGGGCGGTCGCCATGCGCGACAAGTACGGAGCCAACGAGCGCTCGCAAAAGCTCAAGTACCACATCCAGACTTCGGGCCGTTCGCTGCACGCCCAGGAGATATCGTTCAACGACATCCGCACCACGCTGCAGGCGCTGATCGCGGTCTACGACAACTGCAATTCGCTGCACACCAACGCCTACGACGAGGCGATCACCACGCCCACCGAGGAATCGGTGAGGCGCGCGATGGCGATCCAGATGATCATCAACCGCGAATGGGGCCTCGCGCGGAATGAAAACCCGAACCAGGGCGCCTTCATCATCGACGAGCTGACCGACCTGGTCGAAGAGGCGGTGTTGAAGCAGTTCGAGGCGATATCCGAGCGCGGCGGCGTGCTGGGGGCGATGGAAACGGGGTATCAGCGCGGCATGATCCAGGAAGAATCGATGCTGTACGAGCGCCGCAAGCACGATGGCTCGCTGCCCATCGTCGGCGTCAATACTTTCCGCAATCCTCATCCCGAAAGCCACCACGCGACCACGCAGCTGATCCGTTCCACCGAAGACGAAAAGCAAAGCCAGCTTCAGCGCCTCGCGGAGTTCCACCGGCTCCACCAGGCGGAAGCCAGCCCCATGCTCGAGCGCCTGCAACGCGCGGTGATCGCGAATGAGAACGTGTTCGCGGTGCTGATGGATGCCGTGCGCTGCTGTTCCCTGGGCCAGATCACCCAGGCTTTGTTCGAAGTCGGCGGCCAGTACCGGCGCAACATGTAATCCGCGGCGCTCGCCGCTCCCCGCCACATTCTTTTGCGTTGCCTTTGCCTCGCTGAGGCTATCGGCTAGAATCGCCCCCAGAACGCCGGCGCCCGCCCTTCCATCGCTCGGGTAGCGTGCCGCCATGCCAGGTTGTGACCTTGGGGGAGCCAATGTCCGAGTACGCGCCGCACGATACTTTTCCCAACCTGTTGCTGCATCACGCCAGGGTGCGACCGCGGCATCCGGCGGTGCGCGAAAAGGATCTTGGCATCTGGCAGACCTGGACCTGGTCCGAAGTCGCCGAGGAGATCGCTGCGCTCGCCGGCGGCCTGGCCAAACTCGGGTTCAAGCGCGGCGACAACCTCGCCATCGTCGGCGACAATCGCCCGCGGCTTTACTGGTCGATGTGCGCCGCACAGATCCTGGGCGGCGTGCCGGTGCCGATGTACCAGGACGCGGTGACGCAGGAATTGATATTCGTGCTGCAGGACGCGGAAATCAAATTCGCGGTCGTCGAAGACCAGGAACAGGTGGACAAGCTGATCGAGGCCAGGGCGAGCTGCCCGCTGCTCTCGCAAATCCTGTACGACGACCCGCGCGGCCTGCGGCATTACGATGAGCCTTTTCTGCATTCGATCGACGAAGTGCAGGAAGCGGGCCGCGGCCACCTGCGTGAACATCCGGATTTCATCGCGCAGGAAATCGCCGCGGGCAAAGGTTCGGATATCGCGATCATGCTTTATACCTCGGGCACCACCGGCAAACCCAAGGGCGTGTGCATGACCCATGCTGCCCTGCTGGCGGCGGCGCGCGGAAGTTGCGGCTTCGACCGGCTGGATGCCGACGAGGAAGTGTTGTCCTACCTGCCGATGGCCTGGGTCGGCGACAACCTGTTCTCTTACGCGCAGGCGATGGTCGCGGGTTTTACCGTCAACTGTCCTGAATCGGGCGATACGGTGATGACCGATCTGCGCGAAATCGGGCCGACCTTTTACTTTGCGCCGCCGCGCATATTCGAGAACCTGCTGACCCAGGTCATGATCCGCATGGAGGACGCGAGCGCGCTCAAGCGCCGTGTCTTCAGCTATTTCATGGAAGTGGCGCGGCGCTGCGGGGCGGAAATACTCGACGGCAAGCCGGTGCGTCTCGCGGATCGCCTGCTCTATGCGCTCGGCAATTTCCTGATCTACGGCCCGCTGCGCAACGTACTGGGCATGAGCCGCGTGCGCATTGCTTACACCGCGGGTGCGGCGATCGGGCCGGACCTGTTCCGCTTCTACCGCTCGATCGGAATCAACCTGAAACAGCTTTACGGCTCGACCGAGACCTGCGCTTACGTGTGTCTGCAAAAAGACCGCGAGATCAGGCTCGACACCGTCGGCGCCCCCGCGCCCGGGGTGGAAGTGAAAATCGCCGCCAACGGCGAAGTGCTGGTCAAAAGTGCGGCCATGTTCGAGGGCTACTACAAACGGCCCGACGCCACCGCCGAGACCATCGACCAGGACGGCTATTTCCATACCGGGGACGCCGGCTATTTCGATCCTGACGGCCAGCTCAAGATCATCGACCGCGCCAAGGACGTCGGCCAGCTCGCCAACGGCGCGCTGTACGCGCCGAATTACATCGAGAACAAGCTCAAGTTTTTCCAGTACATCAGGGAAGCCGTGGCCTTCGGCAACGGCCGCGACCAGGTGTGCGCCTTCGTCAACATCGACATGGGCGCGGTCGGCAACTGGGCGGAGCGGCGCAACATCCCTTATTCGGGTTATACCGACCTCGCGCAAAAGCCCGAGGTCTACGAACTCGTCCGCGAGTGCATCGAACAGGCCAACGCCGAGCTGGCGCAGGACCCCATGCTCGCCGATTCGCAGGTGCGCCGTTTCCTTATCCTGCACAAGGAGCTCGACCCGGACGACGACGAGCTTACGCGCACGCGCAAGGTGCGCCGCGGCTTCGTCGCCGACAAATACCGCGTGCTGATCGACGCGTTGTACTCGGAGCGGCGCTCGCAATTCATCGAGACCCAGGTCAAATTCGAGGACGGACGCAGCGGCGTGGTGAGCGCCGAGCTGGCAATCTGCGACGCCCGCAGCTTTGCCCCGCAGGCGGCAAAGCAGGCGGCCTGAGGACGACTCGATTGCGGCCAACCGGCGAGGTCATTCTCGACCTGCGCAACATCTCGCTCGCCTTCGGCGGCGTCAAGGCGCTGACCGATATTTCGTTCGACGTACGCGAACACGAGATCCGCGCCATCATCGGCCCCAACGGCGCGGGCAAGAGCTCGATGCTCAACGTCATCAACGGCGTCTACCGGCCGCAGCAGGGCGAAATCGTATTTCGCGGCGAGCACCGCCGCAACATGAACACCTACCAGGCGGCGAAAAGCGGGATCGCGCGCACTTTCCAGAACATCGCGCTGTTTCGCGGCATGACGGTGCTCGACAACATCATGACCGGGCGCAACCTGAAGATGCACTGCAACCTGCTGCAGCAGGCGTTGTATTGGGGCGCCGCGCAGCGCGAGGAACTGGAACACCGCAGGATAGTCGAGGAAGTGATCGACTTTCTCGAAATCCAGTACATCCGCAAGACTCCGGTCGGGCGTCTGCCGTATGGACTGCAAAAGCGCGTCGAGCTGGGCCGCGCGCTGGCGGCCGAACCCTCGATCCTGTTGCTCGACGAGCCGATGGCCGGCATGAACACGGAAGAAAAACAGGACATGTGCCGCTTCATTCTCGACGTCAACGACGAATTCGGCACCACCATCGTGCTGATCGAGCACGACATGGGCGTGGTCATGGATATTTCCGACCGCGTCGTGGTGCTGGACTACGGACGAAAAATCGGCGATGGCGCTCCCGCGGACATCCGCAACAGCCAGGACGTGATCGACGCCTATCTCGGCGTCGCCCACTGAATATGGACGCGCAATTTTTTTTCGAAGTGCTGCTGGGCGGGCTGCTTTCGGGCGTCATGTATTCGCTGGTTGCGCTGGGCTACGTGCTGATTTACAAAGCTTCGGGCGTATTCAATTTCGCGCAGGGCTCGATGGTGTTTTTTGCCGCGCTGACCACCGTCGGCATCCATGACATGGGCGTATCCCTGTGGCTCGCGGTGCCGTTGACCATGATCGTGATGATCGCGCTGGGTTTGGCCATCGAGAAGTTCGTATTGCGGCCGCTGGTGGCGCAGCCCGAAATCACGCTGTTCATGGCAACCATCGGACTCGCTTTCTTTGTCGAGGGCCTGGCGCAGGCAATCTGGGGCGCCGCGGTGCACCCGCTCGAGCTTGGCATCGAAGACGTGCCGATCCAGTCGGTGATGGATTCGACGGGAATCGCGATTTCGCAATTCGACCTGGTGGCCGCCGGCATCGCCGCGGCGCTGGTCACCGCGCTCGCGATATTCTTTTCCAAAACGCGCATCGGGCGCGCGTTGCGCGCGGTCGCCGACGACCATCAGGCGGCGCTGTCGGTCGGCATTCCGCTGCAGCAAATCTGGGGCATCGTGTGGGCGGTAGCGGGTTTTGTCGCGCTGGTGGCGGGCTTGCTGTGGGGCGCGCGCAACGGCGTGGAATTCTCGCTCACCTTCCTCGCGTTGAAGGCGCTACCGGTCTTGATTTTGGGCGGATTTACCAGCATTCCCGGCGCGATCGTCGGCGGGCTGATCATCGGGGCGTCGGAGAAGCTCGCCGAAGTGTACATCGGGCCCCATGTCGGCGGCGGCGTCGAAGGCTGGTTCCCTTATCTGCTGGCGTTGCTGTTTTTGCTGGTGCGCCCGGAAGGCTTGTTTGGCGAGCGCATCATCCGTCGTATCTGAACCGACCGGAATATCCCATCATGTTTTACCGCGAAGCAGGGCAGTTCAAGGCGACTTACGCCGAAGACAACCGGATTTTTACCATCCGCCAGGATCGCATCGGTTTTGCGCTGATCCTGGCAGCCGCTTTCGTGCTGCTGCCGCTTATTGCGACGCATTATATTTTCGAGGCGATTCTCATCCCGTTCCTGATTTTTTCGCTGGCGGCGATCGGGCTCAATATCCTCACCGGCTACGCGGGCCAGGTATCGCTCGGCACCGGGGCCTTCATGGCGGTGGGTGCGTTCGGCGCCTACAACTTGATGCTGCGCATCGACGGCATGCCGATATTGCTGGCGTTCATTCTCGCCGGGTTGTGCGCGGCCGCGGTGGGCATCGTGTTCGGCCTGCCGAGCCTGCGCATCCGCGGGTTTTATCTGGCGGCGTCCACCCTGGCCACGCAGTTTTTCATTATCTGGTGCGTGACCAAGATTCCCTGGATCACCAATCACAGCGCCTCGGGGGTCATTAACGCGCAAAAAATCGAGATTCTCGGTTTCGCTTTCGACACGCCGGTCACCAAGTACATTTTCGTGCTGGTCATTGTGTCAGTGATGGCGTTGCTGGCGAAAAATCTGGTGCGCAGCAACATCGGCCGCTCCTGGATGGCGATTCGGGATATGGACATGGCGGCCGAAGTGATCGGCATCCGTCCGATGTATGCCAAGCTGACCGCGTTCGCGGTGAGCTCGTTCTATTGCGGCGTCGCCGGGGCGCTGTTCGCATTTGCCTACCTGGGGTCGGTCGAGCCGGAGGCATTTCTTCTCGATCTGTCGTTCCGCATCCTGTTCATGGTCATCATCGGCGGGCTGGGCAGCATTCTGGGCTCGTTTTTCGGCGCGGCTTTCATCGTGTTGCTGCCGGTCTTCCTCAGCATATCCGTCAGTTTTATTGAATCCGAAGTGGGGCATACGCTGCCCTCCGGCATCGGTTCGAGCATCGAACTCATGGTTTTCGGGGCCCTGATCATATTTTTCCTGATCGTCGAGCCGCAAGGGCTGGCGCGGCTGTGGCAGATCGGCAAGGAAAAGCTGAGGCTGTGGCCCTTCCCGCATTGAGGCTTACGTGTTTTAATGTTTCGCCGGGACGCGCAATCAAAAGAACGTTCCGCCGGCTTTTCCCCCAATAGGAGGCAACAAATGAAATTTACGAAACGGATTCCGGTTCTGCTGGCGGCCCTCGCTGCGCTGAGCGCCGGCGCGGCGCTGGCCCAGGAACAGTTCATTCCGCTGTTGTCGTACCGCGTGGGTCCCTATGCCGCCGGCGGCACCGGGTTCTTCGGCGGCATCATCGATTACATGACGCTGGTAAACGCCAACGGCGGCATCAACGGGGTCAAGCTGAAATGGGAAGAATGCGAGACCGAATACAATCCCTCGCGCGGCGTCGAATGTTATGAGCGCCTGAAGAAAAATAACGGCGGCGCCTCGCTGTTCGAACCGCTGTCCACGGGAATTGCCTACGGCATCCTCGACCGCGTCGCGGTGGACAAGATTCCCCTGACCACGCTCGGCTATGGCCGTGCCGACTCTGCTGATGGCCGGGTGTTCCCGTATGTGTTTCCCCTGGTCACAACTTACTGGGACCAGGCCGCGGGCATGATCAAATACCTTGCCGAGAAGGAAGGCGGCCTCGACAAGCTCAGAGGCAAGAAAATCGTCGACCTCTACCACGATTCGGCCTACGGCAAGGAGCCGCTGCCGGTGTTTGACGCCTTTGCCAAATTGTATGGATTCGAGCTGATCAAAATTCCGGTCGCGCCGCCCGGCAACGACCAGCAGTCGCACTGGCTGCAGATCCGTCAGGCCAAGCCCGACTGGGTGATTCTGTGGGGCTTCGGCGTAATGAACCCGACGGCGCTCAAAACCGCGCAGCGCAACGGCTATCCGCGCGACAAGATTCTCGGCGTGTGGTGGGCAGGCTCCGAAGAGGACGTAATTCCCGCGGGCGAGGGCGCCAAGGGTTATATCTCGATGACGTTCAACACGCCGGGCAACTATCCGCTGCTCGATGAGATCCGGAAAAAAGTCTATGGCGCCGGCAAAGGCAACATGGAAGACAAGACGCGCATCGGTTCCGTTTATCACATGCGCGGCATTACGGCGGCCATCCTGACAGTCGAAGCCATTCGCAAGGCGCAGGAAAAATACGGCAAGGGCAAGGTCATGACCAGTGAGCAGGTGCGCTGGGGCCTGGAAAATCTCGACGTGAATGACGCGCGTCTCAAGACGCTGGGCGCGCTCGGCATGATGCCGCCGGTCAAAACCAGTTGTCTCGACCACGAAGGCTCGGGCGCGGTGAAAGTGCAGTTGTGGGATGGCGCCAAGTGGAAAGCCATCACGCCCAATTGGGTCTACGGCGACAAGGATTTCATTCGCAAAATGGTGGAGGAATCCGCCGCCAAATACGCCGCGGAAAAGAAAATCACGCCGCGCGATTGCGCTAAAGAAGGTTGAGGCGGGAGGCGTGAGGCGATAGGCGGAAGGGCGAGGCGCGGTGCCGCTGTGGCTTTTGCGCCTAACGCCTCACTAATAGACATGTCTGCCATCCCCAAAGCCGCGACTCAGCCCGCGCTGCTCGAAGTCGCCAACGTAGAAGTCATCTACGACCATGTCATCCTCGTGCTTAAGGGCATTTCGCTGTCGGTTCCGCAGGGCAAGATCGTCGCGCTGCTTGGCGCCAACGGCGCCGGCAAAAGCACCACGCTGAAGGCGATTTCGACACTGCTTCGCGGCGAGCGCGGCGAAGTCACCAAAGGCTCGATTACGTTTCGCGGCGAGCGCGTGGACCGGCTGACGCCCAACGAGCTGGTGAAGCGCGGCATGGTGCAGGTGATGGAGGGCCGGCATTGTTTCGGGCACCTTACGGTCGAGGAAAACCTGCTGACCGGCGCGTTTACCCGTTCGTTGTCGCGCGCCGAACTCACGGACGCGCTGGAGAGTGTTTATCATTATTTTCCGCGGCTCAAGGCGCGGCGAGGCAGCCAGGCGGGTTTCACTTCCGGCGGCGAGCAGCAGATGACGGCGATCGGCCGCGCCTTGATGGCAAAACCGACGATGATCCTGCTGGATGAGCCCTCGCTCGGCCTAGCGCCGCAAATCGTGGAAGAAATATTTTCCATCGTGAGCGAGCTTAACCGCAAAGAGGGGGTCAGCTTCCTGCTCGCCGAGCAGAACACCATGGTGGCGCTGCGCCACGCCGACTACGGCTACATCCTCGAAAACGGACGCGTGGTAATGGACGGCGAAGCCCGCGATCTCGCAGCCAACGAAGACGTGAAAGAGTTCTACCTGGGGCTCTCGAGCGGCGAGCGCCGGAGTTTCCGCGACGTGAAGCATTACCGGCGCCGCAAACGCTGGCTGGCTTGAGCGCGACGTGGCCAGCTCCAAATATTACGACGCCCTTGAAACCCGCGATCCCGCCGAGCGCGAACGCGCCTTGCTGGCGGCGTTGCCGGCGCAGATCGCCAACGCGCAGAACAACGCACCCGGTTTTGCAAAAATCCTGGCTGGCGTTGAGGCCCGCGCCATCACCAGCCGCGCGGCTTTGGCCCAACTGCCGGTCACCCGCAAGTCCGACCTCAAGGAACGGCAAAGCGCAGCCATGCCGTTCGGTGGATTGAACGCGACGCCGCCGGGCAAGCTTGCGCGCATTTTCATTTCCCCCGGTCCGATTTACGATCCCGAAGGCCGCGGTGAAGATTACTGGCGCATGGCGCGCCCGCTGTTTGCCGCCGGCATGCGCAAGGGCGATGTGGTGCAAAACTGTTTTTCCTATCATTTCACGCCGGCGGCGTCGATGATGGAAGGCGGGCTCATCAAGCTCGGTTGCGCCGTAATCCCCGCCGGCACCGGCCAGACCGAGATGCAGGTCGCTGCGATCGCCAGCCTGCGGCCTTCGGGTTACGTCGGGACCCCTTCCTTCCTCAAAATAATCGTGGAGAAGGCGCTTGAGACCGGCGCTGATATTTCGAGCCTCGACAAGGCGCTGGTGGGCGCCGAGGCGCTGCCCGCGAGCCTGCGGACCTGGCTCGGGGAACAGGGCATCCGCACCTTGCAGATGTACGGCACCGCGGATCTTGGCAATCTTGCCTATGAGAGCGAGGCCATGGAGGGCATGATCCTCGATGAGGACATCATTCTCGAGCTGGTGCGGCCGGGGACCGGGGAACCTGTGGCCGATGGCGAGGTCGGAGAAGTGGTGGTCACCAGCCTGAGTCCCGAATATCCTTTGATCCGCTTCGGCACCGGCGACCTGTCCGCCTTGCTGCCGGGACCGAGCCCATGCGGGCGCACCAACCTGCGCATCAAGGGCTGGATGGGGCGGGCCGACCAGACCACCAAGGTGCGTGGATTGTTCGTGCATCCTTCGCAGGCGGCAGAAGTGGTGCGCCGTCACCCCGACATCGTGAAGGCGCGGCTGGTGGTGGATAATCCGGATGGCGCCGACCGCATGACGTTGCAATGCGAAGTCGGGAACTGGGGAGTGCCCGGCCTGGTGGAAGCCATCGCCGGCAGTGTGCGCGATGTGACCAAGCTGCGCGCCGAGGTGGTGTTCGTGGTGCCGGGAGAGTTGCCGAACGATGGCAAGGTGATCGACGACATCCGCAAGTACAATTGAAGGAATGAACTGCCAGGGACCGAGCATGAACGGCGACACCGATCTGCAGCAAACGCAACCGGCTGAGGCTCCGCGAACCACGCGGGCATGGCTTCACAACTTCTGGCGCGAATGGCGCGGCTTCATCATTTTTTTGCTGGTGATGTTCAGCTTCCGCTCGGCGATTGCCGACTGGAACGACGTGCCTTCGGGTTCGATGCTGCCGACCATACTCATCGGTGACCGCATCCTGGTGGACAAGCTCGCCTACGATCTCAAGGTGCCGTTTACCACGGTGCATCTTTCCACCTGGGGCGCGCCCAAACGCGGCGACATCATCGTGTTTTATTCGCCATCCGATGGCACGCGCCTGGTGAAGCGCGTAATCGGCGTCCCGGGCGACGAGATCGCCATGCTGGATAATCAGCTGGTGATCAACGGCAGACCTCTGCATTACGCATCGCGCGAAACGGCGGCCGCCCCATCCCCCGGCGCGGACTCCGGTGCGATGCAGGACCAGGAATTGAAGCTCGAGGATCTCGATGGCAAGGTGCATCGCATGCAGTTGATGCCGAACCGGCCGTCGCCGATCAGTTCGTTCGCGCCGACCCGCGTGCCTGCCGACGAGTTCTGGGTCATGGGGGATAACCGCGACAACAGCAACGATTCGCGCTTTATCGGCTTTGTGCGCCGCGGCGACATCCTCGGACGCGCCTCGCGCGTCGTGATGTCGCTCGACCCTGACCATTGGTATGCGCCGCGCCGCGGCCGGTTCTTCACCTCCCTGGATTAGGCAGCGTGCCGCGGCGCGGGTTGATGCTCGCGGTTGCGGGCTTTGCCATCCTCGCCTGCAGTCAAGGTCTCCGCGCCGATGAAGTGGTGACGCTGCCCACACGGGCCGGCGTCACGCAATCCTATTTCCTGCTCCCTGCCCGCGACCGGACCGCGGTCGTCGCGCTCATGTTTCCCGGCGGCTACGGCCAGATTCATCTCCCTACCGACGGCTCCTTGCCGCAGTACGGGCATGTCGCCAATTTCCTGGTGCGCGCGCGCGAATTGTTCCGCGACAACGAGGTCGGAGTGGCGCTGCTCGACGCGCCCTCAGACCATCAGGCAGGCGGGCTGACCGATGGCATGCGCATGAGCGCAGAGCACGTCGAAGACGTAAGAACGGTAGTGCGCGACCTGAAGAAAAGATTCCCCGGGGCCAAGGTCATGTTGGTCGGCACCAGCCGCGGCACGCTGTCGGTGGCCTACGTAGCGCGCGCCCTCGGCGGTGAAATAGACGGCGCGGTCGAGACTTCGAGCCTGTTCGCGGGCGGCGGACGCGCCGGGCCCGGTTCCCTCGGCGCTTTCGACTGGAGTTCGATCAAGGTACCGCTGTTGTTCGTGCACCATGGAGAAGACGGCTGCCGGTCCTGTCCTTACGCGGGCGCCAAGAGCATGGCCGAGCGTTACCCTTTGATCACAGTACACGGCGGCCTGCCTCCCGAATCGGATCCTTGCGAAGCGATGTCGGCTCACGGTTACCTCGGCAAGGAAGCGGAAACCGCCGCCGCCATCAAGCTGTGGATGCTGGGGCGTCCGCATCCTGCCGTCGTAGAATAGGCACGAAACAAGGAGTCCGGAGGGTGCCTTTGCGAAACAAGCCGCTACACGGTGTGCGCGTGCTCGACCTCACGCGCCTGTTGCCCGGGCCGGTCGCCACCCTGCACCTGGCCGACCTCGGCGCCGACGTGATCAAGATCGAAGACACCGGCGCCGGCGATTACGCGCGCGAAATGCTCGCGGGCAGCGGACGCGAAGAGGGCGGGATGTCCGACATTTTCCGCATGATCAACCGCAACAAGCGCGGGCTCAGGCTCGACCTCAAGCAGGTGCGCGGGCGCGATATTTTCCTCGAACTTTGCCGCGATGCCGACGCCGTCGTCGAAGGTTTCCGCCCGGGTGTGGTAAACCGCCTGGGCATCGGCTACGCCGCGGTGTCCGCAATCAACCCGCGCATTGTCTATTGCTCGATCAGCGGTTATGGCCAGACCGGTCCCTATCGCGAGCGCTCGGGCCACGACGTCAATTACATCGGTTACGCCGGGGTGGGCGATCAGATCGGCGCAGCGGATGGCCCGCCCGCGCTCGGCAATTTCCAGATCGCCGACCTGCTCGGCGGCTCGCTGACACCGGTGATGGGCATTCTCGCCGCGCTCATCGACGCCAGGCAATCCGGCCGCGGCCGCTACGTCGACGTGGCGATGACCGACGCCGTGTTGTCGCACGCCGTGGTTGCGCTCTCCGGCGTTACGGCGAAGGGCACTGCCAGCGCTCGCGGCAGCGACCGGCTCTCCGGCGGCCTGCCCTGCTATAACGTTTATCGCACGGCGGACAATCGTTACCTCGCGGTGGGCGCGCTGGAAAAGAAATTTTGGGAAACCCTGTGCGACACCCTCGGGCGGCCCGAGCTCAAAACCTCGCACATCGTATATGGCGCCGACGCCGCGCCTGTCAAAAGCCTGCTTGCGGATATTTTCCGGGGCAAGACCCAGAGCGAATGGGCCGCCATTTTTGCTCAGGTGGATTGTTGCGTGTCCCCCATTTTACCGATGCACGAAGCCATCGACGACGCGCAGTTGCGCGCGCGCGGCATGGTAATCGATCCCTCGCCCGCAAGCGGGCCGGTGACCCAGTTCGCCCCGCCGCTCAAGCTTTCTGAATTCGAATTCACCGTCGAGCGCCAGGCGCCGGAACGAGGCGAGCACAGCGAGGAAATTTTGCGCGAAGCGGGTTACAGCGACGAACAGATCAAGGCGTTTCGCGAGGCGCACATCATTTAATCGCTACGCTGTCGGATCTGTCGTTCACGCGTCTTATTTTTTCTTCGGAGCGGGTGCCGTATCCGGCGGCGCTTTTTCTTTCGGCGCGGATTCCGCGGGCGCGGGCTGTGGCACCAGGTTCCACGGCCAGGGCGGCGCGGCCGGTGCACCGGTGGAGGTGCCGGGCGTGCCTGCCTGCTGCGCGGCTTCGGCCATGGATTTGAAAGCGGTCAGGGTATTGCGCTGCATTTCGAGGCCCTGGATCGTCATCTTGAGCATGTTGAGGTTCATCGTGAGCCAGGTTTCGACCGACTTGAGCTCATTGACGCGCTTCTCGATCTCATTCAGGTCGAGCGTGGGCGTCACCATGCCCGGCAGCGATTGGCCCATCGGCCCCCACATTTTTTTCAGAAACTCGAAAGGATCGCCGGGAGGAGGTTGGTCTGACATGCCGGTCTCCTTGCGCCCTAGGCTTTCTGTTCCAGTTTTTGTTGCAGCTCGTGCGGCTCGGCCTCCGCCTCGGCGCTGCGGCGCGGCTTTCTTAAGGGCGCGACCTGCTGGTCGATGGCGCCGAATATGCTGGCGCCGTCGTCCGTGAACATTTCGATTTTCACGCGGTCGCCGAATTTCATGAACGGCGTCTCCGGTTTGCCGCCGGCGATGGTCTCCAGCATGCGCACTTCCGCGATGCAGGCCGAGCCTGCGCTGCGATCGACGTTGGACACGGTGCCGGAGCCGATGATGCTGCCGGCGGCGAGCGTCCGGGTTTTCGCGGCGTGCGCGATAAGGTCGCCGAAATCGAAAGTCATATCGATGCCGGCGTTGGGTGCGCCGAACGGCTTGCCGTTAAGCTGCACGCTGAGCGGCAGGTGCAGCTTGGCACCGTCCCAGGCCGCGCCAAGTTCATCCGGCGTCACCGCGACCGGCGAGAAACTGCTGGCCGGCTTGCCCTGAAAAAAGCCGAAACCTTTGGCGAGCTCGTTTGGAATCAGGTTGCGCAGGCTCACGTCGTTGACCAGCATCAAAAGCCGGATATGCTCGCGCGCCTTGTCGGCTTTCACCTGCATCGGCACGTCGTCAGTGATGACCGCGACTTCGCCCTCGAAGTCGATGCCCCAGGCTTCGTTGTCGGCGACGATATCGTCGCAGGGGCCGAGAAAGCCGTCGGAACCGCCCTGGTACATCAGGGGATCGGTCCAGAACGACTTCGGCATTTCCGCTTTGCGCGCCTTGCGCACGAGCTCGACGTGGTTCACGTAGGCCGAACCGTCGGCCCACTGGTAAGCGCGCGGCAGCGGCGACATCAGGTTTTTCGGCTCGAACGCAATCGGCCGCTGCGCCTTGCCCGCGTTAAGCGCCGCGTACAGGTCCTGCAACAGCGGCGCAAAGTAGCCCCAGTTATCCAGCGCGGCCTGCAGCCTTGGCGCGATGTCGTCAGCCAGGTGGCAGGTCCTGAGATCGCGCGCGACCACCAGTAATACGCCGTCGCGCGAACCATCCTTGAGAGTAGCGAGTTTCATTGTTGTTGGAAGCTGGAAAGAGGCGCCAGTATATCGCCCTCCCGGCTGCCGTAGCTACGAGGCGCAGCGATCGCCTTGCGGGCAGCCTGCGGCGCGATTAGGATAGGCGCATGAATGCGCCGACCCCTACCCATGTTGCGCTTGCGTATCAATCCGGCTTTGGCAACGAGTTCGCCACCGAGGCCATTGCCGGCGCGCTGCCGCAAGGCAGGAACTCGCCGCAGCAGGCGCCGCTTGGCCTTTACGCCGAGCAATTCAGCGGCACCACGTTTACCGCACCCAGGGCGCTCAACCGGCGCAGCTGGTGTTATCGCATCCGTCCCAGCGCCATGCACGGCCGTTTCCGCGAAATCAGCGCGGCGCTGTGGCACAGCGGCCCGTTCGCCGAGGCGCCTACGCCGCCGGATCAGATGCGCTGGAATCCGTTTGCCATCGACGCGGTCGCCGCCGGCACGGATTTTGTTTCCGGCATGGCGACCATCGCCGGCAGCGGCGCACCGGCTTGGCAAAGCGGTGTCGCGGCCCATGTCTATCGCGCCAACCGCTCGATGGAGAATCGTTTTTTCTACAACGCCGACGGCGATTTGCTGCTGGTGCCGCAACAGGGAAGTCTGCGATTGCACACCGAACTGGGCGTGCTGGCGGTGGCGCCCGGTGAGATCGCGGTGTTGCCGCGCGGCCTGCGCTTTCGCGTGGTGCTGCCCGAAGGCACTGCCAGCGGCTATGTCTGCGAAAACTATGGCGCGGCGTTCCGCTTGCCCGAGCTCGGCCCGCTGGGATCGAACGGCCTCGCCAACCCGCGCGACTTTTTTGCGCCGGTGGCGGCGTATGAAGATTCCGCCGGCGATTTCGAGCTCGTCTGCAAGCTCAACGGCCGGCTGTGGTCGGCAAAAATCGGCCACTCACCGCTTGACGTCGTCGCCTGGCACGGCAACTACGCGCCCTACAAATACGACCTCGCGCGTTTCAATACCGTCGGCAGCGTGAGTTTCGATCATCCCGATCCGTCGATATTCACCGTGCTCACGTCGCCCTCCGACACGCCCGGCTGGGCCAACTGCGATTTTGTGATTTTCCCGCCGCGCTGGGCGGTGGCGGAAGATACTTTCCGCCCGCCGTGGTTTCATCGCAACGTCGCCAGCGAGTTCATGGGCCTGATCCACGGCGCTTACGACGCCAAAGCCGAAGGCTTCCTGCCCGGCGGCATCAGCCTGCACAACTCGATGATCGGCCACGGGCCCGATGCGGATACTTTCGGCAAGGCGAGCAGCGCCGAGCTCAAGCCGCACAAGATCGACAACACGCTCGCCTTCATGTTCGAGTCGCGCTGGCTGTTCGCGCCGACCAGGTTCGCGCTCGAATGCAGGGAACGGCAGCCGGGCTACGCCGACTGCTGGCAGGGGCTCGCCCGGCGCTTTACTCCAGGCTAGCGGCTTCGGGGTTGAACAGCGCGATACGGTAGGGGAACAGTCCCACGCTCATGACGCCTTCCCTGATTGCCGGGTCGTGTTCCATGAGTTCGCGGGCGGCGGCCGGAGATTCGGCGCGAAATATTGCGATGCCGAACGCGCTCGAATCGTTGTTGAGCGTCCGCCCCGCCAGCAGCAGAGTTCCCTGATCGGCGAGTTCCTGCATATAGGCGAAATGCCGTTCGATGCAATCCGCTTCGGCCGCAGTCGGGCCCTCGGTCAGCATCGCAGGGCGCGTAGGCTGAATGCGGTAAATGTAATGCGCGATTCGGCTCATGGGAGTTTTCTCAGGGGTTAGGCGTCAGCCAGCACGCGCGCGAACACGTCGCGATCGACGTTGCCGCCGGAGAGGACGAGGCCGACCCTCCTGCCGCGCAACCGGTGTTTTTCCTTGAGCGAGGCCGCCAGTGCGGCGGCGCCGGCGCCCTCGGCCACGTTGTGCGTATCCTCGAACAGCGCGCGCATCGCGGCTTCGACTTCGGCGTCGTCCACTTCCACCATGCGCTCGACCCCGGCCCAGATCGCTTCCAGCGCTTCGGGCGCGGGCGTGCGCACCGCCATGCCGTCGGCGATCCGGGTGGTGACCGCGTGCTCGACGAACTTCCTGCCGGCGAAGGAGAGCGCGTAGGCCGGCGCGAGCGACGACACCACGCCGACGACGCGGGTCGTAAGCTTCAGCGCGTCGCGCGCGGCGAGCATGGCGCAAATGCCGGAGCCCATGCCGATGGGCACGAAAACCTCGTCGAGCTCAGGCTGCGCGCGCAGGAACTCCAGGCAGTAAGTGGCAACGCCTTCCACCAGGTTGCGGTGAAACGACGGCACCATGTGAAGATTGCGCTCGGCGGCCAGCACCGCCGCGTGCTCGCGCGCGGCCTGGAAGTCGTCGCCGTGCTCGATCAGTTCGACGCCGAGCGCGCGCATGGCGGTGTTTTTCTCGACGCTGTTGCCGAACGGCACCACGATGGTGGCGGCGATGCCGTAGCGCCGCGCGGCAAAGCCGATGGACTGGCCGTGATTGCCGCGCGTCGCGGTGATGACGCCGGCGGGTTTGGCCTTTTGCGCGAGGTGGTGGAAGTAGGTCAGCCCGCCGCGCAGCTTGAACGCGCCGGCCGCGGTATGGTTCTCGTGCTTGACCCAGGCTTCCAAACCGAGACGCTCGCACAGGAGCGGCCAGCGGTATTGCGGCGTCGGCGGCACCAGGTCGCGAATGACGGCGGCCGCGGCTTCGATTTCGGCGAGCGTGGGTTGCCGGTAAGCAGCGGGGGTGGCGTCCATCGGGTCGGGGGGTTAGATCAGTTTTGCGCCGCGAGCGCGTTGAACGTACGGTCGAGCCTGGCCGAAGCCTCGGCAAGCTTGTCGCGACGCGCGGCGACCCAGTCCCGATCAACGGCGAGGCGCCGGTTTGCGCCATCGAGCATGCGCGCAACTTCGGCAGGCTGCGGGCCGCCCAGGCCCAGGCTGCCGCGCACCATGTTTTCCGGCGTGAGCGCGCTGTGGAAGCGCTGTTCAGTAAGCGGCAGTCTGGTGTCTTTCAGGTCATACTTGGGGGCAGCCTCAGCGTAGATGCGCATGGCGTCCGCGTAGGGAATCTCCGCCGGCGTGAGGTGATGCGCGCGCCCGAAGTCCACCAGCTCGGAGGCGAAATGGTGGCCGACGCGAAATGGCACGTCGGCTTCGCGCTGCAGCACGTCGGCAAGCTCGGTGGTGGTGGAATAGTCGGCGTTCACTTCGGCGAGCGCCCTCGCCGGGTCGATCACCAGGCCGTCGAGCACCCGCGACAGCTCGCGGAACATTTCTGTCGCGTCCTCGGTCGTTTTCTGTACCTGCTCGCGCTTGTAGTCGGGCAGGCCGGGGGTCACGTTGTGCCCCTGGATCGTCACCATGCCGGCGTCGCCGACCACGGTGCTGGCGTCGAGCCGCAGGACATTGAGGCCGTAGGGGTTGCGCTTCTGCGGCATGATGCTGCTGGTGCCGGTGAGCGCGCCTTCCTGCAACATGATCCAGGGGCTGGTCTGGTGATATTGCGTGTGCAGATCCTCCGCCAGGCTGCCCATGGTGAGCGCCGATACCGCTTCGAGGTCCGCGATCTCGGCGGTGACGTCGAGCGTCGCCAACTGTGTCGCGTCGTAGGAATTCTCCACCACGCCGTCGAAACCCAGCAATTCCGCGAGCCGCGGGCGGTTCACTGGAAAGCTCGAAGTGCCGAGTGCGGCCGAGCCCAAAGGCGAGAGGTTGAGGCGCGCATACGCCTCGCGCAGGCGCTCGCTGTCGCGCTCGAAGGCCGCGGCAAACGCCAGCAGGTAGTGGGCGAAGGACGTGGGCTGGGCCTGCACGCCGTTGGTATAGGCGGGGACGATGGTGTCGACATGTTTCGCCGCCAGCGCAATGAGCTTGCCGCGCGCCACGTCCATGCTGTCGGCGAGGTCGAGCACGCGCTCGCGCAATTCCACGCGTCGCGTGGTGGCGAGAATGTCCTGGCGGCTGCGCCCGGAGTGCATGCGCGTCGCATCCGGCCCGGCCACCGCGATGATCAGGGGCTCGAGCTGCAGGTAGTCGCCGGGCCGTTTGGCGCCGGGTTGGTCGCCGTCCGCGATCACCTGCGCCACGCCGCGCGCGATTTTTGCGGCAAGCGGCTTCGGCACGATGCCCTGTTCCGCCACCATGATCGTCGAGGCTTTGTTGAATTCGCCCAGCCAGTAGAAGTTGTCGTGGTAGGTTTTGGGCTTGCTTTGCGCGAGCGCTGAAGCGGCGGCGAACGCGAGAACGAGCATGAATGGGCGAAAACGAATCATGACTTCCTCACTTGCTGGCTCGGTCGGCCTTGGTAATGAATCGACTGCTATTCGTACCAGATCTCGATGCGGTAACCATCCGGATCGGCGACGAATGCATAAGGAAAGCCCGGCGCGAACTCGCCGCGTTCGATGAGCGTGCCGCCGGCGCGCGTGACCTCAGCAACGGCGGAATCGATGTCTTCGGGACGGACCAGCCTGAAGCCGAAATGGTCGATACCGCCAGTCTTGCCGACGCCGTCGTCCGATTTCACGAATGCGAGCACATCAGCCGGTCCCGGCCCCTGCACCTGGATGCTGGTCGCGTCGCGGAAATATTCTTTCGCACCGAAAGCCTCGCTGTAAAAGCGCAGCGACCGCTCGGGGTCCTGCACATTCAGGCTGATATGGCTGAGGCCGTGGGTTTTGATCATGGCGTTTGCGCGGGCGGCGCGAAACGTCAAATATAAACGTTCGGCCTGAGCTTGTCGAAGGGGGAACGGAGGTGCCGCGATTTATTGTTCGAGCAGATCGCCACGAGCGAAAAAGGGAAACCAGATGAGAGAGGGAGTTTGGGGTCCCCATGTGCGTCCGCCGAGGAACGGAGATCAAACGGGAGAAGTCGGCGAGGACTGTCTGAGCCCTCGAAGAGGGCGAGTTCCGCAGCCGCCCGTTTGATCGAGTACCGCAGGGAAGCCCGAAGGGCCGGCGCACCTGGGGTCGCCTTTTCTTTGGTTACTT